>Ga0247608_10000018_pt1 | contig 351555 bp, 341 predicted proteins | sample 176DNAGHGlowgp2_FD_193490 | JGI IMG/M metagenome (GOLD analysis project Ga0247608, IMG submission 193490) | Sheep rumen microbial communities from Palmerston North, Manawatu-Wanganui, New Zealand - 1766 DNA GHGlow gp2 | ecosystem: Host-associated > Mammals > Digestive system > Stomach > Rumen...
CCTGGAAATGCTAACCAAGTTAAATGATCTATTGTCATCGCAATTATTGCGATTAGCTTTAAATGATTTGAATTTAATTTTTTCATTTTATCACCTTTATAATTATACCATACTTTTCTATAGTTTAAATTAATCGCAAGATTACTATTTCCCAATATAAATCAAGTATTATTATTACTTGATTTAGAATGAAAATACGTGGCACGTTTTGTCAGTTTACTGATGAAAGTTGCAATAGTATTTTTCTTTTTTATGAATCTCAATGATGGAATAAAAAAGGCACCTTTACTACTTACGAATGTTTGTAGTATTGGTGCTTAATGGGATCCTTGGCACACATTGTTATTGGCTCTTCCAATATCATAGTGTGTTACTATCTTGTCATAAAGATAGTCTTATAAAGAAAGACCATCATCTCTACTCTTTTCTTTATAAGGTTTATAATCATTACCCAATATATTTGATGTAATTCTTCTTCGATATTAATCCATCCCCTACTCTAGAATTTGTAAACAAAAAATGTCATCATTTAGATGACATTTATCTTTATTTTTTATCCACAAATATTGAGGAAAAATACCGCAACACTTTTTGCCGTCTGTCCACATTACTCAAAATATGTGGACAAAATCCTGCAAACCAGCATAAAATCAACTACTTATCATAACATTGTTTGTACTTCTTAGCTAAGCCACATGGATTTTAGCTTGGGGTCTTTTTTGGTAGTTTTTGAAAGCATTTTAGCCCACCTTTTTGCCCTTTTTTGCTTTTGGAAGCGTCCGATAACACTTGGGAAAACTAGCAGAAGGTATCCAAAAAGGTATTCTAAAAAATTATTAACCAAAAGTAAAAAGCGATACACATCGCTTTTATAAATGATATTTAGAATATATTAATGTTCCACTTAATCCTAAGATAGATAAAAATAGAAGTATTAATGATAAAAATAGATGTATTAATGATAAATATATAGAATCTGAAGTGTTAGGATTTTCTATTATCTCTTCATTAGTATTCTTGATTTCTATAACAGGATTTTCAAAACTTTCAGTCTGTCCATTATTCAAATATATAATAGTTGAATTACTAGCTTTTAATATTTCCTCTTGTGACAACTCAGAAGCATTCTTTCTAGTATTTTTATTTAATACTTGATGATATTCTAATTTCACATTGATATTAGGTTCGATATTATAATTAACATCCAGTTTATAACATTCACTATTGGTTACTCCATCTATTCCATTAGGATAATACTTAAATATATACTTATATCCTCCAGGAATTGAACTATCTTTCCCAAATCCATAAGTATTATCATCAATTTTTGTTTTATCCAAAACAGTACCTTCAACATTAATAGATATTTTATTAATATCATTAACAAAATCAAAATTATAACCACTACCATCTTTGTATTGACCATATCCCATTTCATCAACTAAATAGAATGAATCATCTTCTTGTGAAACTAAACTAGAATCTATTTGATTAACAAATCCATTAAATGCCGTTGAATCAATATTTTTTTGTTCATGTAAATAAAGTTGTCCTACATTACTAGTCCATTTAACAAATCCAATAGGTGGATAAGCCAATAATTTCGCAGTAGGATTACCATTATCATCCCAACCATATAAATATAAATAACCAATAGTATATATATTATATTTTGCTTCTTTCAAATCTAATAATACTTTTGCAGCCTGAACAGCACCTATTTCTAAATTAGTATATGGATATTTAGTTATATCGGCTACATCTGAACTTTTAAATGTTTTAACCTTTCCCTGAGCTTTTAATTCGTCTACAGTAGCTTTATTAAGATTATGCCACTTATTAGCAGTCATAGCATATTCATTAACAGCATCCTTCTCCTCTAATAACTTAGCAAAAGCCTCTCCATAATCATTAGTCTCGTTATAATATTTCACCATCTTAGTTTCTCTATTAGCACTTGCAGCATCTCCATTAGAATCCATAGTACTCATATTCAAATAAAATGATCCTCCATCAAATACTGTAGTAGCTGAATCTCCATCAGCATTATTATAAGATAAAGTATTACCATTAGTTAACAATATAATATGTCTATCTTCAGGATTATTATTAGAAGGACTGCTAGCCAACATATTTTTAACAAGCAATAATGCCCTTTCCATATTAGAACCAAATGAATTACTATTAATCCAATCTCTCTTAGCTTCAATTCTATTAACTAAATCTTCTTTGCTTGTAATATCCTTAGTATCAACATACTCAATTATCTTATCAGCATCCATACCATATAATACTAATGATATAGTAGCTTTAATACTATCACTAGAGTTAATATTACTAATCATATTATACATTTCATTAACCATATTTGATCCAGTTACATCGTTATATATTTCTATATCTGTTAAAAACAATAAATCTATAGTATTATTATTCTCCCCAGACTTATTTAATAATAATGTAATCTTTGTATCAAAATTTTCATCTAATCCTGTTGCACTCTTAGATTTAGTAAATTTTTCACTTCCTGCCGCCAATACTTTAGGAATACTTACAAAGCCCAAAAATAATATAAAAAATATTATACTTGTAGTCTTTATTAATTTATTCAATTAAACACACCTCTATTCTTATTCAATTATAACATTTTTTTAATAATTAGAAATAAATAATAATAAACTCTTGAAAAATCATATTCATTTACTAAATCTATAATAAATGTATTTAAAGAAACACTAGTATATTTTCCTATTTTGGGTTTAATGTACTTATTAATAATTGTTTTATAGGTTTGAATGGTATTGTATTTTAAATTGTTTTTACAATAATTATTTAGCCAATAGTCTAAATAATCACTATATGATATTTTAGATTCTTTATAAGGTTTACCAGCATTAATATATTCAGTATATGCTATATTACCAGCTTCTATAGCTTCTGCTTTTGTTCTGAATCAACTCTTATTAACGTATTTTCTAGTTCCATCAACTGGTGCTATTTCAAATTGGTATTGATATACCTTTCCTCTTTTCATGACTCTTACATCGGCCATAATGTTCTCACTCCTTTTCTTTGCTAAGGACGAAAAAAGAACAGACAACAATATGCCTGTTCTTTATGTGAACATTTTAACCAATTTGTTCGCATGACTTAAATATTCGTTTTTCCCTTATATTATAAGGCTTTTTGTAGATTGAATAATCTCAAAATATTTTTTATGCGAACTTTTTGCGAACATTTGCCATTTTAAGTAGTGGATTTTGCGAACATTATCACTCGCAAACCCTTATTTTATGCTACTTTCCATGGCATTGTTTGTACTTCTTACCACTTCCACATGGACATGGATCATTTCTTCCAACTTTTTTAGAAACAGCTTGTTTCTTAACATGATCTTTTCCATCGTTAGTCATCTTGTCTTTAGCTACTTCTTTTCTTTCTAGGTTTTGCTTGATCTCTGCTCTAACAAGTAGAAGTGTTACATCTTTGTCGATGTTCATCTTCATCTTGTCATACATGTCGAATCCTTCAACTGTATAAGCACGAAGTGGATCTGACTGTGCATAACTTCTTAAGTGAATTCCTTCTCTTAAGTGGCTCATTGTATTGATATGTTCTGTCCAGTATTTATCGATGATATTAAGCATGATTACTTTTTCAAATTCATCTACTATTTCTTTTGGAACATCTTTAATCTTGTTTTCATATTCTCCAATTACTTTATCATAAATGAATTCGATAATATCATCTTCTGATTTTCCTTTTAAGTCATCTACTTTAATATCTTTTCTTAATAGATTTTCATTAACGTAGTTAGTTATTCCTTCTAGGTCTTCATCAGTAAGCTTTCCTTCTGGGAATATATGTGACTTAACTACATCCATAACATTGTTATGAATAGTATTTAATACTGTTTCATGAATTGATTCATTATCAAGTATTTCATTTCTCTTAGCATACATGTCTTCTCTTTGCATGTTCATAACATCGTCATAATCAAGTAGTGATTTACGCATATCGAAGTTGTTTCCTTCTACTCTTGTTTGAGCAGTAGTTAATGCTTTAGAGAATGTCTTACTTGTTATTGGTTGATCTTCAGCAAGACCAAGTGTTTGCATCATAGTTTTAATTCTGTCAGTTCCAAAACGAACCATAAGTTCATCTTCCATAGAAACGAAGAATTGTGTATGACCTGGGTCTCCTTGTCTTCCTGAACGTCCTCTTAACTGGTTATCTATACGTCTAGATTCATGTCTTTCAGTACCAAGTACACATAGACCACCAAGTTTTCTTGTCTCATCAGTAAGCTTAATGTCAGTTCCACGTCCAGCCATGTTAGTTGCAATTGTTACAGCACCTTTTTCTCCGGCTTTAGCGATGATCTCAGCTTCTCTAGCGTGGTTCTTAGCATTTAATACTTCATGAGGTATATGTTTCTTAGTTAACATTGAACTAATTAATTCGTTTGTTTCGATTGCTATAGTACCAACTAGTACTGGTTGACCTTTTTTATGTCTTGCTTCAATCTCATTAATCAAAGCTTTATATTTACCTGCTTGTGTTGAATATATTAAGTCTGGCATATCTTCACGAATAACAGGTTTATTAGTAGGAATACATATAACGTACATGTTATAGATATTTCTAAATTCTTCTTCTTCAGTTTTAGCAGTACCAGTCATACCACTGATCTTCTTATACATTCTGAATAAGTTCTGGAATGTAATAGTTGCTAGAGTCTTAGTCTCTTGGTTAATTGTAACTCCTTCTTTAGCTTCGATAGCTTGGTGAAGTCCATCGCTCCAAGATCTTCCTTTCATAAGACGTCCAGTAAACTGGTCTACAATAACTATCTCTCCATCTTGTACAACATAATCAACGTCTTTTCTCATAGCATAATTAGCTTTTAAAGCTTGGTTGATAAAGTGTACTAATGAAGTATGTTCAATATCGTAGATATTATCTAGTTTGTACCACTTCTCTGCCTTTTTAACACCTTCGTCAGTAAGAGTAACTCCTTTAGTCTTTTCGTCGTATAAGAAGTCAGCATCTTTCTTTAAAGATTTAGCAAATGAATCTGCATCTTTATATAGAGATGCACTCTTTAACTCTCCACCTGAAATAATAAGTGGTGTTCTTGCTTCATCGATAAGTACTGAGTCAGCCTCGTCGATAATAACATAGTTAAGTGGTCTTTGAACTCTATCTTCTTTTCTAACAACCATGTTATCTCTTAAATAGTCGAATCCTATTTCGTTGTTAGTAGAATATAAAATATCACAATTATATACTTCTTGCTTTTGTTGTGGTGTTAAATCTCTTAAGTTAGTACCAACTGTTAAACCTAAGAATCTATGAATTTCACCCATCCAGTCAGAGTCACGTTGTGCTAAGTATTCGTTAACTGTAATTATGTGAACTCCATCACCAGTTAAAGCATTTAAATATGCAGGCATTGTAGCAACAAGTGTTTTTCCTTCACCTGTTTTCATCTCAGCTATATTACCATAGTGAAGAGCAATACCTCCAAGTATTTGTACATAGAAAGGTTTTAATCCAACTACTCTTGATGCAGCTTCTCTTACAGTAGCAAATGCCTCTGGAAGTATATCATCAAGTGTTTCACCTTTACTTAGTCTTTCTTTAAATTCATCTGTCTTAGCTTTCAATTGTTTATCAGTTAGCTTTTGATATTCTTCATCTAAAGCATCAACTTTATCAGCTAATACAGAAAATCTTTTTAATTCTTTATAATCATGATCAAATAAGTTTCTTAAAAATCCCATATAATCACCCCACGTCTTTATATTTTAACAAATTATCTCTTTCTTTTCCATCCATTTTTAAGCTTTTGAAGGAATTTTATCAATCCATAAATCTTATCTACTGGCATTTCGAATTCCCCAATTAACTCTTCAACATGTCCATTGAATCTAGTTTTAAATTCATACATACCATAAGTTTCTGAATTTCTATCAAAATTACCGGATATACCATAGAAGTTATATTTCTTATAACCATGCTCTACTGCATACTGAATCATCTTCCATTGTATCAAATATTGTGAATTAAACATCATGTATTCATCATAGTTACCACTGTTGAAATATAAAACTTCTGGTTGTACTAATATGAATTGTGATCCTGATAAAGTAATTACTTCTTTACCAGTTTTATTCATAATTTCTTCATCTAGTGCTATCTTCTTATCAAAACCACTAATTTGTTCATCGAATGCTTTTCTTTTACCATCGTTAGCTTTATTATCACTTAAAGCATTCTTATCATTAATAGCTTTTTCTCTATCTTCTTTAAGCATAGCCATATGTTTCTTTAGATTTAATCTAGCAACAATAAACTTCATATCATCACCAAATAAATCATACATATCTCTAAAATATTCTAGAGTTCTAATATGGAAACCTTTTCTATCTCCAGTCTCTTCTAGGACATCGTAGAACTCTTCTAATTCATCTTTTTTAAGTTCAACTAAATCGAAATTATCTTTCTCAGTCTTTCTTATAATATTTCTAGTATTAGATTTCATTTCTTTAAATAACTCTTCACTAGTCTTACCCTCTATTGGAAGAGAATACATCCAGTGAATTTGTTCCGTATTATGTTCATCTATTTCTTTATAACCTAGTTCTTTAAAGTATTTCTTTAAATCTCTATTATCTATTCCACCTTCTACTATATTTGCATTTATATCTCTTTCTACATTTATAATAGCTGGATCAATTCTAAACACGTATCCATTATGTTCTTTAACATATTTCTTAACTTCTAGAGTAAAGAACTTAAATAATTCTCTATTACTATAATCAAGTAAGAATCCTCTTGGTGCATAGAACTCTCTCTTACCAAATAACTTAGCTTTAGACATAAACATAGTACACGCTACTATCTTATTTTTTTCTCTAACACCTAAATAGTGAATAGTCCATCCTGCCTTTTCTCTTAACCTACCAAGCATTGGTGTTTGAAGAAAAGTCATACACTCAAAAGTATGAGATGCTTTTTCAAATTCTTTTTCTGTAAGTTCTTCAAATTTCATATGGATTCTCCTTTATTTACCTTCTATATTATAGATATTTTATAGTAAAATAAAACCCTAGAAATCTAGAGTTTTATAAATAATTATTATTTATTATTCTGTTTCAATTACTCCGTAGTTACCTTCTTTTCTCTTATATACTACTGTTGGTTTCATATTTTCTGAGTTTTTAAAGATATAGAATTGATGACCAATTAGTTCCATTTGAAGAATTGCTTCTTCTTCGCTCATAGGTTTTACTTCTACTTTCTTTCTCTTAACTATCTTTTCTTCTTTATCATCTGGTTCATCTTCTATCTTATCGAATACGAAGTCTTCAACAGCTACTTTTTTCATCTTCTTTGAAGAAAGTCTTGTCTTATTCTTTCTTATTTGTCTTTGAATCTTATCTGCAACTAAATCGATAGCAGCATATAGATCTTCTTGAGTTTCTTCCGCTCTTAACATAAAATTCTTTAGAGGAATTGTAACCTCTACTTTTTGGCTTCTATCGTGAACGTTAATTAATACATTAGCTTTAACGTTTTCACTTTCACCAAGATAGGTATCAAGTTTAGATAATTTTTCCTTTATATAATTCTCTATTGCCTTTGTAACCTTAAAGTTGTTTTTTCCACGTACATAAATTTCCATAAATCATCCTCCTATTTAAATAATAACACATTTATCTCCATTATTCCAATATTTAGAGTATTTTTACAAGATTTACCATAAAAAAAGTAATCATTATAGATTACTTTTTAATTTTATGTTTTGCTGTATCTTCAAGTTTATCAACTTTATTTTTTAATCTTTCTGAAATGATACTAGTATGAAGTACAAACCAGAATACTAATATCATAAGTATTGCATATATAATCATTGCTGCTTTAGAGTTATTAAGTGCATAGAAGATACTTACTAATGAGAATAGTATATTTATAAAATATATTATTAATACTGTTCCCTTTTGTGAGAAGTTCATCTTTAAAAACTGGTGATGCAAGTGATCTTTATCTGCCTCAAATATTGGTTGTCCTTTAAGCATTCTTCTTATTATTGCAAATGCTGTATCAAGTATTGGAATTGCTATTATAGATAGTGGTACTACTAAACTTGTAAGTAGTGTTCCTTTAAATCCCAATAGAGAAATTACTGCTATCATGAATCCCATGAATGCACTTCCACACTCTCCGGCAAATATTTTTGCTGGGTTGAAGTTGTGAAGCAAAAATCCTAGAGTAGCTCCAAGCATTATGAATGCTAAGATAATTTCTAGGGTTTCTACTCTACCTTGGAAGAAAGCAATAATACCTATCGTCAAGAAGAATATTGATGATATACCACTAGATAAACCATCTATTCCATCGATTAATCTAATTACATTAGTACATCCTAGTATGAAGAATATAGTTATTGGATAAGCTAATATTCCAAAATGAATATAATGTCCAAATACTGTTATATCTTGAAGTAGTAATCCACCATATAATGTAACTACTAATGCTGCCAATATCTGACCTATCAATTCATATCTAGCTTGTAATGTCTTAATATCATCGATAATACCATATATTATTATTATGAAACTAGCTATTAATATAGAGTTCATAATTACGTTTTGTTGCCCAAATATCATATAGCCAAATAAGAATGCTGCGAATATTCCAAGTCCTCCTAATTTAGGAATTGGTCTAGTATGTACTCTTCTATTATCTTTTGGTACATCTATAGCATTTATATAATGAGCTATCTTTATCACGAATGGCATAGTAAGTGCTGAAAATAAAAATGTAGATACCACCATGAATATAACTTGGTCTAAATAATTATTAAACATATTATTTCCACCTCAAATTGCACATATTATAACACATATTAATGAGAAATAATAGTGGTAAATAAATCCCATAGAAAATTAGTAACAAGATATGTTAATGACATGAATACCATGAAGAATAACATTCTTGCTTGGAATATTTTATTCTTTTTAAATATTCCATTTAAATTAATTGAATCCATAGCAACTAATACTGCGAATCCAACTACTAAATAAACAAGTATCTTAACGTTCATGATATAGTCCTTCTTCGTATAAAGTTATATCATTAATTCTCTTAATATGTTTTTCTTCATTAGAAAAAGGAGTATTTAAGAATGTCTCTATTATTTCAATAGCATCTTCTAAAGGCATCTTTTCTCCGAATGCTATAACATTAGCATCGTTATCATTTCTAGTATAGTATGCTTCATCTTTATTAGATACTTTAGCACATCTAATACCTTTAACTTTATTAGCTGCTATAGATATTCCTATACCAGATCCACATATTAATATACCTCTATCATATTCTTTACTAGCTACTTTTTCTCCAAGTTTAAAAGCATACTTAGGATAATCTACTTTATCGCTACTATATGTTCCTAAATCACTTATATCATATTTACTTCCTAATTCTTGAAGTATCTTAGTCTTTAATTCAAATCCTCTATGATCGTTAGCTATAGCTATTTTCATATAACCACCTCTATGTTTATTTTACCACAAAAAAAGCTAGTATAAACTAGCTTTATTTCTTATTATTTCTCTTCACTTGTTAATCCATACTTCTTATTAAACTTATCTACTCTTCCTGTATGAGATTTTCTAGATTGTTTATTAGTATAGAATGGATGACATTTAGAACATACTTCAACTTGGATATCTTCTTTTGTAGACATAGTCTTAAAAGTTTCTCCACAAGCACATGTTACAGTAGCTTCTTTATAGTCTGGATGTATTCCCTTTTTCATCTAATTCACTCCTCTCGCCATGATATTTAATATCATAGATTTTTCGAGTTTTTTTCAAAACGCATGTCTAATATACAATGATTTTGGTCAAAAGTCAATAATTAGTCCTCTGTTTCTATAATTTCTACTTTAGCACCTACATCACGTAATTTATCTACTATTCCTTCATAACCACGAAGGATATGTTCAACGTTATCTATTACTGTTTCGCCTTTAGCTGCAAGTGCTGCACATACTAGTGATGCACCTGCTCTTAAGTCTGTTGCTTTTACTTCAGCACCAACTAGTTCACATGGACCAGTAAATTTAGCTTTACGATCTTTAACAGTAACTTGCATACCCATCTTCTCAAGTTCTGGTATATGCATAAATCTATTTTCATAAATTGTTTCTTCAATTACAGAAGTTCCTCTACATTTAGCTAGAAGTGCACCGAATGGTTGTTGTAAGTCTGTAGGGAATCCTGGATATACTAGTGTCTTAATATTAGCAGCTTTATAACTATCTTTCTTAGATATAACTAAATAATCAGCACCAATTTCTATATCTGCACCCATCTCTTTTAATTTAGATGTTAATGCCTCTATATGTTCAGGAATAATATTATAAATCTTTAAATCTTTTCCTACTAGAGCACCTATAATTGTATAAGTTCCTGCTTCAATTCTATCTGGAATAACTTCATGGAAGCATCCTTTTAACGATTTGACACCTGTTATAACTATTTGAGAAGTACCTGCTCCAAATATCTTAGCTCCCATATTATTTAAGAATGTTGCTACGTTAACTATCTCTGGCTCTTTAGCAGCATTTTCAATAATAGTCTTACCATTTGCTAAACAAGCAGCAAGCATAATATTGATAGTAGCTCCTACTGATGCTATATCTAGATAGATATTAGCTCCTTTTAATTCTTCTGCATCTAGTATATATTTATCTTCTTCTATATCGATAGTAGCACCTAATGCTTCAAATCCTTTTAAGTGTAAGTTTATTGGTCTAGCACCTATTGAGCATCCACCTGGTAAAGATATCTCTACATGTTTATACTTTCCAAGAAGTGCACCCATAAAATAATAAGATGCTCTTAATTTTTTAGTATAACTTTCCGGAATAAATCTATTTTTTAAAGTTTGTGGTTCTATAACGACACTCTCACTTGCTCTTCTAACTTTAGCTCCTAAGAACTCTAACATATCACATAAGTTATCAGTATCAGTGATTTCAGGTACATTACAAATAGTAACTGTATCGTTAGCAAGTAGTGCTGCTGGTATAAGTGCAACTGAACTATTCTTTGCTCCACTAATTCTAATAGTACCACTTAGTTCATGATTTCCTTCAATCTTTAATTTTTTCACATACATCACCTTTCTTAAAAATAAGTAGACTTATCTAATTTTATTGTAGCATCTATATATACCTAGTCAATAGAACCCTTATAAAATGGACTTAAATTGACATAAAAAAAGAGTATTAACTACTCTTATTTACTATAAATAACATTCTATCTTTTCCAGACATATCTTGTTTAGAATAGATTTCTATATTATCAAGATTTTCATATGCTAGTTTAGATACTGCACTTTTTTGATCAGCACCTATTTCAAATGCTATTATGAATTCTTCATTTAAATAGTTCTTAATATTTTTAAGTATTCTTTCATAGAAGTCTAATCCTTCTTTACCAGCAAATAATGCTATATGAGGTTCGTTATCTCTAACTATATCCTCTATTTCTTCATCATCTCTAATATATGGTGGATTAGATATTATTACATCATATTTATCATTTATCTTATCGAATAAATCACTATTAATTATCTTTGCTTCTAAACAAAGTGTATCACTGTTATCTTGTGCTACCATTAGAGCTTTAGCACTTATATCGGATAAAGTAATATCGTTATTTGGATATTCTTTTTTAAGTCTTAATCCAATAGCACCACTACCAGTACATAAATCTAGTATAGATAGTTTCTTATCTTTAAATTTAGAATTAATTAGCTTTATTGTATTCTCTACTAATTCTTCAGTTTCAAATCTAGGTATTAATACATTCTCATTTACTTTTAATTCTAATCCATAAAAGTTAACACTACCTAGTACATATTGTACTGGTTTATTGTTCTTAACTGCTTCAATTAAATCTTTAAATGCTTTTTCTTCATTATCTTTAAATACATAATTTAGATTATTTAATTGATCTAATGTATCTATACCTGTAACTCTAGATATTAGCATTTTAACCATAGATGTATGTAGATATTTCTTTCCATATATTATGGCTTCTTCGATAGTCATTATTCTTCTCCTGCTAATATTCTTCTTTGATCCTCAGTGATTAATGCTTCAATTATAGCATCTAAATCACCTTCCATAACTCTATCTAAGTTCATTACTGTGAATCCAATTCTATGATCAGTAACTCTATTTTGTGGATAGTTATATGTTCTTATCTTTTCAGATCTATCTCCAGTACCGATCTTACTTCTTCTTTCAGCACCTTCTTTTTCTTCTTTTTCTCTTTGTTTCATATCGTATAACCTAGCTTTTAATGTTCTTAATGCCATTTCTTTATTTTGAGTTTGGCTTCTTCCAACTTGGCAGTATACGATAGTTCCAGTAGGAATATGTGTTGCTCTAACTGCTGAGTCAGTAGTATTAACACCTTGTCCTCCTGCTCCACTAGATCTAGTAATATCTATTCTTACTTCACTCATATCAAGTTCGAAGTCTAAGTCTTCTGCTTCTGGCATAACTAAAACTGTAGCAGTAGAAGTATGTATTCTTCCTTGTGTTTCAGTAACAGGTACTCTTTGAACTCTATGAGCACCACTTTCATACTTCATCTTAGAATAAACGTTATCGCCTTTAATCATAAATGATACTAGTGAGTATCCTCCACCTTCAGAATATTCTTCTTCGATAGGTTCAACCTTCCATCCTACTTTTTCAGCATATCTTAGATACATTCTATAAAGGTCTCCAGCGAAGATATTAGCTTCATCTCCACCAGCAGCTCCTCTTATTTCTACTATTACGTTCTTTCCATCATTAGGATCTTTAGGAATTAACATAATTTCTATTTCGTGTTCTAAGTTTTCTTTTTCACTAGTTAAATTCTCTAATTCTTCTTTAGCAAATTCTCCCATTTCAGGATCTTTACTCATTTCCTTAGCCGCTTCCATATCACTATTAATTTGTAATAGTTTTTTATAAGCATTAACTGGTGCTTCTAATTCTTTAGCTTCCTTAGATAATTCAGTTGTTTTCTTAACATCTTTTAATATCTCAGGATCTAAAAGCATAGCGTTTAATTCATCATATCTCTTTTTAATAATCTCTAAACGTTCGATCATTTAAATCACTCCTAAATAATATTATACAACAAAAAAAGGAATAGAACTATTCCTCTAGTTCTAGTTCCTCTTCATCTACTACTACTAAATCTTTTAAATCGTCATCGCTGTCATCAAAATCATCATCGTCATTTTGTTCATCGTAGTTATCAGTATCTTCTTCCTCTTCAGGTTCAATTTCTTCTTCCTCTTCTTCTTCCTCTTCATCGTCAGCTTCTTTAGCTTTGATTACTTTATCAGAAGTATGATTAGTTCTTAAATCCCAATTACCTTCTTCTAATAATACAAATCTTTTATCAGTAGATAGTGTAGTGTAATAATCACCGATTTGTTTTTCAAAAGTTGATTTAGGAAGTCCTAATAACTTAACTATATAATTAAATAAGTCAGCTGTATTCATAGCTCCTTTTTCAGATAATATCATATAAGTTAAATCTTTATATGATAATAATTCTAATTCTTCTTTAGACATATCTTCTAGAGTATTTTTCTTTTTAGCCATAATACAATCTCCTCCATGAATATTTTTAAAACATTCAAATAAACTTATACCATTATTTATATTCAAAATCAATACTAAATATTACATTTTTTCAGGGACATCTATTCCCATTAAATTTAGAAGCATTAGATTAGCTTCATATACAGCTTTAGAAAGCACTAACCAAGACTCTTTTAAATCGTTGTCATCACAAGCTAAAACTCTATGTTCTTGGTAGAATTTATTATAGTTACTTGTAAGAATATAGATGTATTCTGCTATATCGTTAAGGCTCTTTGATTCAAATGCTTTATTAATATATAAAGGCATATTTAATAGAGTTAATATAACATCTTTATCAGTCTTGTCACTTATTTTCTTAAATTCTTTATATTCAATATTCTCTTCTTTAGCTTTGTTAAGTAAAGATCTAATTCTTATAGTTGAATATAGTAAATATGGTCCAGTCTTACCATCTAAGTCAGTAAATTTATTTATATCAAAGATGTAGTCTGTTTCTCTATATGGTAAGTAGTCTGCATATTTAAGTGCTGCTAGTGCTATTTTCATAGCTGTTTCTTCTTTCTTATCAGCAGCAACTATATTATCGTTAATTCTTTCATAACAGTTATCGTAGATCATCTTTATTAATTCATCTAGACTCATTACTCCACCAGCACGTGTCTTAAATGGTTTACCATCAGGTCCATTAAGTGTACCATTACCAAAATGTCTTAATTCTGTATTAGGTACATATCCAGCTTTCTTAGCTGCTCTAAATACTTGCTCAAAGTGAAGTGATTGTCTTAGGTCTGTTACATACCATATCTCATCTGGATTAAATCTTTCCATTCTTGATCTTATAGTAGCTAAATCAGTAGTTGCATATAAATATGCTCCATCGCTCTTAACAAGAATTACTGGAGGCATTTCTTTAGTATCAGACTCTTCTTTTACATCCATTACTATAGCGCCTTCACTCTTATAAAGAAGTTTCTTATCTTCTAAGTCTTTAAGCATATCGGGTATATATTTAAAGCTATCTCTTTCTCCTTCATATAGATCAAATTCACAGTTAAGTAAGTCATATGACTCTTTGATATCTGCAATAGAAAGTGCAGTTATCTTATTCCATAATACGTTATAGCATTTATTATCTTTTTGAAGTTCAAATGTTATTCTTCTTGCTTCTTCCATTAAAGCTTCATCTTCGTGAGCTTTCTGACTACCAGTTGGATATATCTCTTTTAAATCTTCTTTAACTATTGGAAGATCAAAGTCTTCTCCGTTATATCCTTCTTTAAAACATGGTAAGTTTGGATATCTAGATTTCATTTCAAGCATAACAATTCCTGCTTGAAGACCTGAATCACCTAAGTGTACATCACTTATAGTTTCATATCCAACTAGCTTAGCTAATCTTTTTAATCCTTCTCCAATATTAGCTGGGCGCAAATGACCAACATGTAGTGCTTTAGCAACATTTGCTCCACCATAGTCTAAAACAACTTTTTTACTCTCTTTTGTGTCAATATTGTTCTTTATGTTCTCATTAATGTTATTTAAAAACTTTATTAGGAAGTTATCACTAATTGTCAAGTTAATAAATCCAGCTCCTGCTACATTAATATCGCTAAAGTAATCAGTATTTTTTAGGGCATCTACTATTTCAGTTGCTATAACATTTGGATTCTTATGAAACTGTTTAGCAAACTTCATAGCATCATTAATTTGATACTCTCCAAGATCTGGTCTATTACTTACTGATATAGTTATATCATCATAACCTATACCTTTAACAATAGCACTTAACTCTTCCTCTAATTTTTTTAACATACTCTTATTCATTTTGATCACCAACCAATAATTTTATATTAAATATATCATCTTCTAGCATATATTCTATATCAAGTAAATTATCTTCTTCAATATATTTATTTACTTTTATATCTATATTATATTTATAATTCTCTAGATAGACTTTATTATTAGAAAAATCTACTACTAGGTCATTATTATTCTTATTAATTCTTTTCACAGTTCTGTCGATAATATAAGTATCATTATCTATGAATTTGATAATATCCCTATTTATATCTCCAGTACCTTTATATGTATAGTTACCATTATTAGATTTAATAGAGAATTCTATATTATTTTTTGACATTTTACCACCACGCAAAATCTAAGACGAATTATACCATAAGATATTCAAAATAAAAAGATGCAAATGCATCTTAATATTTAATTATTTCAATCATGTCTCCAGTCTTAGCCATAGCACCATTACCATCATCTGTATCTAGATGAAGTTCTAGTGTATAGTTAGGATCTTCTTTGATAAATACATCTTCAAATACTGTAGACTTTTCAGAGTTGATTCTTGCTTTAACTTTATCAACACCTACTAGGCCACATTCTACTCTTTGAGCAGGACTTATATGTAAATGTCTATTAGCTATAATACAACATGGTTTAGTAACTTCTCCTAGAGGTCCTACTATAGTAACTACAGCAGCTCCTTCTAAATCTCCACTATTTCTAATTGGAGGATTTACTCCTAGAGCAAAACTATCTGTCTTAGATATTTCTACTTGTGTATATTTTCTAAGTGGTCCAAGTACTCTTACTTTTTCCATAGTTCTCTTTTCAGTTTTAATAGCAACTTGTTTATCACTTGAGAATTGTCCTGGTTGAACTAGTTCTTTTACTACTCCAAGAGGTTCATCTCCAAATAATACTTTATAATCTTCTTCAGTTAAATGTACATGTCTATTTGATACACCTAAAATTACTTCCATCTTTTATTCTCCTTTACTATAAATAATTATATTCTTACTTATTTCTTAATTCAAGATAGTTGATAAATCCAAATAGAAGATCTTTGTATTCTTTACTTATATTTAACTTTTCTACACTTGTTTTAGTTTCATTAAATAAACTATTCATGTATTCTACTGATTTATCATATGCTCCACTCTCAATAAAGATATTTCTTACTTTATCAAGATCACTCTTAGATAATTTCTTACCATAATACTTTAATAATTCTCTCTTATATTTACTTCTAAAAGCATAATAATATAGGATTGTCATCTTGTATTCAGTTATATCATTAGTATCTTTTCCGATAGTATTAGCATCACTAAATACACCTAAGATATCATCTTTTATTTGGAATGCTATACCAAGAGGCATAAATATCTTTTCAAATTCTTTTATTTCTTTGTCTGATGCTCCTCTTAGTATTGTTCCTAAAGCAAATGGTCCTACTATTGTATACCAACTAGTCTTTAATTTATATATCTCTAAAATCTCATCTAATTCGATTTTATTATCGTTATAGTACTTTTCCTTAAATGGTAGATAAACGTCTATAATTTCACCCTTTATAGTATTTTTAACGACATTACAGTAGTATTCGATAATCTTAGCAAAGTTTTTATTATCACCATAGTTTTGAGATAGTACAAATAATGATTCATAGAAACCAAAGTTACCAAGACACATAGCTAAACTATTAGCAAGTTCTTTAGACTTAGTTCCACCAAACATTTCATTATATAGAACAGGTATAGTCTTCTTACCTCTTCTCATAGTAGCATTATCTATAATATCATCATGAACTAGTATTGCAGTTTCAAATGTTTCATAAGATAGAGCTAGATAATCAGAATAATTGCTATTATTTTTATTATTTAGATTGTATCCAACATCTATCATGAAACTTCTTATATATTTACCATCACTATTAAGTTTACTAAACTTATTTAGAGCATCAGTAATAATCTTATTATCATTCTTATTAGTAAATCCTTTATTCATCTCTCTAATCTTCTTATCAAGCCTAGTTCTTAGATTAGTATAGTAAGTATAGAATTTATATAAGTTAACATATTCATCTACTTTACTCTTAGGAGTAGAAGCTCCAGCAGTAAAGCATACATCACAGTCATCAAGTTTTAAATCTTTTATAACATCAAGTAAAGCATTCTTATTAGATATTAAGAAACTCTTAGAATACTTATTACAAATATTATATAATTCTTTTGTATTAGAACTCTTTTCTCCTCCAATTACAAAAGTATATTTAGCTTTCTTACAAGCTTCAATACTACTTAATTGAATAGCTTTTTGAGCTCCACATATAGTATTCATTATCTTTATATTCTTATCGCTAAATTTCTTTTTAATAGCCTCAGTTACTTCATTAAACATATCTTCATTAATAGTGGTCTGACATATTACTAAGACATTATCATTTAATTTTTTTATACTTTTTACATCATTTTTAGATTCACATATATATGCACTATTATTACACCATCCATTAGATCCAATTACTTCTGGATGATTCTTCTTACCAATAATAATTATAGAGTAATTATTGTTATAGTATTCTTCAATAATATTATGTATTTTAATTACATTAGGACAAGTAGTATCTAAGTATTTAATATTATGTTTATCTAGATATTCATATAGTTCTTTTCCTTCTCCATGTGCTCTTATTATTATTGTAGATCCTTCTTTAACTTCTTTAATATCTTCAGTATAGATAACTCCATTACTCTTTAAATAATCTATTACATCTTTATTGTGTAATATCTCTTTGTACATATATACATTTTTAGTATTTTTGGATAACTCTATAGATAGTTCAACACTTCTAGAGGCACCCTTACAAGTTCCATATATTTTAGGCAAATAAATCATAAATACCTCCCACATAATATATAATATCACATATTAACAAAAAAGAGTGTTCATAAAACACTCTTTTATTCTAATCCACTTACTAGAACAACACTTAATCCTTTTCTTTCTACTTCAGGTATATTAATCTCTTCAGTATTAGATTTATAATCATTATCTACTTTATTAATAGTTACTTTAACATATCTATAGTTATCTACATTAGATATTATAGTAACATCATCATAAGTCTTATTTTCATCAAATACTTCGATATTAACTAAACTAGTATTATTCTCTTGTAACACATTCATAAATCTATTTATAAAATAGTTCTTCTCTAATGGTTTTAGATTTAACTTAGTAGCATATTTATTTAAGAATTCATATGCTTCAGTATCTTTAACTACTACTCCTTTTAATTCTGGTTTAGTAGTATTATCTTTTCTTAAAGTTAATATGTCATAGAATACACCAGTATTATCATACATAGTTCCACCATCATTAATCTTTAAATCATATACTAAGTTTTCACCATTCTCATGTTTAACAGTTATATATGCTTTATTATAACTAGAAACATATATATCTGTTCTTATTTTACTACTTTCACATTTAATTGTTTCAGTAGTTAATTTGTCTTCAGAATAAGTAATCTTACTACATACGTTATTCTTTTCTACATTTAATGTATAAGTATCATCTTTTACTTCTAAACCATTAATAGAATTCTTCTTATCAAAATTCTTTATTATATTAGAATTATTCTTATTAGTATCATAAAGAACTATATCATTAGTCTTACTATCTTCATATATACAATAATTATCATCGTAATATAATACATTATTAATATCTTGTGCTACTAAGATAGTCTTATCATCATGATATACATAAAGATTATCTTTATCTTCATATGATAATAAGCAAGATTTCTTATTACATTTAATATTTGTATATTCGTTATCGTATAAACTATTACCAGTATTTAAATTAACTAATCCATATTTGCCAGTATCTACTGTAATTATGTTTTCATTAAGTACAACATTTACTTTATTATCATTAGTTACTAACATATCTGATTTAAACTTATTAGATAACGTATTATCTTTTATGTTGTATGCATAATAATTATTATTATCTATAAATAAGATATAATTATCGCTTATGAATTGTGCATAATCAATATTGCTTTCTATATCTATTACTCTTTTATTAGATTTACTATATTCATAAAGAACATATTTCTTACCATCTTTAATTGCTACATAAGAATCAGATACATTTCCATTAGCATATAAGCTCTTTAAGAAACTACAATCATCTTTCTCACAGTTATATGATAAAGTATCAGATAATTCAATCTTATTAGCATCTAACTTCTCTGTGAAATATTTAATATCTCCATTATATAGTTCATATTTGTATAGTTCTAATACTTTTCCTTTAACTTCTTTTGGTCCATTAAAGAATACTAAATATATAGATACGATAGATAATATTAATAATGCAACAATTGAAATAATTAAATATAATTTATTCCCTTTTGTATTCTCTTCCACATGCAACACTCCTATCTAGTATACCATGTATTATATAATCCACTAGTAACAGGGATCATCTTTCTTACATTATAACCACTTCTGTAGCGTTGTAAAGCATAACTTGTATATTTGCTCCATTTTAAGCATTTAGAATCACTATATAACCAACAGTCATACATCTCTACATGTAAGTGAATACCAGTTGATTTACCAGTATTACCCATATATCCAATATAATCATTAGATGTAACTTTTTTACCTTTATAGATGTTTGGTGCAAATCTACTCATATGTGCATATAAAGAAGTATAGTGTTTACCATTGATGATATGATCTATTCTTACCATTAAAGCACCATATAAGTCGTACTCAACTCCTTGAATAGTACCATCTGCTACTGGATATATCTTTTCATTCTTACCTCTTTTACTACCAATATCAAGTCCTCTATGGAAATATCCATCAGAATATAATATATTATTTTGAGTTACATAACCTTGTTGTGTAGGTCTTCTTACTGGACCAGAAGATGCTTTATCACAATCTACTCCAATAACATCATCAAGCTTACATCCTCTACTCTTGTAGTATTTAATCTTAGATTCGATATTTTGCATCTGTTTAGCTATTGAAACTCCACCTACTGTAAGTTTAGCTTTTTCTTCACCAAGAGAAACAACTTGTTGATTTAATTCACTATCAAGCTTATCTATCTCTACTTTTCTCTTAGCTATTTCTTCTTCTCTTTTTTTGTTGTCTTCAATCATAGTATTTAAAGTACTAACTACTTTGTCATTGTAATCGACTATTTCTTTAATAACTGCTGATCTATATACCATATCTGATACGCTATCTGCATTATAAATATAGTCATAATACATATCTGATTTCTCAGTTACTTGTAATTGTTCAATTAAATTCTTAGATTGAATTATCTTTCCTTTAATATTTACTTTATATTCTTCTATTTCTGCATTTAATGTTTCTACTTCTTTAGAAATAGCAGCCATTTCATTTTTTAATCTAGTAATTCTATTTCTTTTAGCATTAATCTCTGACTGAGTAAGATTAATTTGTTTTTGATTATCATCAAATTTTGACTTTTCTGCATCATAGTTAGCTTGTAATTTTCTAAGTGTTAACTTCTCATCTGCATTTGTTTTTAGTGGAAAACAAATAAGAAGAGTAAGTACGAATGCTAGAAATGTTATAAATAACTTTCTCTTCATTATACTTTTAAATACTTTCTAACTGCTTGTCCACTACCAAGCATACCTACTATAACACCTAATACTGCTAGTGCTATAGATACATATATAACAAGTGGTGTTGGATTAGTAAGAGTAAGAATTGATATCTTACCTGATGAGAAATTGTTATAGAATGCTGTATAACCAAATACAGTTGCTAGAATTGGTATTAATGAACCAAGGAGTCCAATTACAAATCCTTCAATTATAAATGGTCCTTTAATCTTTAAGTTACTTGCTCCAACTACTCTCATAATAGATATTTCTCTTCTACGAGAGAATATTGTTAATTTAATTGTGTTTACTATAAGAAGAATAGATACTATTACTAGAACTATTACTACTCCATATGATATCTTTTCGATTAAATCAAACGTAGATACTAATTGATGTATAGCAGTTTCTCCATAGTTAACACTATAAACTATTTCCATATTTTTAAGTTCTTTTACTGTATTATCTATCTTGTTAATATCTTTTACTTTAATGTCATAACTTTGGTGGAATACTTCATCTGGATTATCTATTAATTCTTCTATTGTTTTACCAATATCTGGATCTTTTATTAATTGTTCTTTCCTTTCTTTAGGTGTCATAGTCTTCCATTCAGGATTAATATTATCCATCTTCTTTAGTGTTTCTTCAAAACCTTGAATATCTTCTTTAGAAGTTCCAAGTTTTAAGAAAACATACATAGTAACGTCTTCTTTTACTTCTTTAGAAATCTTTTCAACATTGAATGTTGCTAGTAGTGCTAGCGCTACTACTGCAAGTGTAATACTGATACATGATATAGTTGCTAGTGAAAGTGAGAAGTTTCTAAATACGCTTCTGAAGGCATCTCTTACATTGTAAATAAATACTCTAAATGATTTCACTATTATACCTTCCTTCCTCAGTATCAGATACTATTCTTCCTTCTTTTAGAGCAATTACACGTTTCTTATATTTATCGACAATTGCTTTATCATGAGTAGCCATAATAATAGTTGTACCTGTAGTTTTATTAATTTCATCAAGTACTGATACTACTTCATCACTCATATTAGTATCTAAGTTTCCAGTAGGCTCGTCACAAAGTAAAATCTTTGGATTGTTAACGATAGCTCTAGCTATAGCAACTCTCTGTTGTTCTCCTCCTGATAACTGATCTGGATACTGCCTAATTTTAGTTTTTAATCCAACTAATTCAATAGCTCTAAGAGTCTTAACTCTTATTTCACTTTTCTTTTCTCCAATAGCTTCTAGTGCAAAAGCAACGTTTTCATACACAGTAAGCTTAGGAAGAAGTCTATAATCCTGGAATACTATTCCAAGTCTTCTACGTAATTTATATACTCTAGAGTTCCATAATTTAGCCACATTAACACCAGCTATATTTATCTCACCCTTAGTAGGTTTTTCTTCTCTATAAAGCATCTTAATAAGAGTAGATTTACCACTACCAGTACCACCGATAATGAATACGAATTCACCCTTCTTAATCTTTAAATCTAAATCATATATGGCATTAACGCCATTCTTGTATTTTTTAGATACACTTTTTAGATTGATTAGCTCCATACTCGCTATCACCTCTATTCTAATATAAATTATAACATGGTAAATAAAAAATATCCTATAGTTTCAAGGATATTTAACATACATAAATGTAAACTTTTTTATCTTCCACCATCTGATTCAAATGCATCTACTGCTACGAAGAAAGCATCTTTGTCTATTCTCTTAATTCCATTTTTAAAATTATAGTAATCTTGTGTAGGTACTACAGAGAATAAAACTTTTTGAGTTTCTTTATCATAACCACCTTTAGCATTAAATTCTGTTACTCCATGATCAAGTTCTTCTACAATAAATCTTTTTACTTCATTTGGATAGTTAGTAACTATATAAAAAGCTTTAGATCTACTTATACCAAGCATTACTCTATCGCTTAATTTACTAATGATAAATAATACTATTCCAGCATACATACATCTTACTATTCCAAATGCAAATACACCTGATATCACTATCAATCCATCGCAGATAAACATACTTTTACCAATACTAAATCCAACATATTTATTAACTATTTGGTTAACTATATCAGTTCCTCCAGTAGTAAATCCATTCTTGTATACAAGTCCAAGTCCAATTCCAGTTAATACTCCACCATAGATAGCTGCTACTAAAAGATCTACTTCTCCAATATTTATATATAATGTAGGTATTTCACCTAACTTAATAAATAATGGTAATAGAAGCGATCCAATTATACTTCTTGCTGTTGTCTCTTTACCTAAGAAGATAAAACTAATAAATAATAAAAATATAGATACTAATAATACAAATAATGATGGATCAAACTGATTACTGAATACTATTGATAATCCACTTACGCCTCCAAATACTAAATTATTTGGTAATAAGAAGAAATTGAATGCTATTGAAAATAAAGAAAGTCCAATAAGCATTTCTACTATTCCTATTATTTTTCTTTTTAAACTATTCTCTTTCATCTCTATCATCCTTTAACTTTCTTATAATAAAGGAATCTAAATCTCCATCGAGTACTTTTTGAACATTAGAAGTTTCTTCACCTGTTCTATGATCTTTAACCATAGAATATGGATGCATAATGTAGCTTCTTATTTGACTTCCAAATTCAATATTTTTTTGTTCTCCCTTTATATCTTTCATCTCTTGTTCTTTTTTCTCAAGTTCTATAACAAGAAGTTTCGCTTTTAACATTCTCATTGCCTGTTCTTTGTTTTGAAGCTGACTTCTCTCATTTTGACAAGTAACAACTGTTTTAGTAGGCAAGTGTGTTATTCTTACTGCAGAATCTGTAGTATTAACTCCTTGTCCACCTTTACCGCTAGATCTATAAACATCTATTTTTAAGTCTTCTTCATTTATAGTTATATCCACAGAATTGTCTATTTCTGGTATTACATCTATAGATGCAAAAGAAGTATGTCTTCTGTGATTAGAATCAAATGGTGATAATCTTACTAATCTATGAATACCTTTTTCACATTTAAGATATCCATAAGAGAATAATCCCTTAACTAGTATAGAAGCACTCTTAATACCTGCTTCATCACCTTCTTGATAATCCAAAATAGTATAACTATAATTTCTTTTTTCACACCATCTTATGTACATTCTATAAAGCATTTCTGCCCAGTCACAAGCTTCAGTTCCACCTGCTCCTGAATGTACTTCTAAAATAGCATTATTCTTATCGTAATCACCATTTAATAAAAGATATAGTTCTAATTCATCAACATTCTTTTGAAATGATACTAACTCTTCTTCAATTAAAGGAGCCATCTCTTCTAAATTATCATCGTTTAATAGCTCTAACATATCACTAGCTTTAGAATTAAGTTCATCTATATCTTTAATAGTGTTCTTTAAACTTTGTATTTCTTCAACTATCTTGTTTGCTCTTTCTTGATTATCCCAAAAATCTGGTTTATTCATCTCTAGAGATAAACTATCTAATTGTTCTTTCTTATTAGGTATGTCAAAGCATCCTCCATAAATCTTTTACTTTGTCATAATTTGTTTGTATACTGCTTCTTATTTCAAATAATTCCATACCGATCACCTAAAGAAATTATAACATATAGACATAAAAAAAAGAAGTTTCCTTCTTTTTTATAATATTGTTCTTAGTAAGAATACTGCTAAAAGCAATACTAGTATTACTAGGAATACTTTCCATACACCTTTTAACCATTTGTGATATGGAACATTTAAATATGAAAGTGTAGCCATTAATACAACACTTGTAGGTGCTACTAACATAGCTAGTCCATACATACTTTGCCAAATAACTGCCATTAATCTTAAATCTCCAGCAGCTAAGTCTTGGTATACAGTCATTGCATATGGTAAAGCTCCAGTTCCTAAACTTGCATAGTAACTTTCAACACCGAAGATACTAGCAATAAATGCAGTGAAGCTCATAGTAAATACGTTTAATGTATCTGTTAACTCAATTATTGGTTTAAGGATACCTAATACGTATGGTACATATACGATGATAACTAATACTACGTAGATTAATACTACTAGTACAGCAGCTTTTAATGCTTTTTCACATCCATCCATAAAGCTAGTTATAAAATCATTAAACTTAACTCTGTAAATAAATGATATTAGCCAAGCTCCAAGCATTACTGCAACTGATGCTTCAACTAGAGTCCAAGATCCTAATGCGTTAGAAAGACCTAGAATATTTTTAAATATTGGATATCCACCTACACTGAAGTTATTTACTGTTTCATGGAATTGAGTAAATACATTAATGTTAAGTGGGTCTTTCCAAGAAATGAACCCTATTATTAGTAGTACTAATATTAAATCAAATCCTACAACTAGTGGCCATACTTTAACTTTAGATTTGCTTGTTGCTTGTGGAACAAATAATTCGTTATTAACGTCTTTTTCTGTTCTATGTTTCTTAGCATATAAAATTGTATATACTATCATAGCAGCTACTACAAGTACGAAGATTAGTCCTTTGAACTTAAGACCTTCTCTTGCTGTAGTACCAATTACATAATCAAATCCATATGTATTGTTTAATGATAATGCAGATCCCATTAATCCTGCACACACACTACCACATGTAGCAAGTGCTGCAGTAATTCTGTCGTAACCCATAGCAAGAACTACAGCTATTACGAATGGGAATAGTACTATAATTGCAATAGACATGTTAGCAAATGCTGCAACACCAGCAATGAATAACATAAGAATTGCTATTAATAACCATTCTTTCTTCTTGAAAGATTTTACCAATTTATCTACAACTTTTTTGTATGCTGGGATTTTATTTAAAACTCCATATAATCCACCAACTATAAGAACGTATATCCCAACGTATCCGAAGTAGTGAATTGCTTCCCCAACATAATTCATTAATGTGAATACACCTACTTCTTGCTTAGTACCATCTGCAACTAAACCATATGTATCATTAAATGATACGATTGGTAAGATGAATGTAAGTACTGTAGCAACCAAAATAGTAAGCATGACTACTTTAAACAAATTGTGTCTCTTCATATTACCCTCCTTCATAATAAATTATACAACAAAATCAATATTAAAAACAAGAAAACTGCTTAAATTTACTTATAATAAAAAGAAAAAGTTCAAATTACTTTGAACTTATAACTTTAGTATTACAAATAATATCTGATAATGTTCTTCCATCTTTCTTGAAAGCAGCCATTAATATTAATGTTAATGATACTCCCATAGATAAGAATTCTATTAATCCAATAGGATAAATAAATGTATTTTCATTTAATACTAATAGAAGTAAGAAAGATAATAAATTAAAAATTAATCCATAATTTATACAACTTCTAAGAATCATTAATCCATGATTATATTTCTTTTTCTTATCATATTGAGAAACTTTAATCTTAACTAGTTTCTTTCCTAGAGTCTGTCCTTTATTAAAGAACTGGAATGTTCCATAATAGAAGATACATACTAGGATATTAAATAATGATGTATAAGAATTATGCTTTTCAATTATATAAAGGTTTCCTAATTGTCCTTCATAATATTCAAGCATAGCTTTTTGCATTTCTAATACTTCATCTTTTGGTTCTTCAATTGTATTTATGTCTTGTCCTACTGGTTCTCCAGAATTATCTGATTGACCTACTGGTGCTTCTTGATCTGTAGGCTCTTCTTTTTCTTCTTCTTTTGGTTTTTCTTCCTCTTTATTACTTGCTGCTAATCCCATCTTTTCACTAAATTCGTTTGTCTTTTTTATATAGTCTTCGTATGCTTCTTCATATCTAGTATCTTTAGGAAGTGGTAAAGAAATAATTCCTACTATTAATGAAGAAACTAATGTGATAATAATAGCATCTATGATATATGCTGCTAATCTTTGTATAAAATATACGTCTTTCATTGTTCATCCTCCAATAATTCTTTTCTATAATCATTCAATATATTAATTATATCATCAAGGTTCTTTGTAAGGAACACTTTATTCTTAACTTCATTAGCATTCTTTAATCCTTTAAGATACCAAGATACATGATTTCTTATTTCTAATACTACTACTTTTAATGGTTTAATCTCTTCCAAATAATGTAGATGTTTAAGTACCATATCTACTCTTTCTACAGGAGTAGGTTTATCTATTTCTATACCTTTTTCTAAATACTCTACTGTCTCTTTTATAAGCCATGGATTACCTAGAGTTGCTCTTCCTATCATTACTGCATCACAACCAGTTTCATTAATCATTCTAAGAGCATCTTCTTTAGTTTTAATATCACCATTACCTATTACTGGAATAGATACATTATCTTTAACAGCTTTAATAATGCTCCAGTCTGCTTTCCCACTATATCCTTCGCTTCTTGTTCTAGGATGAATTGCTATTGCACTTGCTCCAGCTTCTTCACATACTTTAGCTACAAGTGCTGCATTAATATGTTCTTTATCCCATCCACTTCTAATCTTAACTGTAACAGGAATAGGTACAGCATCTTTGACAGCTTTAACTATTTCTCTAATCTTTTCAGGATTTTTTAAGAGAGCTGATCCAGCTTGTGCATGAACTGCTACTTTAGGAACAGGACATCCCATATTAATATCTATAATATCTGGATGCATATTATCATAAATATATTTAGCTGCTTCTACGAAACTATCTACATCACTACCAAATATTTGTTGTGCGATAGGTCTTTCATAATCAGTCATATAAAGCATTTCTAAAGTCTTTTTATTAGAATACATAATAGCTTTATCGCTAACCATTTCAGCATAGATAAGCCCTACACCCATCTCTTTGCATATTCTTCTAAAAGCAGAATTACATACTCCTGCCATAGGTGCTAAAACAACTCTATTATTAATTTCTACATTTCCAATTTTCCACATGAAAATCACCGAAATTACTATATCATAAATAAAATAAAAAAAGAAGATTATTCATCTTCTTCTTTTAATGCTTCTTTTAGTTCTTCTTTATTCATCTTTGAATAACCTTTGATGTCTTTTTCTTTTGCTTCTTCTCTAAGTTCTTCAAGAGTCTTTTCTTTTACTTCATCTTCTTCGATAATTTCTCTTGTTTCTTCACTTAGTTCTTCTTCTTCAGGCATTCTTCCATTCTTAACTAAGTAATCAATTTGTTCTTTAGTTAATGTTTCAACTTCAAGAAGTGTTTCTGCTATTAATTTAACTAAGTCTTTATTTTCTTTTAATATCTTCTTAGCTTTATCGTAGCACTCATTGATAATCTTTCTCATTTCAAGGTCGATTTCATGAGCTACTTCATTAGAGAATAATCTAGTCTTATTGTAATCTCTTCCTAAGAATACGCTACCTTCTTGTTGTTCTAATTGAACAGGTCCTAAATCACTCATACCATACTCAGTAATCATTGCTCTTGCAATCTTAGTAGCCTTTTCAAAGTCATTATGGGCTCCAGTAGTTATTTCACCAAATGTTAACTCTTCAGATACTCTTCCTCCAAGAAGACCAGTAATCTGGTCTAATAGTTCAGTCTTAGTTGCTGTATATGTTTCTTCTCTTGGAACCATTAAGTTATATCCACCAGCTTGCCCTCTAGGTATAATTGTAACTTTTTGAACTTCGCTAGCATTAGATAGTTTTATACCGATAACTGCATGTCCTGCTTCATGGTATGCAACCATTCTCTTCTCTTCTTCAGTATATTTTTTACTCTTCTTTGCAGGTCCCATAAGAACACGGTCAGTTGCCTCATCTATTTCTTTCATAGTAATTTGTTCTTTGTTACCTCTTACTGCTAGAAGCGCTGCTTCATTAAGTAAGTTTTCTAGATCTGCACCACTAAATCCTGGTGTTCTCTTAGCTAAGTTTTTAAGTGTTACACTTGGAGCAAGAATCTTATTTCTAGCATGAACTGCTAATATTTCTTCTCTTCCTTTAATATCAGGAAGGTTAACTGTTACTTGTCTATCGAATCTTCCTGGTCTTAATAATGCAGGGTCAAGTACGTCTGCTCTATTTGTAGCAGCTATAACTATGATACCTTCATTTTGACCAAATCCATCCATTTCAGTAAGTAATTGGTTAAGTGTTTGCTCTCTTTCGTCGTGACCTCCACCTAAACCAGTACCTCTTTGTCTACCAACAGCATCTATCTCATCGATAAATACTAAACATGGAGCATTATGTTTTGCTTCTTTGAACATATCTCTTACACGACTAGCTCCGATACCTACGAATAATTCTACGAAATCAGAACCACTTATATAATAAAAAGGAACGTTTGCTTCTCCAGCTACAGCTTTAGCTAAAAGTGTTTTACCTGTTCCAGGAGGACCTACAAGTAATACTCCTTTAGGTATTCTAGCTCCCATCTTAGTAAACTTTTTAGGATTCTTTAAGAAGTCTATTAATTCTTTTACTTCTTCTTTTTCTTCTTTTAATCCAGCAACATCTTTAAATGTAGTCTTATTATTTTCATCACTTAATTTTGCTCTAGATTTACCAAATTCCATGCTCTTTCCAGCACTGCTCATTTGTTTAGCTATAAAGAAATATCCAATAACAAATAGAGCTACTATAGGCACAATATTTAATAAGAAATAAATAATAGCACTAGATCCAGGGTCACTCTTAGTAACAAGCTCGTACTCAAGAGTAGAATCTCTTTCTATTAATTGTTTCATTACTGTCTCACTATAAGGTGCAACTACATGAAATGTTTCATCTTTTCCATATGTTTTTAATCTTCCATCAAATTCATAAACTGCTTCATTAGTCTTTGGAGTTACAGTCATTTTTTCGACGTTTTGTTCAGTTACTTCTTTTAATAATTTATCATAAGTTAATTCGTTAACTTTGATAGTTCTCATTGATAATATATAGTAAATACATACTACTAATAATAGTAAAAATACATAAGGTATTAATCCTTTTTTTAGGTCCTTTTTATGCATAATACTCCTCCTTTTTAATTATATTTTAATATTATATCATGTTTTTCATTTTTTAGCTTAGTAAATTTAGATTTTTTTATACCTGGTATCCATATAATCTTACCACTAGAATCACTTACTATTGGCCAGCTATCTCTATCACTTTTTGGTACCTTAGCATCTATAAAAATATCTTTTACTTTTCTATATCCATCTAGCTTTTTAAGAAGCATCTTATCTCCTAATCTTCTAGTTCTAACATAAAGTGGAAATGATACTTCACTAGAATCTAATCTACATACAGAATTATTATTAGATTCTTCTTCTTTAACCATCTCTATAGTATGTTTATTAGGAAGTGTAGCATACTTATCAAGTTCTATTTCATATGATACAGTCTCTTTAATTTCATTGACAAAATCTAATTTTTCATAAGTTTTAATTACTTCAATTCCTCTTGGTAAACATATCTTAGCATTAGGCTTATTAGAATAAGCTAAACTCATAATTAATTTAACATGTTTATCATTTATAACCATAAGATTATCTTTATATACATCTTCTAAAATATAATAGATTATTTTCTTTTGAATAAGATGATTTAACTCTAAATATTCTTTAAGCATAATATCTCCATCGATATATACTTTCTTAATACTTTTTTCAATTTCCTCGTTGATAAACTTATCATATTCAGAAAGTGTTTCACTAAATTTTAAGAATTTCTCATGTACTAGAGGATCTTCTTCTTTTAAGAATGGTAATACTTTCATTCTGTATCTATTTCTAGTGTATTTACCTTTAAAGTTAGATTTATCAACTACATATGGAATATTATTATCTTCATCATATGTTTTTATTTCATCTTTAGTTAAATACACTAGTGGTCTTACAATCTTATAAGATCCATTATCTACTATCTTTTCAAAACCACTATAACCTTTTAAAGTAGAACCTCTTACTATTCTCATAAGAATAGTTTCTACTAAATCATCACCATGATGAGCTGTCATCAAATATTTAGCATCATACTTTTTAACTACTTCATCAAAGAAATTATATCTTATCTTTCTTGCAGCATTATGAAAATTGTCATCACCATAATTTTCTATAATCATTGACTCAAATAATACATTTTTATCTTTGCAGTAATTCTCTAAAAATATTTTCTCATCTTTACTTTCTTCTCTTACATTGTGATTAACATGTGCACAAATAAGTTTTAATTCATATTTTTCTCTTAAAGAAAGTAGTACATTAAGCAAATACATAGAGTCTGGTCCACCACTGTTAGCAATAACAATAATATCACCTTTAGTAAGCTTTAATTCTTTTGTAAGAAAATCTAATACTTGTTTCATAATACTCCTTTAAAAAAGAAGATATAAATCTTCTTATTTTTTCTCCTCTTGAGGTAATTTTATTATATATTCTCCCTTTTTAGAATACAAGAATTTTTCTCTTAAATATCTTCCTACATATTCTGGGTCTTGAAGTTTTTCAACATCAACTGTTAATTTTTGTTCTTTGTCCTTTAATTTAATTAGATTATTGTTTAGTTCTTCTTTTTCTTTATACTTACCATATATATCCATTGAATAGTTAACTGCACCATATATTATAAGTACAATTAATACTAAACAAATAGGTACACCTAAAGTAGCCCTAATTCTATTAAGTCTTAGAACTTTTTTCTTTTTCTTAATTTTAGCCACTTTATCACCTACTTTTACAAATACATTTTAACACCGGTTTATGTAAGAAAATTACTATATTAACATATTTATTATCATTTTTACATTTTTTTACGTGTTTTCTTAACAGTAAAAGTAGTCAAGTAATTAATTGTGTAAAAATATGAAAAAAGATGCATTAATATGCATCTTATTCTGTTGTTGTAGATGGTTTGTTTATAGGAGTTAAAGATTCGACAAATGTTCTTCCATCATCGAAGCATGACATTACATCATCTGCTTCTTCTCCTGCTACAGCTTTAACTCTTACATGATATATTGATTCGTCCATATTAGCAAAGTAATCTTGAGTTTCATAGTCTTTACTAGAATTTTTTAACTCATCTAGACTTATTTGATACCAGTTAATTCCTTCGTTCATAATAAGCTCTGGTTTTGGTGGTTTTCTATTACCTTTTTGTTTAGCCATCTTTTCAAGTATATTAACTGCATTTGTATGGTATGAAGAATATTGATCTACAAGTTTTTCAGCATCTCTATAATCTTTTACTTTTCCATATTCAATATAACATTTAAAGTCTTTTCTATAGAACTTATATCTTGGCCCTTCTGTAATACCAAAATCAGTATATGAAGCAAATGATGGTTTACCATCGATGTCATATACAAGATTAGTTGGTTTTTCTTCTAATTCTTCAAATTGTTTTTCATCCAAATAATTATCTGATACAGAATGAGTAACTGTTATATTTTCTAAATCGTCATATTTAATTGTACCATTATATGAAGGTCCTACTAATACTACTATCAATATTGATAATAATGCTATCGTTGCTGATGTTACAAGTCCAAGTACTGTATATAGAATGAATCCAACAATAAAGTTCTTTATTGTTCCTCTACCTCTTTTAGCACATATTTCTTCTTGAATTTCTTTGCTAAAGTTATTAAATACGTACTCGATTTTTTTACTCTTCTTCTGAGCAAAGTCATAGTATTTAGAGTTAACTTTAGTAGTGAAATAAATATGATAAATGAATGGTCCCGCAAAAGTTAATAAGGTAACTACTATACTTCCTACTGGTCCTGAGTACATAAGATCTGCAGTAAGTGGTATTATTCCAATTAGAACAATTGTTAGTACACTTACTAAACCAGTCATAAACATATAGCTAAATACTTTACCATACATTTTTCTATACATTAAATAGAATATACTTAGGAAGAAGAAAGGCCAGTTCCATCCTTTAGTAAGGAAGTAAAAGTATTTATCTTTTCCTATATATGCTATTACAAATCTATCTGTTTCCAAAAGTTTATCTGAATCATTTGAACCCGCTGCACCTACTGTAGAAGCTACTGGAGCCACTGGTTTTGGTGGTGGCAAAGTACTTTGTTGTGGTGGCATCTGTACTTGTTGCATAGGTTGTTGTGGCACTGGTTGTGGTTGTACAGGCTGTGGTGCTGGGGCTAGTGGTGCTGGTTGTACAGCTTGTGGTTGTGGAGCCACTTGAACTGGTACTGGTGCTGGTTGCGGTGCTGGCACAGGTTGTTGTGGTACTGGTTGTGGCTGTACAGGCTGTGGTGCTGGAACTACTGGTGCTGCTGGTTGTGGAGCTGGGGCTACACTTGGAGCAGGAGGTGTACTTCCATTAGCAACTGGTTCATTAAACGATGTTAAAACACCAAGTGGATTTGGATTATTATTCATATTATTATCATTCATACGCAATCCCTCTATTATATTTATATAATAACATAAAAAAAGTTAATGCACAGCATTAACTTTATATTTTTTTATTTATTACTATTTAGCGTATGGTAATAATGCAATAATTCTTGCTCTTTTTACTTGTTCAGCAACATGTCTTTGATGCTTAGCACAGCATCCAGTTACACGTCTAGGTAATATTTTACCTCTTTCATTAACATATTTTCTAAGAGTTTCTACATCTTTGTAGTCAACATCTTTACCAGTACACATATAACAAACTTTTTTCTTTTTTCTAAAAAATTCAGCCATTATTAATCTCCTTCCTAATAGAATGGTAACTCATCAGGATCGATTTCAATGTTAGAACCAGCATCCCATACTGAAGCTCCTCCATCACCTTCTGGTGCATCAGAACTAAAGTCGCTTGGAGTAACGTCATCATTACTGAAATTAGTATTAGGAACGTCACCCTTTTTATCTAGGAATTGAATGTTATCAGCAACTACATAAGTAGACCATACTTGATTACCATTTTTATCAGTATAGTTATCTACTTGAAGTCTTCCTTCAACACTTATTTGATTTCCCTTCTTTTGGTATTTTGCTAAATTCTCTGCTTGATTTCTCCAAGCAGTAACACTTATAAAATCAGCTTTGCTATTACTTCCACTTTCGTCTCTAGAACCAAATGGTCTATTAACAGCAATTGTAAATCTTGTACGAGCTATACTTCCATTATTTGTATTTACATACTCACATGTTGGATCTTTAGTTAAACGTCCAACTAAACAAACTCTATTCATTACTTACCTCTTTCTTACTCATCGATTCTTACTACTAAGTGACGAATAATATTTTCATTGATTAAAGCTAAACGATCAAATTCATTGATTGCTTCAGCATTCTCTTCCTCAATTAAAAAGTAGAAATAGTAACCGTTTTTATATTTGTTGATTTCATAAGCAAGTTCTCTTTGTCCCATTTCTTTAGAATCAAGAATGTTAGCTTTCTTACTCTCAAGTACACCTTTCATAGAATCAAATACTGCTTTAATAGCACCTTCTTCTAAGTCTGGTTTAACGATAAACATTATTTCATATTTTCTCATTAATTACACCTCCTTTTGGACATATGGCTAGCCCTAGCTAGCAAGGAGTACCGAAATACTCGTAGATAATATAACAAATTATTAACTTTTTGTCTAGTATTTTCTATATATATAAAAAAATAAAGATGCATTAGCATCTTTATTTTGATTCTTTATATTTAAATAACTTACTAGGTCTATGACCTTCTCCTGTTTTAAACTCGTCTGTTTCTTCAACTTTATCTTTAATTACACGTCTAAAAGCTGGATCTAAAAGCTTTTTACCAAGTATTACTTCATATACTTTTTGAAGTTCACCTAAAGTAAATAACTTAGGCATCATATTGAATACTATATCAGTATATAAAAGTTTATTCTTTAATCTTTCCATACCACTGACAATAATTAATGGATTATCAAATGATAGATAATTATTTTCTAGTACTGAGAATGCATATCTATCTGTAGTATGTTCTTTTAATACTCTCTTAACAGTGAAATCTATGTCTTCTTCTCCGTTAGATAATTTAACTATAACCTTATCTGGTTTATATTCTACATCTATGATATCGAACCAAGAACTTTCGTTCTTTAATTCACTATCCATTCTATCCTTATCTATAAGAGCCATATAACTAGATGATACTACTCTCATTCTAGGATCTCTATCAACTGAACCATAAGTATATAATTGCTCTAGATATATATTATTGATACCAGTCTCTGAGAAAAGTACTCTTCTTGGAGCATCATCTAAGTCTTCATCTATATGAACAAATCCACCAGGTAAACACCATTTTCCTTTATATGGATAATCATCTCTCTTAATTAGAAGAACGCTCATTTTCTTTTCATCTAGTCTTCTATAATCATTCTTATCTTTACTAGAAATACCGAATACTATTATATCTGTTGCTACTGCAAATCTTGGATATATACTAGGATCATAATTCTTTAAGAACTCTTCTTCTGTCTTATATTCAATATGATCGTATAGATTATGTTTATATATATAATCTCTTACTTTATTATCTAAATAATTATCTACATTTTCATTATTCTTAATCTTTTCTCTTATCATAGTTGAAGACATATCATTTTCTTTCATAGCAACTTTTACTATAAATGGTTTATCTTCTACTTTTAGATTATTTCTTCCAATTACTAAGAACTTATAATTCTCTGTTAAATACTTAGCATTTCTCCAAGTCATAATCTCATTGATATTATCTTCTCCACATATGAAATATAATTCATCATTAGGATACTGCTTCTTATAATAATCCATCACTTCATATGTATAATCGTATCCTTCATTACCGATAGTAGATATATCTGCAATATCTTGGAAGGCTAATTTAACCATTTCAATACGATCTACAAATTTAGCTAGATCTTTTTTCTTATAGTTATCCCCTGCAGGTTCTACTATTACTTTATCTAAATATTTGTTTTTTAGAAGATACTCTACTATCTCTCTATGAAATTTGTGAGGTGGATTAAAACTCCCTCCGTATATACCTACTTTCATCTTTGTTATTCTCCTACTCTATTAAATAATTCTACGAACTTGTCTAAAACTAGTTGTTTGTTTTCTCTTCTAGTTTTACCTGTTACGAATAATCTATCTGTTAGATATAGATTGTTGTCTTTATCATAAATACTTATGAATACTTCGTTATCACTACCATGTAAGTTGTTTTCATCAGCTCTTGCAAGCTTACCAGTTACTCCTACTCCATAGTCCGCACTAGTGAAATCACTTATTTTCTTACTCATATCTTTTGCAGTTTCTTCACTATATACTGAGTAAGTATCGATTATTTCTGGATTTACTCCCATCTTAATCTTATATTCATTACTGTATGTTACTGCACTGAACTTAAGTATTTCACTTGCTCCTTCAGTATTAGTAATCTCTGATGCTATGAATCCACCAGTACAACTTTCCATAGTAGCAATAGTCTTTTTTCTAACTATTAAGTTTTTAACTATTCCTTCTATATTAGTGTATTTCATAAAATATCACCTACTTCTATTATATTATCCTCTTCGATAAGTTGGAATATTAAATTTATGTTGATTGTTTCTATGATGTCTTTCAATTTTGTTTCTAGCTTCCTCTGGAACCTTATTTGGATCTTCCATATAGTCTGCTATTTGTTTATATGTTACTCCTAATTTATCTTCATCTGTTTGCTTACATAGTCCATCGCTTGGTGGTCTATATAATACTTCTTGTGGTACTCCAAGTTCTTCCCCTACTTTAATTACTTGTTCTACTGTAAGATCTGCTATTGGAGCTATGTCATGTACTGAATCTCCACCTTTTGTGAAGTATCCAACGTATAGTTCGCATTTATTACTTGTTCCTGCTACTATATATGGTTTACCTTTTAATGCTGTATAAAGTGCTGCCATATAGTAGCAAGTTGTCATTCTAAGTCTTGGTTTAGCATTGATATCACTGTTCTTAGTTTGTTCATCAGTGAAGTCTCCTAATTTAAGAAACTCTCCTTTTAGTGTATCGAATGTATCAGTTAAATCGATGTTTAATAGTTCAAATCCATATTTATCTGCAACTACATTGGCTAAGTCTTTATCATCTTGTATTGAGTGACATGGCATTGTGATACCTATTAAGTTTTCTTTTCCTATTGCTTCAACCATTAAAGCTGCAACTACTGCTGAGTCCTTTCCTCCACTGATTCCTAAAACTGCTCCACCTAGATTATTCTTTTCGAAGTAATCTCTTATGAATGCTATAATTTTTTGAGTTTCTTGTTTTGCATCAAACATATTTTAAAACTCCCTTCTATAGACCTTAGTTTTAACTTTATTAATAATGTTTCCTTTTTCTTCTACATAGTCTTTTGTTCCACTTACTTTATATAGATGTGGATTTAATTCTCTTTTAACTTCTGGATATAGTCTTGACATTTCTTCGTTACAGTAAGCTTTCTTCTCATCCATTGGTGGATCTACATATACTTGCTCTCCATCTTTGAAGATATACTTTTGTAATTCTTTTAAGTAGTAATTCTTTAATAGCTTAGACTGATTTGTATCTGCTGGGTTATATATTACCATATCTTCTCCAGTCATTGGAACATTTTCTAATTCCATGATGTCTGCTTGTGCATATCCAGTATCTTTATCGTATGCTCTATAAATCTTTTTGAATCCTGGGTTAATCATCTTGAATGGATCATTACTTAACTTAATTCTTGGATCCCATTCTCCGTTTTCTTTCATTGCTACTTCTTTATATACGCATCCCATTCTTCCTTCTGGTTTAGAGATGTTATCTCCAACTCCTAAACTATCGAATACTGCACCTTGATCTTTTAGAGCTTTGATTACTTCTGCTGTTAATCCGTTACTTAAGCAGATTTTAGCTTGTGGGTATCCAGCTTCATCTAACATTCTTCTTGCTTCTTTTGATAAGTAAGCTAAGTCACCAGAGTCAATTCTAATTCCGATGTGATCTACTGGTAATCCTTGTTCTTTCATATAGTCGAATGTTTTAATTGCATTTGGTACTCCACTTTCTAGAGTATCGTATGTATCTACTAGAAGCATTGCGTTGTTTGGAAATCTTGTAGCATATGCTTTGAAGGCATCTAACTCGTTATCGAAAGATTCGATGAAGTGGTGTGCCATAGTTCCTAATGCTTTTTGTCCCATCATTTGTGCTGCGATTGTGTTACTTGTTCCAGCACATCCTGCCATAACTCCGTAGATAGAAGCATCGATTGCTGCTTCGAATCCATCAGCTCTTCTAGCACCAAACTCCATTACTGGAACACCTTCTGGAGTAGCTTCTATAATTCTTCTTGCTCCTGTAGCATGTTCCATTGATCCATTTAATAATGATAAGATTGCTGTTTCGATTACAGCTGCTTCTAATAAAGGAGCTCTTACTGTTACTAGTGGTTCATTTGGGAATACTGGAGTACCATCAGGTATTGCCTTGATATCTCCAGTGAATTTAAAGTTCTTTAATAAGTTTATATGTTCTTCTGATAATCCTTGGCTTTCTAAGTAAGCTACATCTTCAGGATCATCAAATCTTAAGTTTTTAATGTATTCTATTAATTTATCTACTCCAGCCATAACAGCGTATCCACCATTATTTGGAATCTTTCTAAAGAATACATCAAATACTACTTCACTGTCATGTTTATCTGCATATATATAAGCGTCATTCATTGACATCTCATACCAGTCAGTTAACATTGAGTAGTTTCTTGGTAATCTTTTTAAATTTGCGTTTGTCATTTACGCCACCTTCTTTTCTAAAGTTTTTACTAATTTCATTCCACCTTGTTGCATGAACTTGTATGCCATTTCGTTCCATTCATCAGCTTTGTGTGCTGGTGCATCATAAGTTTCAACTGCATCCATCGGTACTACAATTTCAATTTCTCTATTTTCTTGATCGAAGTAGTTTTGAAGTGGGATTGCTAAGTTGATATCGCAGATATCTGTGCAGCATCCTGTGATTACTACTCTTCTTAAGTTCTTCATTTGTTTGATCTTCTCTAAGAACCCTGGTGCAAAGATTGCAGCTGTTGAGTTCTTCTCAACTACTAGAGCCATGTGTTCGTATTTCTTTAACTCATCTACTAGCTCAGCTTCATTTGTACCTTTTACACAGTGTACTGGATATCTTTTAAATTCTGCTGCATCTGGTTCGTGGCAATCCTTTACGAACATTACTCCATCTTCTTCTCCTGTATACTCGTTTACTAATTTTTCTATTCTAGGAATGATATGTTCAATATGCGAACTTGCCATAGCACCTTCTCTAACAAATCCATTTACCATATCTACGACGATTAACAAATCTTTGATGTTTTCAAGTTTTTCTTTATTCATATCTATCTCTCCTTTTCTCTTCTTAACACTTTGTTAATATCTCTTTGTTGATTTAATTATAACATATAAGTCTATAATGTCAATACTCTTTTTAACATTTTGTTAAAAAGAAAAGATTTAGAGTTTTTTCTCTAAATCCTCAATAAACATAAGGGAAGCCTTTTCAATAAAATCTAAGAAGAGATTTTCATTTAATAAAAGAAGTTCTCCTTCGTTTTTCATTTTTAAACATTTAATATTAAGTGAAAGTTTCTTTTCACTAATTTTTGGATTATTTACTTTCTCTAAAATTGAAGTAACATAATCTTTATCAACATTAAATCTAGAAAGTATCTTATCACTAAGAATATCGTAATCCTTATATATTATATTATTAGAAAATACATCTACATTAGGAATATTATTCTTTAAGTAGTCTTCTAAAAAATAATAATCTAAATATAAATGAAGATAGTATCCTAGATTCTCCATATTTGTTAAATCATGATTCTCTCTATAATAATCTAATTTAGGAACTAAAAAGAATGATCCTTGTTTCTTAAAGTGAGATACTCTCTTATCCATATCTAATATATCTGGAAGAATAGCACCTACATAGAAGCTATCATCATCTATATTTAATTTATTTTTAACTATATGGGCTGCTGCTATATGAGCTGCTGCACTAGGCATAATATCACCTCTAATTCTTGCAAGTATCTATAAAGTAATCAAATATTTTATTTGAATTTTCATCATCTAATTTTTCTGGATGCCATTGTACTCCAATTATGAATTTCTTATCTTTCATCTCTATTGCTTCAAGTATTCCATCAGGAGCATAGGCAACATTATCAAATAAAGGATTATCTTTAGCATGATAATTATGTCTACTATTAACCATGAATTTTTCTTCGCCTATAATACTATATAATTTACTATTAGTATCTAGAGTAACTTCATGTACGTAATCTACATCTTCAACACAGTGATTTATTTCAGTTTCATTCTTATCATTAGCTATTTCTTCTTTCTTATAGAATGATAATATCTGCATACCTAAACATATACCAAAACATGGTATATCGTTTCTAATACAATAATCCATAATAAATAAATCAAAGTTATTAGTTTTAAATCCACCAGGCATAAGTATTCCATCACACTGATTTATTTGTCTTATGATAGATGCTTCTTCATCAGGTGTTATTGGTGTTTGATCTTTACTAGCTACATCTCCATAATCTATTAATCCATGAGGAAGTATCATAGTTACATCTGCTCCTCTAGATATTAGTTTTCTTCTATATTCATCATTTATTACAAGTTTATGAGTACCACCGGGGTATTCTACTCTTGCTACAATTCCAATTAAAGGTTTCATAAATCCTCCTTATGAAAAAAGAATTATTAGATAATTCTTTTAAACATTAAATCTAAAGTAACAGATATCTCCATCTTGCATCAAATAATCTTTTCCTTCAAGTCTAGTTTTACCTGCTTCTTTTACTTTTAATTCAGAACCTAATTTATCAAGATCTTCGAATGACATTATCTCAGCTTTAATGAATCCTTTTTCAAAGTCTGTATGGATTATACCAGCACACTCTTTAGCATTCATTCCTTTTTTAAATGTCCATGCTCTACATTCATCTTTTCCACTTGTGAAATATGTTGCAAGTCCTAAAAGATCATAAGTAGCTTTAATTAACTTATTAAGACCACTTTCTTCTATACCTGCCATTGTAAGCATCTCTTGTTTTTCTTCATCTGATAAATCACATAAATCTGCTTCCATCTTAGCGCATATAGTAATTACTTTAGCTTCTTCTTTAGAAGCATATTCTTTTACCATCTTAACGTACTTATTATCTTCTGATAATTCACTTTCAAGTACGTTTGCTAGATATATAATAGGTTTCATTGTTAATAGGTTAAAACTCTTAAAATATGCTTTTTCTTCTTTAGTCCAATCAAGTCTTCTAAGAGCAGTTCCAGCTACTAGAGCATCTTTAGCTTTTTTAAGCTTTTCATATTCTTCTAGAGCTTCTTTATCTCTATTAGTCTCTGCTTTCTTTTTAATCTTGTCTATTCTACTATTAACAAGTTCCAAATCAGATAGAGATAACTCTAAGTTAATAATCTCTATATCTCTTATTGGATCAATACCATTTTCTACATGTATTATGTTAGAATCTTCAAAACATCTAACTACTTCTACTATTGCATCTACTTCTCTTATATGAGATAAAAACTTATTACCAAGTCCTTCTCCTTCACTAGCTCCTTTAACAAGACCTGCTATATCAGTAAATTCATATGCAGTTGGTATTGTTCTTTCTGGTTCGTATATTTCAGTTAATCTATCTAGTCTCTTATCTGGTACTATTACTACACCTACATTTGGTTCAATAGTAGCAAATGGATAGTTAGCTGCTAATATATTTTGTTTTGTTATTGCATTAAATAAAGTTGATTTACCAACATTAGGTAAGCCTACTATTCCTGCTTTTAAGCTCATTATTATTTCCCCCTTATAGTCCTGGCGATACACCTGGTCCAATTGGAATTCCAAGCATATGGAAGAACAATATTATAAATATCCATGTAGCACATATAATTAAACAATATGGTGATACATAAGATAATGCTTTTGAAATTGTTATTGGTTCATCATCCTTATTATATATATTTAGATATGCTAGATATATAACAAAGTAAGGAAGAAGTGGTGTTATACCTTTAGTCATTGATTCTGATGCTCTAAATACAAATTGTGCAAACTGTGGTGAAATATTTGCTTGCATCATTAGAGGTACAACAACTGGTGATAACATACTCCACTTAATACTAGATGAAGTAACAAATAAGTTACTTACTCCAATTGCAAGTACTACTAGTAGAACTAATGGGAATCCAGTAAATGGAACATTTTGTAATAAATTAGATATAAGTGCTACAAGTACTTGTCCCATATTAGTTTCTTTAAATACTGCTATCATATTAGATGCAAAGAATAAAAGTGTAATTACATATCCTACATTTTTTAAATATAATGTAATTTTTTCTATTAATTCTTTATCATTTTTAAGAGATTTAGCTCCAATAGCATAAGCAATACCAGTAAATACAAATATTGCAGATACAAGTACAGTAAATCCTGATTGGAAATAAGAGTTATCTCCAAATAATTGATCTATATATGCGAATTGTGTCGTATCAAGAAGCAATCCAGAGAAAGGCAATCCTGGAAAAATCATATATCCTACTAAAATAATGCATACAATAAATGTAATTAATGCATATTTAAGTCCTCTCTTCTCATTTAATTCTTGTTTTAATCTCTTTTGTTCTTCAAATTCTACTGCTTCTAGTTTGATTTCTTTAGTTTCACTTGATAATTCTTCTTCAGATAATTTATATCTACCTATTTTCTTGCTTACTATATTTTCAATAATAAACGTACCTACAAAGGAGAGTACCACTGTTGAAAATATAATAGCAATTAAGTTGGATAACATACTTACATGGAATGATCCGTCTATTATTCTTGCAGCAGTTTCTGTTATTGGAACTAATAATATTTCTGTTGAACCAGCAAATATAGTAGCTCCATATCCAAATGCAACACCACAGAAAGCTGCAGTAATACCCAAGAGTGGATTTCTTCCATTTGCTAAGAATATCAAAGCAGAGAATGGTATAAGTACTGCATATCCTACTTCATTGATAATACTTGATATAGTTGCTACAAATATTAAAGCAAATGTTATTACTTTATTATCTAATCCTAAAGTTCCTCTCTTAATAAAAGCATCGATTAATCCACTAGCATGTGCTACTGATAGTCCAATTAAGGCAACTAACAAAGTTGATAATGGTGCTGAAGTTGAAAAGTTCTTTAAGGAATCACTTACCAAATACTTAAATCCATCTGCAGAAAACATTCCTTTTACTGCAATAACTGTATTTTCTAGATCTCCTCTAGCAGTTATAGCAGGATAAGTAATTTGTACTTTTAATAATTGAAGAATACTACTTAATATCATTATTCCAATTGTCATAAATATAAATGTAGTTACTGGGTGGAAATGAAATTTTTTAAGTCTAATTTTCTTCTTTGTCATAATTCACCTACTTATTTATCTTTTTTAATTTTTTATTAAATTCTATTCTAGGCATCATAATAACTCTATTACAATTAGTGCATCTAATTTTTATATCTGCACCTATTCTTATAATTTCCCATTCATTGGCACCACAAGGATGACCTTTTTTCATAGTTACTATTGATCCTATATTATATTCTTTTTCATTCATAAAATCACTCACTTATATTAAGTAACTCAAGAATTCTATTTAAATCATTAATATTATTAAATGAAATACTAATCTTATTATTTCTTACTTTTACTTTTGTACCTAATTTTTCACAAATAAGATTTTCTACATAAGAGTAATCATAATCATCTTTTCTATTAATCTTATGATTCTTGTGAATATCTGTTGTCTTAGATACTACTTCTAAATCTCTTACATTTAATCCATCATTAACTATTTTATTAGCAAGTTTGATTACTTCTTCTTTTTCATCCATCTTACTTAATACTCTAGCATGACTTTGACTTATCTTTCCTTCTACTATCATATCTTTAACTTCTTCAGGAAGATTTAAAAGTCCAATCATATTAGTTACATGACTTCTACTCTTACCTAATCTCTTAGATAATTCTTCTTGAGTTATAGATAGACTATCAAGTAAAGCTTTATATGCCATAGCTTCTTCTATAGAGTTAAGATTTTCTCTTTGTAAGTTTTCAAGAAGTGCTATCTCCATCATATCTTGATCTGAAAAATCTCTTACTATTGCAGGTATAGTAGGTAGTCCTGCTATTCTTGAAGCTTTAACTCTTCTTTCACCTGCTATTATTTCATAACCTTTTACACTACTTTTCTTAACTATAATAGGTTGAAATACTCCATGTTCTTTAATAGAATCTGCTAATTCCTGCAATTTTTCTTCATCGAAGTTCTTTCTTGGCTGATATGGATTTGATCTTAATTCATCTAAATTAATTTCAACTATTTCGTCTTTAGGAGTAGAATCTATAATCTTTGATTCAATAGCGTCAAAATTCATTTGTTCACTGCTGAATAACTCTTCTAATCCTTTACCTAAAGCTCTTCTTTTATAATTGTTGTCCATTTCTTTCAATCACTTCCTTTGCTAAATTTAAATATGCATCTGTTGCCCTACATTTAGGGTCATATGCTATTATTGGTTTACCATGAGAAGGACACTCTGCAAGTCTTACCAATCTAGGTATTATTGTATTGTATACTTTATCTTTAAAATATTTTCTTATTTCCTCTACTACTTCAAATCCAAGATTTGCTCTTGAATCTAACATTGTTAAAAGGACTCCTTCAATTTCTAGGTTTGGATTTAACTGTCTTTGTGCTAACATAATTGAATTTAACAATTGTGTTATTCCTTCTAATGCTAAGAACTCACATTGAACTGGTATTATTACTGAGTTAGATGCTGTTAAAGCATTGATTGTAATAATACTAAGCGTTGGAGGACAATCAACTATTATGTAATCATAATAATCTTTTATCTTCTCTAATTTATTTTTTAATTGAAAACTTTTAGCAAATGTAGGTTCTTCTTTACTTCTTTCGAAGAACTCTGTTTCAAGTCCGCTTAAAATTACATTTGCTGGAAGTAAATCTAATCTTTTATAATCCGTATGAACAATTGCTTCAGTAATATCACACTTGTCAGTTAAAACATCATAAACAGTTTTTTCTATTTCACCCTTAATTAATCCTATTCCTGTAGTAGTATTTCCTTGAGGATCTAAGTCAAGAAGTAATACCTTCTTACCCAAATATGCTAAAGATGCAGAAAGATTAATACTTGTCGTTGTCTTACCTACTCCACCTTTTTGATTTACCAATGATATAACCTTTCCCATCAAACATCACCTTTCTTAAATACTATACTCTTATTTTATCAAAATATAAACAAATAATAAATGATTTTATAGCATTTTAATCAATAAAAAAACAATACATAAAGTATTGTTTTTAAGCACCTTTATTAATTCTAATTGTAAGTGTTACATAATTACCAAATTCGAACTCTTTAAAGTCTTTAACAACTCCACTTTGTTTATATGGTTCAACTAAAGCTCTAATGCTATCTAATGCTGCTGTAGCATTTGTTCCACCTGCAGCTGGTGTTGGTGCTGCTGGTGCAGCTGAGGCTACTGGTGCAGGAGCACTTACTTCTTCAGTTGTTATTGTACTTGATATATTTTCATTTTCCACTTTAGGATCCTCCGGAGCATTACTTTCAGGTTTAGCAAAAGGATTTGCTATTTTTGATACATCTATATTAGATATTTCTGAATCAGTAGATTTTACTTCGCCTGTTGGACTATTATCAGATATATCTCTAATTAATGCTTTAATGTTTATTCCACCTTCTGATTCACCACTATCTGCTGGTTTTTCTTCAGCTGGTGGTGTTTCTGGTGCAGGTGCTGTTACTGATTTTTCCTCTACTGGTGCTGGTTCTGGTTGTGGTTCTGATATAGTTTCTATTGCTCCTGGAACTGATAATGAAACATTCTCATTTGCAGTATCTTCAATTATTGGAGCTGGCCCTGAAGATTCCTCTACTGGTTCCTCAGATGGTTTTTCTTCAACTGTAGGAACACTAACTAAACTGGGAGTATCAGGCCCTTCTTTTTCTTCTTTTATTATTTTATCTAATTCTCTAACAGTTAATTTTTCTTCAACAATTCTGTTAAGCATTTTAACTTGATCATTAGCATTATCAATATTTAATAAGCTTCTAGCATGTCTTTCAGAAATCTTCTCATTTAAAAGAGCATCTTGAACTTCATCAGGTAGTGCTAACAATCTTAATTTATTAGAAACTGAAGATTGTGTTTTACCCATAGTAGCTGCTAATTGTTCTTGTGTCATTCCATCTTCTAATTCTAATATTTTTTGATATGTTCTAGCTTCCTCAATAGGAGTTAAATCTCTTCTTTGAAGGTTTTCTATAAGTGCAACTTTAGAACTTTCTTTATCATCTAAGTTTTTAACAATAGCCGGTATCTTAGTTAATCCTGCCATTGTAGATGCCTTATATCTTCTTTCACCTGCTATAATCTCATACTTATTATCTACTTGTCTTACGATTATTGGTTGTATTACTCCATGCTCTTTAATAGATACAGCAAGTTCTTTTAATGCTTGTTCATCAAAAACTTCTCTTGGTTGAAATCTATTAGGAATAATATCATCCAAATATAGATATACTACTTCGCTATTATTTTCCACTTGTATACACCCTCTATTCTAAAATATATTATAAATTAAAAAATGCATTTTTACAATGCATTCTTTTTTATTTTATCTATATTTCTAGGATATTTATCTTTAGTCTTAGCTAGTTTAGTAAATGATACTAATGCCCTATTACTGTTTTCTACTGGTAGTAAAAACTTATTTATTTTTACTTTTGATAAGTTTAATTCTTTAATCATATTATCTAAATTATCAAATTCATCGTCTATATTAGCTTTCATAAATACTAGTCTACCATTTACTTTTAATGCTCTTACACAAATCTCTGATAATACTTTAACATTTGCTACTGCTCTAGCTGTAATAATATCAAACTTCTCTTCATTAGTTTTTGAATAGTCTTCCATTCTACTATGAATTGCTTCTATATCATGTAGATCTAGCTCTTTTATAATCTCATTTAAATAAGTTATTCTTTTCTGTAAAGAATCTATAAGTGTCATTTTTAGTTGTGGAAATACAATTTTTAGAACTATTCCTGGAAATCCAGCTCCAGTTCCAACATCACATAAATACAAATCTTTAGTTAGATCAACTTCTTTAAATAGAGTAAGACTATCATAGAAATGTTTTAAATATACATCTTCTTCTTTAACTATAGTAGTTAAATTAATCTTATTATTCCATTCGATAAGTAAATGATAAAATCTATCTAGTTTATTTATCTTATCTTCATCTAAATCTATACCTAATTCTCTAACACTTTTAATAAATTCTTCTCTATTCATGATTTTTCCTCTTTAAATATAACATCAACATAGTTATATCTGCTGGATTAACACCACTAATTCTTAGTGCTTGTCCTACACTTATTGGTTTAATCTCATTTAGTTTTTGTACAGCTTCTTTAGCCAAATTAGGTACTTTAGAATAATCTAAATCACTACTTAATTTAATATTTTCATATTCGAGCATTTTACTTGCTTCTTTATTAGCTTTAGTAATATATCCTTCATATTTAATATTTATAACTACTTGCTCTACTACATCTTCATCATATATATCATCTAAATATTTATGAATATGTTCAAATTCTATTTCTGGTCTTTTTAATAAATCATATAGACTAATTCCATCATATATAGGAGATGATCCAATCTCTTCTAAATATTCATTAACTTCCTTTTTAGGAGTTATTCTGGTCTCTTTTAATTTAGATATTAATTCTTCTATATTAGACTTTTTTTCTTCAAATAATGAATATGTTTCATCATTTATTAATCCAATATCTCTTCCTATATCCATTAATCTTAAATCAGCATTATCATGTCTTAATAAAAGACGATATTCTGCTCTTGAAGTAAGTAGTCTATAAGGATCTATTACTCCTTTAGTTACTAAGTCATCTATAAGAACACCAATATATGCTTCATTTCTCTTAAGAATAATTGGTTCTTTTCCATCTAATTTTCTAGAAGCATTAATTCCTGCTATTAAACCTTGTCCTGCTGCCTCTTCATATCCACTAGTTCCGTTTATCTGTCCTGCTGTATATAAATTCTCTACTATCTTACTTTCTAGTGATGGATATAGTTGCGTTGAATCTATTGCATCATATTCAATAGCATAAGCATATTTAACTATTTTGCAGTTTTCAAGTCCTGGTAGTGAATGTACCATCTTTTCTTGAACATCTCTTGGCATGCTTGTAGAGAATCCTTGAAGATATATATCATCATAATATATACTTTCTGGTTCTAGGAATAACTGATGCCTTTCTTTATCAGCAAACTTAACTATTTTATCTTCTATAGATGGACAGTATCTTGGTCCTACTCCTTCTACATAACCACCATACATACTTGATTTAGTTAGATTATCTTTAATTATTTGATGTGTCTCTGGAGTTGTATATATTAAATAGCATGGTATTTGATCATTAACATCATAATCAAGTTTATTAGAAAATGAAAACCATCTAGGTATATCATCACCTGGTTGAATTAATGCTTTTGAATAATCTATAGTATCTTTCTTAATTCTTGGAGGTGTACCTGTTTTTAATCTTTTAATAGTGAAACCTAATCTTTTAAGTGCATCACTTAGATGTAGTGATGGTTTCTCATCATGTGGCCCACTTGATATTTTAGTAGATCCATATAGTACCATACCTTTTAAATATGTACCTGTAGTAAGTATTACTGATTTTCCTTCTATTTTCTTTCCATCTGCAAGTACTACACTCTTAAACTTATTGTCTTCTACTTCTAAGTCTTCAACCATTGCTTCTAGTACTTCTAGATTTTCTTGATTAGAAATAGTCTTGATCATTTCTTCTTTATAAGTAATCTTGTCTGCTTGTGCTCTAAGCGCTCTAACAGCTGGACCTTTTTTAGTATTAAGCATTTTCATTTGTAAGAAAGCTTTATCAGTGTTCTTACCCATTTCTCCACCTAAAGCATCTATTTCTCTTACTATAATACCTTTAGCTGGCCCTCCTATAGAAGGATTACAAGGCATATCTGCTATATTATTTTTATTACCAGTAACAAGTAAAGTTTTCTTACCTAATCTAGCACTTGCTAGTGATGCTTCACATCCAGCATGACCTCCACCTATTACTATTACATCGTATTTCATAATATCACTTCCAATAAATCTACTGTATTATATAACAATTTTAACATAAAAAAAAGAAGATTTTTATAATCTTCTTACTTACCTAAACAAAAGTTGCTAAATAGTTTATCTATTAGTTCTTCATCATAGTTTTCACCGAGAATTTCTCCTAGTTTAGTCCATATTCTCTTAATATCTATTTCAAGCATATCTACTGGTACTTCGTTATCTATTCCTTTTTTTACATCTTCCATAATATATAATGCTTCTTTAGCTAAAGTAATTTGTCTTTCATTAGTAAAGAAATCATCTGATTGATTATCTAATTCATCTAATTTAAATAATTCAATTATTTTATCTTTTAAAGACTCTATTCCATCAGAACTAACTGTATCTGTATAGATGATATTATCAAGTTGATATTTAGATAAATCAAGCTTCTTATCTAAATCTTTTTTATTTACTACTACAATATATTTCTTGTTTTTCAACTGTTTTATTATTTCTTCTTCATTTTTTGTTATTATCTCGTTGTTATTTAGTACAAATAATATTAAGTTTGCTTTATTCATAGTTTCTAGACTTTTTTGAACTCCAAACTTTTCAACTACATCATCAGTTTCTCTTATACCTGCAGTATCTATGAAATTAAGCATAATACCATTTAGTGATATAGATCCTTCTACTACATCTCTTGTAGTACCTGCTATATCGGTTACTATTGCTTTTTCTTCACCTAATAACATATTTAAAATACTACTCTTACCTACATTAGGTTTTCCTATGATAGCAGCATCTATTCCATCTTTAATTATCTTCTTATTCATAGATTCTTTAATAATTAAATTTAAAGTATTAGTCATCTCATCTACTCTATCTTTAATAGTATTTATAGTTACTACTTCAGCATCTTCATATTCAGGATAATCTATATTTACTTCAATATTAGCTAGTAAATTAAGTATTTTATCTCTAAATTCTCTTATTATATTTGATAAGTTGCCATTTAAGTGACTAACTGCAACATTTAAAGCTTTATCTGTCTTAGATTCAATTATATCCATTACTGCTTCTGCTTCAACTAAGTCTATTCTTCCATTTAAGAAAGCTCTCTTAGTAAATTCTCCTGGAAGTGATAGTCTTGCTCCATTAATTACAAGAAGTTCTAACACTTTATTAGTAACTGCAATACCGCCATGACAATTGATTTCTACTATATCTTCTCTAGTATAAGTCTTAGGTGCTCTCATAACTGCTACTAATACTTCATCTACTACTTTATCATTATCTACTATATGACCATAGTTAATAGTATGACTATCTACTTTAGTTAAATCTTTTCCTTTAAATACTGAGTTAACTAGTTCAATACATCCTTCTCCACTAAGTCTAACTATAGATATAGCGCCTTTACCTAGTGCTGTTGATATAGATACAATAATATCATTATTCATAATATCACTTCCTCAATATGCTAGATTATAACATACTAATAAAAAAAAGGCTATAAGCCTTTTAATCATTTCTAACTTTGATAACTACGTATCTATTAGGTTCTTCTCCAAAACTCTCTGTATATACATATCTATCATCATTTAATGTATTATGTATAATTCTTCTTTCATAAGAGTTCATTGGATCAAGTTTAACTTCTACTTTAGTCTTAGCTACTTCTCTAGCTAATTTATGAGCCATTCTTTCTAGATTCTTTTGTTGTTTTAATTTATATTCTCCAACATCTAGATTGAATTTATAATAATAACCTAATTCATTGAATACGATTTGTCTTACTACTGTAGTAAGTGCAGCCATATTCTTTCCATCTCTACCAATTAATAGATTATTTTTATCACTGAATAAAGTTATATTAAGAATACCATCTCTTACTTTAACTTCAGCATTAACATCAAATCCCATGTCTTTAGTGATTTTTAGTAGTGTTTCTTTAATAAAGTTATGAATATCACTTTTCTTTATTACTTCTACTTCTACTTTCTTAGATTTAAAAATTCCACCCTTTTGTTCTTTAGTATTATAAATTATATCTTCTTGTGAAACATTTAATTCTTTATAAGCTTCTTCTAAAGCTTCTTCTTCTGTTTTACCAACATAAGTATATTTTTCCATATTTATGCTACCTTCTTTCTTTTTTCTTTTTCTTTAGCAACAAGTATATTTTGAACAACTGTAAATAAGTTAGTTACTATCCAATAAATATTAAGTGCAGAAGTCATAACTACGGACATAAATAATATCATAAAGAACATGATTTTATTCATTTGTTCTGCTTGAGCATTATCTGGGTTGTTAGTTGAATTTAGTTTTAATGAGAAGTATGTTGTTACACCTACACCTGCAATAAGAAGTATATATCCAATTGCTGGTAATACTCCTTGAGTAATTCCCATTATAGGAGTTGTACCAAGTTGCCATAATAAGAATTGTTCTTCAAATATTGCTGGTACTCTGTTGATTGCCTCTAAGAATGCTATAAATAAAGGTAATTGAATAAGTGCAAATAAGCATCCTGCTACTGGATTGATCTTATATTTCTTATATATAGCAGCCATTTCTTGAGACTTTTTCATCATTGAGTCTTTATCATCTTTACCTTCATACTTCTTTTCTAATTTTTGAAGTTGTGGCTGTGCTTCTTTAATTAATTCAGATTGAATTGCAGTCTTTCTAGTTAATGGGAATGCAATAACTCTAATTGCTATACTTACGATTATTAATGCTAGTCCCCTACTTCCAACAATATTACCTATTTTAAGAAGTATCCATGCTAGTGGTTTAACAAATATAGTTGACCATAATCCATCATATTTTTTAATATTTTCAATTAATCCAAAATTACTACATTTAGGTAAACTATTAATATCTACTCCATTTTCAACATATTTTTCTAATAATGTTTTACCATCATTTTGTTTAGTTTCCAAACTTTTAGTAGATGGCTGACATAAAATATTTTCTGTTAATTGTTGACCAGTTGCATCATTTTTAACTGGTTTATTATCTTTATCTTTAAGAGGTGCTGTACATCCAGTAAATAATAATACTATTAAAAATAAAACAACCAATTTACTTTTATTTTTGTTTATATTTTTCATCTATTTCTCCTTCTTTATTCGATCATTGATTTTATTTATTAATCCAATAAATGATTCACTCTTTTGATTAAAATCAACGAGAGGAAAATCTTTCCTTAATATTATAATATAATCATATCCATTTTGGTAGTATTTTTTATATTTATCAATAATAAACCTGGTTTGTCTCTTAAAATAATTTCTATTAACTGCATTTCCAAGCTTTTTACTGACACTAATTCCAAATCTATATCTATCTAGATTATTCTTACGTATATAAATACTATATATATTATCCTTATAATATATACCGTTATGAATAGCATCATAAAATTCAGAATTTTCTTTAACAGTATGAAATTTATTCATAACTCACCTTCTCCATCATTATTATATAATAATATATTTTTTAAATAAACAAAAAAGCCACTACATTGAGTGGAATTTTTAAACTAATTTTTTACGACCTTTTGCTCTTCTCTTATTTAAAACTTTAGATTTAACACGAGCAAAGAAACCATGTTTTTTAGCTCTCTTTCTATTATTAGGTTGATAAGTTCTTTTCACAATCCCACCTCCAAACTAAAACCGCATTTATTATATATAAAAAAACCGCGATTTGTCAATTAAAATCATAACATTATCGTATAAATATATCAATAACTATTTTTAATTATGCACAAATTCCACAATATTCACAGACCATGTTGATAAGTTAAAAAACCCTGTATATAAAAAATTTGTGGAAAATGTGGAAAAATAAAGATTTCTCATATATAATAACAAATTAGTTATGGATAACTTTGTGGATAAGTTGTGGATAGGATTTTTTTCAAATTTTTCTATTTTCTTTTATACACAATTAGTCTACAATGAAGTTAGAAAAAATCATTTCTGGGGGTGATAGGAAATGGACAATTCAGATCTTTGGTCAAAGATTCTCGAAAAGGTTAAGTCTGAGAGTAGTTCTTTATCATATTCTACATGGTTTGCTGATACAAAATTACATAAGATTGATAAAGGTGTTGCAACTATTCTAGTTCCTTTTCCTATACATAAGAAACACCTAGAAGACAATTATAAAGACTATATTAAATCCTTATTTATAGATGAAATAGGGGAAAATTTAGAACTTGAATTTGTAATTGAAGAAGAACTTGAAAAAGAAGTAGAACCAGTTATCACCAATACTGTGGAAAATACTTCTAATAACGAAAATGATATTCCTTTTGAATCTAATTTAAATAAGAAATATACATTTGATACTTTTGTAGTCGGTAATAGTAATAAATTTGCTCATGCAGCAGCAGTTGCAGTAGCAGAAAAACCTGGAGAAACATATAATCCATTATTTATATATGGAAATAGTGGTCTAGGAAAAACACATTTGATGCATGCAATAGGTAATTATATAGTAGAGCATACAAATAAAAGAGTTTTATATGTAACTAGTGAAGAATTCATGAGAGAATTCACAAAAGTTGTGAGAAAAGAAGAAAACTATGAATATATAGACTTCTTTCGAAAAAAATATAGGGATATAGATGTATTAATAATAGATGATATACAATTTTTAGAAACTGCACCATCTACAAGGCAAGAATTTTTTCATACATTTACTAACTTATATGGGGATAATAAACAAATTATAATATCTAGTGATAGATCACCAAATGATTTAAGAGTCTTTGAAGATAGACTTAAAACAAGATTTGGATGGGGTATGCCAGTAAATATATATCCACCAGATTATGAGATGAAGCTAGAATTATATAAAAGAAAGCTTAAAGGCGAAAAGCTAGAGGATAAAATACCTGAAGAAGTAATTGAATATATGGCAGCTAATACAGGTACTGACATAAGAGAAATAGAAGGAAGTATCAATAAACTGTTATTATATGCGATTATGATGGGTGGAGATATAACTCTAGATATGGCAAGAGAAGCATTAAAAGATGTTATTGGTCAAGGTGGATTTAGTCCAAATCCTGATGTATCTAAGATAGAAAGGGTAGTAGCAGATTACTTTCAAATATCTATAGATGATTTAAAATCAAAGAAAAGAAATGCTGATATAGCATTTCCAAGACAAATAACAATGTATCTGATAAGAAAACTAACTGATGAATCTTTTCCAAAAATTGGATTAGAATTTGGAGGTAAAGATCATTCGACAGTTATGCACGCATGTGAGAAAATATCTAATGAAATAAAAACAAATCAGTCTTTAAAAGAGACAATTACAAAATTAGAAAATGAAATAAAAACATAATTTTAAACATATAATCCACAAGATTGTGAATTCAAATTACTTGTAAAATAAAGTTATTAATGACTTTTCCACATTATCAACATCGTTAATAACTATAATATATAAAAAGAAAGAAGGAATATAAAATGAAATTAAAAATTAAAAGAGATTTACTTTTAGAAAATTTAAACAAAGTATCTAAAGCAATATCAACTAAAAACTTAATACCAACACTTTCAGGAATTAAATTTGATCTTAATAAGAAAGGATTAACTTTAACAGCATCTAATTATGATATAACTATTCAAAAGTTTATTCCTATAAAAGATAAGAACATAAATGTTGATAAAGAAGGAGTAATAGTTATTCAAGGAAAAGAAATACTTGATATAGTTAGAATTATTCCTGATGAAGATATCAATATAGAAGTGTTAGATGAATTAAAAGTTCTTATTTATACAGATGATGAAAGAATTAAATATGATTTAAATGTAATTAATATAAATGAATATCCAAGTATAGATCTTGAAAAGAGTGATAACTTTATAGAAATAGAAAAAGAAGAATTCTTAAATATTGTTAGAGAAACTGCATTTGCTACATCAAATGATGAATCAAGACCAGTATTAACAGGAATTAACTTTAAGATAAATGGAGATATACTTGAAAGTAGTGCTACAGATTCATATAGATTAGCTAGAAAAGAGATAAGACTTAAAAAAGTTGTAGAAGAAGTTCACAATATTATTATTCCTAGTAAAAATATTATAGAATTTAGTAAAATACTAGATAGTGAGGAAAATCCAATAAAATTACATATATTTAATAATAAAGTATTATTTGAAGATAGTGATTTATTATTTCAATCTAGATTAATAAGTGGAAATTATCCAAATACTTCTAAATTAATACCAGAAGACTCTATATTAAAGATAAATGCTGATTTATTTATATTAAAGAGTGTTATTGAACAAGCTAGCATTTTAACTAGTGATAAAGAAAAAAATGTTGTAAGTTTATCAACAAGTGGAAATACTTTAACTGTTAAATCTGTATCTAATGAAAAGGGTAGAGCAGAAGCTAAAATGGAAGTTAAGAAAAATAATAATGAAGAAATTACTATTGCATTCAGTGCTAAATATATGACAGAAGCATTAAATGCTTTAAAAACAGATGAAGTAGAATTATCATTTGTAGGTGAAGTTAAACCTATAACTATTAAAAATACTGAAGATGATGGATTAATTCAATTAGTAGTTCCTATTAGAACTTATTAAAAAAAATTAATTTTTCGACAAAATTCGACAAAATTCGACAAAAATTATTGATACATTAACCTTAAAATAATTTTTTTGAGGGGGGATAATGTATGAAAAATTATGAAGTAAGTGACGAGACATATGCAGTAATAGGAAAGAATGGTGGAAGATCTAAAATAATTGAGAGTTTCAATGAATATGATATTGAAAAAGATGCCTATAGTGTCATGGATGAAAGTTGTGAATACTATGGAAGTAACTATAAAGGAAGACTTAAAGCAGCTAAAAGTATACTAAATTGTAGTTATAAGCTACCAATATTAGTAGAAGAGAGTAGTTTCTTAATATTTTTCCCAATAAAATCTTCTTTAGAAGAGGATTGTGTGTGGATAAATTTAAATAAGATTAAAAACATAGAAAAAGTTGATTCTAAAACTAATATAATCTTTGAAAATAATAAGAATTTACTCGTTGATGCATCTAAAATGTCTATTGAAAATCAAATATATAGATCTACTAGACTAGAAAACTTACTTAGAAAAAGAATTCAAAGTAAAAAAAGAGGGTAAAAACCTCTTTTTAATTGTTTAAATGCCATATTTATGATATAATATATATGTATGTATGGGAATACTTAAATAGGGTTTAGGTGAAAAAAATGGGCAAATTTGAAAAAATAATTGATAATTAGAAAAATTAGTCTTCTAAATTTTAGAAATTATAGAAAAGAAACTATTAATTTCGATAAAAAGATTAATATCATAATAGGAGATAATGCCCAGGGAAAAACCAATATCCTGGAGAGTATTTATTTTTTGGCCTTAACTAAGTCATACCGTACTACAGATATGAATTTAATTAATCAACAATATGATTTCACTAAAGTAAAAGGTGATATCAAAGATGATAAGTTAATTAAGTCTTTAGAAGTATTTGTTTCAAAAGATGATAAAAAAGTAAGTATTAATAATAATGAAGTAAAGAAAATAGCAGATTATATAACAAATATGAATGTTATATTGGTATGTCCTGAAGATATTAATATTCTTAAAGGATCTCCAGCTGATAGAAGAAACTTTCTTAATATTGAACTTAGTCAAATATCAAAAAATTATATAAATAAATACAATGAGTTTAACAAAATATTAAAGATTAGAAATAATTATTTAAAGCTTATGTATCAAAGTGCTAATAAAGATAGAAGATATCTTGATAGTATTACTGAGAATCTTATTGAAAGAGAAATTGATATATATATTGAAAGAAAACAATTTGTTGATCTAATAAATGAGCAAATAGGGGATATATATAAAGATATAACTGGAAAAGAAAATTTTAAAATAATATATAAAACTAATATTGATATAAATAACTTCGAAAAAGACAAAATTAGAGAGATTTTAGAGAAAAAGTATAAATCATCGTTAGATAAAGAAATAGAGCAAGGAATGACCCTTTATGGGCCTCATAGAGACGATTTAGATTTCTATATTGGTGATAATGACTTACAACTATTTGGATCTCAAGGACAACAAAAAGTAGCAATAATTGCTCTTAAGTTATCTGAAATAAAGATTTTTAAAGAATTAACTAATTCATATCCAATAGTATTATTAGACGATATATTTAGTGAATTAGATGTTAAAACGAGAAATAAACTAATTAAATATATAGATACTGATATTCAAGTAATAATTACATCTAATGATACAAAAGGAATATCAAAGAAGTTCTTAGAACAAGCAAAAATCCTTAAAGTTACAAATGGAAATATTACAGAAAAGGTGGTAAACAAATGAAAGAAGAAAAAGAACAAGAAAAATATGATTCATCCTCTATTCAAGTATTAGAAGGACTAGAAGCTGTAAGAAAACGTCCCGGAATGTACATAGGAACTACTGGAGAAAGAGGATTGCACCATCTAGTATGGGAAATAGTAGATAATGCTATAGATGAAGCATTAGCTGGTTTTTGTGATTTAATTACTGTAACAGTTGGTAAAGAAAATACAATTAGAGTTACAGATAATGGACGTGGAATTCCTACTGAAATCCATCCAAAGACTGGAAAATCAACAGTAGAAACAGTTTATACAGTACTTCATGCTGGAGGAAAATTTGGTGGAGGAGGATACAAAGTATCTGGAGGTCTTCACGGAGTTGGTGCATCAGTAGTTAATGCATTATCAGCATGGCTTGAAGTAGAAGTACATAAAGATGGACATATTTATTATCAAAGATATGAAAATGGTGGACATGCAGTAGAACCACTTAAAATTATTGGAGAATGTTCAAATAAAGATACAGGTACAATAGTAACATTCCTACCTGATCCAACAATATTTGAAGAAACAACAGTATTTGATTATAACATTTTAAAACAAAGAATTAGAGAGTTAGCATTCTTAAATAAAGGATTAACAATCGAATTATATGATGAAAGAACAGATACTAAAGATTCATTCATGTATGAAGGTGGAATTAGTGAATATGTTAAGATGATTAACTCTACTAGAAGCCCAATTCATGAGAGTATATTACATGTTGAAGGTGCTGAAAATGATATAACTATCGAGGTAGCACTTCAATATAATGAAACTTATAATAGTTGTATTTATTCTTTTGTTAATAACATAAATACACCAGAAGGTGGAACACATGAAGAAGGTGTAAGACTTGCATTAACAAGAATACTTAATAAATATGCTACTGCTAATGGTTTCTTAAAAGATAAAGATGATAGTTTATTATTTGAAGATGTTAAAGAGGGAATTACATTAATAGTATCTTGTAAACATCCTAATCCACAGTTTGAGGGACAAACAAAGACTAAACTTGGAAATATTGAAGTAAGACAAATAGCAAGTAAGATATTTGGTGATGGATTTGAAAGATTCTTAATGGAAAATCCACAAGAAGCTAAGATAATTGTTGAAAAATCAATGACAGCTTCAAGAGCAAGAGTAGCAGCTAAAAAGGCAAGAGAATTAACAAGAAGAAAAGGAGATCTAGAAATTACTAATTTCTATGGAAAACTTACAGATTGTAAGAGTAAAGATCCTTCAGAATCTGAAATATTCTTAGTCGAGGGAGATTCTGCTGGTGGTAGTGCTAAAAAGGGTAGAGATTATATGACTCAGGCAATACTTCCACTAAGAGGTAAAATCTTAAATGTTGAAAAAGCAAGATTAGATAGAGCACTATCTAATGAAGAAATTAGAACTATGATTACTGCGTTTGGTACAGGAATTGGTGAAGATTTTGATATAAATAAACTAAGATATGACAAAATAATAATCATGACCGATGCCGATGTCGATGGATCTCATATTAGAATTCTATTATTAACATTATTCTATAGATTCTTTAGAGAAGTAGTTGAAAAAGGGCATGTATATGCTGCTCAACCTCCATTATTCAAAGTAGTTTATGGTAAAAATATAAAATATGTATTAAATGAAGAAGAAAGAGATATGTATCTAAGATCTCTTCCAGAAAATGCTAAATACACTATTACCAGAATGAAAGGTTTAGGAGAAATGGATGCTGATGAGCTTAGAGATACAACAATGTCTAAGGATAATAGAATACTAAGACAAATAACAGTAGATGATGCAATGGCAGCAGATGACGTATTTAAAACACTTATGGGTGATGATGTAGAACCTAGAAGAGAATTCATTGAACAAAATGCTAAATACGTAAGTAACTTAGATATTTAGGAGGGTTTATGGATAGATTAGAACAAAATAATATAGTAAAAGAAGTACAAAATTCGTTTCTAGAATATTCAATGAGTGTTATCGTAGCTCGTGCACTTCCTGATTTAAGAGATGGTTTAAAACCAGTTCATAGACGTATCTTATACTCTATGTATGAAAGTGGATATACTCCAGATAAACAACATCGTAAAAGTGCGAGAATTGTCGGAGACGTTATGGGAAAATATCACCCACATGGTGATTCAAGTATCTATGAAGCTATGGTAAGAATGGCTCAGGACTTCAGTTATAGATACATGTTAGTAGATGGACATGGAAACTTTGGTAACATGGATGGTGATGGTGCAGCAGCAATGCGTTACACTGAATCACGTTTATCTAAAATTTCCTTAGAATTACTACGAGATATCAACAAAGAAACAATCAATTTTGTTCCAAACTTTGATGAAACTGAAAAAGAACCAGAAGTATTACCAAGTAGATTTCCTAATATATTAGTAAATGGAACTATGGGTATTGCAGTTGGTATGGCTACTAATATTCCACCACATAATTTAGGTGAAGTAATAGATGGATGTGTAGCTTATATTGACAATCCTGAAATAACACCTATCGAAATGATGCAATACATAAAAGGACCAGATTTTCCAACAGGTGCAATAATACTTGGAAATAGTGGTATTAGAAAAGCATATGAAACAGGAAGAGGAACAATAACAATTAGATGTAAGGCTGAAATAGAAGAAAATAATAAAACTCACAGAATTGTTATTACTGAAATTCCATATGGAGTTAATACACTAGAATTAAAGAATAGAATAGCAGAACTTGTAAGAGATAAAGTATTAGATGGTATATCTGATTACCATGAAGAAACTAATATCGAAAATGGTATAAAAATTGTAATTACTCTTAAAAAAGAAGCAAATCCAAATGTAGTATTAAATAATTTATACAAACATACAGATTTACAAACATCATTTGGAATTATATTCTTAATGCTTGATAAAGGTACTCCAAAAACACTTAATATAACTGAAATTATTGGAAAATATGTTGATTATCAACGTGAAGTTATTTATAGAAGAACAGAGTTTGATCTTAAAAAGGCAGAAGCAAGAGCTCATATATTAGAAGGTTATAAAATAGCATTAGATAACTTAGATGCAGTAATAAGTATAATTAGAAATAGTGAAACAGATATTGAAGCTAAGGATAAATTGATGTCGAACTTTAGTTTGAGTGAAGTACAAGCAGATGCTATTCTAGAGTTAAGATTAAGAAGATTAACTGGATTAGAAAGAGAGAAAATAGAAGAAGAATTAGCAGAGATCTTAAAGACTATTACTGATTTAAAAGATATTTTAGCTAGTCCACAAAGAATAGATGAAATAATTAAGAAGGAAATGCTTGAAATTAAAGAAAAATATGGTGATGATAGAAGAACTGCTATCGACATGACAGCAATAGATTACATAGAAGATGAATCTTTAATTCCAAACGAAGATATCTTAATTACATTAACTAATAAAGGATACATAAAGAGAGTACCTAAAGATACATTTAGAGTACAAAATAGAGGTGGAGTAGGAATTAAGGGAGTTCAAACTAACGAAGAAGATTTCCCAGAAAAAGTATTATCACTTAAGTCTCATGATTATGTATTATTATTTAGTAATTATGGAAAAGTATATAGATTAAAAGGATATGAAATTCCAGAATATGGTAGAACATCTAAAGGATTACCAATTATTAATTTAATTGAAATTGATAAAGAAGAAAGAATTACATCTATAATTACAATTAGTAAGGAAGATGAAAATAAATACTTATTCTTCACAACTAAGAGAGGATTAGTAAAACGTACAGAAATTTCTGAATTTGAAAGTATAAGAAATAATGGTAAGAAAGCAATTATTCTTAAGGATGATGATGAATTAGTATCAGTAAGAAAAACTGATGGAACTAAAGAAATCATAATCGGTGCAAGTAATGGAAAAGCAGTAAGATTTAAAGAAACAGAAATTCGTGTTATGGGAAGAGGAAGTTCTGGAGTTAAAGGAATTGAATTTACAGAACACGATTCAGTAATTGGATCTGAGGAAGTATGTGAAAATGAGGATATCTTAATTGTTACAGAAAATGGATATGGTAAGAAAACATCTGTTGATAATTACAGATTAACTCATAGAGGAAGCAAAGGAGTTTCTACTTTAAAAGAAACAGAAAAGAATGGTGAATTAGTTGCACTAAGAGCAATAATTGGAGAAAAAGATGTATTAATTGTTTCTGACACAGGAATAACAATAAGAATAAAAGCAAATCAAATTTCTCAATTAGGAAGAAATACTCAAGGTGTTAGATTAATTAATCTTAAAGATAATCAAAAAGTAGCTACTGTAGCTATACTTGATAGTGAAGAAGAATTAGAAGAAAATGAAGAATCTATGAATACAGAACAAGAACAACCAGTAGAAGCACAAGAATAGAAAAATGTTTCACGTGAAACATATAAAATTAATTGAAATCTAAATGATTTTATAGTAATATAATGATGATGCAATAAATACGGCTGAACCAGGTCAGGACAGGAATGTAGCAGCCTTAAGGTATTAGTATTTATGTGCATCATTTTTTTTGGAGAAATTTATGAAAACAGACGATTATTATATGAATATTGCTTTTCAAGAAGCAAAAAAAGCATTTGATCTAAATGAAATACCAGTAGGAGCAATAATAATAGATTCATCTGGAAAAGTAATTGGAAGAGGTCATAATAATAAAGAAACAAAGAAATCCACTATTGGTCATGCAGAAATTAATGCAATTTCAAATGCAAATAAAAAAATACATAATTGGAGATTAGTAGAATGTACTATGTACGTTACTTTGGAACCATGTGAAATGTGCAAAAAAGTAATTAATGAATCAAGAATAAAGAAGGTAATATTCTGTACTAAAAATTCATCAAAACAAAATACAAATGTTATTTATGAACAATATTCTAATGATTTAGTAATAAAAAATTATCTCGATTTATTTAACCAATCTTTTATCAACATCCGATGATGTTTCACGTGAAACATTATAAAAAAATATTTCTCGGGAAATAATAATTTTAAGAAAGTGTATGTTTCACGTGAAACATTGAAAATTATTTCCCAGGCAATAAAAATATAATGGATATTTCCTAAAAATAAAAAAATTTAGAAAATATTTCCCGGGAAATATTTTATACTAAATACAATATAAATTTAAATTGTTATTCTATGTTTCACGTGAAACATTGTTTTATTTCTAAATTAAAAAATAAATAATTACTATATTTACATACTAATCTAAAGTTTAAATATGTTATAATATATAGCAAGGAGGTACATATGAGTTATCAAGCATTATATAGAAAATATAGACCAAGTACTTTTTATTCTATAACTGGTCAGAGTATCACTATTAAAATTTTACAAAATTCTATTTTGAATAATAAAGTTGGTCATGCATATTTATTCTATGGACCAAGAGGAACTGGAAAAACATCTACTGCAAAAATTTTTGCTAGAGCTGTTAACTGTGATCAACCAAAAAACGGAATTCAATGTGAAGAATGTGAAAGCTGTAAAAGAAGTATTGAAAAAGAATGTTTGGATATAATTGAAATTGATGCTGCCTCTAATAATGGAGTTGATGAGATTAGAGATTTAAAATCTAAAATTTCTATCGTTCCATCAGAACTTAAATATAAAGTATATATTATCGATGAGGTACATATGCTATCAACAGGTGCTTTTAATGCTTTGTTAAAAACATTAGAAGAACCACCTGAATATGTGATATTTATTTTGGCTACTACTGAATTAAATAAAGTGCCATCAACAATTATTTCCAGGTGCCAATTAATGGAATTTAAAAAGTTAACAGAAAAACAAATTCAAGATAGATTATCATATATTTCAAAAAACGAAAAGATAGATATAAATGATGAATCTTTACTAGAAATAGCTAAATACTCTAATGGTGGATTAAGAGACGCAATTGGACTATTAGAAAAAGTAGTTTCTTATAAAGATAAAAATATAGAGTTGGATGATGTTAAAATTGCAATGGGCAATATCTCAAATAATGAATTGGATGAATTAATTAAGTTATTGTTTAAAAAAAATATAACCGATTTAATTAAGAAAATTAATACATATTATGATGAGGGGTATGATCTTTCTAAAATACTTTATTCTATTATAAATAAACTATCTAATGACATGCTAAATAGTAAAGAATATACCTCAAACAAATGTTTGATTATTAAACAGTTAGATGATATAATTAATCGTATGAATAGGAGTGATAATCCAAAACTAATTCTTGAAATATCTCTTTTAGAATTACTTGATATTTCAGGTGTTGAAGAAAGCCCAACAAAAAATAAAACAATTATAAAAGAAGAACAAAAAACAAATCTAGAAATGCCAAAAGAAATAGAAAATAAAGTTGAAGAAATTAATGAAAATTCACAAGAAAAACTTGATGTAAATAATCAAATTGATTTTGTTGATATAAGAATATGCAATACTCTTGCTAAAGCAAAGAAAAATATTATTCTTGATATTAGAAATAATTGGAAAAATACGTCTGATTTGGCTTTTGATACAGAATATGGAAATATTGCTAGACTATTAGAATCAGATATTCTTCCTGTAGCAGCAAGTGATGAATATATAGTTCTTAATTCAAAAACAAAAGGATTATCAAATCAAATAAACAATAGCATTGATTCTGTTGAAAAAATATTAGAAAAAGTATTTAATAATAAATATAAAGCTGTTTGTATTACTGAAGACGAATGGCACGAATATATTGAAAAATATAAAAAAGATAAAGCAGCATTTGTATATAGAGAAGAACAAGTAAAATTAAATAGTAAGAAAACATTAAAAGATAAAGCTAGAGAACTATTTGAAGATTAGAAAGAAGGTAATAAATATGAATATGCAAGCTCTAATGAGACAAGCACAAAATTTACAAAAGGATATGCTTAAAGTACAAGAAGAAATAGCAAGCAAAGAATTTGAAGGTGAAAGTTCAATTGTTAAAGTTAAAGCAAATGGAAATAAAGAAATATTATCAGTTGAAATAGATAAATCAGCGAGTTTAGAAGCAGATGATCTAGAAATGTTAGAAGATATGATAATGGTTGCTATAAATAATACTTTTAAAGACATTGATGATTTTAGAGAAAAGAAAATGTCTAAATTTGGAAATATTCCTGGGTTATTCTAATGTATCCACAAAGCCTTAAGGATTTAATAGAAAGTTTTAAATTACTCCCTGGGATTGGAGAGAAGACAGCTGAGCGATTGGCTTTTTTTCTCGTTAATGAAGATGAAGAAAAAACAAATTTTTTTGCGAATTCAATAATTAATGCAAAAGAAAAAATCCATGCTTGTGAAATATGTAATAACTTAACAGATCAAGATATATGTGATATATGTTCAAATTCATTAAGAGATAACTCTATTCTATGTGTAGTAGAAGATCCAAAGAGTATATTTTTATTTGAGAAAATAGGTACTTTTAATGGAAAATATCATGTTTTAGATGGATTAATTTCTCCTTTGGATGGAATTGACCCAGATGATATTGGAATTGAAAAGTTAGTAAAAAGAGTAAGAGAAGAAAAATTTAAAGAAGTAATTATAGCCGTAAAACCAAGTATCGAAGGAGAAACAACAGCTCTTTATATTAAAAAGATACTTGAAGGAATTAAAGATGTAAAAGTAACTAGAATTGCTAGTGGAATTCCAATGGGAACAGATATCGAATATATTGATTCTATGACCTTGGAAAGAGCACTAAGCGATAGAAAGGAAATAAATTAGTTTTAATCATGAAAGATAGTAGTGAGTTTAATAAAATACTTGATAAATATATAAATGAAGATAGAATAAATCACGCCTATCTTATCGAAACTAATGTAAAAGATAGGAAGGAAATTGCCTATCTTCTTATTAATAAAATTCTAAAATTAGATAGTAAAAATATTACTATTGATAATTTGTATGTTAATAATGATCTGTACTTAGTTACTACAGATACGCAAACTATAAAAAAAGAAGATATTATTAGTCTAAAAGATGAATTTAAAAATAAATCTTTATATACTGGTAAAAGGGTATATATTATTGAGGAAGCTGAAAAATTAAATAGTTCATCAGCAAATACCCTTTTAAAGTTTCTTGAAGAACCAGACGATGACATTATTGCAATTTTATTAACAAGTAATGTGCATAAAATTATAGAAACAATCGTTTCAAGATGTCAAATATTGAGATATTTTTGCAAGGAAGAGTTATTAGTTGATTTACCAGAAAACTTTGAAAACATAATAAATTTTGTAGAAGAGTTAGAAAATATAAAAGAAAAAATGATTGCATATGTATATAATTATATTAATAAAGACTCTTTCAAAGACAGAAAAACAGTACAAGACTATTTGACTAATATGTTATATATATATTATGATATATTGCAAAAAAAGGTTGGACTTGAATGCTTATATTGCAAGGATTATGATGATAAAATAACAAATCTTGCTAAGAAAATGTCTTTTGAAAATATTAATGATAGAGTAAAAGCAGTTAATAAAGCTATTAATAAAATTGACTATAATGCTAATACAAGATTAGTATTTGATAGTATGATAATAGATGCTATAGGAGGTATCAAAAATGTATAAAGTAGTTGGTATAGAATTTACTAATTCTAATAGAATATATTTCTTTGATCCTAAAAATATTAAGATTAATAAGGGTGATAAGATTGTAGTTGAAACAGAAAGAGGACTACAACTAGGTATTGCTAGAAAAGATATCGAAGAAGTAGATGAATCTAAGATAGTATTACCACTTAAGCCAGTATTAAGATTAGCCAATAAAGATGATATGTCTAAATATGAAAAAAATAAAAAACTAGAAGATGAAGCAATTGAAAAAGCAACTAAAATAGCTAGTGAACTAGAATTAGATATGAGATTTATTAGTTCTAATATGACATTAGATAAGACACAATTAACATTAAATTTCTTAGCAGATGAAAGAATAGATTTTAGAGAACTAGCAAAAAAACTAGCAAATATATATAAGACAAGAATTGAATTAAGACAAATTGGTGTTAGAGATAAAGCAAAAGAAATAGGTGGTATTGGACCTTGTGGAAGGTTCCTATGCTGTAATACATTCTTAAATGATTTCAATAGTGTTTCTATAAATATGGCTAAGAATCAGTATTTATCATTAAATCCAACAAAGATTAATGGTATCTGTGGAAGACTTCTTTGCTGCTTAAAGTATGAAGATGATACTTATAGTGAAATGAAAAAAGAATATCCACCACTAGGAACAATTGTTAAAAAGGATGGAAATGAGGGTAAAGTTGTATTACATAATATATTTAAGAGAACTTATGTAATAGAAAAGAAAGATAAAACACAAGTAGAGGTTGAACTAGATTAATGAAAGTAGTTAATGATCTTCTTGATTATAAAGGAATGAAAATTGTTCAAGACGATACATTTTTTAACTTTTCACTAGATTCAGTCCTTCTTCCAAACTTTGTAACAATTAAAACAAATACTAATAAAATTCTAGATCTAGGGACGGGTAATGCACCAATTCCCTTGATTTTTTCGTGTTTAAATGAAAATGCTGATATATATGGAGTAGAAATTCAAAAAGAAGTATATGATTTGGCAGTAGAGTCAGTTCATATGAATAAATTAGAAAATAGAATTCATCTAATAAATGACGACATGAAGAATTTAGATAAATATTTTGATATAAATTCATTTGATATAGTTGTTTCAAATCCTCCATATTTTAAACTAAATGAAGAATCAAATTTAAATGAATGTATAGAAAAAACAATAGCTAGACACGAATTGAAAATTACCCTGGATGAATTAGTTAAAATAGCAAATAAATACTTAAGAAATAACGGGGTATTTGCTATGGTTCATAGAACAGACAGATTAATAGAAATAATAGAAACAATGAGAAAATATAATATAGAACCTAAAAGATTGAGATTAATATATCCAAAAGTAGGTACTGAATCAAATATGATATTAATCGAAGGAAGGAAAAATGGTAATGTTGGTCTTAAAATCTTACCACCGTTAATTGCTCATGAAAATAATGGCGAATATTCGCAAGAAGTTAAAGAAATGTTTAAAAAAGAGAAGTGATAATATGAAATTAATAGTAGGATTAGGAAATCCAGGAAAAGAATATGAAAATACAAGACATAATATTGGTTTTAGATATATAGATGTATTAGCAGATAATCTAGGTGTTTCTATAGATAAAAAGAAGTTTAATGGTTTATATGCTGAAACTGTTATAAATGGAGAGAAAGTAATACTTTTAAAACCATTATCTTATATGAATCTTTCTGGAGAAGTAGTAATCAAATATCTTAATTATTTTAAAATTAAAACTGATGACATGTTAGTTATCAGCGATGATTTAGATATGGAATTAGGAAAAATAAGATTAAGAGCTACGGGAACTAGTGGGGGGCATAATGGATTAAAAAATATTGCACTTCATACTAGAACTGAAGATTTTAAAAGATTAAAAGTAGGTATATCTAATAATAAAACTATTGATACTAAAGATTATGTCCTTGGGCATTTTCAAAAAGAAGATATTGAAGTATTAGATAGTAAAAAAGATGAAATAATTAATTTATTAAAAGATTTTGTAGAGTTAGACTTTGATAGATTAATGAATAAATATAATAAAAAATAGTGGTGATATAAGTGAATATCTTAGATGATTTAATAGAAATAGATCATAGTGAAAAAGTAGGATTGGTCGGATTAAACGACGAATTCTTTTCATTGTATCTAAATAAATTCTATAAAGAAACTAAGAATGATATTTTAATAGTTACATCATCCTTATATGAAGCTAACTTATTAAATAACACTTTATCTGCTTATACTGATGAAACTGCTTTGTTTCCAATGGATGATTTTTTAACTTGTGAATCAATAGCACAGTCACCAGAATTAAAATTAACAAGATTAGAAACAATAAATAATATTATCAAAAACAATAAGCATATTATTATTACTCATCTAGATGGATATCTAAGATTTTTACCAACTAAAGAAAAGTATATTAATTCAATAATTAAAGTAAAAAAGGGCGATGAATACAATAGAGAAGATTTAATTAGAGACTTAATGTATTCAGGTTATGAAAGAGAAACTATAGTATCCAAAACAGGAGAACTTGGAGTAAGAGGATTTGTTATAGATGTGTTTCCGATAGAGGAAGATCATCCAATTAGAATTGAGTTCTTTGGAGATGAAATAGATTCAATTAGAGTATTTGATGAAGAAAGTCAAAAAACTATTAAAGAAATTAATGAAATAGATATTTATCCAAATACTGAATTTTTATATGATCAAGAACCAGAATCATTTCAAAATAATCATAAATATCTAAGAAAATTATCTAATAAGGTTTCTTCATTATATGATTATTTAAATAATCCAACTGTAGTATTTAAAAATATCAATCAAATAGAAGCTGCAAATCTTCTATTACAAAATCAAATAATGGAATTTAAGTCTGATAGAGATAATTCATATGATGATAATTACATGTTTGATTTTGATACATATAAATTAAAAAATGTGATTTATTACAACACTATTGATAATATGATAGATGGAGTTAGTAAATCACATATACATAATTTTGGACTTAAAGATATCAACAATTTCAATGAAAATATAGAAAATATCAACAATTTTATTGAAGAGAATTTATATAAAGGTAAGACTATAATAATTGCTATTAAAGATTTTCAAATCAAAAGTTTCACGAAATATTTAACAAGTGAATATATTATTACTAGTATAGATAAAATACTTAAAGGAAAACTTAATATTATAAATATGCATTTAAGTAAAGGTTTTGTATATGGTGATTATATACTTCTTACAGAATTTGAATTATTTTCAAAGCAGATAAATAAGAATAAGTATAAATTAAACTTTAAATATTCATCAAAAATTAAGAATTTAAATAATCTAGAAGTAGGAGATTATGTAGTTCATAGTATTCATGGTATTGGTGTTTATAATGGAATTAAAACTTTAAAGCAAGGAGATATTTTAAAAGATTATTTAGAGATTCTTTATGATGGAAAAGACAAATTGTATATTCCAGTAGAGAAAATAGATTTAATAAATAAGTTTACTGGTAAAGAAGGAGTAGTTCCTAGAATTAATAAACTAGGTGGTACTGAATGGCAAAAAACAAAATTAAGAATTAAAAATAAAGTTAAGGATATTGCAGAAAAACTAATCAAGTTGTATGCAATAAGAGAGTCTAAACAAGGATTCAGTTTTAGCAAAGATGGTGAACTTCAAATGATGTTTGAAGAAGAATTCCCATATGAGGCTACTCTAGATCAGTTATATGCAACTAGACAGATAAAAGATGATATGGAATCACCACATCCAATGGATAGATTACTATGTGGAGATGTAGGATACGGTAAAACTGAAGTTGCTTTTAGAGCTATATTTAAGGCAGTTAACGATGGAAAACAAGTACTATATTTATGTCCAACAACAATATTATCTAATCAGCAATATGATAATGCTATTCAAAGATTTAAAAATTTCCCAATAAATGTAGCAAAACTTAATAGATTTTCTACTCCAAAAGAAACAAAGGAGATTATAGAAAATCTTAAAGAAGGAAAGATTGATGTTTTATTTGGAACTCATAGAATTCTTTCAGATGATATCAAACCTAAGAATTTAGGATTACTTATAATAGATGAGGAGCAAAGATTTGGTGTTGTTCACAAAGAAAAAATTAAAGAGTATAAAGAAGATGTAGATGTACTTACTTTAACAGCAACTCCTATTCCAAGAACTCTTCAAATGTCCTTGACTGGTATTAGAAGTTTATCATTAATTGAAACACCACCAGTAGATAGATATCCAGTTCAAACTTATGTTATTGAAGAAAATACACATATTATTAAAGAAGCTATATATAAAGAATTATCCAGAAACGGTCAGGTCTTTATTCTTTATAACAATGTTGAAAATATATTATTAAAGAAAGCTGAAATACAAAGATTAGTTCCTGAAGCAAAGATAATTGAAGCTCATGGACAAATGACAAAGAATGATCTCGAAGAGAGAATGCAAGACTTTATAGACCATAAATATGATGTTTTGTTATGCACTACAATTATAGAAACTGGAATTGATATACCAAATGTTAATACCTTAATAATATTTAATGCTAATAATTTCGGATTAAGTCAGTTATATCAAATAAGAGGAAGAGTAGGCAGAAGTGATAAGATAGCTTATGCATACTTAATGTATTCTAAGAATAAAACTTTAACCGAAACTGCTATAAAGAGGTTAAATGTTATTAAAGAGTTTACAGAATTAGGTAGTGGTTTCAAAATAGCAACAAGAGATTTATCAATAAGAGGAGCTGGAGATATTCTAGGTAGTGAACAAGCTGGATTTATCGACAGCGTTGGTATTGATCTTTATATGAAAATACTAAACGAAGAAGTTGCTAGGCTTAAAGGAGAACCTATACCAGAAGAAGAACTTAGAGATGAAAAACCTCTTATAAATGTAGAAACTCATATTAGTAATGAATATGTAGATGACAATAATCTTAAAATTGAGATACACAAGAAAATTAATGAGATTGATTCATATGAATCACTTCTTGCAGTAAAAGAAGAATTAGAAGACAGATTCGGTAAACTAAGCAAAGAATTAATTATCTATATGTACGAAGAGTGGTTTGAAAAATTAGCTAAGAAGTTAGAAGTAGAAAGAGTAATTCAAACTAAAAATACTGTAGAATTATATCTATCACCTGAAATATCAAATAATATAGATGGTGAAGCATTGTTTATGGATGCATATAATATATCTAAGATGTTTAGATTCCAAATGAAGAATAGTAGATTGATAATAATACTTGATACTATTAAACTTGATGAGCACTATCTAATACCACTTACAAAACTATTAAATCAAGTGACTTTTAGGCCTACTAATATTGACTAAATAATCTATGTTTGTTAAGATTTTATTAGAATAGAAATAGGTGTTATAAATGGAAGATGAAGATTTAGGAAAAATGTTTCGAGAGAAAAATAAAGAGATTTTTATTAATAGTTTAATTCTCGAAATGGAAAGAAATTTAAATGCATTGAAGAGTACAACAGATAATTGTGTAGCACTTGAAATAAATAAATTAGGTATATTCCTTAAGAATTTCTTTAAGGATAATAATATAAATTTTAAAAAAGAAGAACTGTTAGGTATGTTGTTTAGAGAAAAAACAGAGATAAATAAAATAGTAAATAACAGAATTGAACAAAAAAAAGAGAATATAAAAAATAACTTCTTGATAAAATTTCAAAGTGAAGATAAGCCTTTATCTGATTTCGTAGATGCTTATAGCGAAGTTATTAAAGAAGAAACAAAAAGTATGAATAATGATTTAGATGTTTCTTTAAAAACAAGAATATGTTTAGAGTTCTCTAAATATGTAATAAAGAAGTTTAAACTTAATAATGAAGAACAACAGGAGAGAATAGATAGTAGAATTAATATTCTATTTAAAGATACCGTACTTAAGAGAATAAAAGATGAAACAGAGTTTAGAGATGAATCATTAAAAAATCAAACTATAGAGTCTTTTAAGAAGTATAGAGAATTAAATGCTAATACATTTGGAAAGTTTGCTAAAGAGTAAACTTTCTTTTTTAATTGAATATCAAATAAAACTGTGCTATAATCTATTCAAGTCAAATGTGATGAGGGAAAAGAGAGATTTAATAGCAAACTATTTAGAGAGTTTTGATTAGGTGAGAGCAAAACTAGTTTGAAAATCGAAAATGGCTTCCTGAGCAGACTATATAGTCCGGTAACGCGTTATAGTATAAGTGCATAGAATTATTCTATGAATTAAGGTGGTACCACGATAACTCGTCCTTTTGTTGGATGAGTTTTTTTATTAGAAGGTGATTGAAATGAGTAAATTTGAAAAAATAAATTTCAAACAGTTTAAAATAGATATGCTTGATGATCGAATGTTGCATGATAAATATGGTAAAACAAAAAAATTGAGAAAAACGATTAAATAATAAGGAGTGATAATAATGAATAAATATTATATAAGTACTGCAATAGCATATACTTCATCTAAACCTCATATAGGTAATACATATGAAATAGTTTTAGCTGATGCTATTGCAAGATATAAAAGACAAAAAAGTTTTGATGTATACTTTCAAACAGGTACAGATGAACATGGAGAAAAAATACAACAAAAAGCTATAGCACAAGGTGTTACTCCAAAAGAGTATGTAGATGATATAGCAGGACAAGTAAAAGAAATTTGGGATTGTATGAATACTTCTTATGATAAGTTTGTTAGAACTACTGATAAACACCATGAAGAAATAGTTCAAAAGATATTTAAGAAACTATATGACAAAGGAGATATCTATAAAGGATCATATGAAGGATTATATTGTACTCCTTGTGAATCATTCTGGACAGAAAGCCAACTAGTAGATGGTAAATGTCCTGACTGTGGTAGAGAGGTAAAAGCAGCAAAAGAAGAAGCATATTTCTTAAAATTATCTAAATATCAAGATAGATTAATCGAATATATTGAATCTCATCCAGAATTTATTCAACCAGAATCTAGAAAAAATGAAATGATTAATAACTTCTTGAAACCAGGATTACAAGATTTATGTGTTTCAAGAACTTCATTCGATTGGGGAATACCTGTTACATTTGATGATAAACATGTAGTATATGTATGGATAGATGCATTATCTAACTATATTACTAACATAGGATACGATCCAGATGGTTCAAGTGATGAATTTAATAAGCTATGGCCAGCTGATCTTCATCTTATAGGTAAAGACATAATTAGATTCCATACTATCTATTGGCCAATAATATTAATGGCTCTAGATTTACCTCTTCCAAAGCAAGTATTTGGTCATCCATGGCTACTATTTGGAAACGATAAAATGAGTAAATCTAAAGGTAATATTATGTATGCCGATGATCTAGTAAAACTATTTGGTGTAGATGCAATTAGATACTATGTATTACATGAAATACCATTTGCTAATGATGGAACAATTACATACGATTTAATCATTGAAAGAATCAATAGTGATTTAGCTAACGTATTAGGAAATTTAGTCAATAGGACTATTTCAATGGCAAATAAATACTTTGAAGGAAAAGTAACAAATAAGAATGTATCAACTGAGTTTGATAAAGAATTAATAGATATGGTTAATGCTCTAGATAAAAAAGTAGAAACAAGAATGAATAAACTAGAAATTGGAGCAGCAATCGATGAAATCTTCGAAGTTCTTAGAAGAAGTAATAAGTATATAGATGAAACACTTCCTTGGGCACTTGCTAAAGAAGAAAGCGAAAAAGATAAACTAGAAACTGTTATATATAATTTATTAGAATCAATAAGAGTAGCTGCTATAAACTTAGAGGCATTCTTACCAGATACTAGTAAAGAAATAGCAAGACAGCTAAATAATGAAAGAAAAGAAAATTCATTTATTGAAGATAATACTTATTCAACAGTTGAACCAAAGGCACTATTCCAAAGAATAGATAAAGAGAAAAAACTTCAAGAAATAGAAGACAATAAATAGACAATAAAACGCGTTTATGTTCTCATAAATGCGTTTTCAATGTCAAAAAGGAGAGATATATGTTTACAGATACACATTGCCACTTGTCAAAGGAAGATTATGAAGATATAGATGCAGTAATAGAAAGAGCAAAAGAAAACGACATACATAGATTAATAATTTGTGGATGTGATAAAAAAGGTATTACTGAGGCAATAGAAATTGCAAATAAATACGATAATATATATTTAGAAATAGGATTCCATCCTAGTGAAGCAAATATCACTACAGAAAAAGATATCAACTGGTTAGTAGACTTAATTAAAAATAATAAAAAAATAGTAGCAGTAGGAGAAATAGGACTTGATTATCATTGGGATAAAGATAATAAAGATAAACAAAAAAAATTATTTAGAAGAATGATAAATATTTCTAAAGAATTTAATTTACCAGTAGTAATTCATTCTAGAGATGCTTTTCAAGATACATATGATATTTTGAAAGAATTAAAAGTGACTGGAGATATACACTGCTTCTCTGGAAACTTAGAAAATGCTAAGATGTATATCGATCTAGGATTCGTCTTAGGTATTGGTGGAGTACTAACTTTTAAAAATACTAACCTACAAGAAACTATTAAAGAAATACCACTTGATAAAATTATTTTAGAAACAGATTCCCCATATTTATCTCCTGAACCATTTAGAGGGAAACAAAACGAACCTAAAAATGTTAAATATATAGCTCTAAAGCTTGCAGAATTAAAAGGAGAAACAATAGAAAAAATATCCACAGTAACTGAGGATAATATTAAAAAAGTATTCAATATATAAGTTTGACCAAAATCAGTTTTTAAGTTATAATAAGTTATAACGATAGAGGTGATAAGGTGAAGCACTATTTAGAACTAATCAAAAAACTATCATTTAATTTATTATATATGTGTGCTCTACTTATTTGTGTAGTTAAAGTTGGAGAAGTTAATTCTATTACTACTTTTAATATAGCTGGTGTAAGTTCTTTGGGATCTTCACAGATACTCTCTGAGTATGTAGAACCAGTACCAACTCCAGTAATAATCAAAAAAGAATCATTTAAAAGTACACCAAAAATATATAAATACCGTTTAACATCATTTACTGATAAATGTGTAGGTGCAGGATTCTGTGGAGCTAGAGATTTTAAAACTAACGAAAAAGGTTGGTATTTATACAAAGGAAAATTAGTAGTAGCAACAGCAACTCCATATATGATAAAAACATTTGGTTATAAAGCAAATAAACAATACTTCAAGTATTATGATGAATTAATTCTTACAATAGATGGTAAGAAATATGAAGCAATAGTACTTGATACTTGTGGAGCATGTTATAGAGATGAAAGAGTAGACCTATATGTTAAAGATGAAAAGAGTGTAATCGATAGAGGATATAAAGGTCGTAACATGATTTCAGTAGAAATCAAAAAGAAGCAATAAGCATATTAATATATGCTTTTTTCTTTTGATAAAAAATGCTATAATTTCAGTTAAAGCGAGGACAAAGTATGATTGATCATAAATTTAAAAAGAAATTTGGTCAAAATTTCTTACAAGATAACAATATAATTAGAAAAATAGTAGATACAGCCAATATAGAAGAAAACTCTTTAATAATAGAAATAGGACCAGGTAGTGGTGCATTAACTAGTATATTAACAACTAAAGGCCTAACCATTTCATATGAGATAGATAAGGAACTAGAACCTTTATTAACTGAGAAATTTGGTAATAACGATAATTCAGTAATCATTTATGATGATTTCTTGAGTAGAGATGTTAAGAAGGATTTAGAAAAATATAAATATAATAAACTATATGTTGTAGCAAATTTACCATACTATATAACTACTCCTATTATAGAGAAATTAATTAATGAAAAATTAGATCTAGAAAAGATGGTATTAATGGTTCAAAAAGAAGTAGGAGATAGATTTACTAGTGCTCCTAAGACTAAAGATTATTCTTCAATAACGGTATTTCTTAACTATTTTTTTGATATAAAAAAAGAATTTATTGTATCTAAAAATGCTTTTTATCCAAGACCAAATGTCGATAGTATGATCATATCTTTAAATAAGAAAAATAATAAAGAATTAGCAAAAGATGAAGATAAGTTTTTTAAACTAATAAGAGATAGTTTTCAATATAAAAGAAAAACTTTAAAGAACAATTTAAAAGACTATAATTGGGATATAATTTGTGATTATTTACTAAAGAATAACTATAGTGAGACTGTAAGAGCAGAAGAAATATCTCTACATGATTACATAGAAATGAGTAATTTGTTATAAAATCAAGCAAAAAATTAGTTTGCATATGAAATAATATGTTGTTTTTTTAAAAAAAATATTATATTATTAAGGTATAAAGTTAATTACTTTAGAGGGAGGAATAATTAAGGATGAAGATTACATCAGTAAAAGTAAAGAAGGAAGAAAGAGAAGGATCACGCATGAAAGGTAGAGCATCTGTTGTTATTGATGACGGACTTGCCATTCACAACATTAGAATAATCGAAGGAAAGAACGGATTATTCATTGCTATGCCTAGTACATCTAAAGAAGTTGAAAATGAAGAAGGAGAAACTGTAACTGTACATCGTGACACTGTTCATCCAATCAACGCAGAAGTTCGTGCAATGTTTGAAGAAGAAATTCTTAAAGCATATAATGAAGCTGAGTAATAAAAGCCAGAAATGGCTTTTTTCTTTTCTTTAAATTTAGGGATATTTATTGTATAATAAAGTTGTTGTGGAGGATCCCATGAAGATAATAGAGAATAAAAAGAAAATAGATAAAATGATTAAGAATGCTTCAAACATATTTGTTGTTGGACATAGACATCTAGACTTGGATGCTATAGCAAGTAATATTGGTATGGTAGAGTATATAAAATCATTTAATAAAAAACCAATTATAATCATAAATGATAAAGTTAAAGAAGCTGGAGTAGCAAGAATACTTGATAAAGCAGGTAAAGATTATCATATTGAAAAAAGTAGTAAGATTAAACATCGTATCAATAAAGATAGTTTGTTAATTATTACTGATACTAATAAATGTCCTCTTCTTCAAGATTCTACATTACCATCATTATTTGAAAATATAATTATAATAGATCACCATGAACATAACGAAACATCAATATCAAATGCATTAGTAGTAGTTGACGATAAACTATCATCTGCATCTGAAATGGTTACATATCTATTAGAAGAGGGAAATGTAAAAATTAATAAAGATGTTGCAACAATTCTATTATCTGGTATTGTATTAGATACAAATAACTTTGCACTTAAAACAACTGATGAAACATTTTATGCGGCATATCTTCTTAGCAAGTATGGGGCTTCAGTAAATAAAGTTCAGAGCTTATTAAAACAAAATATAAAAGAATATATAGAAAGAACTAAAGTTCTAATTAATTTGAAAATAGTAGATAAAGTAGCTATAACTGTAGCTAAGGCATCTATTATTTATAGAAGAGAAGATCTAGCTAAGATAGCAGATTTACTTCTTCAGTTCAATGGAATTGAAGCATCTATAGTAGTAGGTAAGATAGAATCCAATCGTATAGGTGTTAGTGGAAGAAGTATGGGAAATCTTAATATAGGAGATGTTCTCGAATATTTAGGTGGTGGAGGTAATGCCTATGAAGGTGCAGCTCAAACTACTGGAAAGAAGATAAAAGAGGTTGAAGAAGAACTAATTGAGATTTTGAAAAAATTTAAGTAAGGAGGAAAATTATGAAAGTTATTTTTTTGAAGGACTTAAAGAAACAAGGCAGAAAAGGTGAAATTAAAGAGGTAAAGGATGGGTATGCAGAAAACTTCTTAATTAAGAATGGATATGCAGAAAAACTTACTGAGAACAGTTACTCTAGATTTCAAAAAGAACAAGCAGAATTAAAAGAACAAGATAGTGAAAACAGAAAGAAAGCAGAAGAAGTAAAGAAACAATTAGAAAAGATTCAATTATCATTTAAAGTTAAGACTGGAAGCTTAGATAAAGTATTTGGAAGTGTTTCAGCAAAACAAATTAAAGATGAATTAGAAAAGCATGATATTATAATAGATAAAAAACAAGTTGAATTAAAAGATGGAATTGACACTCTTGGATATCATCTTGTTAAGATTGAACTATACAAAGGTATAGAGGGAGTAGTAAAAGTAAAACTAGAAAAATAAGAGGTGACTTATGCCAGCAATTAAAGAAATACCTAACAACATGATAGCAGAGCAATCCGTAATAGGAGCGATGCTACTTTCAAAATTTGCGCTACAAAAAGCTTGTGATGCATTAACACCAGAATCATTTTATTATCAAAACAATTCTAAAATATTTGAAGTAATTAAAGACTTGAACAGTAAAAATATGCCTCTAGATGTTACTACATTAACAACTGAGCTAAAAAATAAAAAGTTACTTAGCGAAATAGGTGGTGTAGAATATCTAACAGAATTATTTACTATAGTTCCAACAGCAGCAAATATTGATAGTTATATTAAACTCGTAGAAGATGCAGCAGTACTTAGACGTTTAATTGAAGTATCTACAGATATAACTACAAGTGCCTATGATAATGATAACGATATTAATAAGACACTAGATGAAGCAGAACAAAAAATACTAGGAGTAGTTAAAAATAGAAAATCTTCAGAATTTAGGGAGATTAGGGAAGTACTTAATAGTTCTAGAGCTAATCTAGAAGCTCTTTCAACACAAAAGAGCGATATAACAGGTCTTGCAACTGGATGGGAAAGAATTGATAAGATGACTACTGGATTACATGGTGGAGAACTAATAATTCTTGCAGCACGTCCAGCAGTTGGTAAATCAGCATGGGCTTTAAACTTAGCATGTAATGCTGCAATCAACGAAGGCAAAACAGTAGCATTATTCAACTTAGAAATGAATGGTGAAAGTTTAGTATCGAGAATGATTGCTAGTGTAGGACACATCGATTCATATAAATTAACTACTGGTAATATGACTGACGAGTGGGATAAATATAACGAAGCATCTAGTAAACTTGCTAATACAAATATACTTATAGATGACAGTGCATCAACAATAACAATTGGTGATATCAGAAGTAAATGTAGAAGATTAGCAAATACTGAGAGAGGACTAGATCTAGTTATAATCGACTACTTACAGTTAATCGGATCAAATACAAATTATGGTGCAAATAGACAACAAGAAGTATCAGATATATCTAGATCATTAAAGTTATTAGCACTAGAGTTAAATGTTCCAGTAGTAGCATTAGCACAGTTATCACGTGCAGCTGAGCAAAGAAAAGAAAATCCAAGACCAATGCTTAGTGACTTAAGAGAATCAGGATCTATAGAGCAAGATGCCGATATAGTTGCATTCCTTTATAGAGAAGATTATTACAAAAAAGAATTAGAAAGAAAAGATCAAACTAGTGATGTAGAGTTCATAATAGCAAAGCATCGTAATGGACAGGTAGGTACAGTTCCATTAAGATTTAAGAAGAATATATCTAAATTCTTTACTATATATGATAACGAACAAGGAAACGGAGGAGAAAATGGATAAGAAAACTATATTTATAACTATAGTTTGCTTAATACTAAGTTCTTTTGTATTTTTCTTTGAATATAAAGCCTATGATAATCCACAGGAACTATATAGAGTATATCTAGCAGGAGATACGCTAGGATATGTTAAAGATAAAGAAGTACTTGAAAAATTTATAGATGACAAACAAGTAGAGTTAAAAGAGAAATATAAAGTAGATAGAGTATATCCACCTAACGATTTAGATATAGTTAAAGAAGTAACTTATAATGAAAAAGTAAGTACTGAACTTGAAATATATGAGAAGATAAAGGGGATAAGTCCATTTACTATTAATGGATACTCAGTATTAATTAAAGATGTAGAAGAAATTGGAAATGAAATAAAAGGATCTAAAAAAGATGTTAAATTATACGTATTAGATAAGAAAATATTTGAAAAGTCTATGAAAGATTCAGTTTTAGCATTCATACCAGAAGATGTTTATAACAATTTCTTAAATGGTACACAATCTAAAATAAAAGACACTGGAACTACTATAGAAAATGTTTATTTAAATAATACAATTCTAATTAAAGAAGAAAGAATTTCCACAGAAGAAAAGATATTTACTAATTCTGATGAGTTAGATATGTATCTACTATTTGGGACAACTGAAGAGCAAAAGAAGTATAAAGTAAAAGCTGGAGAAACAATAGCAGATGTAGCCAATAAAAATAAGCTTAATACATCAGAGTTTTTAGTAGCTAATCCTTCGTTTACTAGTGAAAATAACTTATTATATGAAGGTCAATTAGTAAATATTGGATTAATTAAACCACAATTTAATATTGTAGAAGAAGATCATACAGTTTCAGTAGAAACTACAGATTATGATACTATTGTTAAATATGATAATAATATGGCAGTTGGATACAGTAACGTTACACAACAAGGTATAAATGGTGTATCTAGAATAACAAGAAAAGTTCAAAAGAATAATGGTGAAATCATGCAAGCAGTTATCACTAAGAGAGAGGTTATTAAACCAGTTCAAAATAAGATAATTGTTAAAGGTAAGAAAGTAACAAGTGTTATAGCAATACCTGGTGAGTGGGTATGGCCAACTACTAAACCATATACTATATCAAGTCCATATGCATGGCGTTCGTATAAGTTCCATGAAGGAATTGATATTCAGACAAATAATAAAACAAATTCACCAATATTTGCAGTAAACAATGGTACTGTAATTACAGCTAAATATTCAAGTTACAATGGTAACTATGTAGTAATAGACCATGGTAATGGAATCGTTACAGTTTACCTACATCTTAAGAAAATATTAGTAACTCAAGGTCAAATTGTAGAAGGTGGACAACAAATAGGTGTAATGGGTATGACCGGATTTGCAACGGGAGTTCACTTACACTTTGGTGTTTATAGAGAAAGATTTATAACAAGATCATATGCAGGATCACATGGTCCATACGATATAAGTCCATGGAGTTTATATAGATGATAGTAAAAGTATTATCTAGTGGCTCTAAAGGGAACTCTACATATATAGAGAGTGGAAACACTAAAATATTAATAGATGTAGGTATAACATATCAAAGAATAAATGCAGAACTAGAAGCAATTAATAAAAGTGTATACGAATTAGATGGAGTATTTATAAGTCATCAACATCACGACCATATTGGAGGAGTTCAATCTTTATTTAAAAAGATTGACTCTCCAATATTTGTTAAAAAAGAATTAGAAAAAGAAGTAAAAAAACTAGTTAAAGATGATCTAGTCAATGTAATAGAAGATGAATTAGAGATAGGTGATTTAAAAATAACTCTATTCAATAATTCACACGATGTTCCTAATTCAGGTTATATAGTAGATGATGGTAAAGAAACACTTGTTTATATAACTGATACAGGATATATAAATAGAAAAAATATAGATATTACTAAAAATAAAAGTATATATTTAATAGAATCTAATCATGACGAAGAAATGCTTATGAATGGTTCTTACCCATACATGCTAAAGCAGAGAGTATTAAGTGATACAGGGCACTTATCTAATAAGAGTGCTACTAGTTATCTAAAGAAAGTAATTGGGCCTAATACAAAATATGTAATACTTGCCCATATTAGTGAAAATAATAATACTTATGAACTCGCTTATAACAATGCAGTAGAAGAACTAGATGGTATTATAGATAAAGAGAAAATCATCGTTGCATATCAAAATAAAGGAGCAGATATAATAGAACTATGATTAAGATAATTTGTGTTGGTAAAATAAAAGAATCTTTTTATAGAGAAGCTATTGAAGAATATAAGAAAAGATTATCTAAATATATATCTTTAGAGATAATAGAAGTAGAAGATGAAAAAACAGATGATTATGAGATAGCAATAAAAAGAGAGAAAGAGAGAATAGAAAAGCATATTAATCCAAAAGATTATGTAATATCTTTAGCTATAGAAGGAAAAGAACTTGATAGTATAGAGTTTGCTTCAAAGATAGAAAATACTTTTATAAGTTATAGTAATATTACCTTTATTATCGGAGGTAGTGCAGGATTATCTAAAGATATTAAAGATAAGTCAAATATGTTACTATCTTTTTCAAAATTTACATTTCCACATCAATTGTTTAGAATTATTTTATTAGAGCAATTATATAGAGCATTTAAAATTAATAATAATGAAGAATATCATAAATAGATATTCTTTTTTATTTTAATAATATATAATAAAAACAAGAGGTATATATGATTGGAAATGATTGGGATACTCTATTAAAAGAAGAGTATAGTAAAGAATATTTTAAAAAATTAGATGAATTTATAATAAAAGAATATAAAGAGAAAACTTGTTATCCTAAAATGAGTGAAATATTTAATGCTTTTCTAAATACTTCGTATGATGATGTTAAAGTAGTTATATTAGGACAAGATCCATATCATGGAGAAGGAGAAGCTGAAGGTCTTGCGTTTTCTGTAAAGAAAGGTATTAATAAACCACCATCACTAGTTAATATTTTTACAGAGTTAAAAAGTGATTTAGGATACGATATCCCTAAGAATGGTAGTTTACTTCCTTGGGCAAAACAAGGAGTACTTCTTTTGAATACTAGCTTAACAGTAGTAAAAGATACTCCTAAAAGTCACAGTGGTAAAGGCTGGGAAATATTTACTGACGAGATAATTAAACTTATAAATAAAAAAACTACTCCAGTAGTATTTATCTTGTGGGGTAGTGATGCACGTAATAAGAAAAGTCTAATTACTAATAAAATACACTATATTATAGAATCTCCACATCCATCACCTTTATCTGCATATAGAGGATTCTTTGGTAGCAAGCCATTCTCAAAAACAAATGAATTCTTAAAGAAGAATGGCATTAAAGAGATTGATTGGCAAATAAAAGATATTTGATTTACTTTTTAAGTATTTCAAATATCTCTTTTTTTTCGTTCTCGTATAGTCCTTGTTTTCTATACTTTTTAATTTTTCCTATTATACTATATGGGAATCTTTTTAACATTTTATTATATTCACGAGCATTTTCATTAAAGTAGTTTTCTACACCAATTAACTCTAATGTTAATTTTTTTGCTTCATCAAGATTTTTAGTTCCTTTATCACTTAAAACTACTTCAGCATTATAGACAACTATTTCTAATATTTTATTATAATCATTATTCAATTTTTTATTTAATTCAACTGAATCTAATTCTTCTTCAGTAGTCATAACAAGTTCATCTTGATATTTATTATCTGAAACTTCTTCTATTTCATTAACTATATTAAGTATTAATTCAAGTTTTTTCTTTAACATTACATTAATTGTTTCTTTACCTTCAGTTATCTTAATATTAAGATCAGTTATTTTATCATAGCTAACTTTAAATACTATTACTAGAATAGCAATTATTAAAAGTACTGATACTATTATATATGGCATATTTCCTCCTATCTTGATCTACGACCTGCAGGTTCTCTTTCTTGCCCTCTATCTTGAGTAAAAGTGGAACCATAAGTTTCTATAAATACTTTTAGTTTTTGTTCCGAATGTTCTATATCTCTATCTAACATTTTATCTCTCATATTAAAATGTTTAATTCTTATATCTAAACCTAATACACTAGAGTTGTATTTTCTATTTATTTCTTTAATATAAGTGCGCATTATATGAGCTTTATTAGAAGTTAATATTACATGACTTTTCATCGCTTCATTATAAGCCTTTTGTACTCTTTTGTAATTTTCTTGTAATTTTTTATATACTTCATCGTTTTTAGTTACTTGTGCAAGTGCAATATTTTCTGCTTCTTTTCTTTTTGGATATCTATCTAGCTCTTTTTCGTATTTTTTAATGCATTTCATTATTTCTCTTTCGCTTCTTCCGTCATTTTGAGCATATCCATCTTGTTTATTTTTTAAATCCACTCTCGAATTCATAAAGTCTGCAAATATTTCACCAGCAGTTTTTTCCCATTTCATCATTAGAGATCTATATTCTGGTGCATGCATATCTAGTCTACTTCTAAGAAGTCTTGCTGCGTTTTCTAATTCTCTTCTATAATAATCAACTCTACTAAAAGAACTAATTACTTCATCATTGTATCTATTAGATAATGCCTGTTCTGATACTTCTTGTTGCCATCTTTTCATTATTTCATTTTTCTTCTGTTCAGTTATTCTAGAATTTGCAATTGCTAGAGTTTTTCTATATCTTAAATTTTCTACATCGTAAGTTAATCCATTTTTAATTGTATAATAATCTTTTTGAGTTGAAGGTATATCAAATAACCATGCCCCAACTCTTTCTTTTGAATATTGATAAGCACTTCTTGCCGCATTTTTAATTGCCGCTTTAGCAGTATCTACCATTTGCTGTCTTTGAGCACGTCTTTCTTCTTTTTCTCTTTCTTGCTCAAAAGAATGATATGATCCTCTTTCATCATAGTATCCTCTACGATTACTAGTATTATTTCTAAATGAATTTAATCCCCAATCATCATCATATCTATACTGTCCGTTATCACTTACTGGTGCTTGTCTTTCACTTTGATAATCATATTTAAATGTTGCTCCATCTTTCTTTTCTTTTAATATGCTTGATATAGCTCCATTAAATCTTGCATTTAATTGTCCTAAATTTATTCCCAACTCTTGTGGAATATCCATTTTATATACATCTGGGTGGAATATATAACTAATTCTTTTTCTTAGTTGTTGAAAATCATATGAATCTAGACCGCTTTTTGAATTGTATGATTCATTAAGTTTATCCATTAAAGAATAGAGTTCATTTATATCAGACTGTCTACTCTTATCATATAGATTCCTTTCTAGAAGTGACCTATATGTATCAATATAATCAATTAGTTCAGTTACATAATTATCCATAGATATATCTCCACATAGTATAATTCTAAGACAATTATATCATGTAAAAGTGTAAAATTAAATATAATAAAAAATAATCATATACAAAATTATATGAATTATATTATAATGTTATTATAGAAAAAATAGCGAGATTATTATGGAGGAATAGCTATGAAGAAAAAGAATAAAGGATTCACGTTAATTGAGCTTTTAGCAGTAATTATTATTTTAGGTATATTAATGTTAATAGCAATCCCAAGTGTTACCACTTATGTTAACAATTCTAGAAAAAATGCATATATAGCTTCTGCTAAGAAAACAGTAGAAGGTGTATCTTTGCTAATTACTTCTAAGCAAGTCGTTTTAAATGAGGATGACACTACTTATTATATCCCTGGAGCATGTATTGCTACTGAATCTGGAGATGCAGTAAGCCCATATGCTGATTGGAAGGATAGATATATCGTTGTAACATACGATTCTGAAAAACAAGCTCACGATTATTATTGGGCTAGTACAGATGAAGTAGAGATGGGTGTTTATTTAACATATAGAGATAAACTTGATGTTGATGACGTTAAACCAGGTGTTAGAGAAATCACTACAGATGTTGGAGTAGGAGAAAGAGAAAAGATTGTCGTATTTGAAGAACCATGTGATTTTAATCCACCTGCTAAACCAGCACTTGAACATATACCTGAAAAAGGTAAATATACACCACCAGAGAAACCAAAACCAACTGAACCAACTACACCAACAGTAGTTAATGATGTTTATACTAATGATGGATTAACTTGGACAAAAGAACCATTCAAAATTAGCTTTGATAAAGTAACAGGAACTAACTGTCATGCTAGTGGAAAGAATATGATTTGTTACAATGCTCGATTTGTTGTTACAAATACAAGTAAAACTGAGACAATTAAATGGTACTATGCAGACTTCGATGTACCACAAGGAACACAAATGGTTAGTGCAAGTTACCTTCCTGATCAAGCAATTGTTGAGATTGATGGAACTAAATTAAAAATATATGGTATCCAAACTCAAACTGAATGGAACTTCTTAAGACCAGGTAAGAGCTTCACTGTTGGATTCCAATTACAATATCCAAAGGGAACAGACTTCAAATTACATAATGGACATATTGAGTTTAAATATTTATCATCTGATGTTCAAACTGGTAACTCAGGAATGACTGGATCTCCAGATGATATGTTCATGCAACTTGCTACATTAAAGATTGAGCTAATAAGAACTCATTATTGGAATACTGGAGGAGCTGGAAGTAATATAGCAGCTAACTACGACATTAACGTATATAATACAACAAATAAAGATATCAATGATTGGTCATTCATTATAGAATTACCAGAATCATATGTAAGATTAGATCCTTATGCATTTAATAGAGAGCAAAATGGAAGAGAATTTACTGTTAGACCAAGAGATAGTCGACATAAACGTATACCTGCAAATGGTATGATAAAAATTAATAGTGCAATGCAAATGGAAATGAAGGATCCTAACATTTTACCAATAATTAAATAGTAAAAAAACTCGTTATTATAACGAGTTTTTTATTGCATATCACCTATCTAAAGTTTATAATAATTAGCTATTAGGTGGGTTTTATTATGGAGAATAAAGATTTTGCAATTAAATATAAAGTAATTAAAATAACTAATGACAAGTTTATACTTTTTCCTATGTATCTAATGGCTGGTGAATCAGATGCATATTCTTTTAAAAGTGAAGAAGGAGAAGAACTACCTGTAGCTTTTTATAAAAAAGACCTAAAGAGTAAATTCGTAGTAGATAGATATTATGATATGGATGATTTGGAGCAAATATATGATTATGAATACAATCCAAATGATCCTAACTTTTTACCACAATTTTATTTTGAGAATATGAGAAATACATTAATAGTATTAGATTATGATACTTCTGGTGATGGTTCTTTAAGAAGAAGTGAAGTAAACTTAGATGATTTTAAGGAAAGACAATTTGATTTAACTTTCTTTAGAGATAGAGGTCTTCCTGTAGCAGCTATGAATCAAGAATACTTAGACATGCTTATGGAAGTTACTGAAAGTAGAGAACTAAAAGCACATCTTGAAAATCTTAAAACTCAAATGTTAGATTATCAAAAGGCATATGATGCAAAAGGAATTACAAGAATAGAAGTTCATAATGGTAAAGTTAAAAGTATTGATGTTAATAAAAAAGTAGAGGGAGCAAAACCTAACTATGTACATGAAAAAGATACTAAAGGAAATCAATCAGCTCCAACATTAAACAAAGATATTTCTTATGATGGATTATGTAGACATATAAAAGAAAGAGTATATGGTCACGATGAAGAAATAGATGACATTGCACTAGTTCTTTATAACAATATAACTGCAAAAGAAGAAGATGGAGTGGATTCATTCTTAATTACTGGACCTACTGGTGTTGGTAAGACTGAGACAATTGAAGCTGCTGCAGAATATCTTGGTATCCCATATATGGCTGTTAATGCTGCAAACTTAGTACCACAGGGAATTAAAGGTACTTCACTTGAAGATGTATTAACAATGGTCTATATGAAAGCTAATAAAGATTTAGTTAGAGCACAAAGAGGATTAGTATTCTTAGATGAATTTGATAAAATGAATACTGGTGATTTTGAATTAAAAGGAAATGTTAAAGAAATATTACTTACATATTCTCAAGGTGGAACAATACCTATTGAAAATGATCATGTAAGTTTGGCATTCGATACTAAGATGCTTAATAAAGCATATGCAGGAGTGTTTGAAAAAATAAGAGAGACTCCTAAAACTATGGGATTCGGTGCACAAGCACCTAAAATAGTTAAACTAGATCCACTTGAAATAAAAAATAAGATTGTTGAAAAGCAATATTTTTCTGAGGAGAGATTACGAGAATACCTATAATAATTGCTTATAATGATCTTGATAGAGAAACTAAAAAACAAATACTTCTTACTTGTAAGTCTAATGCACTTGCTAAGAAGAGAAATAGATATATGAGAGATTATGGAATCGATATAATAGCAGATGAAGAATTCATCGATGGTGTTATTGATTCTATAGATAAGAAGAGTAAGGGAATGAGAGTTGCTAATGGTATAGTAACGAGATTACTTAATCCTGCTGAAAAAGAAATACTTAGAAATCCAGATAAAGGGTATAAGAGATTAGTACTCACTAAAAAGACAGTTGCTAATCCAAAAGATTTCGATTTATCCTAATACTTGAAAAAATAAATTTATAATGTTATTATTTATGCAAGGAGATTAATATGAGAAACAATCAACTTAAAACATGTTTATGCTGTTGTTGTAAATTAGTTTTATGTAACTGATTGTTTTAGAGTGTATTAATAAATAATTTAAGATTAATAAACCTATTACAATCGTAATAGGTTTTATTTATAGAAAGGGATTTTTATGAAAATATATAATACTTTATCAAGAACTGTAGAAGAGTTTAAACCAAGAGAAGAAGGAAAAGTTAAAATATATACTTGTGGACCTACTGTATATCATTATGCACACATAGGTAATATGAGAAATTATATTAACCATGATTTCTTTGAAAAAACTTTGAAATATTTAGGCTATGAAGTAACAAGAGCAATGAATATCACTGATGTTGGACACTTAACTAGTGATTCTGATAGCGGTGAAGATAAGATGCTTAAAGCAGTAAAAAGAGAACATAAGAGTGCTATGGAAATAGCAAAGTTCTATACAGATGAGTTCTTTAAAGATTTTGCAAAAGTAAATAATGCTAAACCACCAATAGTAGTTCCTGCTACTAGTGAAATAGATACATATATTAAGATTATTCAAGATTTATTAGATAAAGAATATGCTTATGAAAGTGGAGGAAATATCTATTTCGATGTATCAAAGTTAAAAGATTATTATAGACTTACCAACCATAAAGCAGATGATATGGTAGTTGGAGTACGTGATGGAGTAGAATTTGATGGCAAGAAGAAGAATCAAGCAGATTTTGCTTTATGGTTTACTTCATCAAAATTTGAAAATCAAGAATTAGTATGGGATTCTCCTTTTGGAAGAGGATATCCAGGATGGCATATTGAATGTACTGGTATATCTATTAAATATTTAGGAGAATACTTAGATGTCCATGGTGGAGGAGTAGATAATATATTCCCACATCATACTAATGAAATAGCGCAAAGTGAATCTTACTTAGGACATGAATGGTGCCACTACTGGTTTCATAATGAACATCTTGTAGAAAAAGATGGTAAGATGAGTAAATCTAAGGGAGATATTCTTACAGTTTCTAAATTAGAAGAGATGGGATACAATCCATTATCATTTAGATATATGTGCTTAAATACAAGTTATCGTAAACAATTATTATTCTCATTCGATGCTTTAAAACAAGCAGAAGATGCATATAAGAAATTAAAAAATAAAACTCTTAATATTCCTAAGGAAGGAGAGCTAGATAAAGAACTTTTCGATAAGTATAATAATAAATTTAAAGATGAATTATCTAACGACTTAAATACTCCTAATGCTTTAGCAGTTCTTTATGAATTATTAAAAGATAACGAAGTAAATGGTAATACAAAAAGAGAACTTATAGATAATTTCGACAAAGTATTTAGCTTAGACTTATTAAAAGAAGAAGAGAAAACAGCAAGTGAAGATGATGCTTGGATACTAGAATTAATAGAGAAAAGAAAAGAAGCTAAAGCAAATAAAGATTATGCTTTAGCAGATCAAATAAGAAATGAACTTCTTGAAAAAGGAGTAGAACTTCTAGATACAAGAGAAGGAACAACATATAAAATAAAATAGTAATTTACTATTTTATTTTTTTTATGATAATATTACTACTAGGTGATAAATATGGATGTAAAAGCAATTAATGAAAATTATAAGAAAATAGATGGATTCGATTATGAAAATGGAATAATAATTGATAGTGTTTCTAAGGATGAAGTAGTAGCACATGTAGATGGTAATTCAAAACTATATAATCCATGGAATATAATTCATGGTGGATTACTATTTGGACTAGCTGATACAGCAATTGGTGTACTATGTTTTGCTAATGGTGGTAAGGGCGTAACTATAGATGCCCATATAAATTATCTTAAACAATGTAAAGAATACGTAAAAGCAGTAGCAACACCAGTAAAAATTGGAAAAACTGTAAGCGTCTACAAAGCCGATATTTTCAATGAAAAAGACGAACTTGCTGCAACTCTAATTATGAATTACTATAATATGAAGTAAAATTAAGTAAACAATGTAGACTTCTCCCAAAATTTCTAATAAAATGTTATTAGAATGATAATAATAAGGAAGTTGATAATATGACAATGAACAATTCATCAAACAATTTATTATTAAAAACTATTAGGTAGCGCTATTGGTGCCGCCTTTTTTTGTGGAGAGGGAGAATATGAAAGATAAGGAAGAGTTGGTAAAAAGGTTTCTTAAATACATAGGCAAGAGTAAAAGCTTAACTGAAGTATGCAAGGAATTAGAAATCAATGAATTTGAGGCTATGGGACTTGTTCATCTTGCCAAAGAACAAGGAGTAAATATAGTAGTTCAAAAACTTGATAATGACATTCAAATGATAAATCAGGGAGATATTGAATTTGATGATAAACATACTTTTACATTTGATACAGATGATAATAACGAATTTAAATTTATTGCTATATCAGATTTAAGATTAGGATCAAAATCTCAGCAATTATCAATACTTAATGATATATATGAGAAAGGTCATAAGCTAGGATATAACAATGTAATTTTATGTGGTAATATATCAGCTGGTATATATCCTATTACTGATGTCTATGCAGAAACTAATTTTATAGATGATAGCCAAGGACAAATCGAATACATAGCAGATATGTATCCAAGAGTTGATGGTATGAAAACGTACCTAATAACTGGAAAAGAAGATAGTAAACATCTTAAATTAAATAAGATTAATATAGGTAAAAGATTACAAGAAATTAGAGATGACATGATCTATCTTGGTGGAAACTCTTGTGATGTTAAAATCGATAAAGCAAAGATGAAAGTATTAGGTGCTAAGCTTGGTAAAACTTATACTACATCTTATAGAACTCAACAACAAATAGATTCATTTAGAAGTGAAGATAAACCAGATATCCTTCTTTATGGTGGATTAATGCAAATGGAAAAGTATCAATATAGAAATGTTCATTGTATAGCAGTTCCAAGCGTATGTGCTACAACAAAAGAAATGTCAGATAAGAGATATGCAAATACAATAGGTGCTTGGTATGTAACAGTTAATACTAATGCTAGAGGTGAACTTGAAAGAGTTAGAGCATTTAATTCTCCTTATTATGTAACAATTAAAGATGACTATAAGCAAGCAAAACCACTTGTTATTGAAGATAAACCAAAGAGTTATGTTAAAGTAAGAACTCCTCAAAAGAAAGGGGTTGAATAATAATGGATCATACTGGAAAAATTGATGCAGCATTTATAAATAAAATATATAGATATATGAAAAACGATATGTCTGTTGAGACATTCCGTTCAAAATTTAATAACCTAAGTGAAGCAGAAGTAAATGGTTTAGTTGAATTATGTAATATATATGGAAAAGATGTTAGATTAGAAAAACAAGGAGATACTTTAGTATTCAAAAAGAATACACCTAAAGTTTCTCCTACTAAGAAACTTGATATAGATAGTGATAAATTAAATCATAATGAAATATGTGTAGTATCAGATACTCATTTTGGAAATAATCATAATCAATTACATCTATTAAATAATATATATCAAGAAGCATACAATAGAGGAATAACTACAGTACTACATGTAGGAGATGTAGTTGATGGTAATTATCCAAATAGACCAGAAAGTCCAAGACAACAATTTTTACATGGATTCGATGAACAAGCTGGATACGTAGTAGATATGTATCCTGAAATAGATGGAATGACTACCTATTATATACTAGGTAGCCATGATGAAACACATTATAAAAATGGTCAAGCTACAATAAATAATTGGATTAGTAGATGTAGAAAAGATATGAAATTCTTAGGTCAAGATACAGGTGAAATAGAAGTAGATAAAGTAAAAATAGTATTAGATCATCCAGGCGGAGGAAGTGCACAATCATTATCTTACAAGCCTCAAAAGAGAATTGAGATACTTGAATCTCACTCTAAACCTAAAATTTTGTTAATTGGACATTATCATAAGAATTATGCATTCAATTATAGAAATGTACAGTGTATATTAGTTCCTGCATTATGTGATAAGACTCAGTTCCAACAAAAACAAGGATTATCAAACTCTTTAGGAGCATACTTCTTAGATATTTATTCAGATAATAATGGTAATATTCAATACTTTGAACCAGAAGAGATATTGTTTGGAAAAGCTGATATTTGGGATGAAGTAGGAAAAGATGCTAAGAAAGTAAAGAAATTAGAAATTAAACATGGACAATATTAATCTATGAATAATGTGATATAATATATTTAGAATAGAAGGGATTAGAATGTATTGTTTAAATTGTGGTAAAAAAATAGATAAAGATGCTAAAAAATGCCCTAAATGTGGAGAACCAACAGAGAAAAAGACGGCTAAGACTACTAAGAAGAAAACAGTAGTTAAGCCTATAGAAGTACCTGAAGAAAAAAATAATAATGGTATATTATTAACTCTTGTAATAGGTATTCTTGTTTTAATGTGTGTAGGAACGTTATGCGTTATAACTGTTGGAGGAATAACGAATAATTTAGGATCAACTGAATCTAAAGAACATATATCCAAAGTAAAGAGTATTAAGTGGAATAATTATTCACTTGATGTTCCTAGTGAAAATAAATGCGATGTTAATAAAGATAGTGTTGAAATAATAGGTAATAATGAAGAATATATAATTACTATATTCAATAATGATTATTCTGAATTAAAAGATGATTCTGAAGTATTTGATACTGTAATTAAAGGCATTAATAAAGAAGATACTGAAATAGTTTCTTCAGAGATAGTTACTATTGGAAATAGAGAATACATAAAAGCTATAGGAAAAGACGATGATAATACATATTATTATTACTTTACTACTAATAGTGAAGTAAATGGTATAGTAGGAGTTCTAGTTAAAGCAGATATAGAAAGTGACTACAATACTGATGTTGAAAATATTATTAATTCATTAAGAGTAGCAGAAAATGTTCCTAGTAGAGATCTTATAGAAGAAGATATTAGCTATAGCGGAAAGGTATTCGAAGACCTATATAATTAATAAATATAAAATGACTGATTATTCAGTCATTTTTTGTTATAATAATATCTTGTTCGCCTTGTCACAAATAAGCATAAATGATAAAATTATATATCGAATTGGAGGTGCAAGTATGGAAGAATTTAAATTAGTTTCTAAGTATACCCCTAGTGGAGATCAACCTGAAGCTATAGATGCTTTAGTAAAAGGTCTTAATGAAGGAAAGAAACATCAAGTATTATTAGGTGCTACTGGTACTGGTAAAACTTTTACTATGGCTAATGTAATACAAAAGGTCAATAAGCCAACTCTAGTACTTGCACATAATAAGACTTTAGCAGGACAACTATATAGTGAATTTAAAGAATTATTTCCAGATAATAAAGTAGAATATTTTGTTTCGTATTATGATTATTATCAACCTGAAGCATATGTTCCACAGACTGATACTTATATAGAGAAAGACTCATCTATTAATGATGAAATAGATGAGTTAAGACATGCTGCTACTAGTAGTCTTATTACTAGACGAGATGTTATAGTAGTTGCTTCTGTATCATGTATATATGGTATAGGAGAAGTAGAAGAATATGTCAATAAGATGCTTACTATTTCCTTAGGTGATATCATTGATAGAAATGCCATACTAAATAAGCTTGTAGATATGCTTTATGAAAGAAATGATCTAGACTTTAAACGTGGTACTTTTAGAGCTAAAGGTGATGTTATAGAAGTAATACCAGTAAATGAAAGAACAAATGGTATAAGAATAGAGTTATTTGGTGATGAAGTAGATAGAATATCAGAGATAGATACACTTACTGGAGAAGTAAAAGCAAATAAGAAGACAGTATCAATATTTCCAGCAAGTCACTTCGTTACTAGTGAAGATAAACTTAAAATAGCACTAGAACGTATAGAAAAAGAAAAAGAAGAAAGAGTTAAATATTTTAAAGAAAATAATAAACTATTAGAAGCACAGAGAATAGAAGAGAGAACTAATCATGATTTAGAAATGCTTAGAGAAACTGGATTCTGCTCTGGAGTTGAAAACTATTCTAGACATATGGCTTTAAGAGGAGAAGGAGAAACTCCGACTACCTTAATGGACTTTTTTCCAGACGATTTTCTTTTAATGATAGACGAATCACACGTAACAATTCCGCAAGTAAGAGCTATGTACAATGGAGATAGACAAAGAAAAACAACACTTGTTGAATATGGGTTCAGATTACCCAGTGCACTTGACAATAGACCACTTAAATTTGAGGAGTTTGAAGAAAAAACTAACCAAGTAATATATGTATCTGCTACTCCTGGTGATTATGAACTAGGATTAACTAATAATAAGTTTGTAGAGCAAATAATAAGACCAACTGGATTACTTGACCCACTTATCGAAGTAAGACCATCAATGGGACAAATAGATGACTTAGTAGATGAAATTAAAGATAGAAGAGATAAGAATGAAAGAGTACTTATTACAACACTTACTATAAGAATGAGTGAAGAGTTAACTAACTACCTAAAAGAGTTAGATATTAAAGTAGCATATCTTCATACAGAGATTAAAACTCTTGAAAGATTAAGAATAATCAGAGATTTAAGACTTGGTAAATATGACTGTGTAGTAGGAGTAAACCTTTTACGTGAAGGAATAGATATACCAGAAGTAAGTCTAATAGCAATCTTAGATGCAGATAAAGAAGGATTCTTGAGAAGCTCTAGAAGTTTAATACAAACTATTGGTAGATGTGCTAGAAATGCTAATGGTAAATGTATCATGTACGCAGATAATATGACTGATTCAATGAAGTATGCGATAGATGAAACAAAAAGAAGAAGAGAAATACAAGAAAGATATAACAAAGAACATGGTATTGTACCTAAAACAATTATTAAAGAAATTAGAGATCTAATCAGCAATGTCGATGATGATACTAAAGCTAAGAAAGATCTAAATAAGCTAAGTAAGAAAGAAAAAGAAAAGAATATCGAGATATTAGAACAAGAAATGAGAGATGCCGCTAAACATTTAGATTTCGAAAGAGCAATGGAATTAAGAGATATTATTTTCGAATTGAAGTCACAATAATATGAAAAAGAGATTCAAGAAAATATATATAGAAATAACAAATAAGTGCAATCTTAATTGCACTTTTTGCAGCAGGACAAAGAAACCTTTTAGAGAATTATCAATTGATGAATTCAAGACAATTATAGATAAGATAAAAGACTATACTGACTATGTATATTTTCATGTACAAGGAGAACCACTACTTCATAAGAATCTTAAAGAATTTTTAGATATATGTAAAGATAGTAACATCAAAGTAAATATAACTACTAATGGAACACTTATTAACAAATATGTGGAAATCTTTAATAACAGTAAATCTCTAAGACAGATAAATATATCACTACACAGTGAAAATAATAAAGAAAACTATTTGGACGAAGTGTTTAATAGTTGTAAAAAAATATCGTCAAATATCTACATAAGTTATAGAATCTGGAATCTCAATACATTAAAACCAACTAAAGAACTAGTTGATGTCATTGATAAGTTATCCATGTACTACGACCTAGATGAAGATACTAAGAATAGACTATTAACTGATAAAAGTATAAAAGTAGATATTAACAGATTTGTGGATAAAGATAATTTATTCGAGTGGCCAGATATGAACAATTCTGTGGAAACAAATGGAAAATGTTATGGATTAAATACTCATATTGGAATTTTATCTGATGGTACAGTAGTCCCATGTTGCTTAGATGCAAATGGAGTAATTAATTTAGGTAACATATTTGAAGAGTCACTAGAAGATATTTTAAATAAAAAAATATCCACAGAAATTGTGGAAGGTTTTAAGAATAATAAGGCGGTACATCCTTTATGTAGGAAATGTGATTTTAGAGAAAGGTTCGTGAAATAATGAGTAAAAGTGAATTTGAATATACAGTAAATGAAACAGATCACTCTATTAGTAAGATTAGAGAAAAAGAGGAATTCTACGGATTAGAATTATCAGAACCAATGATATTTCCTAAAAAGATTGGAGACTTATCTAAAGAAATATTTTCTGATAAAAAAATAATGGATAATTTTGAGTATCCAATAGATACACCAAATGAATCAGTAATCAGAGGAACATCAAAATTATGGGATGATATTGGTTTTGATATACATGAAGTCAGCTATTATGGTATTCCTTTTAAATTTAAGGGAAAAGCTGACGAAGAATTTATTAAGGCAGTAACTAATGGTTCTCCGTTTGATATTCCATTTAAATTTGTCGATGATTTTAATAAGACAACAATCTCAGCAGATCGTATTAGATTTACTAAAGGTAATGCTATAGTCTTTAAACACGTTAAACTTCCTAAATTAAGAGATGATATTAACAGCACTATCTATGCTCACGAGATAGCACATGTAGAGCTTGATACAGCAGGTTCAGGAGTAGAATCAATTAAAAACTATGAAACAATGCCTATTTTTATAGAGCAATTATTTGCAGATAAGTTAGATTCTAAAGGAGCTCTTCTAGAGCAGTCTAGAAATCATAGACTTGCATATATGGCAGCAGCTATAAATATGCTTAAGAATAATGAAGAGATGGACTTTGAAAAAAGAATTACTCTAGAGATGGATATTATATCTACAATTCAAGGAATAGATTTATTCAATAAATATAAAGCTTCTAATAAAAAAGAAAGAAAAGAAATGATTGATGATATTAATAGATTATTCTCTGGAGATTATCTAGTAGAAGAAATGTTAGGTAAATATAATTCTCATTTTGACAAAGTAGAACCAAACTTAAAGACTTTAGTTAAAAAGAGAAAATAGATTAATAATTAAAAATATGTTATTATAAAAAGCAATTCGAGGTGATACTTATGGATGAAATAATTATTAAAGGAGCAAGAGAGAACAATCTTAAAAATATAGATATTAAACTTCCAAAGAATAAGTTAATTGTTATGACTGGTGTTAGTGGAAGTGGGAAATCAAGTTTAGCATTTGATACTATCTACGAAGAAGGACAAAGAAGATACGTAGAGAGCTTATCTAGTTATGCTAGACAATTTTTAGGTGGTACAGAAAAACCAGATGTTGACTCTATTGAAGGATTATCTCCATCAATAAGTATCGATCAAAAGACTACTAGTAACAATCCTAGAAGTACTGTAGGAACAGTAACTGAAATATATGATTATTTTAGACTTCTATATGCAAGAGTAGGTATACCAATGTGTCCTAATCACAATATACCTATAAGAGGTCAAAGTATAGAAGAAATGACTAATAAATTACTTGAATATCCAGTAGGAACTAAGATGGTTATTATGTCACCAGTAGTACACGGAGAAAAAGGGACTCATAAAGAGTTATTAGATAAATTAAAACTAGATGGATACGTAAGAATAAGAGTTAATGGAGAGATGAAAGATCTATCTGAAGATATTGCTTTTGAAAAAAATATTAAAGATAATATCGATGTAGTAGTAGATAGACTTGTTATCAAAGAAGACACTAGAGGAAGACTATTCGAATCACTTGAGACAGCTACTAAATTATCTGGTGGTAAAGTAGTAGTAGATATCATTGGTGATAAAGAAATACTTATGAGTGAGTTATATGCATGCCCTAATTGTGATTTCTCCCTTACTGAGTTAGAACCAAGACTATTTAGTTTTAATGCTCCATATGGATCATGTCCAGATTGTAAAGGGTTAGGAGTAAAACTATCAATAGATCCTGAATTAGTAGTACCTGATAAAACTAAATCTTTAGAAGATGGTGCAATAGTAACTCTTGGAGATGATACAGACAATATTTATTTCAAAAGATTAGAATGTTTATGTAAGCATTACAAAATAGATACTACTAAACCATTTAATAAACTAACTAAAAAAGAACAGGAATTAATATTCTATGGAAGTACTGAACCAATAAAGTTCAATTATGCCTCTAGAAGTGGAAATATTACAAATCAAGTTGACTACTATGAAGGTGTTATTAACAACTTACAAAGAAGATATATGGAAACAACTAGTACTTGGATTAGAGACTGGCTAGAAAACTACATGATAGAACAAGAATGTGAAACATGTCATGGTTCAAGATTGGATGATAAAGTATTACAAGTTAAAGTAGGAAACAAGAATATATATGAGCTATGCTCAATGAGTATAGGTAAGATAAAAGAATTTTTCGATAATCTTAAATTATCTAAAGAGCATGAAGAAATAGCAAGACTACTTATAGTAGAAATAAAAAATAGATTAGAGTTCTTAATTAATGTAGGACTTGAATATTTAACTTTATCTAGAATGGCAGGATCTCTATCAGGAGGAGAACTTCAAAGAATAAGACTTGCTACTCAGATAGGATCTAAACTAACTGGAGTACTATATGTACTTGACGAGCCTAGTATTGGTCTACATCAAAGAGATAATGAAAGATTAATTAATTCTCTTAAAGAAATGAGAGATTTAGGCAATACTTTAATCGTAGTAGAGCATGACACTGATACTATGATGGCAGCAGATTATCTAGTAGATATTGGACCTGGAGCAGGTGATGCTGGTGGATACGTAGTAGCAGAAGGAACTCCAGAAGAAGTAATGAAATGTGATGAAAGTATCACTGGTAGATATTTAAGTGGTAAAGAGAGAATAGATGTTCCTAAGAAGAGAAGAAAAGGAACAGGTAAATTTATAGAAATTAAAGGTGCAGAAGAAAACAACTTAAAGAAGGTAGATGTTAAATTCCCACTTGGTACATATACATGTGTTACAGGAGTAAGTGGAAGTGGTAAGTCTAGTTTAGTAATGAGAATACTTTCTGAAGCAGCTAAAAAATATGTATATAATTCTAAGACGAATCCTGGTAAACATAAGAAGATACTTGGATTAGAAAATATCGACAAGATAGTAGAGATTACCCAAGATCCAATAGGAAGAACTCCAAGAAGTAATCCTGCTACATATACAGGTGTATTCGATGATATAAGAGAATTATTCACTAGTACTAAAGAAGCTAAGATGTATGGATTTGAGAAGAATAGATTCTCATTCAATGTAAAAGGTGGAAGATGTGAAGCATGCCGTGGTGATGGTGTTAAGAAAATAGAAATGCACTTCTTACCAGATGTTTATGTTCCTTGTGAAATATGTCATGGTACTAGATACAATAGTGAAACTTTAAATATTAAATTTAAAGGCAAAAATATAGCAGAAGTATTGGATATGAGAGTAACTGAAGCTATTAAGTTTTTTGAAAATATTCCAAAAATTAAAGCTAAACTAGAAGTACTAGAAGCAGTAGGGTTAGGATACATCAAACTAGGACAAAGTGCTCCAACACTATCTGGTGGTGAAGCAGGAAGAGTAAAACTAGCAAAAGAATTGCAAAAGAAACCTACAGGAAAAACGCTATATATAATGGATGAACCTACTACAGGACTTCATTCTGCAGACATTAAGCGCCTTCTTGCAATTATTGAGAAAATAGTAGATAATAAAGATACAGTGATAATAATAGAGCACAACCTAGATATGATAAAATGTGCTGATCATATAATAGATATTGGGCCAGAAGGTGGAGATGCTGGTGGAGAAATAATTGCTACTGGTACACCTGAAGAAGTATCTAAAGTTAAGATTTCATATACAGGAGAGTTCTTAAAGAAAATGTTATAAGGAGGAGTTATGTCTAAGAAAAAACAAGTTAAAAAAGTTGAAGCAGAAGAAAAGACAGTTAAAGAAGAAAAGAACAACAAGATAACTAAAATGGATATAAAACATAAATTTTTTGAAATATTCTTATACGTTCTTTCATACTCTATAACATTGTTATTATTAAGTAAGATATTTAAAAATAGTATAGAACTAGGAAATCCAGAAATATTATTTGCAGTTATTGCATCAATAATAATATATGCACTTAACCAAGTAGTAAGACCAATACTTGTAACACTAACTATGCCAATTACAGGTTTGACATTCGGACTTTTCTATTTTGTTATTAACTGCTTCTTATTAAAGATTACAGACTGGGTAATGTTAAGTGGTTTAAATTTTCCTAGAATACTGGATTATAAACATATATGGATTTTATTTATTATATCGATACTATTAGCAATTTTAAGATTCTTAATAGAAGATATAATACTTAAACCTATAATAAGAAAGGCCTTTAAATAATGGATAGAGTAGCAATTGATTTTGGATTTATTCAGATTTATTGGTATTCTATATTAATACTACTTGGTATGACTTTAGGTATGTTTATAGTGCTTAGAGAAGCAAAAAGAAAACATTTCAATGAGAATACTATAACTGATTTAATCTTTTGGACAGTAATTTGGGGAGTTATTGGTGCAAGATTTCATTATGTAATATATAATTTAGATTATTATAGTCTTCATCAAGCTGAGATATTTGAAATATGGAATGGTGGGCTTGCTATACATGGTGGAATAATATTTGGTACTTTATATGTAATATATTTTGCTAAGAAAAGAAAAATACATATATTAAAACTAACTGATTTATGTGCTCCTGGATTGATTGCAGGACAAATGATAGGACGTTGGGGAAACTTCTTCAATGGTGAAGCATATGGAGCATGTTTTGCTGAAAGAGCTGTTCTTGAAAAGTTTCCTCTTCCAAAGTTTATTGTCGATGGTATGTATATTCAAAAAGAAGGTAAATATTGTCAACCAACATTCCTATATGAATCTATATGGAACTTTATAGGATTGATAATTTTATTATTCTTAAGAAAAATAAAATATATTAAAGAAGGACAAATTACAGGTTTCTACTTAGTTTGGTATTCAGCAGGTAGATTCGTAATTGAAGGTATGAGACAAGATAGTTTGATGCTTGGTAATTTCAAGGTTGCTCAAATAATATCTGTAATACTTCTTATAACTGGACTAGTTCTTATATGGTTCAGAATACGTAAGGGAAGATTTGAATATTTATACAATGAAACTATTAAAGAAGAGAAACGCATTGAAGCTAAATAATAATTGACAATAATGCACTTTTATGTTATTTTATAACTGACACATGAAAGTGTTTTTATTTTGGTTAAAAAAGGATGGGTTTTAATATGGCTAAAGAAAAGGCTGCTAAAGAGAAAAAAGTAAAAGCAGTAAAGAAAACAAAAGAAGTAAAAGTTAAAAAAGAAGGATTTTTCAAAAGTCTAAAGTCAGAGTTTAAAAAAGTAAGATGGCCAAACAAAAAAGAAATGGTTAAATACTCTATAGCAACAATAGTATTCGTATTATTCTTTGGAATATTCTTCTACATTCTAGAAGTAATAATGACAGCAATTACATTGAATAGTTAAGGGGGATTATTATGGAAAAACAATGGTATGTAGTTAACACTTATTCAGGACATGAAAATAAAGTAAAAGAAAAGCTTGAGATGAGAGCTCAATCAATGGACATGAAAGACTATATCTTTAGAGTAATAGTTCCAGAACAAAAAGAAGTAGAAGTTAAAGATGGAGTTACTAAAGAGAAAGTTAAAAAGATGTTTCCAGGATATATCTTAGTAGAAATGGTAATGAGCGATGAAGCTTGGTACGTAGTAAGAAATACTCCAGGAGTTACTGGATTTATTGGATCTAGTGGTAAAGGAGCTAAACCAACACCACTTCAACCATATGAAGTTGATACAATTCTTCATAATATGGGAATTTCTAGACTTGATGTTAATAAAGAACTTGAAATTGGTACTAAGGTTAAAATTATTGCTGGAGCATTCACTGGAATGTTCGGTACAATCGAGAGTATTGATTTAGATAATCAAAAGTTAGAATTAAATGTAGACCTATTTGGTCAAGAAACATCTGTTGAGGTAGAATTATCTCAAATCGAGATGGCATAATAGAAAAAAACCAATAATAATAAAGAAACACTTGCAAAATACACAAAATAATGTTATTATCAAAACGCTATATTTATTTGATATAGATTTTTAGTGGGAAGCGAAATTAAGCGAAAAAATTACAATTCTAATAGGTCGAAAGAGAATTGTAAGCGGACAATAGCTATTTGTACCACTCGCGAAAACTTAAAATAGGAGGTGTTTTTCGTGGCAAAAGAAGTTGTTAAGAAAATTAAGTTACAAATTCAAGCCGGTAAAGCTACACCAGCTCCACCAGTTGGAACTGTTTTAGGACCAGCAGGAATTAACTTACAAGAATTCTGTACAAAATATAATGATGCAACTAGAGATAAAATGGGAGACGTACTACCAGTTGAAATAACTATCTATGATGACAGATCATTCACATTTGTAGTTAAAACTCCACCAACAGCATTCTTAATAAAGAAAGTAGCTAAAATTGCTAAGGGTTCAACTAAAGGTAAGAACGAAGTTGTTGGTACTCTTACAAAAGCTCAATTAAAAGAGATTGCAGAAATTAAGTTACCAGACCTTAACTGCTATACAGTTGAAGAAGCTATGAAGATAGTTGAAGGTACTGCACTTAACATGGGTGTAACAGTAACTGAATAATATAAATAAAGAATAAAAAGGGAAATTAATTAGAAACATATAGGTTTTATACCTATGTGGGAGGAACGTCCGCTCCGTTAGACCACATAAGGAGGAAAGAAAAGTGAAAAAAAGAGGTAAGAAATATTTAGAAGCCTTAAACAAAGTTGAAAGAGGAAAAGCTTATACTAAAGAAGAAGCTGTAAAACTTGCTAAAGAAACTTCTACTAGTAAATTTACTGGTACTGTTGAAGTAGCAGTTAGACTTAACCTTGATACTAAGAAAGCTGATCAACAATTAAGAGGAGCTATAGTATTACCACATGGAACTGGTAAGTCTAAAAAGGTATTAGTTGTAGCAAGAGGAGAAAATGCTACTAAAGCAAAAGCAGCCGGAGCTGATTATGTTGGAGACATTGATATGCTTGAAAAAATCGAAAAAGAAAACTGGTTCGATTTCGATGTAATGATAGCTACTCCAGACATGATGCCACTTCTTGGTAAACTTGGTAAAGTTTTAGGACCAAAGGGATTAATGCCAAACCCTAAGACTGGAACAGTTACTACTGATGTAGAAAAAGCAGTTAGTGAAGTTAAGGCTGGACGTGTTGAATACAGAACTGATAGTTTTGGAAACGTACACGGAATAATTGGTAACACATCATTTACAGAAGAACAATTAGTTGAAAACTTAGATGCTTTCGTAAGTGTTTTACTTAAAGCAAAACCTTCAACTGTAAAAGGTGAGTACGTTAAAAATATTTCAATAGCTTCTACTATGGGACCTGGAATTAAGGTTTTAACAAATTCATTTGACAAATAGTAGAAACTAATATACAATAGCATTAATTTGTTGGTGCCATAGACAGTAGGTATAAACGTAAATCCTACCGAGGAACTAATAACTTTTATAAAGTTCATTAAGTCTCTATGGTTACATGGGGACTTTTTATATCGCTCCAATAAATTAAATATAGAAGGAGGATTCTTATGGCAAGTGAAAAAATCTTAGCTAAAAAACAAGAAGTAATCGATGAGATTAAAAAGACAGTAGAAGATGCATCAACTGTAGTATTATTCGCTTACCGTGGATTAACAGATGAAGAATCTAAAGCATTAAGAAGATCTCTAAGAGAAAGTGATTCTGACTATAAAGTATATAAAAATACTTTAATGGCAAGAGCATTCAATGATCTTAAGATCGATGTTAATGAATATCTACAAGGATCAAGCGCATTAGCTTATGGTAGTGATTCAATAGCACCTATTAAAGCTTTAGCTGAATTTGCTAAGACACACGATGCATTAGCACTAAAAGTTGGTATTGTTGATGGTGAAATTTCTGATAAAGAAAAACTTGAACAACTTGCAACAATTCCATCAAGAGAAGGACTACTTACTATGCTTGCTGCTGGTATGATGGGAATTCCAAAAGATTTATCAATATGTTTAGACTTATATGCTAAACAAAAAGAAGAAAATTAATATAAGGGAGGATTTTTGAAATGGCAAAATTAACAAAAGAAAGTTTTATTGAAAGTTTAAAAGAAATGAGTCTACTAGAAATTAAAGAATTAGTAGATGCAATGAAGGAAGAATTCGGAGTAGATCCAAGTAGCATTGCAGTAGCTGCACCTGTTGCTGGAGCTGGAGCTGCAGCTGCTGATGCTGCACCAAGCACTGTTACAGTTACATTAGTTAACGCTGGACTTGCTAAGATTAACGTAATCAAAGTAATTAAAGAAATTACTGGATTAGGACTTGCTGATTCAAAAGCTATAGCTGACAATGGTGGAGCTGTTAAAGAAAATATCTCAGTTGATGAAGCTAACGAGATTAAAGCTAAACTAGAAGAAGCTGGAGCAGAAGTTGAAGTTAAATAATTAACTTTAATAATTAAAGACTACTAATGTAGTCTTTTTTGAATGTGAAAGGAGACTAGTATGGATATAAAAGATATAATTGATAAGAATCCATGGATAGTTAATATTCTTTATTCTTTATTAATAATATTAGTAGGAATACTTATATACTTAGCAATTTCTAAATTTATAGGAAGTAAATTAGAAAATAATAAATATTTAAAGGGAAACAAATCTAAAACTTATTACAAATTATTTAAGAGTTTTATTAGATATATATTTTATATAGTAATTTTATTATTAGTATTAAAAGTAAATGGTGTTAATATTACTTCTATAGCAACTGGAGTAGGAATATTTGGAATAATATTTGGGTTTGCTATACAAGATTCACTTAAAGATATTATTAAAGGATTAGATATAATATCAGATTCTTATTTCCATGTTGGAGATATCATTAGAGTAGATAAATATACAGGAAAAGTATTAGCTATAGGAATTAAGACTACAAGAATAGAAGATATATATGAGAAAAATATCGTATCTATTTCCAATAGCAATATTGAAAAAGTTGAAGTATTATCACATATGATCAATATTGATATACCACTTCCATATGAATTTAAACTAAAGGATGCAGAAGATGCTATTAAGTACATTATCGAAAACATTAAGAAGAATGATAAAGTAGAAAATGTAGAATATACTGGAGTAAATAAATTAGATTCTTCTAGTATCAACTATCAAATTAAAGTATATGCACAACCTATAAATAAAGTTCAAACTAGAAGAGATGCTCTAACTTGCATAGTAAGATGCTTAGAAGAAAAGAATATCCAAGTTCCATATACACAAATAGACATTCACAATAAATAAAGAGAGACTACATTTGTAGTCTTTTTATATTATATAATTTATAATAAATTGGTGATTGGATGGAAGATGATAAACGAAAATTTGTAGGATGTGGGAAAGAAATATATAAATATATAGATATCTGCCAATATTGTAATACTGATAATACAGCTGTTGAAACATATAATTAATTTAGAAATATAGTAGTAAAAGCATTATATAAAGATTCAAATGGAGAAGAATTAATATTTAGCGGTAAAATATTTGATGATGAATTAGAACAACATTCCTAAAGAATATTTAATTAAGTATGATTATTCTGGTTTATTTGTAAAATAAGAAAAAACTATTGTCTTTTGATGATAAAAGTATAGTGGTAGCAGAATATTTAAATAAAAATAATAATAAATTAGTTTTTAAAGGAGTTGTAGAAGACAATCCAAATTTAAAAGATGATGTTTGTGATGTAAAATACGATATAAATAATCCTAAAAAGTATTTACTATGTGACCCTTTTTTTGAAAATGGACGTCAAGAACAAAAATAATATAAAAATATACTTGAAAAAATATTATAATTATTATATCATATTATGTGCGAAAGGAGTTAACAGCATATTTTAAATGGTTGTTAACTCTTTTTTTCTTTTTATAGAATGGAGGGATTTGATGGCACAATATTTTGATAACGTAGACCTTCCAAGTAAGATTGAAGAATTTAAAACAAAAATTTATAATATTGAATTTATTTTTAAAACGGACAATGGAGTTTTCTCCAAAGACAAATTAGATTATGGAACAAGGTTTATGTTAGAAACTATACCTATGAAAGAGATACATGGTGATGTACTAGATCTGGGGTGTGGTTATGGTGTCGTCAGTATAATAATGTCTAAACTGACTGATGCTAAATTCGATGGCGTTGATGTAAATCGAAGAGCACTTCATCTTGCCGAGATGAACAAATCGATAAATATGGCTTATAATACTAACTTTTTTGAAAGTGATGTATATGAAAATATAAATAAAAAATACGATTATATAATTACTAATCCACCAATAAGGGCTGGGAAAGAAGTAGTTTATAAGATGCTGGGTGAAGCAAAAAATTATCTAAAAGATAATGGCAAATTATATTTTGTCATTAGAAAAGAACAAGGCGCTAAATCATGTATAAAATATTTAGAAAATATCTATAACGTAGAAGTATTAGATAAATCGAAAGGTTTTTTTATAATTAGTTGTAATTGTGTTGACTAATTGAAAAAACTGTGATAATAATATAAATTGGCTATGTTTTAGATTTGGCTATTTTTGTTCTTTGTATAAATTAATGTATAGGGGTGAATTTTAGTGGCATATAAGATAATAAAATGTGGAGAACACAGACAAAGAAGAAGTTTTTCTAGAATAAGAAATACTTATGAGTTAACAGATTTACTAGAAATACAAAAGAAATCATATAATTGGTTTATAACAGAAGGAATCAAAGAAGTTTTTGAGGATCTTTTTCCAGTTGAGAACTTTTCTGGTACTTTATCACTAGAGTTTGGTGATTATCATTTTGATGAACCAAGATATACGATTAGACAAAGTAAGGATAGGGAGACAACTTACGCAGCTCCTCTAAAGGTTGAAGTTAGATTATTCAACCATGAAACTGGTGAAGTTAAAGAACAAGAGATATTCTTAGGTGATATGCCTATGATGACTGATTCTGGATCATTCGTAATCAATGGTGCAGAACGTGTTATAGTATCACAACTTGTTAGATCACCAAGCGTATATTTTAATGAAGAAACAGATAAAAGTGGAAGAGTATCTATTACATCTCAAATCATTCCAACAAGAGGAACTTGGCTTGAATATGAGACTGATGCAAGAGATGTATTATATGTAAGAATAGATAGAACAAGAAAAGTGCCACTTACTACACTTTTACGTGCTTTTGGTCTTTCTTCAGACGAAGATATTCTTAAGATGTTCGGAGAAGATGAATATATTAAGAATACACTTGCTAAAGATTCAACAAGAAATGCTGATGAGGCATTAATTGAAATCTATGAAAAATTAAGACCAGGAGAACCAGCTACACTTGATTCTTCTAAGAACCAAATTATAACTAGATTCTTCGATGAATTTAGATATGATTTAGCTAAAGTTGGACGTTATAAATTCAATAGAAAATTGAATGTTTTAGACAGAGTTTTAAATCAAACTTTAGCAGAAGATATTAAAGTAGATGGAAAAGTTGAATTCGAAAAGGGTACAGTTGTTAATAAAGATGTACTTGCTAGATTAAAAGAGATTTTTGCTGATGGATACAATGTTACTGAAGCTAAGATCAATGAAGAATTAGATGAATTCAATAAAATTCAAACTATTAAAATCTATAATCCTAATAATAAGAAAGAAGTATTTACTCTTATAGGTAATGACCAATCATTAACAGTTAAGAGATTAACTATTTCAGATGTTTATGCATCAGTATCTTACTATTTAAATCTATTACATGGATTTGGTAACTTTGATGAAATAGACCACTTAGGAAATAGACGTGTAAGACAAGTAGGAGAACTATTACAAAACCAATTCAGAATTGGTGTATCTCGTATGGAAAGAGTTATTCGTGAAAGAATGACTACTCAAGAGATGGATGAAGTTACTCCAAAGACACTAATTAATATTAGACCTATTACAGCTGCAATGAAAGAATTCTTTGGTTCAAGCCAATTATCACAATTTATGGACCAAACTAACCCAATTGCAGAGTTAACAAATAAAAGACGTTTATCTGCTTTAGGACCAGGTGGATTATCTCGTGATAGAGCAGGTATGGAAGTACGTGACGTTAATGAGTCTCACTATGGTAGAATCTGTCCAATAGAGTCACCAGAAGGACAAAATATCGGACTTATTACATCACTTGCTAGTTATGCCAAAATAGACGAATATGGTTTCATAATGACACCATATAGAAAAGTTGTTAATAAGAAATTAACAGATGAAGTTGAATACTTAACAGCTGATCAAGAAGCAGATCTAATGATAAGTATCGCTACAATCAATACAAATGAAGATAATGAAATTATAGATGAGTTAGTTCCTGCTAGATTCCGTGGAGAAAACTTACTTGTTAAACCTGAACAAGTTGACTATGTAGACGTTTCACCACAACAAGTAGTAGCAGTAACTACAAGCTGTATCCCATTCCTAGAGCATGACGATGCTACTCGTGCACTAATGGGAGCAAACATGCAACGTCAATCAGTACCTCTATTAAAGGCTGAAGCTCCAATCGTTGGAACAGGTGTAGAATTTGTTGCAGCAAGAGATTCAGGAGTTGAAATAACTGCTAAAGCTGATGGTATCGTTGATTATGTTGACGGACGTACAATTAGAGTTAAAACTAAAGGTGGAATGGATGAGTATCATTTAGCTAACTTCGAGTTATCAAATGCTGGTACTTGTCAACATCAAAGACCAATAGTTAAAGTAGGAGATAAAGTTAAACGTGGAAGCGTATTAGCTGATGGACCTTCTACAGACCAAGGAGAACTTGCTCTTGGTAAAAACGTATTAGTAGCATTCATGACATTCAATGGATACAACTACGAGGATGCTGTAATATTGAATGAAAGATTAGTAAAGAACGACGTATATACAGGTATTCACCTAGAAGACTTCGAGATGCAATGTAGAGAAACTAAGCTTGGGCCTGAAGAGATCACAAGAGATATCCCTAATGTATCTGATGAAGCAAGAAAGAACCTAGATGAAAATGGTATCGTTATAGTTGGTACTGAAGTTAAAGAAGGAGATATCCTTGTTGGTAAAGTTACTCCTAAGGGAATGGCTGAACTTACTTCAGAAGAAAAATTATTACATGCAATATTTGGAGAAAAGACTCGTGAAGTTAGAGATACATCACTTCGTGTACCACATGGTGGAGATGGTATCGTTCACGATGTTAAGATCTTCTCTAGAAAAGATAACGATGAACTTCCAACAGGAGTATCTAAAGTAATTCGTGTTTATATAGCACAAAAACGTAAGATTCAAGTTGGAGATAAAATGAGTGGACGTCATGGTAATAAAGGTGTTATTTCATTAGTATTACCAGAAGAGGATATGCCATACTTACCAGATGGAAGAACAGTAGATATCATGCTTAACCCACAAGGAGTTCCATCACGTATGAACATTGGACAAATCCTAGAGTTACACTTAGGAATGGCTGCTAGAGAATTAGGAGTACATGTTGCAACTCCAGTATTCGATGGTGCTAGTATAGATGATATCCATGCAATGATGGATGAAGCTGGAATGGCTCCTGATGGTAAATACACATTATATGATGGTAGAACTGGTGAACCATTCGATAACAGAATTACAGTTGGTGTAATGTACATGATCAAACTACACCACATGGTAGATGACAAACTTCATGCTCGTTCTACTGGACCTTACTCAATGGTTACTCAACAACCACTTGGAGGAAAAGCTCAGTTCGGTGGACAAAGATTTGGAGAAATGGAAGTTTGGGCACTATATGCTTATGGTGCAGCTCATACATTACAAGAAATCATTACATACAAATCTGACGACATTATCGGTCGTGTTAAAGTATATGAATCAATCATTAAAGGAATGGAAATTAATCAAGCTGGTATTCCAGAAAGCTTCAGAGTATTAATGAAAGAGTTCCAAGCATTAGGACTTGATATTAGTATCATTAATGAAAACAATGAAGTAATCGGATTAAAAGAACTTGAAGAAGAAGAAGATAAAGCTGAACTAGCTAACTTAGATACTGGTGCAGATGATCTTCCACCACTTCCACCTCCTAAAGATGACGATGTTCCTTACGAGGATAATCCTGATGATGAAGATGACGATGAATTAACAGATGACGAAATCGATATGGAATTCAATAGTGTTTATGAAAATGAATTTATGGAAGGAGACGATGAATAATGATAGAAGCTAATAAATTTGAAGCATTAAAAATCGGAATAGCATCTCCTGAAAAGATTCGTAGTTGGTCATATGGTGAAGTTAAGAAACCAGAGACAATCAACTATAGAACACTTAGACCTGAACGCGATGGTCTATTCTGTGAGAAAATCTTTGGACCAACTAAAGATTTTGAATGTGCTTGTGGAAAGTACAAAAGAGTAAGATATAAAAATATAATTTGTGATAGATGTGGAGTAGAGGTAACTCGTAGCAAAGTTAGACGTGAACGTATGGGACATATCGAACTTGCTACTCCTGTATCTCACATTTGGTACTTCAAGGGAGTTCCATCTCGTATGGGATTAGTTCTTGATATGTCACCAAGAGATCTAGAGGAAGTATTATACTTTGTTAGTTACGTAGTAATCGATAAAGGAATATCTCCACTAGAAAATAAGCAAACATTATCTGAAAGAGAATACAGACAATATTATGAAAAATATGGTGATGGATTCAAAGTAGGAATGGGTGCTGAAGCTATAAAAGAATTACTTAAGAAAGTAGATCTTGAAAAAGATATAGCTGAAATACAAAAAGAACTTGAGGATGCTCAAGGTCAAAAGAGAGTAAGATTATTAAAGAGATTAGATGTACTTGATGCATTCTACAAATCTGGAAATAGACCTGAATGGATGATATTTGACTGTATCCCAGTTATTCCACCAGATCTAAGACCAATGATCCAACTTGATGGTGGTAGATTTGCTACAAGTGACTTAAATGATTTATATAGACGTGTAATTAACCGTAATAATCGTTTAAAGAAATTAATAGATTTAAATGCTCCTGGAATCATTATTCAAAATGAAAAACGTATGCTTCAAGAAGCAGTAGATGCATTATTTGATAATGGTAGACGTGGAAGAAGCGTAACTGGTGCTGGTAATAGACCACTTAAATCTTTATCTAGTATGTTAAAAGGAAAACAAGGTAGATTCCGTCAAAACTTATTAGGTAAACGTGTTGACTATTCAGGACGTTCAGTTATCGTTGTTGGACCATCTCTAAAGATGTACCAATGTGGTATTCCAAAAGATATGGCTCTAGAGTTATTCAAACCACATGTTATACATGAGTTAGTAGCTAGAGACATAGCTCACAATATCAAAGCAGCTAAGAGATTAATCGAGAATAAAGATTCAAAAGTATGGGACGTAGTAGAAGATGTTATTAAAGAACATCCAGTATTACTTAACCGTGCACCAACTCTACACAGACTTGGTATTCAAGCATTTGAACCAGTATTAATCGGTGGTAAAGCAATCCGTCTTCACCCATTAGTATGTCCAGCATTCAACGCTGACTTCGATGGTGACCAGATGGCTGTTCACGTACCACTATCTCAAGAAGCTCAAGCTGAAGCTAGAATGTTAATGCTTGGTGCTAACAATATCCTATCTCCAAAAGATGGATCTCCAATCGTTACTCCATCACAAGACATGGTTCTTGGTAACTATTACATAACAATGGAGAAAGCTGGACTTCCAGGTGAAGGTAGAGTATTTAAAGATCCAAATGAAGCATTAATGGCTTATGAAAGAAGAGAAATTACTCTTCATACAAGAATTGCACTTCCAGTAAATTCATTTAAACATAAATTATTTACTGAAAGTCAAAAAGGTAAATATTTAGTAACAACTGTTGGTAAAATTAAGTTCAATGAGATCTTACCAGATTCATTCCCTTACTTAAATGAACCAACTAGTGAAAATATTCAAACTATTACTCCTAACAAATACTTTATTGAAAAAGGACAAAATATTCCTGAAATCATTAAAGAAATGCCTCTTGTAAAACCATTTGCAAAAGGTATGTTAGAGAAGATAATAGCTCAAACGTTCAAGAGATACAAAACTACAGAAACTTCAATCATGCTAGATAAATTAAAAGATATGGGATTCAAATATTCTACAATATCTGGAATTACTATCAGTATGAATGACGTTGTATCTAGTGAAAACAAGGGTAAGATAATTGATGAACATAAGAAAATTGTTGATCAAATTAATAAACAATATACTCGTGGTTTAATTACTGAAGAAGAAAGATTTAATAAAGTTATTTCTACATGGGATGCATGTAAGAGTGAAATCCAAAAAGAATTACAAGCTAAAGCAGATGCAGATGTTGATAACCCAATCTTCATGATGATGGCTTCTAAGGCTCGTGGATCTATCTCTAACTTTACTCAGTTAGCTGGTATGCGTGGTATCATGTCTAAACCAGATGGTACTCCAGTAGAAATCCCAATTACATCAAACTTCATAGAAGGACTATCAGTTGCTGAATTCTTCTTATCAACACATGGTGCTCGTAAAGGATCTGCCGATACAGCTCTTAAGACTGCTGACTCAGGTTACTTAACAAGACGTTTAGTAGACGTTGCTCAAGACATCATCGTTAAAGAAGAAGACTGTGGAACTGAAAATGGTGTAGTTGTTCGTGCATTTGTAAATGATAAGACTGGAGAAGTAATCGAAAAACTATACGATAGAATAGTTGGAAGATTTGCTAATAAGAAGATTATCAATCCTGAAACTAAACAAGTTATTTGTGAAAAATTAGATTTAATTACTGAACAAATAGCTGAAAAGATAGTAGATGCAGGAATTGAAGAAGTTGAAATAAGAACAACACTAACATGTAATACAGATCATGGTGTATGTCAAAAATGTTATGGTAGAAACCTTGCTACTGGTAACCTAGTAGAAATTGGTGAAGCAGTTGGTATAATGGCTGCTCAATCTATCGGTGAACCTGGTACTCAGTTAACAATGAGAACATTCCACTCAGGTGGAGTTGCAGGTGGAGACGATATCACTCAAGGTCTTCCTCGTATTCAAGAGTTATTTGAAGCTAGAATACCAAAAGGAAAAGCTACAATAGCAGAAATCAATGGTAAAGTTACTAACATTGAAGAAGAACATGGTAAGTTTATTATTAGTATTAAGAATAAACTTGAAACTAAAGAACATTCAACTAACTATGGTGCTAAATTAAGAGTATCAGTTGGTGATGAAGTAGTTATCGGAGATAAGTTAACAGAAGGATCAATTTCTCCAAAAGAGTTATTAGCTGTTACAGACCCACTTACTACACAAGAATATATTCTTAAAGAAGTACAAAACGTATATCGTTCACAAGCGGTTGATATCTCTGATAAACACGTAGAAATCATTGCTAAGAGAATGATATCTAAGATTAGAATAGTTGATGGTGGAGATACTAAATATCTTCCTGGATCATTAATTAACTTTAGTGAATTCACAGCTGCTAATAAAGATGTAATCATTAAAGGTAAGAGACCAGCTACTGGTAAACCAATACTTCTTGGTATTACTAAGGCTTCTCTAGAAACTGATTCATTCTTATCAGCTGCATCATTCCAAGAGACTCCAAGAATCTTAACAGATGCATCTATAAGAGGAAAAGTTGATAAACTTCAAGGATTAAAAGAAAACGTTATCGTTGGTAAGTTAATCCCAGCAGGAACTGGAATTAAAGCATATAAGAATGTTGAATATGAACTTGCTTCTAAACTTGTTGATGAAGAACCACTAGAAAAACTAGAAGATGAACTAATGGATTAATGCCATTAGTTTTTTCTTTATTAGGTCAAAAAAAAGAACTCACAATTTATGAGTTCTTTTCTTTTGCTATTTAGCTTGTTTTTTAAGTAAATCTCTAATTTGTTCAAGTAGAACAACTTCGTCAGATTTCTTAGCTTCTTCTTCTTTCTTTTCTTCTTTCTTTAATTTCTTTTCAAGCTTTTCTTTAGCTTTCTTCATTGCATTAACTGTTATAAAGATACATAGTGCAATAATTAAGAAGTTAACGATTGCTTGGATAAATGATCCATAAGCTAATACTGAAGCACCAGCTTCTCTAGCTTTTTCAAGAGTTTCATATGTTTGACCATTTAAACTAACAAATAAGTTAGAAAAATCAACTCCTCCAGTAGCTAAAGATACAAGTGGCATAATAATGTCATTAACTAGTGAAGTAATAATAGCACCAAATGAAGTACCTATAACAACTCCGACAGCCATGTCCATTATGTTCCCACGTTGAATGAATTCACCGAATCCTTTGAAAAATCCTTTCATTTTCTCACCTCAAAGTTATTATACAATAAAAAAAACACAAATAAAAGAAATAATTGTTGACACGTAAATATAGTAGTGTTATATTATTAATGCTGAATGAATTTGGGTTTTGCTACGGGCAAAACTTATATTTAGAAGTGAAAATGACACACCAGGGTATGTGTAAAGAAAGGAGTAGAAAAAATGCCTACTATAAATCAATTAGTTAGAAAGAATAGACATGACAAGGTTAGAAAGAGTAAATCACCAGTTTTAGGATTCAGATTTAATAGTATTACAAAAGAAGAAACTGTTAAATATTCTCCACAAAAACAAGGAGTTTGTACTCGTGTTGGTACTAAGACACCAAAGAAGCCAAACTCAGCTCTTCGTAAATATGCTCGTGTTAGATTATCTAACGGTCGTGAAATCGATGCTTATATACCAGGAGAAGGACACAACTTACAAGAACACAGCGTAGTATTAATACGTGGTGGACGTGTTAAGGATTTAATCGGTGTACGTTATCACATTATTCGTGGTACACTTGATACTGCTGGAGTTAAAGATAGAAAACAAGGACGTAGTAAATACGGAGCTAAAAGACCAAAAGACACAAAATAATAATAAAATAATTATTTAATTATAAATTTACTGAAGGGAGGAAAAGAAAATGCGTAAAAGACGTGCAACAAAAAGAGATGTATTACCAGATCCAATATATAATTCAAAAGTAGTTACTAAATTAATTAATACAATTATGTATGATGGTAAAAAAGGAATAGCACAAAGTATTCTTTATGAAGCATTTGATATTATAAAAGAAAGAACTGGTGAAGAACCTTTATCAGTTTTTGAAAAAGCAATGGAAAACATTAAACCAACACTTGAAGTTAAATCAAGAAGAGTTGGTGGATCAAACTACCAAGTTCCAGTTGAAGTTACACCTGCAAGAAGTCAGGCTTTAGGGCTTCGTTGGTTAGTTAAATTCTCTAGAGATAGAGGCGGAAAAGGTATGGCCGTTAATCTAGCTAGTGAAATCATAGATGCTGCAAACGGAACTGGAGCAGCTGTTAAGAAACGTGAAGATACTCACAGAATGGCAGAAGCTAATAAAGCATATGCACATTTCCGTTGGTAGAAAGGAAGGAATAAATTATGGCACGTGAAACATCATTATTGATGACAAGAAATATCGGAATAATGGCTCATATCGATGCTGGTAAAACAACATGTACTGAGCGTATCTTATTCCACACTAAGAAAATCCACAAAATTGGTGAAACTCACGATGGTGAATCACAAATGGACTGGATGGAACAAGAACAAGAACGTGGTATAACTATTACTTCTGCTGCTACTACAGCTTACTGGAAAAAGTATAGATTTAACATAATAGATACACCAGGGCACGTAGACTTTACTGTAGAAGTTTCTCGTTCACTAAGAGTACTAGATGGTGCAGTAGCACTTATCGATGCACAAGCTGGAGTTGAACCTCAAACTGAAACAGTTTGGAGACAAGCTACAGAGTTTAAAGTACCTAGAATAATCTTCGCAAACAAAATGGATAAAATGGGGGCAGATTTTGTTTATAGTTTAGGAACTATTGAATCTAGACTAGGAGTAAATGCAAAGCCAATTGAATGGCCAATCGGAGCTGAAAGTGACTTTAGAGGAGTTATCGATTTAGTTACTATGAAAGCTTACCAATATGATGGTCAACAAGAAGAAAATGCAGAAGAAATAGAAATACCTGCTGATTTAAAAGCAATCGCTGAAGAAAAGAGAGCAGATTTAATTGAAACTGTTGCTGAGTATGATGACGAAGTAATGGAAAAATATTTAGAGGGAGAAGAATTATCTGTAGAAGATATTAAGAAATGTATCAGAAAAGGTACACTTGCTGTTAAATTCTTCCCAGTAATGTGCGGTACTGCATTAGGAAATAAAGGTATTAAACTTTTACTTGATGCTGTTATCGATTACTTACCATCTCCACTTGATATTGAATCAATTAAAGGAACAGATATGAATGGTAACGAAGTTGTTAGACATCCAAGTGATGATCAACCATTCAGTGCATTAGCATTTAAAGTAATGACTGACCCATTCGTAGGAAGACTAACATTCTTCCGTGTATATTCTGGACATCTTTCTAGTGGTTCATATGTTATGAACTCTACTAAGGGAGAAAAAGAAAGAATAGGACGTATCCTATTAATGCATGCTAACACTCGTACAGAGATCTCTGATGTATACACTGGAGATATAGCTGCTGCTGTAGGACTTAAGAATACTACTACTGGAGATACTCTATGTGATGAAAAGAAACAAGTTATTCTTGAATCTATGGAATTCCCAGAGCCAGTTATCGAGTTAGCTGTTGAACCAAAATCAAAAGCTGACCAAGAAAAGATGGGACTTGCCCTTCAAAAATTAGCTGAAGAGGACCCAACATTCAAAGTTCATACTGATCATGAAACAGGACAAACTGTTATCGCTGGTATGGGAGAACTTCACTTAGATGTTCTAGTTGATAGAATGAGAAGAGAGTTCTCAGTTGAATGTAACGTAGGTAAACCACAAGTTGCTTACCGTGAAACAATCAAGAAAGCAGGAGACTGCGAAGGAAAATATATCAAACAATCTGGTGGACGTGGACAATACGGACATGTATGGGTTAAGTTTGAGCCAAATCCTGATAAAGGATATGAATTCGTTGATGCTATCGTTGGTGGAGTTGTTCCTCGTGAATATATTCCAGTAACAGATAAAGGATTACAAGAAGCTCTTGAATCTGGTGTTCTTGCTGGATATCCAATGATAGATGTTAAATGTACATTATTTGATGGATCATACCATGATGTTGACTCATCAGAAATGGCATTCAAAATTGCTGCTAGCTTAGCTGTAAAAGAAATGAAGAATAAGTGTAACGCTGTTCTTCTAGAACCAATCATGAAAGTTGATGTAGTTGTACCAGATGAATACTTCGGTAACGTTATGGGAGATATTACATCTCGTCGTGGTAGACCACTTGGACAAGAATCAAGAGGAAATGCAATTCAATTATCTGCAATGGTTCCACTTGCTGAAATGTTCGGATATGCTACTTCATTAAGAAGTAACAGCCAAGGTCGTGGTAACTTCGTTATGACATTCGATCATTATGAAGAAGTACCTAAGAATATTGCTGATGAAATTATCAAAAAAAGTGGTAATTAATAAGCAAAAATGAATTCATAATAACAGGGATTAATATTCATCTCTGATTATTAAAAAATAGTTGATAATTTACCAATTATTAGATAAAATATAATAGTAAAATGAATTAAGGAGGAATTTAATAATGGCTAAAGAAAAATTTGATCGTAGTAAACCACATGTTAATATTGGTACTATCGGACACGTTGACCATGGTAAAACAACATTAACTGCTGCTATTACTAAGAGACAAGCTGAAAAATTTGGTGGAGATTTCATCGATTATGCTAATATCGACAAAGCTCCAGAAGAAAGAGCTCGTGGAATTACAATTAACACTGCTCACGTAGAATATCAAACTGCTACTCGTCACTATGCACACGTTGACTGTCCAGGACATGCTGACTATGTTAAGAACATGATTACTGGTGCTGCTCAAATGGACGGAGCAATCCTAGTTATTGCTGCTACTGACGGACCAATGGCACAAACTCGTGAACATATCTTACTTGCTCGTCAAGTTGGTGTACCAAAAATGGTAGTATTCATGAATAAATGTGACCAAGTAGATGATCCAGAAATGCTTGAATTAGTAGAAATGGATATCCGTGATCTATTAAACGAATATGGATTCGATGGAGACAACACTCCAATCATCAGAGGATCTGCTTTAAAAGCACTTGAAGGTGACCCAGAAGCTAACAAAGCTATCGATGAATTAATGGATGCAGTTGATACATGGATTCCAACACCTGAAAGAGACAACGAAAAACCATTCCTAATGAGTATTGAAGACGTATTCACTATTACAGGACGTGGAACAGTTGTTACAGGACGTGTTGAACGTGGACAACTTAAATTAAATGACACAGTTGAAATCGTTGGAATTAGACCAACTAAGTCAACAGTTGTTACAGGAATCGAAATGTTCCGTAAACAATTAGACTATGCTGAAGCTGGAGATAACGCTGGAGTATTACTTCGTGGTATCGCTCGTGAAGAAGTTGAAAGAGGACAAGTTTTATGTAAACCTGGATCTGTTACTCCTCATAAGAAATTTAAAGCTGAAGTATATGTTCTTACTAAAGAAGAAGGAGGACGTCATACAGCATTCTTCAAGAACTATCGTCCACAATTCTACTTCAGAACTACTGACATCACTGGTGTTATAGACCTTGAACCAGGTGTAGATATGGTTATGCCAGGTGACAATGTTTCAATTACAGTTGAACTAATTCACCCAATCGCACTTGAAAATGGTACTAAGTTCTCTATCCGTGAAGGTGGAAGAACAGTTGGTGCTGGTTCAGTAACTGAAATTATTGAATAATAAAATTAGAGACCAATGGTCTCTTTTTTTTGCACAATTTTGTGTATAAAAAAAACTTGGAATTATCCAAGTTCTATATTTTAAATACATGTCTATCAAGTACTGATGCTTGATATAAGTTATACATGGCTTTATTAGTCATTATTCCAAACTCACCAATAAATTCACATGTTGTAGCATTTAGTGATGTACGAGCAAGGTTTAGACCAAAATCCATATTGTTCTTTCTATCGAAGTTTCCAGTAACAGCTCCGAAGTTGAACATTGTATATCTAGGATCTTCTGAATATTGTTCAAGTATTTTCCATCTTAGTAAAGCTATTGGAGATAAAGATCCATATGCTTTATCATATCCATCTTCGAATATATACACTGTTTTACCACTCTTTATAACTATAGCATATGCTATAAACTTACCAAGTGGAGCTTCTTTAAGAGTATCAGTAGACAATACTAAATGCTCTTTGAAACTGTTGATAGTTTTATCTGATTGCATCTTTTCATTCAAATCACTTTGAATGTTTTGACCTTGAATAGTCTTTTCTTGAATTACTTTACTCAAGTAATCATTTTTATCAAGTTCACGTTCATATAGAACCTTACTATTGTTAACATATTTTTCAGAATTTACTCTAGCTAGATATAGTTCACAATCAAGATTATTTTGGAATAGTTCCTTATAAAATTCAGCTGGTTTATCAAAGTTGTTTTTAACCATTTCTATGATGTTTTCCACATTTTTAGTATCATCTTTAATTATTTCTACACCAAGCTTAGCTGCTCTTCTTAATTTGTTTCTACTACGCTTATCCATATTGTTTAATAGTTCTTTAGCATTTAATGGAAGCCTAGTAATTGCATACCATCTAGGTAGGAATCCTTCGAAGTATAAGTTCTCACCACGGTACTCGAATTTGCATTTATTCATAATACGTTTTCTTATTTCTGCTGCATCTGGATTAGCTTGAATATAATCATTTCCATGTAGTAATTGATATAACTTTTTATGTCTTGAATCACTTTCTTCAAATGGCTTACCATTTCTATCTCTAACTGACATAATTATATTTGGATCCATAGTAACAGACATTATTTGTTTTTCTTTTAGATAAGTTTTTAATGTTTCAAGTATCTGTTCAAGTAATGTGTAGTTATTATAATCAGTTATAACTCCTCTTGGAGCATATGAAATACTTTGACCCATATATACATTTTTTGTTAATAACATTACACAACCCTTTAAAGCTGCTCTATCTTCAAACCCTAGATATAGTATTTCGTATCCTAAAGCTGCACAGGCTCTACCAAAATTTGAAGTTTGCCATGGATTTGCTAATTCATCTTGCTTAGAAAAGTTATCAAATTCATCTACTGTAAGTTCTCTAACCTTCATATTATAGCCCTCCTAGTATCATATTCATTATATCATAATTTGTTTTAAATTAAAGCATAATGTAGTATAATTTGAACTAGGTGATAAAATGTTTACAGACAATAAAATATTAATTTTAGGCTTCGCAAGAAGTGGTTATGAAGCTGCTAAATTTTTAGCAAAAAGACATAATGATGTAATCTTGAATGACATGAAAACTGACCATGATCCTGAAAAGATTAAAGAGTTAGAAGAACTTGGAGTAAAAATAGTATTAGGATCACACCCAGATGACTTATTAGATGATACTTTTGATTATTTAATTAAGAATCCTGGAGTACCTATCGATCATAAATACGTACTTAAAGCAAGAGAGTTAGGTGTAGAAGTTATAAACGAAGTAGAAATGGCATTTAGACTACTTCCTAAAGATGTTAAATTTGTAGGTATTACAGGTACTAATGGTAAGACTACTACTACAACTCTTACTTATGAAATGTTAATAAAAGATGGTAAAAGAGCTCATTTAACAGGTAATATAGGATATCCTTTAATTGGATTTTTAGATAAATTAGAAAAAGGGGACATTATAGTAATGGAGACTAGCTGCCAACAGTTAGAAAACCTTACTAAGTTTAATCCTGATATTGCAGTTATGACTAACTTAAGTGAAGCACATATAGATTTCTTAAAATCTTATGAAAACTATAAGAGAGTTAAAACTAAGATATTCCAAAATCATGATAAGAGTAAGATAGCAATACTTAATAAAGAAGATCATGATGTAATGGAACAAACTAAAGATATTAAATCTACTAAGAAGTATTTCTCTAGCAAAAATGAAATAGATGGATGCTGCATAAAAGATGGAGCAATATACTATTATGGTGAAAAAATAGTAGATTTAAAAGATATCAAACTAATAGGAAGCCATAATTATGAAAATATTATGTGTGCAATAATGGTAGTTAAAGAACTAGGAGTAAGTAATAATTCAATAAAAGAAGTTCTTAAAGAGTTTAAGGGTGTTGAACACAGAATGGAATATGTAAAAGAAATTAATGGAGTTAGATATTATAACGATTCTAAAGCAACTAACTTAAAGTCTACTCAGATAGCATTATCTGCATTTAATACTCCTGTAATTATATTATTAGGTGGGCTAGATAGAGGACATGATTTCTTTGAATTAAAAGATTATATGAAGAATGTTAAACATATAGTGGCACTTGGACAGTGTAGAAATAGAGTAGAAGAATTTGCAAAAGAAATGAATATACCGTGTACTAATGTAGAAACTATGAAAGAGGCTGTTCCTGCCGCAGTTAAGGCATCAAAGAAGGGAGATACAATACTTCTTTCGCCAGCATCAGCATCATGGGATCAATATAAATGTTTCGAAGATAGAGGAGACGAATTCAAAAAACTAGTTAATGAACTATAAAATTGCTTATAAATAATGCTTTTACTTGTAATTTTAGGCAAAATATGATAAATTAATAACTGCGTGAGGTGATAACATGAGATATTTTTTATTAGTTATTGCAGTATTATTAATAGTTATAGTATTATTACAAAGTAATAAAGCTGAAGGAGCTTCTCAAATCATATCTGGAGGAAACGGAGATTTATTCAGAGAGAGAAAAGAAAGAGGAGTAGAGCTATTTATTAGTAGATTAACTTTTTCACTAGGAGCAATATTTTTTATATTCTGCTTCGTAGCAAATCTATTAAATCTAATGTAAACTAGTACTAAAGAACTATTAATTTAGTTCTTTTTTTGTGTTAAAATTAGGTTAGGATGTGAAGATATGAAAGATAGAATAATTCAAATACTAAAACAATATAGAAGAGCTCTTACTTTTGAAGAGATTGATTCAGTACTAAATATTAAAACAGTAGAAGATACAATTACTCTTCAAAATACTTTAAAAGAGATGGAAGAATCTGGAGAAATATATCATTCTAATAAAGATAAATATATGATGTTTGATAATTCCAACCTTAGAAAAGGTGTTATTAGAATAAATAAGAAAGGATTTGGATTTGTCGAAGTAGAAAACGAAGATGAAGACATATACATTTCTAAAGAGAATGTTAATAATGCCCTTGAAGGTGATGAAGTAATCGCAGAAGTTACTGAAACTAAACAAGACAATAGAAGAGAAGGAAGAATTGTTAAGATTCTTAAAAGAGGACTATCTAGAGTAGTAGGTACAATACATTTCAAGAAAGATAAAGGATATGTTACTCCTGATGATAAGAAATTAAATATTGAAATAGAAATACCTAAGAATAAGAACAATGGTGCAGTAGATGGTCATAAGGTAGTAGTAAACGTTATAGAGTTTAGAAATAAAGGAACATGTGTAGGAGAAGTAGAAAAGATACTTGGACATGTTAATGACCCTGGAATAGATATTCTATCAGTAGTGGAAAAATATGAAATTAAACATGAATGGGATGAAGATGTTATTACACAACTTGATTCTATTCCTGAAGAAATAAATGAAAAAGATAAAGTAGGTAGAAGAGATCTAACTGGTGAAATGATATTCACAATAGATGGTGATGATACTAAAGATATAGACGATGCTATTTCTATTGAAAAACTAGAAAATGGTAACTATAAATTAGGTGTTCATATCGCAGATGTATCATACTATGTTAAAGAAGGATCTCCACTTGATAATGAAGCAATGGAAAGAGGAACAAGTGTATATCTAGTAGATAGAGTTATTCCTATGATTCCACATAAGTTATCAAATGGAATATGTTCACTTAATCCTGAAGTAGAAAGACTCGCAATATCATGCGTAATGGAAGTAAATAATAAAGGTAAAACTGTAGATTACGAGATATTTGAAAGTGTAATTAAGTCTAGAATTCAAATGACTTATAAGAAAGTTAATAAGATACTTGAAGAAAATATTGTACCTGAAGGATATGAACCATATGCTGACAAGTTAAGATTAATGAAAGAATTAGCTGACATCATAAGAAAGATGAAAGATGAAAGAGGACAACTAGACTTTGAAGTAGATGAAGCTAAAGTAATAGTAGATGAAGAAGGAACACCACTTGATGTAGTTCTTCGTGATAGAGGAGCTGGAGAGAAGTTAATCGAAGACTTCATGATTCAAGCTAACGAATGTGTAGCAACTCATATATTCTATATGAACTTACCATTTGTATACCGTGTACACGAATATCCTAAAGAAGAGAAGATTAAAGCTTACTTAAGTTTTATATCTTCGCTTGGATATAGTGTTCCAGGAAATATCAAAGATATAAGTCCTAAGAGTATGCAAAAATTATTATTATTTTTACATGATAAGCCTGAATTTAAGATACTATCTAGTCAGTTATTAAGAAGCATGCAAAAAGCTATATATCTACCACAAAATTTAGGTCACTATGGATTAGCAAGTCAGTGTTATACGCACTTCACTTCACCAATAAGACGTTATCCAGATACAACTGTTCATAGGCTTCTTAGAACATATCTATTCAATAAGGACTTATCTAGAGAAACTATTGGACACTGGGAACAAAAACTAGTATATGTTTGCGATCATTCATCTGAGAAAGAAAGAGCATCAGTAGACTGTGAACGTGAAGTAGATGATATGAAGATGGCTGAATATATGGAAAAACATATTGGAGAGAAATTTGAAGGTATGGTTTCAACAGTAACTAACTTTGGATTATTTGTCGAATTAGATAATTTAATCGAAGGATTAGTACATATAACAGATTTAAATGGATTCTATAACTATGACGAAGCATCTCAAACACTTAGAGGTCAATCTAATAATGATAAGTATACTTTAGGTGATAGAGTGTTAGTAGAAGTAATTAGAGCAAGTAAAGAAGAAAGAGCGGTAGATTTTAGAATTATAAAAAGATTGTAGGGGATTTTATGGAAATACTAAACAGAAGAGCAAGACATGAATACTTTATAGAAGAAGAAATCGAATGTGGAATAGTTCTTAAAGGAACAGAAATAAAATCCATAAGAGATGGTAAATGTAATATCAACGATAGTTATGGTCACATTAGAAAAGGCGAGATGTTCATACTTAATATGTTTATCTCACCTTATAAAGAAGGAAATATATTTAACCATCAAGAAACAAGAACTAGAAAACTTCTTATGCACAAGAAAGAAATACTTAAGATATCTAACAAAGTAAACTTAGAGGGATATACACTTATCCCACTAAAAGTGTATTTTAAAAACAATAAAGCAAAGATATTACTAGGTGTTTGTAAAGGTAAGAAGTTATATGACAAGAGAGAATCAGCTAAGGAAGAAGACATAAAAAGAAATCTTGCTAAGAGAAAATACAATTTGTAATATTATGGTAGTAATGCTATAATATTACTTACATTTGGGGTCGATTATGGTTTCGACGGGATTAATAGGGTATAGACTGCAAGTCGAGGCATACGTAAATGCATCAGTTAAAATAACTGGAAACAAAATTAAAAATACACTTGCAACAATGTTCGGAAGAACAGCAGTTGCTTTTGCCTAATTTAGTTTAGACAGAGTGTGCTCTTTCCTTTCTTTTCCTACGGGAAAGATAAAGGGCTTATTTAGTAGGATATATTATTACGATGCCTATAAGTAGTAACGAATTCTATAGGCTGGCTATACAATTTGCTTGTTAATTAGTTTTTTATATAGCAAGATTAAGTAATTAACTAAACTTGTAGACGTTTATATTCCGTTTTTTTCGGACGGGAGTTCGATTCTCCCCGGCTCCACCATTTGATTATTAAGAACCTTAGGGTTCTTTTTTTATTACATGCTCTTTATTTAATTGACTTTTAGACTATTTTAATGTATAATATGTACCGTTTTAAAAAGAGGGGTTTTTATGAAAAATACAATAATATATAAGAAGGGACTAGCATTTCTTACCTCATTAGTATTAGGATTATCTACTTGTGCTATAGCTAAAGCTGATTTTACTAATAGAGGAGATAGCATAGTAACTACAAAAGTTGTTAATATGAGATATGGTCCATCTACTGATACTTTTAAACTAGGTGAAGTACCTAGAGGAGTAGTATGTGATAGATTATTATCAATCGATGGATTTGATTTAGTTAGATATGATGGTAGAATAATATTTGTATCAGGTGATTTTACTAGTTCTGATGTTACTGACTATAATAATGAATATTATAGTATTGAACAAGATAGTGATTTAATCAGAACAACTACAGAAGTATATTTTAGATTAGGACCATCAAGAAATGAACAAGATATTTGTTTATTAGGCAAAGATGAAGAACTAGTAGTGCTAGGTAAGTCTACATCATATAGTGATCCAAATGATGTCTGGTATTTAGCTAGACATAATGATCAAATAGGATTTGTTAAAGCACAATATACTGAATCATTAAAGAGTAAAATTCGAGAGTTAGATCCAAGTATTGAAGATGTTGAAGTTAAATTAATTGGTTCTTTAACATCAGATACATATTTACGTGATGAACAAGGAAATAATTTAAGTAAAATAGAAACTTATCAGACTGTAAAAGTTATGGGTACTAAAGATGATAATTATATAGTATCTTATAATGGTAAGATTGGACTTCTTCCTAAAAGTAATGTAAATACTTTTATTGGTGTCTTTGTAGTAGTTGATAGAAGTGATCAAAAGATATTCTTATATAGTGGTGCTGACTGTGTTTTCGAGAGTTTTTGTACTACTGGATGGGATAGAAGAGTTACAGATCTTGGATTATTTAAAGTATATGAAAAAGGAAATCACAGAACATTCTCTGAAGATCATCAAGCTAGATACTTATGGGCTAACTTCGATAATGGAAATGGTATTCATGATGCACCATGGGAAGAAGAATATAACTTCGGAAGCAATAAGTATAGAAAACGTAAGGGAAGTAATGGATGCGTAAGAGTTCCAGATGCTACAGCATTGTTTATAAGACCACACATACATGAAGGAACAAGAGTACTAGTTAAAAAGTAATTATATTATTAGGAGGTACTAAATGTCTAAGATTAGTAATGTATTATCAATGTTAGAATATTTAAGTTCAGGAAGAAAATATAGTATAAAAGAACTATCAGAAAAACTAGAAGTATCTCCAAGAATGATAAGAGTATATAAAGAAGAGATTGAAAAAACTGGGATATATATAGATACAGTTAAAGGTCCATATGGTGGATATGTATTAAACCAAAATATTAATGTTCCAAAAAGATTTATAATACCTAATGAAATAAATATAGATAATAAAGAAACTTTTAATACTATTAATAAAGCTATTAAAGAAAATAAAAAGTGTTATATAGAATATTACTCTAAGGATAAAAAAGAAATATCTAAAAGAACTATTATTCCATATGATTTAATGTTATTTGGATCTGAATGGGGAGTAGCTGCTTATTGTGAATCAAAAGAAGAGATTAGACATTTCTATCTAAATAGAATAAATATAATAAAAATTTTATAGTGACATATATATTACCTCTTTTTGTGTTAATATGTTATTAGCATGAAAGAGGTTTTTATTATGCAACTATAAGGAGAATATATGGTTAATTTAACTTATATAACTGGTAATTATGGAAAATATATTTCAGTAAAAGAGAAATTTGAAAAAGAGGGTATAACAATCGATTATTATAAATATGACTTGTTTGAACCTGATGTCAATGATATTGGATACATATCTAAGTTTAAAGCTAAAGAAGCTTATGAATTATTAGGTAAACCAGTATTTGTTGCAGATTCAGGATTCTATATAGAAAACTATCCAAATAATCCTGGATATCCTGGTGCATTTGTTAAAAGAAGTGGCATAAGTTCTAATGTAGAAGAATTATTAGAAACTATGAAAAATACTAAAAGTAGAAAGTGTTATTTCTTAGATTGTTTAACATACTATGATGGAAAAGACTTCCAACAATTCTTTGGTATTAGTAAAGGCTCTCTTTCATATGAAATTAAAGGCCACGAAAATAAAAAAGCTAAATCTAACTTGTGGTATGTATTCATACCAGATAACTGTTCTAAGACTTTAGCAGAGATGACAGATGAAGAAAGAGAAAGTAGACCGGATAATAGAACAAGTGCAACAGATGAGTTTATAAAGTGGTATAAGACTAATAAAAAGGCAAAAGTACTACATAAGCAGTATTAACCATATAATTGAAAAAAAGCCCATATTATGGTATAATATAAAGCTATTGAAGGGATGATAATTATGTGGATGACAAATAGAAAAACTAGATATGAAGTAATGAAAAAAATAATTTCTACTGCAAGTCCAGAATTAATAGATGAACTTGTTAGAGACTCTTCTTTTTCTGGATATGATAAACAAGATGATCCAGAATATCGTAGAAGAGAACTTCTTTCATATTTAGATGAAATGAACGAATATTGGAATCAATATAATATAGATGTTATAGATAGACAGTATATAACAATAGTAAATGAACCTACTCAAGTAGAAGAAACTAAGAAAGAACCAGATATAGATTCTATAAGAGTAAATCCAAAAACATATAGAAAAGAAATGAAAAAAACTAACATTTAGTTAGTTTTTTGTTTTATACTTTTTAATACTGTTTTACATCTAGATGATTCACATACTCCATTTTTATCAAATTTATATTTATGTCCATTTATTGTAGTTGTTTTATTAATATATAGCTTTCCAAGGTTAGTTTCATTCTTAGGCTCAAAATAATATAATTTATTATCTATTACTTGCCATCCAGTTAGCATCATACCATTATCATCTAGCAAATAAGTATTATTATTTATTTTTTGAAGCCCAGTTAAGAATTCGTTATCTCGTATATAATATAGTCCTTTTTTATTTTTATCATCTATATTATGATACCATTCATACCAATCTTCACTGAAAATATCAGTATATTCTTTTCCTTTTTCTATATATAATTTATTAGTTAAATTAAATACTACTTCACTTTCACCAGTATAATATACTTTACCACCATAATTCTTTATATATACATACGGCGCAACAAATCCTTTTGCTAGTTTGTTTGTAGGTGAATTAGTAACTACTGCATAAGTAGGTCTAATTGCATCTATTAAATTTGTACTATTAGAATAAGAAATTCCATGATGATTAGCTTTAAATATATCTACTTTTCCTATTAATTCTCCATAATATATTTCACTTTTATGTCTTACTGTTGCATCTGCCATCGTCAGTACTTTATAACCATTTTTTGAAGTAATTAAAGTTACTAATGAATTCGAATTTATATCTACATATGGTTCGTTATTAACTGTTTCTACATAAAAACTAATGTTGTATATCTTAATATTCAAGTCTCCCATTTGGAAAGTGATATATCTATCCCATATATTTTTATCATCAGATACTTTAGCTTTAAGCTTTTTTAAAGATGATTTATCAATAGATAAAGTATCAAGCATTACAGCTTTTTTTGACTTCATAGCTTGTTTAGCTTTTTCTGCTGAATCATCAGCTCCAGGTATGCTTACATTAGAAGTTTTATAATAACCTATTTGATGCTTGTAATATTCCTCTTCACCACTAGGTATTACTAATGCATCTTTATATATAAATGTTGTATTTTCATCTACTAAATTTGAATTATAAACAATCTCAGGTATTCCACCAGCATGATCAGAATGTGGATGAGTTAATATTACAAATTTTAGATGTTTTACCCCATTTTTATTTAAGTAATCAAGAACAACAGCACCATTACTATTCTTATTTAATGATAAGGGATCATCTTTATCATATGATGCATCTATTAATCCATATTCTCCATTACTTTCAACTAATATTGAATCAGATGTTTTCATTTTTAAAAAGTGTACTTTATCATCTTTAGGTACATTAGCTATGTAACTTTGAATATTAACAGCAAATGAAGTTGCAAACCATACTAAAGTACTTATTATTACAGTTAGCATTGCTATAATTATAATTTTTAAGATAATAGTCTCGTTCTTCATATGTTCTCCCAACATTATATATTATAATATAAATGAGTTTAATTTTTCCACTTAAATGATAAAATAGTTATAGATAGAGAGTGTGATAATATGAAAGTTTGTATATGCAGTAGTGCTAATGCAGATATAAGAGAAGAATATTATAAAGACTGTGAAAATGCTCTAAATTATATATTAAAATATAATGATTTAGTATTTGGAGCTTACGATACAGGTCTAATGGGTCTATCTTATAGGATTGCTAAAGAAAACAATAAAAGAATTACTGGAATAGCTCCAGAAGTATATGCAGATTCATTTGATAGATTAAAATGTGATGAAGAGATAGTTACTATGAAAATAATGGATAGCACTAAGGCAATGCTAGATGTATCAGATGCAGTAGTTATTATGCCTGGTGGATTTGGTACAATCTACGAATTCTTTGCTGCAATTCAAATGATTGTATGTAAAGAAAGCAATATACCAATTATTTTATACAATTCATGTGGATATTATGATGATTTAATCTCTTCAATTAATAAAATTTATAAGACTGGATTTGCTAGTAGTAGTAATACTGAATATTTTAAAATAGCAAATAATATTGAAGATTTAAAGAATATATTAGAATAGAGTGATTAATGATATAATAAGCCTTGGAGGAGTATTGATATGAAATTATATACTATAGAAAATATACCTGGTGTTAAGATTGAAAAAGTATTTGGACTAGTTAAAGGAGAAATAGTTCAATCTAAACATATTGGTAAAGATATTATGGCTGGATTTAAGACTATAGTAGGTGGGGAAATAATTGGATATACTGAAATGATTAGAGAAGCAAGAAACCAAGCTACTTATAGAATGATTCAAGAAGCTCAAAAGATGGGTGCTAATGCTATTGTTGGAATCAGATATGGATCAAGTGAAGTAATGCAAGGATCTGCTGAAATAATAGCATATGGAACAGCTGTTAAAATAAAGGAAGATAAGTAATATCTTCTTTTCTATAATTAACTCAGGTGGATAATCATGAAAAATAATAAAATATGTTTATTTAGAGATAGAGATGACTATATAAAAGAGATTACCAAAGATAAAGTTTTCAACATAACTGGGGAAAAAGGTTCAGGAAAAAGTTATTATGGTAATAAAAAAGATATTAATAATAATATAGTTATTCATCTAGACCCTATATTTATGCCTCTAGGAAGTAAAGAACATAGTGATTCAAGTAAAGTAAGAGAAATACTTGTTCACAAGTTTGGAGATAAAATAAATCCAGATAAATATTTTGAAAAAGATTACTATAAAGAAATAGTTAAATACATAGGAAATAAAGAAGGATATATCGAAGGAGGAAGTATTGCAGATATTAAGGATATATCTATAATCAAAGGAACTGTTATAGTTAAAAGAACTGGAGTTCTTAAATGTTTTATAAGAACTATTAAGCGTGATTATCATAACGAGTATTTTATGAATGAAGAAATAAAAAAACATGGAAAATTTATTGCAAAATTTTCCAGATTGCATAAAGTAATTAAAAGAAGAAAGAAGATATTTAAGACATATCATAATATAGAAGATTTTATATATAGGTTAGAAAAATATAGACAGGAGTGATATTATGCCAAGTTGGTCAATTCATTTAAAAATAGCAAAAGAAGTAAATAAAAAGTATAATTTGGAACCTAATGCTTTCTTATTTGGTAGTGTTCTTCCAGACACTAATAAAGAATGGGGATATAACAGATTCGATTCTCATTTCTATGGAACTAAAGTATTTCCTAAATGTCCTGGTGAGAACATGATAAATATAGATAAATTCCTTGAAGAGTATAAAGATCATCTAGATGATCCCTTAGTACTTGGCTATTATACACATATATTAACTGATAACTACTTTAATGAATATGTTTATTATAATAAATGGGTGCAGGAAAATGGCGTTATAGTAGGAGCTAGAACACTAGATGGTAAGATAATACCAGAAAGTGATGATCATCATATAAGAGCACATCTTAAACATGGTGATTTTGAATTATATGGTAAGAGTTTATATGATAATAATGAAGTAGATGTACCTACTGATACAGAAGAAGTACTAAAGCATATAGGTGTTTTAAAAAATAACTTTTTATTACCAGAATATGTAGTACAAAGAATGAAATTCTTAAATGAAGTATATAAAGGATATAATCCTAGTATGAATGCTACTAATTATAAGTTAATGACTAAAGAAGAATTAGATAATCTATTAACCGGCTGTATTGAATATGTAGATGAAAAACTAGGAGAGATAATAACGAAAGGTAATAATCATGAAGGAAGAATTTTTAAAAAAAGCTGAAGGTAAGTTTACTGGTGAAGCTTTAAGAATGATTAAAGAACAAATAGAACTTTTCTATGAAGACCATGATATAGAAAAAAATAAATATAAAGTTGGAGATGATGTGCTTTTAAAGAAGGGTACATTTATGCATGGCATATTTGGTGAAATAGAAAACTTTGATTACACAGTTGATAATGGTTTTATTTCTACTGATTTTACTGATGAAAATAGAAGTAATAAGATATGTAATAGTGTTGGAGTATGGAATATCAAAGATGATGTATTATTAAAAGATTATATTAATGAATATAGTGGATTTACTATTACATATACAGTAGGTAGAGGTCCTGAAGCTAAAGTAGAATCAATGTTAATTCCATATCATAAGTTTGATGAAGTAACAGAGAGAATTAATAATGATGATAGAATATGGACTTATTGGGGAGATAAGACTAAAGAAGTATCTTTTATGCCTAGCTTAGTTTCAAATAAAAGACAAATAGCATTTATTCTCAATATGGATAGTGAATATGCTAAAAAGATGGCCAAAAACGATGTATGGAATACTGATATAGACTATAAAGTGTTAGAGCCATTCTTAGATTATAGATACTATCCTAAATTTGAAGAAGAAAGATTCAATAGAACTAAATCTACTACTGATAGAGAGTCTGCTATAATGTTTGGGCTTCCATCTTCATTAATAGAAGGAGTATTCGTAGGGAGAAAGATAGAACAAGATAAAGATAGTTTAGATCATATTAAAACTAGATTGCCAAATTGTTATATTTGTAATTTAGATGGAAAGGTAATAGTAGGAAATGAGTAATTGCTTATTTTGTGAATTACAAAATGAAGAAAAACTTTTAGAAAATGATTTAGCATATGCTAGATTTGATGGATTCCCAGTAAGTAAAGGACATCTAGAAGTAATGCCTAAAAGACATATTAAAGATTGGTGGAGTACTACTAAAGAAGAAAGAGAAGCTATATTTGAACTTATAGATAAAGCTAAAGAGATTGTAGATAAAAAATATCATCCAGATGCCTATAATATAGGTATGAATCTAGGAGAAGAAGCAGGACAAAGTATATTTCACTTACATGTTCACCTAATACCAAGATATAAAGGTGATGTAGAAAATCCTAGAGGGGGAGTAAGAGGAGTTATTCCAAATAAACAAAATTATTAAAAAGATAGTATTTGCTATCTTTTTTAATTTGTTTAATAATTATATGACCAATAAAACTCTTATTTTTCAAGGCTTAAAGAGCAAGTGTCAAGTTTGATGATCACTTGAATAGATTTTCTAATTCTATTAATCAGATATTAATAATCTATCTTTTAATGGTTTTCTCAATAATCAAGTTATATCCTTTAATTACAAGGGTTTTTGGCTAATTTATATATAATGGTTTACAACTTAAAATAATTGATAATATATCTATTAAATTCAAATTTACATCAAAAAAATAATTTAGTTTACACATAAGCTTTATATCCTTAAATTTCAACGTTTAAAAAAATGCTCATAAAAAATTTTTACTTCTCGATTTGACTTTTTTAATTTTTGTGTAATACAATAGATAACGTGCGCCAAAAAGGAGCACTTATCACGCAAAACAAAAAAAGAGAGGATATTATGAAAGACGATAGACCAGGGTCGACCCCTATAGGTAAGAAGGGTGCTTACAGAATCATTAGTATCACAAGCAATGTGTTATTCTTCGTTATAGGAATATCTACGCTATTCGCCAGCTTCTACGATACATACAAGCAAACGACAACATACAATTCACTAGGAATGTCATTTATGGCCTCAAGAACACTTGAGTACGGAACAGATGAATACGATTTGAGAGGATTCATCGAAAACATCGATGATGGAGTTATTAAAGACTACACAAAAGAAATAGACACTAACAAAGTTGGAGTACAACAAGTTAAATTTGAAATTGGTAAAGGTGACGTTAAAAAAGAGTTTGCAACATCAGTTGAAGTAGTAGATACTAAAAAACCAATTATCGAATTTAAATATGACACTATCACAATTTATACAGGAAGTAATTACAACTTTAAAAATAACATCAAGAGAGTACACGATGTAGTAGATGGTGACATTAAATATTCTAGTGAACAAAAGAAAGAAAAAGTGGATTATTATTTTATAGTTAGCAACGTTAATAGAAATAAAGCTGGTAACTATAAAGTAACAGTAAATGCTTACGACGTAAATGGAAATTCTGCATCTAAGAGCTATAATGTAGTAGTTAAAAATAGACCTGTAGTAAGAAGAACTACAAATACAACAACTACAACTAAAAAGACAACAACATACAAAACATATACAGGAAAAGCTTCAGTAGACACATCATCTATAGTAGCAACTGCAAAGTCATTTGTTGGTTATAGATATGTTAGAGGAGCTGCAAGCCCTTCTAAAGGATTTGACTGTAGTGGACTTGTTATGTATGTATACGGATTACATGGTAAGAAGTTAGGTCATGGTACAGTAGCACAATCAAAATCAGGTAAAGCAGTTGCAAGAAAGGATATGCAACCAGGAGATATTATTATATGGTCAACTAAGAAGAACAATTATCCAACACATGCAGCTATCTATATAGGTAACGACAAAATGGTCCATGCTGCCAATACTAGAACTGGAGTAATTATTAGTAAAGTTAGTTACTGGGAAAAGTATGGTGGAGGACACATAGCAACAATAAGAAGAGTCTAATATTAGATTCTTTTTTATTTTAATAAATATGATATAATAATCTATGATAATAGAGGTGTAGATATGAAAGGTAATTTTAGAAACGAATTAAAAACAGTTTTAAAAGTAGCACCACTTGAATATTTCCTTAAATTTTTTACATCTATAGTAATAAGAGGAATTTTACTTGTAATACCAATACTATTTAGTTATGTAATAGATTGTGTTACAGATAAGAAGTTCGATGAAGCTATCTTATTTATAGTAGTATCTATAGCAATTACTCTTGTTTATAGAATGTTCGAAGGATTTAATCAAATGGCATATTATAAACTATATAATAGGTTATTCTCTTATTATAATAAGCTTGCTTTAACTAAAACTGTAGATAACTCATTATTCAGCTTATCTAGATTCACATCTAGTTCTTATTCCAACATAGTAATAGCAGATGTAGATATTATTTCTGGATTCTTTACTGCTGGAGTAATAAGAGTAGTGCAAATAATAGAGTTCATTGTTATCTATACATATTTCTTATCTTTAGACTTCTATATATTCGTATCAGCAGTAGCAATCTCACTTGTAATGCTGTTTATAGCAATTAGATCAGGTAATAAAGTACAAGTATTAAATGAGAAGAGAAAGACGTCACTAGATGAAATGGGATCTTCTGCATTCGACTTCTTTGTAAGTATAAAAGAAATAAAGAGTTATCATATTTTTAATGAAGTATCAAAGCTTACTAATAAGAGTGTTGATAAATACTTAAAAGATAATAGAAACTATAATGTTAAGTTTAACTTCGATAACCATATGTTCTTATATGTATTTGAAGCATTTAGATTATTAACTGTATTATATGGAATAATATTAGTTAAAGAAGGACACTTTGCTGTAGGTACTTTATTAATTATCTATAACTATTATCAAAAGATTATAGATAACTTTAATACTATACTTACTATTAATGTAGAGTATAGAAACTTAGCAGTATCTTTAAATAGATTCTATAAATTAGTAGAGTACAGTAAGAATAATAAGAAGGGATTAATTGTAGATAAAAATCATATTAAAGGTAATATAGAACTTAAAAATATATTATATGGTTTTAGAGATAATCCTACTTTGAACAAAGCAAGTGTTAATATACCTGAGAATTCAATTACTATTTTATCTGGTAGAGATGAAGCAGCTCAAAATGGTATATTTGATCTTTTATTAAAACTTAATAGACAACATGAAGGTACTATTAAGATAGGAGATATAGATATAGATGAAATAGATGATAGTAGTTACTATAATATTATTTCAAGTGTAAGAAGACAGACAGCATTCTTCGATGTATCTATTAAAGATAATTTCACTATGATTAATGGTGACTTCAATAGAGTTCAATTCATATGTAGAGAAATAGGACTAGAAGAGAAGATATTAAAACTACCTAAAGGATATGATACTGTATTAACTGATAATACACCTATATCTCAATCAACTAAGAAATTAATAGTAATAGCAAGACTACTTCTTAAAGAAAGTAGAATCTTATTAATAGATGATATTATTAATGCTCTTGATGAAGAACATGAAACTAAAGTATTAAATGTACTTGAAAAAATGAAGAATGATCATACTATAGTTATTATTAGTAATTCTAAAGATATTCAAAAAAGAGCAGATAAAATATTTGATGTATCAGATAAAGTAATAAAGAGCATGTAATAATGCTTTTTATTTACTTAAAAGATAATAAATGATATAATATGCGTGATTTAAGGGTGATACTATATGGATATAAATAATATGAATATATTGGTACTAGCATATCTAGGAGATAATATATATGAGTACTATATTAGAAAGTATTTAATTAACAAAGGTATAGCAGATGTTAATAGTCTTCAGTCTGAATCTATTAAATATGTAAGTGCTAAAGCTCAAAAAGAAATAGTAGATAAACTACTTAGTGATAACTTCTTTAGTGAAGATGAACTAGATGTATTTAAAAGAGCTAGAAACCATAAAGGAAATAGACATCCTAAAAACTGTGATATAGTTACTTATAAGTATGCTACTGGACTAGAAGCAGTAATTGGATACTTAGAATTAACTAATAAAAGAGATAGAATAGAAATTATTATGAATAATATAATAGGAGAATAATTATGATAGTATACGGTCGTAATGTAGCAAAAGAAGTATTAAATAATGATAAAAAGATAAAAGAAGTACTTTTACAAGATACTTTTGATGACAAAGAAATAATTTCTTTATTAGAAAAAAAGAATATCAGAGTTAAAAGACTTAACAAAAAAGAGATTATGCGATTTGATAAATTTTCTCATCAAGGTATAATCTTAGACATTGAGGATTTTAACTATACTGATTATGAAGATTTTTTCGATAAAGAAAATGCTAAAGTAGTAATACTTGATCATTTAGAAGATCCACATAATCTAGGTGCTATCATAAGAACTGCAGAAGCTGCAGGTATAGATGGAATAATAATACCTAAAGATAGAAGTGTAGATATTAATTCAACTGTAATGAAGACTAGTGCAGGTGCTTTAGAAAATATGAAAGTAGCTAAAGTAACTAACATAGTATCTACAATTAAAGATCTAAAAGATCATGGTTTCTGGGTAGTAGGTACCGCTATGGAAGGAAATTATGACTTTAAAGAGATTGATTATTCTGGAAAGATAGCATTAGTAATAGGTAATGAAGGAAATGGAATGAGTAAAGGTGTTACAGATGTATGTGACTATATAGCTAAAATCCCAATGAAAGGTAAAATAAATAGTCTAAATGCATCAGTAGCTGCAGGAATAATGATTTATGAGATGATTCGTTTAGACTAAACAGGAGGTTTTAGTTGAACTATAAAGACATAAATGATTATGAACTTATTTATGAAATAAGAGAAAGTAGTGAAGACTCATATAATTTATTAATTAAGAAGTATTCTTCACTCATAAGAAAACTAGCAGATGATTATTATAAGAAAAGTAAAACTATTAAAGTAGAATATGATGATCTAGTACAAGAAGGTTATTATGGGCTATTACAAGCTCTAGATAATTATGATGAATCATCTAGTTTATTCTATACATTTGCAAATCTTTGTATAAAAAGAGAAATGGAAAGATTAATAAAGTCTTATTCAAGAAATAAACAGATGGTATTAAATAGTGCAATATCTATAAATAAACCTATAGATAGTGAAGAAGATACTTACTTAGAAGATGTAATACCATCAAAAGAAAATATAGAAGACTCTATAATAAATGAAATAGACTCTAAGAGATTATATAATCTTAAAAATGAAATGCCATTTGAAATGGCATGTATATATGAACTTAGAATTAATAAGTTTACTAATATAGAAATAAGTGAATTATTAGATTTACCTAAGAAAAAAGTAGAAAAGTATATTTACAGAATAAAAAAACTAGTTAATAAAGTTTATTTTAATAACTGATACGTGTGATATAATTATACTAGGTGGTAAGATATGACTTTAGGAGAATATTTAACTTATAATAGTGACGATAATAATAACAAAATATTTGAAAATCTATATGCACAATTAGAAGTTATTCATAAGAATGGTCTAGTTGTTACTGATTTGGATGCTGATCATATTATTTTAAATGAAAAAAATATGACTTTTGAATTTGGAGATAATTATAAATTAAGTTATCCAGAAGAAGTAGAGGACAATTTACTTGCTCTTACTAAGATATATTTTGGTACTTTTGTAGGAGATGAATCTGGATTTAAAGATTTTTCTAAAGTTAGTACTTATTGGATTAAAGACAATTTTGAAGAAGTGTGTGAAACTATAGATAGAGATGACTTTAATAAAGATTTCTTTGAAAGAGTATTTAATGGTGAAACAGTATACTTAAATAATATGGGTGATAAAGGAGGAGATAGACCTCCAACACTTAGAAGAGTATTAAGAAGAAACCCAGGAGATAGAGCGTTTATCTATAAACAATTAATACCTGCTATATTAATATCACTTACAGCACTAGTATTGGTAGTAGGAAGCATAATAATGAAATAATAGATAGAAATACTATCTTTTTTCATCTAAATAAATATAATAATTAGAAAAGGAGGAAATACTATGTCATTTACTATGAATATTAAAGAAGAGATTAGTTCTATGGAATATCCAGTACTAGAAAACATAGCAGAACTATCTGGATTTATTAGAAGTAACTATAAGTATTCTATAGATAAAATAGAACTTGTTACAGAAAATAAAATAGTAGCTACTAGAATTCTAAATTTAGTAAAAGAAGTATATGGCGTAGAAGGAACTCTAGAAGATAGAAAATTAGGTAATTTTAATAATAAGAAAATATATGTAATAACAATCGATAATAAAGTAGAGATGATACTTAAAGATTTATCTTTAATAGATGAAGACAATATCTTTATAGAGACTCCTAAAGAGTATATAACTGGATCTATAGAAGAAGAAAAAGCTTATATAAGAGGTAGCTTCCTTGCTAAAGGAAGTATTACTGATCCGGCTAGTCAATATCATTTAGAACTTCTATATGATAATAAATATGAAGCAGTATTTGTACAAAGACTACTTAATGAGTTTGATTTAAACTGTAAGATAATTATTAGAGATACTAAATACATGGTCTATATTAAAGAAGCAGAAAAGATTAGTGACTTCTTAAAAGTAATAGGTGCATATAAATCAGTACTTTACTTTGAAGATACTAGAATTAAGAAAGAATATATCAATAAGACTAATAGACTTAATAACTGTGAACAAGCTAATATGGATAAAGTAATAATGACTGCTGATACTCAAATAAAAGAGATTAATTATATAGATGAAGTATTAGGTTTAGATATGTTAGATGAGAAACTAATAGAGACTTGTAACTATAGAGTTAAATATCCAGAAGCCTCTCTTGGTGAACTTGCAAATATAATTAGTATAGAGACTAATAAGAAAGTTACTAAGAGTGGTCTTAATCATAGACTTAGAAAAATTAAGGAAATCTATGAGAGATTAAAAAAGAATGAAAATGTGTAAAATAGCATTTTAAAAGTGTATTGTATAGAAAATACACTTTTTTTATGTTATAATTTGAGTTGAGAATAGAAAGGAATGATTTAATGATTGAGAATTTAAAAACCATTAAGTTAACTATCGATGGAGAAAAAGCTGAGATTGAAGCCGGTGTTAAACTACTAGATATAGCAAAAGACTATCAAGCTAAGCATAAGTATCCAATAATACTTGCTAAAGTTGGTAACCAATATCATGAATTAAATGATCAAATTAATGATGACTTACCTATAGAATTCTTAGACTATAAAAGTAGAAGAGGTAACCTTGTATATGTTAATGGACTAATTATGCTTCTTGCTTATACAGCAACACAGTTATACGGAGAAGATGCTAAGATAATAGTTAGACATTCGATAGATAAGGGTATATATATTGAGACTAACTTTGATTTAACTCTAAAGAAATGTAAGGAACTTAAAGAGAAAATGCTAAATTTTGCAGATAAAGAATTAAGCATTACTAAGTGTAGAGTAGATAGAAGAGAAGCAATTAATTATTTCACTAATAAGAAAGATAACTCTAAAGTAGATCTTCTAAAATACGAAGTAGCTTCTACAATTACTTTATATAAACTTGGAGGTATGTACGATTATTTCTTTAGCCTAATGCCAATAAGTACAAAAGTATTAAGAGACTTCGACTTACACTTCTTAAGTTCTAGAGGATTGGTATTATTATTCCCAAATATCTATATGGAAGGTATCAAGGAATACGAACACCATCCTAAGATATTTGAAGTATTTAGAGAGTATCAAAAATGGGCTGAAACTATGAAAATCGATAATATATCTGGTCTTAATAGAGTAGTAGCTCAAGGAAGAGCAGACGATATTATTAGAATAGATGAAACTCTTCAAAGTAATAAATTATTAAATATAGCTAAGAGTATTATAGATAAGAAAGGCGTTAAGATTATCTTAATAGCAGGTCCTTCGTCAAGTGGTAAAACTACTACTTGTAGAAAGTTATCAATGTATTTGAGAAGCTTTGGTCTAGAGCCAAGAGAAATCTCAATGGACGATTATTTCATAGATAGAGAAAAATGTCCTAAAGATGAAAATGGTGAATATGATTTCGAAGCTTTAGAAGTAGTTAACTTAGCACAATTCGAAGCAGATGTTAAAGCCTTATTACAAGGTGAAGAAATTAGATTACCAGTATATAACTTTATTAGAGGTAAGAGTGAGTTATCTCCTAAGACAACTAAACTTGGTAAAAACGAAGTATTAATAGTTGAAGGAATACATGCTTTAAATGATAAGGTATTACCTGGTATAGAGAGAAGTAAGAAATTTAAGATTTATATTTCTCCACTAACAATATTAAATATAGATAATCATAATAGAATATCTTTAACTGATTGCAGATTACTTAGAAGAATAGTTAGAGATAATAGAACTCGTGGTTATCCAGTAGAAGACACATTAAAGATGTGGAAAAAAGTAAGATTAGGAGAAGAAAAACACATATTCCCTAACCAAGATGCAGCTGATGTTGTATTTAATACAGCATTTATCTATGAACTTGGAGTATTAAAGACATATGTAGAACCTTTATTATATTCAGTTTCATTAGATAGTGATTATTATGAACAAGCTGTAAGACTAATAAATATGTTAAACACATTCCAACCAATACCTAGTGATGCAGTTCCAGAAGACTCATTACTAAGAGAATTCATTGGTGGAAGTTGTTATAATTAAAAAAGAGAGGTAAATAAATAATGGCAAGAGTTGCAATTAATGGATTCGGAAGAATCGGAAGACTAGTTTTTAGACTAATGGATAATGATCCAGAATTAGAAGTTGTAGCAATCAATGATTTAACTGATGCTGAACAACTAGCATATCTACTTAAATATGATACAAATCATAGAAACTATAAAGTAGATGAAATTACATTTGAAGGAAATGACATAGTAGTAAGTGGAAAACATATTCCAGTTTATGCTGAAAAAGATCCATCTTTACTTCCATGGGGACAATTAGGAGTAGACGTAGTATTTGAATGTACTGGAGCATTTACTTCTAAAGAAAAAGCTATGGCACATATAACTGCTGGAGCTAAGAAAGTAATTATTTCTGCACCAGCTAAAGGTGAGTTAAAAACAATCGTTTATAACGTTAACCACAATACACTTGATGGTACTGAACAAATTATTTCTGCAGCAAGTTGTACAACTAACTGCTTAGCACCAGTACTTAACGTAATAGATAGAGAATTTGGAGTAGAAAAAGGATTCATGACAACAGTTCATGCTTATACAAACGACCAAGTTACTCTAGACGTTGCTCATAAGAAAGGAATCTTAGCTCGTCGTGGAAGAGCATGTGCAGCTAATATCGTTCCAACTTCAACTGGAGCAGCAAGTGCTATCGGTAGCGTATTACCTAACTTAAAAGGTAGATTAGACGGAAATGCTATGAGAGTACCAGTATCTACTGGATCAGTAGTAGACTTAACTCTAGAATTAAAGAGAGGCGTAACTGCTGAAGAAGTTAATGAGGCATTTAAGAGATATGCTAATGAAACATTAAGATTCACTATGGATCCAATTGTATCAAGTGATGTTATTGGACTAGGTTATGGAGCTGTAGTAGATGGATTATCAACTACTGTTCTTGAAGTAGAAGGAAAACAATTAGTAAAAGTAGTAGCTTGGTACGATAACGAAATGGGTTACTCAACTCAAATGGTTAGAACAGCTAAATATTTAATGAGATAATAAAGATTAGGAGAGGATATTTATGTTTATAGATGAGGAGAATATTGTTAAGAATGCTTATGATTTGCAAATTAAACAGAAAGAAATATCCTCTTCTTGTCAATTAGCATCCGATAAATGTAGAGAATTATCTCATGCTATGAGCAAATTGAGCGACAATGTAGGGAATAAATATAATGAATTAGCCGAGTTCTTTACAGTTTATAATAAAGGATTGCAAGAAAATGTATATGATTTTTTATATAAATCAAATAGATATAAAGATGAAAACAAAGCTTTAGAATTATCTATTTCTAATGAAATTAAAGAGATAGCATCATTAATTGAATAGTTATACAGGAGGTATTGGTATGGGAATGACTGATAACGAGATATACAATGCAAAAGCAATACTTAGAGATTTCAGAAAAACAGTTCATGATTTGGAATTATTAAACGAAGAGTTCTTAGCAACTGTAAATTCTGATGATAACTATGTTCTTTGCGTCAATGAAACTGCCTTTGGTTCTAATTCATATAAGTCCTTAAATAAAATAGTTGAAATTTTTAGTAGAGGAGCAAGTACAGAGCTGTCTAATTTATTTAGTAAAACTGAAACTATATTGGATAATGAGCTTAGAAATAATAGACTAGAAAGAATAAGATTATTAAAAGAAAAACAGCTTGAAGATTCTAGTGAAGATTCATAGGAGGCAATTATGGCGCTTACTTCTAAAATAATTAATGAAGGATTTGAAAAAGTAGCTAGTTTAAACAAACAAAATGTTGCTTTATCAGAAACTATTAGTAACTTAAAAAATTCAGTTTCAGATGATATAAATTATCAGAAATTAGCTGAAGGAACTGATTTTGGTAATAAATTTAATACTGAATTTTTATCAATAATTGAAGAATTAAATGATTTTTATGAGGCAATGAGCAAAGTTGCTCAAAAAACAGACTCTTATTTGAATGAGCAACAAGCAATAAACAGTAGAGATTAATAGGAAGGATTAAATAATATGAACGAAAATATTAATTCAAAAGATTTATCAGTTGTTATTAATCGATTAAATGAATCTAAAGATAGCTTAAATAAAACATTTAATAACATCATTTCAATTAATACGTGGTTTGCTTATAATTTTAAATCAACTACAAATTCAATTGGTAATTCATATAGTGCTTTGATAGAGCAAATCTCATCTTTTCAGAATAATGTTAATAATAGGATTGAAAAACTAAGCACTTCTTTAGATAGATTTATAAATACGAGTCTAACTAATGAAGAAGTTATGAATAATGATGCAGAAGAATTGTCTGCTTCTATGAATGATATAAGTTCTAGGTTGCAGAGCCTTATAAAGTAAAAAAAAATATATATTTTTATGTACATATATTTACAGCTGTAATGTATATATAGTTGACAATTGATTTTAAAATGTATAAAATTAAATTGAAAATATAAAATAGAGGAGTGATTTTTGTATATGACAATGATTCAATCAAATGTTGATAAAGTTAGCAATATCAACGAAAGAACTTATAGCACATTCACTACTGGATATGACGAAATTGTGCGTGCCATACAAAAAATTGAGACTGATGGTGAATTTGTTAAATTTAAAGATGGAACAAAGATAGGTAGTGATCTATGGGAGTATTTGAGACAGTTATTTGGTTTTAGTGAAGAGATAAATTCTAAAACTAAGTATATCCATGAAAAGGTTCAACGCTTTTGTACTGATCAATCTTATGCAAATAATAAAGAAATTTAAGGAGGATTAGAATATGAATCAGAATATTGGAATTAAGGCAGCTGAGCCTATAATTGCCGCAGCATTAGGTGCTGCTTTAAGTGCAGCTGATCAAGTTAAAGGAAGTGTTCCTGAAGAACTTAGAGAAGCTGGTAATTTAATTAAATCAGAAGATGGAAATACTGGTGATTTAGTTACTAATTTAGGAGATTTAACTAAAGATATTTATTCAGAAATGTCAAAAACTTTTGAAAAATTATATAATGCTTGGATGGAATATTGCGAGAAATCTATAGCTAATGAAGAAGCAGCTAGCGAAGAAATGACTCAAGCAAAATCTGAGATGGATGATATTAAATCACGTTTAACTGCTCTTATGAATAAATAGTTTTTTAAGGTACATTATAAATATAAAATAGATAAGACAACATCTTATCTTTTTTTATGCAATAATATCTTGACAAAAAGTGCTTTTGCATATTAAATAATTATTGACGTTTTATAATATTATCAATAAATAGGGTACGCACATGAAAAAACTGTGTTTTTTGTGTTGTTGGGAAAGGAGGCGTCATTAACCCTTTTATATTTAAGATGTCATAAAAATTTAGGAGGAAGAATGAGTTATATCATAGTAAAAGACTTAAACAAGACGTTTAAAGTCAACGTACGTGATAGTGGTCTAATTAACGCTTTTAAATCTTTATTAAAAAGAAAATATAAAGAGATAAAAGCAGTAGATAACATTTCATTCGAAATTGATGAAGGTGAAATTGTTGGTTATATTGGACCAAATGGAGCAGGAAAATCCACGACCATTAAAATGTTAACGGGTATTCTTAAGCCTGATAGTGGGCTTATAGATATAGGTGGATTCACTCCCTTCATTGACAGAGTTAAATATGTCAAAAACATAGGAGTCGTCTTTGGACAAAAGTCGCAACTTTGGTGGGATATCCCGGTAGAAGATTCTTTTCTTCTTTTAAGAGATATTTATAGAATTGATGAAAAAGAATATCTAGAAACAAAAGAAGAATTAGTTAATCTACTGAAATTAAAAGATCTTTTAAATACACCAGTAAGGCAACTTAGTCTAGGACAGAGAATGCGCTGCGAAATTGCTGCATCATTACTTCATAATCCTAAGGTGTTGTTTCTCGATGAACCTACAATCGGCTTAGACGCTGTGAGCAAAGTTGAAGTAAGAAATTTCATCAAAGAAATAAACAAGAAGAAGAAAGTTACCGTCATATTAACAAGTCATGATATGACTGATATCGAGGCACTTACTAATAGATTGATAGTAATTGGCCATGGAAAGATACTATATGATGGGAAATTATCTGACATCAAGAATAAATACAATCGTAATAAGAAAGTAGAGATAATATTCAAAAATATTATTGCTACCCCAAAAATTAAAAATGTCGAAGTACTTGAAAAAGATAGGAGAAGAGTACTATTAAATGTCGATACTAAATCAAACAGTATATCGAGTGTGATAAATGAATATACTAAAGTTTGTGAGATATTGGATGTTAATCTAATAGAGAATAATATCGATAATGTAATAGTAAATTTATATAAGGAATACAATCTGTGAAGCCATATATAAGCTATTTTAAGAAAGAACTTCTGGAGGCATTACAATATAGAGAGGCTGCAATAGCAGGTCTTTCTACACAATTTTTTTGGGGAATACTCTATGCTTTCGTTTACGGAGCTTTTTATAGCCATGCTAATATTGATAATATTAATTACCAACAACTAATGTGCTATGTGTGGCTAAATCAAGCATTCTTTTCACTCATTGCCCCAGGTGTTAAGGATAATCAAATATTGGAGCAAATTAAAAACGGCACGGTAGCATATGAGCTATGTAGACCAAACGACCTATATTGGTGGTGGTATTTAAAACATTTAGCTAAAAGATATGCCGCGTGTGCGCTTAGATGTATTCCAGTAATTATATTTGCGCTTATTATTCCAAGTCCGTATAATTTAACGGCACCGATATCGTGGGAAGCATTTCTATTATTTGTAATATCACTATTCTTTGGATCTTTTATAGTAACAGGAATAGCAATGATAATTCAATTAATAGCATTCTTCACATACCAAGATAAAGGTATTTCAAGCATAATAAGTATAGTACAAGGCCTATTGCAAGGCTTTGATGTTCCACTTCCACTTTTACCAGTAATCCTACTTACAGTAACTGAGTTTTTGCCTTTCAGACTGATAAGTGATTTATCGCAAAGGATTTATTCAGGTAACATAGGAATTACTTATGGTATTCAAAGTATAATACTTCAAGTGATTTGGATAATATTACTAATAGTAATTGGAAAACTAATAATGAAAATAGCCCTAAAGAAAGTAACAATTCAAGGTGGATAATGAAGTTAGTTAGAAACTATCTATCTCTTCATTTAAAAACTGCTTTGGAATACAGATCATCTTTCATTATGACAATTATTTCTCAAAGCTTAGCTTTATTAGTAGAATTATTTACAGTTGTAACGCTCTTTAAAAAGTTTAGACTATTAGAAGAGTATAATTCGTATGAACTGTTACTAGGATTCTCAGTATTGTGGCTTGGATTCTCTATAGCAGAGATGTTTGGTCGAGGATTTGACCAATTTTCAAAAGTAATTGTTAATGGTAATTTCGATTTGTTACTCATAAGACCAAGAAGCATATATATGCAAGTATTTGGTAGTGACATGTGCTACGAAAAGATAGGAAGAGTACTAATAACTACAGCAATACTTATATATAGTGCAACAAAGATAATTGTAGAATTTAATATATTAAAGATAATTCTATTAATTCTTATGGTACTAGGAGCAGTAGCAATATCTATGTCTGTATTTATATTAGGAGCAAGTGTGACCTTTGTAACTATTCAAGGGTTAGAGACTGTTAATATATTCACTAATGGAACTAGACAAATAGGGCAGTATCCAATGGGAATATATAAGAAATGGATTAGAACATTTTTTACAGTTGTAATTCCACTTACTGTAGTAAACTATTACCCACTAGAATTTCTAGCAGGCAGAACTGATAATATACTATACGTATTTATGCCACTATATTCGATAGTATTATTAATAATAAGCGTAAAGGTATTTAAACTCGGAATGAGTAAATATCAAAGTACTGGATCATAAAAAAAGAGCTTTTTTAAGCTCTTTTTTCTTTCCTTCTATAAATATGAGTACTTCCACTTTCATATAAATCAAACTTATCTAAAGAATCTCCATAAATACTTAGTATTAGTGAGCTATCTAAATAATCACTACAATTAGGATAGTGCTCTATAGTTATTTCGTCTTCTTTATTTACTACTTCTTTTCCTTCTTTATCATAGAATCTCTCTCTATAATCTATCGTATATTCTATTTTTCTAGTATCCTTATAATATGTTATGTATATACCTTTATCATTGTAATTGAATTCAATATGTGCATCTTTATTAGTCACTTCTGAATAATCTAATAGATAGCCATCTATTAAATGAAGATCTAGTCTATCTTTAATAAATATTTTTAATATATCTATATTTCTATCAATGCAGTAAAATTCAGTACATTCTTCTATAAGTTTATAAGTGCTTCCTATCTTAAGATCATAAGAAACAAATAGGTGGATAGTTTCATCTTCGTATGAACCATTATACTTGTTATAAGTTAGACCTAATTTTTCTATTTCTTGTCTTTTATAATAATCGAATGATCCACTTCCTTTAGGATTGAAAGAACCTATGATGCATATTATAAGTAGTGGTATTAAGACTCCTGCTGGTATTCCAAATATACCCCACCTCTTAGTAATTTTTGATATTACTGCAGTTACTATTAATATAACTACTATAATTCCAATCCACATGTACCAGGAATAAACAGTATTGAAGAAATTATATATTTCTAGTATGTTAATCATTTATTATCACCTAATGTAATACTATCAAATAGATAATTAAAACACAAGTAAGTTCTATTCACAAATATATTTAAATTTGGTATAATATCTATGATTGAAGAAAAGGAGTAAATAAATGAAAAAGACTATAAAGGATTTTGATTTAAATAATAAAAAAGTAATTATTAGATGCGATTTTAACGTACCTATAAAGGATGGAGTTATAACTGATGACAATAGAATAGTTCAAAGTTTAACTACTATTAAATATGCACTTGATAACAATGCTAAAGTTATATTAATGTCACATCTAGGAAGAATTAAAGAAGAGGAAGATAAAGCTAAGAACTCTCTTGGTATAGTTGCTAAAAGACTTGCTGATCTACTTGGTAAACCAGTTAAGTTTTCACATGCTACTAGAGGAGTAGAACTTGAAAATGCTATTAATGAAATGAAACCTGGAGATGTTTTATTAATGGAAAATACTAGATTTGAAGATGTTCCTGGTAAAAAGGAAAGTGGTAATGATCCAGAACTTGGTAAATACTGGGCTTCTCTTGGAGAAATTTTCATAAACGATGCATTTGGAACTTGTCATAGAGCACATGCTTCAAACGTTGGTATTGCAAGTAATCTACCATCAGGACTTGGATTCTTAGTAGAAAAAGAATATAATGAATTATCTGTACTTAACAACCCTGAACATCCATTTGTTGTTGTTTTAGGTGGAAGCAAAGTTAGTGATAAGATCGGTGTAATAGAAAACTTAGTTACTAAAGCAGATAAGATAATTATCGGTGGAGGAATGGCTTATACATTCCTTAAAGCTAAAGGAATCAATATTGGTAAATCTATATTAGATGAAGAGAATATTGAATTCTGTAAGAGAATATTAGAAAACTATAGCGATAAAATAGTTTTACCAGTTGATAATGTAGCAACAAAAGAATTCTCTAACGAAGCACCTAATAGAACTATTAAAGTAGAAGAATTAGAAAGTGATGAACAAGGATTAGATATTGGACCAGAGACAGTTGCATTATTTAATAGTGTTCTTGATACAGCAAAGACTGTATTCTGGAATGGTCCACTTGGTGTATATGAATTCTCAAATTATACTAAAGGAACTGAAAGCGTACTAGCTAAACTTGTTACTTTAAATGCTAAGACTATATTAGGTGGAGGAGACATAGTAGCTGCTGCAACTAAACTTGGATATAAAGATAAAGTAACACATGCATCAACTGGTGGAGGGGTAACGCTAGAATTCATGGAAGGAAAAGAATTACCTGGAGTAGTTTCAATAAATGATAAATGAAAATAATAAAGAGCTCTAAGACAAAAACATTCATAGTGTTTTTGATAATGATAGTAGTATTCTACTTGATTATCAAAGATGATTATATGAATATCATAGAGACATTACAGAAAGCGAATCATTGGTTAATACTATTAGCAGTCGTATTAATATTCGTATATTATTATTTAAAAGCTAAGTGCATATATGTAATTGCTAAAGAACAAAATAAGAATATAACATTTAAATCGATGTTTAATCAGACTCTTATTACTCAGTTCTTTAATGGTATTACTCCTTTTTCTACTGGAGGACAACCAATGCAAGTTTATATGCTTAGAAAGAATGGATTACCTGTAGGACAAGCTACTAGTATAATCATCCAAGACTTCTTAATGTTTCAACTTGCATTAGTTACTATAGGTATAGTGGCATTAATACTTAATAAGATATTTGGAATAATTAATATAAGTATTGCCCTTTATTCACTTATAATACTTGGATTTGTTATAAATACAGTTGTAGGATTATGTCTTATATTTATTAGTTTCTCTAAAAGATTTAATACTTTTGCAGGGAAACTATTAATAAGAATAGCGTCTAAATTTAAAATAGTTAAAGATAAAGATAAGACTATAGAAAAGTTAGAAGAGAAATTAGAAGAATTCCACGATAGTGCTAAGATTTTTAAGAAGAGAAGAGGACTATTTACTAGATGTTATCTATATAATCTTTTGGCATTATTTATATTTTATGCAATACCATTTGTTATATTTATTAGTTTAGATCCTAACTGTCCTATAACAATTGGAAAGTCTATAACTAGTAGTGCATTCGTACTTTTAGTAGGAAACTTTGTACCAATACCTGGAGGTAGTGGTGGAATAGAATTCAGTTTCTCTACTATATTTGGTGGATTACTTAATAATACAACTCTCGTTAGTACAGCGTTACTAACATGGAGAGTAATAACATATTATTTAGGGGTTTTAATAGGTGGAATAGCGCTTACATTCTTTAAAGGGAGTGAGAAAAAATGAGAATAGGTTTATTTACTGATACTTATCCTCCTTTTATCAATGGAGTTTCTACAAGTGTTTATATGCTTAAGAAAGCTCTAGAAAAGGCAGGACATCAAGTATTCGTAGTAACACTTAATAATTCATCTTTACATTATCAATTTGAAGAAGATGATACAGTAATTAAAATACCAGGATTACCAATAGGTCTATACGATTATAGAGTTACTACTGTTTATCCAGTAAGAGCACTTAATATAATCAAAAGATGGAAACTAGATGTAATCCATTCACATACAGAGTTTTCAGTTGGTACTTTTGCTAGAATAATAGCAAGACAGTACAACATACCATTAGTTCATACATATCACACTATGTATGAAGATTATACTCATTACATAACTAAAGGATATTTTCAAAACTCAAGTAAGAAGATAGTAGAGTATCTAACTAAGTTCTACTGTGATAAGACAGCTAATGAGTTAATCGTACCTACTAAGAAGACTTATGATTTATTTAAACAAAAATATTCAGTTAATAAGAATATTCATATAATACCTACAGGTATTGAGATAGATAGATTCTTTACTGAAAATGTAGATAAGAGAAAAGTAGCTGCTATTAGAAGTAAGTTAAAGATAAGCAAAGATGATTTTAACATCATCTATGTAGGAAGATTAGCTGAAGAGAAAAATGTTAAACTTCTAATAGATGCTCATAAAAAGATAGTAGCTAAACAGCCTAATACTAACTTAATAATAGTTGGTGATGGACCAGATATGGATAGTTACAAGTTAAGAGCAGATAAGCTTGGACTTGGAGATAGAATCATCTTTACTGGTAAAGTTCCATGGGAAGATGTTCCGTATTACTATCATATGGCTAAAGTATTTGCTACTGCATCAACTAGTGAGACACAAGGGCTTACTGTAATAGAAGCAATGGCAGCAGGTGTAGCACCAGTATGCATAGATGATGAAAGTTTTAGAAATACAGTAATAGATGGACTTAATGGAGCAATATTCTTCACTGAAGATGAATATATTAAAAAAGTATTAGAATTAATTAAAGATGAAAAGAAACTAAATGCCTTAAGAGGACAAGCAAGAATAAATGCAGAAACTCATAGTTCTAGATTCTATGCTGAGCAAGCTCTAGTAGTATACAATATAGCTATTAAAAATAAGAACCACAAAAACTATGGAACATTGGGTAAAATAGTAGATAAAGTTAAGGAGAAAACTAGTGAAAAAAATAATAATAGGAAACCAAAAAACATATTTAAACGCAGACGAAGTGATTAATTTTATTAATAATACTAAGTCTAGAGAAGATGTAATTATTTGCCCTAGCTATCCATTTATAGGATTATATCTAAATGATAGTAATTATACAGTAGGAGCACAAAACGTATCTGAAAAGAAAAATGGAAGCACTACTGGAGAAGTAAGTGCATCACAACTTAAAACTCTTGGTGTTAAATATTCAATAGTAGGACACTCTGAAAGAAGAGCAATGTTTAATGAAACTAGTCCAATGCTAGTTAACAAGATTGAAAGATTGTTTGAAGAAGATCTTAAAGTAATCTTATGTGTTGGAGAATCTCTTGAATTAAGAGAGAAGGGAAATACTAAAGAGTTCGTTGGTAACCAATTAGTAGAAGTATTCGATAATATTAATAGAGATAAAATAAACGATATTATTATTGCATACGAACCAATATGGGCTATAGGTACTGGACTTACTCCTACAAATGAAGAAATAGAAGAAGTAACAAACTATATCAAAGGATTAATCAAAGAAAAATATAATGCTGATCTTAAAGTGTTATATGGTGGAAGCGTAAGTGCAAAGAATGTTGATGAACTTAATAAAATAGATGTAGTTGATGGTTACTTAATTGGTGGAGCAAGTACTAAAGTAGACGAATTTAATTACATAATGGAAAGAAACGAATAGTTTCTTTTTTCTTTTGTGCCTACTATACTTATAGTAGGTGTAAGAGAAGATGAAAAGGTGTTGCGATACAGATGAGCTTATTACTAATACCCTTCATAAATTGGGAATACCATCACATTATAAAGGATTCTCATATATAAAAGAAATCATATATTTACTTTTAAATGATGATAATAGTTCAATTAATTTAAGTGAAGATTTGTATAAAAGAGTAGCACAAAAATATAACACTAATATATCTAGTGTTGAGAGAAGTGTGAGATATGCTATAGAGATAGGGTACAGTAGAGCTAACTATGGATTTCAAGAAGAACTATTTGAGAATAGTACTAATCCTTTAACTAATAAACAGACTAATAAAGAATTTTTAATAACAGTAGCAAATAAGATAAAACTAGAGAGAAATAAGTACCTTGACTAATAATGGACAATATAATATACTTATATTAATAAAAATGATAGGAGATGACATTTTATGAAACGTAAAATAGAAGATTTTCTTATTCATTGGAAAAATGAAGAGACTAGAAAGCCACTTGTTATATATGGTACTAAGCAAGTTGGAAAGACTTATACTGCTATTGAATTTGGAGAAAATGAATATAACTCTACTGTCTACATAGATGGTAATAACGATGTAGAACTTCTTAATGTACTTAAGAAAGAAAATACATTCGATGGAGTTATAGCAAGACTAGAAGAATATACTAGTGAAAAAATAGAAAAGAATAATACTCTAGTAATAGTAGATAATATAGTTAATCCAGATCTAGTTAATATCTTTAAACCATTTGGTAAGTTTAAAAATGATTATCATATTATACTGATAGTATCTCTAAGAGAAAACTTATCTAAGTTTAAAGGAGAAGAATTACAATATAAATCTATGTTACCTATGGATTTTGAAGAATATTTAATGGCTTTAGGTAAACAAGAGTTAATAGAGTTCATAAGAAATTCATTTAAGAATAATACTAAGAATCCGTTTCATTCAGTAGCTTTAGAATTCTATAATGACTTCGTATGTACTGGAGGAATGCCAGAAGCAGTAGCTCATATCATATCAAATAATAACAGAATATATCTAAACTCTATATACGATAAGATTATCGATATATATAGAAAAGAAAGTATCATGCAAGATAACTTAATAGATATAACAAGAAGCTTTGAAATATATGAAAGTGTTGCTAAACAATTATCTAAAGATAATAAAAAGTTCCAATATGGACTTATTAAAGATGGTGGAAGAAGTAAAGAATATGAAAACTCTTTAAACTTCTTACATAATAATGGTCTTATATATAAATGTTATAAATTAAATGAAGTTAAGAGCCCACTATCTATGAATAAAGATAAAGATACTTTTAAAGTATATTATAATGATCCAGGATTCTTATATAAGAAGTTATATATAAATAGAACTAAACTTAAAGAAGATGATAATCTTAAGATGCTTCTTTATGAAAATAGTGTAGCATCTAGTTTAGTAGCTAATGGATTTACACTTCAGTATTATCAGTCTCAAGGTAAAGCAGAAATCGACTTTGTAATACAGACGAGAACTGGAAATATTATTCCAATAGAGCTTGTTCCTCATAATAAATCTAAATCTAAAGCATTATCAATCTATATCGAAAGATATAAACCTAGTGAAGCTATTAGAATTACTATGGATAACTTTGCTATTAGAAATGGTGTAAGATATATACCTGTATATGCTACTTTCTGTTTTGAGAGTTTAATTTAATCAAATTGCATTATTCGAAAATATGTTCTATAATTTAATTGGTGATAATTATGCCAAGAATTATATTCCATATTGATGTGAATAATGCTTTTTTATCTTGGACGGCAGTTAAACTATTAAAAGAGGGATACAAGACTGATATTAGAACTATTCCTTCAGTAATAGGTGGAGATGAGTCAACTCGCCATGGTATTGTTCTGGCTAAAAGTCCAGTTGCTAAAAAGATGGGAATAAAGACTGCAACAACTCTTTATAGTGCTAGAAAAATTTGCCCTAGTCTTAAAGTGTTCCCACCAGACTACAGTTATTATGAAGAAATGTCATCTAAGATGATTAAACTGATAGAGAATTATTCACCAACTCTAGAACAGTTTTCTATAGATGAATGTTTCGTAGATTTTACTGGAACTAGTTATCTATATGATGACTATATAAAACTTGCATACAAGATAAAAGATGAAATATCTGAAAAGTATGGTTTCACTGTCAATATTGGAGTTGCTAATAACAAGTTGTGTGCCAAGATGGCTAGTGACTTTGAAAAACCTAATAAAGTACATACTTTATTTGAAGACGAAATAGAAGAAAAGATGTGGCCACTACCAGTAGATGATTTATTCATGGTAGGAAAGAAAACTAGTGAAAGACTACACTCACTAGGTATCCACAAGATTGGGGATATTTTAAAGCATGATGAAGACTTTTACATAAGAGAGTTTAAATCACAAGGAAAATATATATTTGAAAGTGCACAAGGAATAGATGATTCAGAAGTAGATAATACTATTACTAAATCAAAAAGTATCAGTGTTTCTTGGACACTTGAAAAGGATACAGATGATATAGATAAAATTAAAAGTGTTCTTCTTAAACAAGCTGATGAAGTAGGAAGAAGTTTAAGAAGAGAGAATATGTATGCTAAAAGAATAGCAATAACTATTAAGAATAGAGAATTTAAAAGTTATTCTAAGCAAACCACACTTAATAGTAGTATTTCATCCAACGAAGATATTTACATGAATGCAATTTTACTACTTGAAAAAACATGGGATTTTGAGAAAATAAGAAATATAGGAATAAGATTGTCAGGACTTTCTGAGAACCCTATAGATCAAAATTCTTTATTTGATGATGAAAACAAAGAAAATAAAGAGAAGATACAAAAAGCAGTAGATAAGATTAAAGATAAATATGGTTCAAAGATTATTAATCCTGCATCTCTCTTAAATAAATAGGAGACATTATGAATTTAGAAAACATAGATATCAATTTATTAATAGATAGATATGTTCACTATGTAGATAAACTTAGTGATAAGTTTTCTTATGCTTCAAATATTAAGCATCTATTATATTTAATAGTTCCTGCTTTTGTTATAAAATATGGTGTTAAGAATGAATCTAGCATTCTTAAATGCTTTGAAGAAGTACCTATAATGGTAACTGGTAAAGAAGATAAAGATAATACAGCAGCCTTTAGTAGAATCTTAACTAAGAAAGATGGTAAATATGTTACTAAAAAATACATATTATTAAATGAATATAAAACAGCTGATCTTCTTTCTATGCTAGATAATATTATTCATGAATATAATCATGCAGTTAACTCTATTAATAATGAGATAAGCTATGATGATAAATATGTTAAAGTAAGAACTGGACTATCTTTTTTATACTATGATAAAAACAGTTTAATGCCTCTTAAGAAGAGTGAAGAAGTAGCACTTGAAGAAATACTTAATACAGCACAAACTTCAGAGATTATAAATATCATTAATTCATTTAATAAGTATCATATAGATAATATTGAATTTAGTAATGTGTTATATTCTATAGAAAAAGAAATAGGTGGTGATAAGTTCACTTCTGATGCCTACCTATACGATTCTTTAATTACTAAAGAATTAATTGATAATAAGACATTTAGTCCTACTATATGCAATTTAAGATACAAAGGTCTTATCGAAGATATACCATCTTTATTCGATAACGTATTAGGTAGAGATGGAGAATATAATAATCTTAATAAACTATTAACTGAAATACACGAACTAACATATAAGTATGCTAATGCTAAACTATTTAAGAACAGTATTCTAAACGAAATAAGAAGAAAATCAGTAATGGTTATAAATCTAATAAAAGAGTACGATAGCAAATGTATATATAAAAGTTAAAGATATTATTTATAATAATATCTTTTTTTTAACGATTTTTTACAAAAGATTAGAGATTTATGGTTGCTTCTTATGGTATAATTTAATTAAAGTGAATTGTTATGCGAATTAACATAAGGAGATAATTATTATATGACAAATTTATTCAAAAAATATCAAGACAATTGTAATAATATAGATGCCTATTACCAGAACTTAGTAACTTTGACTAAGAACCATTATTATGTTGGTTCTACTAATGAATGGATTTTGGACAACTACTATTTAGTTGTAGAACATAAAAATACTTTAAAGAAGGCTTTTAAAGAAGAAAAAGATTTAAGGATACTTCTAGAAGCTAATAGAGAAATGTATGAAATATTACAAGGTATATTTAAGAAATATAAATACAGTATAGATATTCATACAATGATTAAAGAACTCAATGCTTATCAAAATAAGAATGATGCTTACTTTTCTTATGGAACTATAAGAGTAACTCCTGTTCTTATGACTATGATTATTACTGAAGAGTTAAATAACTTATGTACTTATAAAGATAAAAAACAACAAGATGTATATAAAGTTAATGCTCTTATAAGCAAGATAGAACAAGATATGGAAAATGGTAAAGAAGTAGATCTTAAAGAATATATATCAATAGATGACTATATACTTACACATCCTACATATCTATATCACTTAAATGCTAATCTAAAAGAGTTTGGAGAAAAGAGTACAGATGTATTCGAAAGTCTTAACAAATACTTAGAAGAACACAATATAGATTTAAAAGAAGTTATTAATAAAGAGCACTTACATAGTATTGAAGATAACTTACTAGTATCTAATTTATTTAATAACTTAAGAACTATATCTAAGATTGAAAATGCATATTTATGCGATAAGATTAGTAAGACAGAGAAACTTCTATTAACTGATCAAACTTATAGAGCTATGACTAAAGAGTCTAAAGATTTATATAGACATCAAATAGAACTTAACTCTAAAAATAAAGATGAATACAAATATGTATATGACATTATAGAAAAGAAGAATAAAACTAATAAAGAATTATCTGAATATTTATTTAAGAAGAAGAATTATAAAGTAATATTTAGAATTTATATAACATTACTTGTTTTATTCACTTTGTTAATATCTTACTTTGTATCACCATATCTATTAGATAATAGAATAATTTCATTTATTCTTCTAATAGTACCTGTAAGTGAAGTAGTTAAAGAGTTATTAAATAAGATATTCATGGTATTTAATAAACCTAAGACACTTCCTAAGTTAGACTTCTCTAAGGGAATACCTAAAGAGTATGCTACTATGGTAGTTATTCCTACTATAGTTAAAGATACTAAGAAGATAGATGATATGTTTGAAGCATTAGAAAAATATTATCTATCTAATATGAGCCCTAACTTATATTTCACTTTATTAGGTGATTGTAAGGAAAGTGATAGTAAAGACTTAGAAATAGATCCAGTAATTGCTAAATATGGTATTGAAAAGTCTCAAGAGTTAAATAAGAAATATGGAAAGAACATGTTCTATTTCATATATAGAAGAAGAGCATATAATGCTAAAGAAGGAAAATTCCTTGGATATGAAAGAAAAAGAGGAGGACTTCTTCACTTCAATAAACTTCTTCTTGGAAAACTTTCTAAAGAAGATAAAGAAAAGTATATATATGTAGAAAATGTTACTGAATTAAAAGCTAAGATTAAGTATGTAATAACACTAGATACTGATACAGAGTTAGTACTTAATACAGCTCAAAGATTAGTTGGATTAATGGCACATCCATACAATAGACCAGTACTTAATAAGAGTAAGACTAAGGTTATTAGTGGATATGCACTTGTTCAACCTAAAGTAAGCTTAGATATTGAATCTACTAATAAATCTGTTTATTCACAGCTAATAGCAGGTATTGGAGGATTCGACATATATTCATCTATAGTACCTAACTTCTACCAAGATGTATTCGGAGAAGGATCATTTGTAGGTAAAGGTATCTACGATGTAGAAGTATTTGAAACTGTAATAGGTGATAGACTTCCAGAGAACTTGATACTATCACATGACTTACTAGAAGGTAACTATGTAAGATGTGGATATGCAAGTGATGTAGAATTAATCGATGACTTCCCAGGAGAATTCTTAGTAGATATGTCTAGACAACATAGATGGGCAAGAGGAGACGTTCAAATATCTGGATGGTTAAAGAGAAAAATCAAAGATAAGAATGGTCAAAAGATTAAGAATCCATTAAATGGAATAGAGAAGTTTAAGATATTTGATAACTTAAGAAGAATGTTATTAAATCAATGTTTACTTCTATTAATACTAATCTCATTTTTTAGAGGAGATTCATTCTGGACACTAGTATTTGTAGTATTAATAATATCACTTCCAATATTCTTCTATTTGAAAGAGATATTTAATGTTAAAAAGAGAACAGTAGCATCATTTGATCACTATGATTCACTTATGTATGGTGCCAAAGCTCTAGTATCAAGATTATTTATTAACTTTATTACAATTCCATACATGGCAGTAATGCATTTAAATGCTGCGTGTAAGTCACTTTATAGAATGTTCATAAGTCATAAGAACTTACTTAACTGGATTACAGCAGAAGATGCAGCTAAGAGTATAGATAGAAAATTAAAAACATATTTAAAAGGATTTAAAGCTAATTATGTAGCAGTAATAATAATTATTATTGGAACTGTTCTAAATCCTGAAAATATGTTAGTAGCAATACTTATATCATTATCATTCTTATTTGCACCATACTTATTATGGTCAGTAAGTCAAAAAGAAGAAAATACCGATGTACTTACTCCTGAAGAAGATAAAGATTTACTTGAGATTGCAAAAAGAACATGGAAATATTTTGATACTCTATTAAAAGAAGAGAATAATTATTTAATACCAGATAACTATCAAGTAAATAGAGAAATTAAAGAAGATAGTAAGACTTCACCTACAGATATAGGAATGAGCATTACTTCAATAATAAGTGCATATGATTTAGGATTTATCGATAAAGATAAAGCATATAACTTATTAAATAATGTTATTAATTCACTTGATTCTTTAGAAAAATGGAATGGATTAATATATAACTGGTATAACATTAAGACAATGAAAAAGATGATACCATTCGATGTATCATCAGTAGATAATGGTAACTTAGCAGCATGCTTATTAGTTGCTAAGAACTTCTGTAATAAGAATGGATTTAAAGAATTAGAAGATAAGTGTGAAGAGTTATTTGAAAATATGAACTTCAAACCACTATATACTTCTAAAGATGTATTTAGTATTTCATATATTACAAGTGAAGATAGATTATCAGTATATAACTATAATAAGTTTGCTAGTGAAAGTAGAATACTTTCTTTCGTAGCAATAGCTAAAGGAGATGCTCCTTCTAAACACTGGTTATGTTTAGATAAGTCACTTACTAAATATAAGAGATATAAAGGACTTGCTTCATGGAGTGGAACTTCATTTGAGTACTTCATGCCAGAGATATTCATGAAGAGTTATTCTAATACACTACTAGATGAAAGTTATTTCTTCGCAGTAATGTGCCAAAAAGAATACATGAAGGAAGTTGATCACAAGATGCCTTGGGGTATTTCAGAAAGTGCTTATGGTGAGTTAGATGACGGACTTAACTACAAATATAAAGCTTTCTCTACACCATACTTAAAAGTACAGGAAGATAAAGTTCAAAGAGTAGTTATATCACCTTATTCATCACTTCTTGCAATAACTAACTATCCTAATGCAGTATATAAAAATATAAAGAAATTAAAAGATCTAGGATTATATAGTGAATTTGGTTTCTATGAATCATATGATTACGATGATAAAGAAATAGTACTTTCTTACTTTGCACACCATCAAGGAATGATACTAGCATCCTTAGCTAACTACTTAAAGAAAGATACTATTAGAAATTATTTCCATAACGATGTAAGAGTTAAATCTATAGAGATCTTATTAAAAGAAAAGATTCAATTTAACCCAGTAATAGATTTAAAGATCTATGGATATAAGAAATATAATTACGAAAAAGAAGTAGTTGAAAACGATATAAGAGAATTAAATCACTTATCTTATATACCTGAAGTATCAGTACTATCTAATAATAACTACTTGTTATTAATAAACGATAGAGGTAATGGATTCTCTAGATATAAGAGAACACAACTTAACAGATATAGAAAGATTACTGAACAAGATTATGGTAACTTCGTATATATCAAAGATTTATCTAATAACAAGTTCTGGTCAAATACATATGCACCAGTAAATGTTAAACCAGATAGATATAGCATTGTCTTTGCAAGTGATAGAATTAATTTCTTAAGACAAGATGGCGATATACTTACTAAGACAGAAATCATAGTTACTAAAGAGCACGATGCTGAAATTAGAAAGATTACATTTAAGAACCATTCTGATGAAGATAAGTACTTAGAAGTAACAACTTATACAGAACCAATAATAATTGAAAATATTGAAGATATTTCTCATAGAACATTCAAGAGTTTATTTATAAGTAGTAGTTTTGATAGAGAAAAAGAAGCTTTAATTATGTGTAGAAAGAATAACACTAAGAGAAGTAGAGATTATATGGTAACTAAACTACTTATAGAGGATGAACACAGTCTTTCATTTGAAACTGAAAGATCTAGATTTATAGGTAGAAATAGAAATACTGATAGTCCTCAAGCAATGTTTAGAAAGAATTTATCTAACAAAGAAGGAACTACAATAGATCCAGTAATGAGTTTAAGAAGTAACATAGTAGTACCTGCTAAATCAGATAAGACTATTTACTATATAACTGGATTTAGTAAGAGTAAGGATCAAATAAATGAAATACTTGATAGTTACGATAGTTCTAATAAGATTGCAACAGCATTTAAGTATGCAACTCTTGCTAATAACATAAATACTAAAGTACTTAATATTACTGGCCCTGATATGAGAAACTACAATATAATGTTAGATTACTTATATCAAACTAGTAGACATTTCATTAATCCTGAAAGAAAAGATATTCTTACTAAGAATGCTCTAAATCAAACTGGATTATGGAAGTTCGGAATATCAGGTGACCTTCCAATAATGCTTGTTGAACTTCATGACTCAGAGAATTTAAATCTTGTTAAAGAAGTTATTAAAGCATATGAGTTCTATAAGAGTAGAGCAATATTTGTAGATGTAGTAATCATCAATAGGGAAAAAGGTGATTACAAGAAGACAATCAATAGAGAAATAGAAAAAGAAAAATATAGAATGTATTCACTTCATAACTTTATGGATACACCAGGAGAGTTACATGTACTTGATGGAGATTTAGTAAGTCCTGAAGAGACTATACTTCTAAATATGGTTGCTAGATTAAGATTTAATTCTGAAAGATCATCTTCTCTCGATGAAAGCGTTAAGATACTTCAAAAAGAAAATGAAATGATCGATTACGATAAACCAGAATACGTAGAAACACTTGAAAGTGATGAAGAGTATGGTGATTTAGACTTCTATAATGAATTTGGAGGATTCTCTAAAGATAAGAAAGAATATGTTATAACTAATCCTGACACTCCAGTACCATGGACTAACATAATAGCAAACGATAACTTTGGTACTCTAGTAACTAATAACGAATGTGGATTTACTTATGCATATAACTCACAGATGTTTAAATTAACATCATGGACTAACGATATAGTTCTTAACGATAAATCAGAAGTTATTAAAGTAAACGATAAAGTAGTTAATGCTTCGAGTGTAAGACATGGATTTGGATATTCAGTATTTAACCATAATACTAAAGATTACAAGTTCGAAACTACACACTTCGTAGCAGAAGAAGACACTGTTAAATTCTATAAGATTAAGTTTACTAATAAGAAGAATACTAAAGAAACTTATAAGTTAACATTCTCTATTAATCCAACATTTGGACCTAACGAAGAGAAATCTAGTAGATACTTATTAAGTGACTACTATGAGAATATGAATAGTGTTCTAATAAGAAACGTATACAATACTAACTTCAATCATATAACATGCTTTATGTCTTCAACATTACCAATATATGAATATCAAATTAATAAGATATTATTTAAATCTATTACTATTGAAATAGATGTAGATGCAAATAGTGATAAAGAATTTGCATTCATGCTAGGTACTGAAATAGGTAATGACAAAGTTAAAGCATTAAGAGATAAGTATGGAGATATCGATAAGATATCTAAAGAGTTAGATAACGTTAAGAAGTATTGGTCTAATAAACTAGGAAGAATTAAAGTAAGAACAGATGACGATAGCTTTAATGCGATGGTTAATGGTTGGTATTTATATCAAACAATAGCATCAAGATTAAAAGCTAAAGCTGGATTCTATCAAGTAGGTGGAGCATTTGGATTTAGAGATCAATTACAAGATGCAACTAACATAGTAATGGTCGATGAAGAGAAAACAAGAAATCAAATACTTGAAAATGCTAAACATCAATTCTTACAAGGAGACGTTCTTCACTGGTGGCATGAAATAATCATGATGGGACTTAGAAGTAAGTTCAAAGATGATTATCTATGGCTAGTATATTCAGTTAATAGATATGTTAAAGTAACTGGAGATTATAAATTTGTAGATGAAAGAGTGCCTTTTGTAAATGGACAACAACTAGATATAGATGAAGCAGAAAGAGGTATTACTTACTCGTATACAAAAGAAGATGCAAGTGTATTTGAACACTGTGTAATAGCACTTGAAAAATCAATGAGAGAACTAGGTGACAATGGACTACCACTTATGGGTGGAGGAGATTGGAACGATGGTATGAATAGAATTGGTATTGGAGGAAAAGGAACTAGTGTATGGCTTGGCTTCTTCCTATATTACGTATTATCTGATTTCATTGAAATATTCAAAAATAGAAAAGATTTAAATGCTGATAAGTATATTAAATTCTTAAAGAAATTAAAAGAGAGTTTAAATACTAATGCTTGGGATAAAGATTATTATCTAAGAGCATTCTTCGATGATGGTACTAAAGTAGGATCTATAGATAGTGAAGAATGTAAGATAGACTTAATAAGTCAAAGCTTTGCAATATTATCTGATGTTATCGAAGAAGATAAGATACCAAGTGTAATTAAATCAGTAGAAGAAAACCTAGTAGATAAAGACCTAAAGATAATTAAGTTATTAACTCCTGGATTTAGCAAATCTAAGAATAATCCTGGATACATAATGGATTATCCAACAGGAATAAGAGAAAATGGTGGACAATATACTCACTCAGTAAGCTGGTATATAATGGCACTTATAAAACTAGGTTATAACGATTTAGCATACGAATATTATAGTATGATAAATCCTGTAAATCGTACTATCGATAAGAAGAGCACTAAAGTGTATATGGATGAACCATATGTAATCTCAGCAGATATCTATAGTAATAAAGATCATCCTGCTAGAGGTGGATGGACATGGTATACAGGAAGCGCTGGGTGGTTCTACAATATAGCAATTACTGAAATACTCGGACTTAAGAAAGAAGGAAATATTCTTAAGATAGAACCAAGCGTACCAAGTGACTGGAACTCATTCGATGTAGAATATAAGTATTACGATACAACTTATAAAATAAAGGTTAACTTCTCTAATGCTAATAGTATAGTAGTAGATGGAGATAAGATTGATAAAAACTATGTTACTCTTAAGAAAGACAAGAGAGTACATGCAGTAGTAGTCAATATAAGGAGGAAAAAATAATGATTAACTTTGATTTTCACAAATATGTTAATAAATATGTTAAAAAAGAAGATAAGATTACATATTTAGATAAAGCAAAAGAAATAAAAGCAAGATTTATAGAAAATGGAGATTTAGCTTATTGGAATAAGTTAGATACTTACGTTTCTAAAGAAGAACTCGTTAAGATTATAGAGACTACTAAGTTTATTAAAGCTAATTGCGACGTATTTATCGTAATTGGTATAGGTGGATCTTATATGGGAGCTAAAGCTGTTATTGAGGCTTTATCTCCTACATTTAATAGAAAATCACCAGAGATTATATTCTTAGGAAATAATCTATGTGCTGAAGAGTATCAAGAAGTTTTTGATTACATCAGAGAAAGAGAAGTAATAGTAAATGTTATAAGTAAGAGTGGAACTACTCTTGAACCAAGCGTAGCATATCATCTTATTATGAAAGAGATGAGAGAAAAGTATAGCGAAGAAGATCTTCAAAAGAGAATAATAATGACTACTGATAAAGAAAAAGGAGATCTTAGAAAAGAAGCTAATGAAAATGGTTATACGACATTTACTGTACCAGATAATGTAGGTGGAAGATTCTCAGTACTTACACCAGTAGGACTTCTACCAATAGCAGTAGCTGGTATCAATATAGTTAAATTATTAAATGGAGCTACTGAGTCATTCTCTAGAGTAGATAGAGCTTTAGAGTATGCGATAGTAAGAGATATTCTTTACAATAAAGGTAAATATATCGAATCATTTACTGTATATAATCCTAAACTTGCATATTTTACTGAATGGTTAAAGCAATTATTTGGTGAAACACAAGGTAAAGGTGGTAAAGGAATATATCCAACTAGTTGTATCAACTCAAGAGACTTACATTCTCTAGGACAATTCTTACAAGATGGAAAAGATATCATATTCGAAACAGTAATCGGTATTGAAAAAGATGTTACTGTTAGACTAGATGAATATGATATGGAACTTAATAGTCTTAATAGAATAGCACTTGATATGGTAGCAACTGCTCATAATAATGGTAAAACACCAAGTGGAATTATCACTATAGATGAAAAGAATGAAGAGACTATGGGAGAATTAATTCAATTCTTTATTCTAGCTGCTATAATGGGAGCATTACTACTTGATGAAAATCCATTTGATCAACCTGGTGTTGAAGAATATAAGAAACTTATTCACGACGAATTAAAATAGTTATAAAGGGTACTAGTTACCCTTTATTTTTTGGCTATTTTGTGGTATAATTAGGCCATATAAGGAGGAAAGAGTATGATATATATTATTATTACAGTAGGTATAGTTATTCTTTGTATGTTACCTGGTATGATTATTCAGATTAATGAATATGAAAGAGGAATTAAATTCTCTAAAGGTAAATTCAAAAAAATAATGGCTCCAGGATGGCATATAGTACTTCCAATTTTCCAATCATATAAGAAAGTTGACGTAAGAACTAAAGCTGTAGACGTTCCTGCACAAGAAGCTATTACTAAGGATAACGTATCAATTAAAATCAATGCAGTACTTTATTACAAAGTATTTGATGCATCTAAGGCAATACTTGGAGTTGAAAACTTCTATTATGCAATTAGCCAACTTGCTCAAACAACAATGCGTAATGGAGTAGGATCAGTTACTCTAGATGAACTACTAGTAGATAGAGAAAAAATCTCTACAGAAATTTGTAAAGTTATCGATGAGTTAAGTGACCCATGGGGAATTAAAGTTGAAAATGTTGAATTAAAAGATATAGCTCTTCCAGAAGAGATGCAAAGAGTTATAGCAAAAGTTGCTGAAGCTGAAAGAGAAAAACAAGCTGTTATCACTAAGGCTCAAGGTGAAGTTGAAGCCAGTGAAAACTTAACAAGAGCAGCAGAAAATATGGCTAAAGTTCCAGGTGCATTACACTTAAGAACTTTATCTACAATTAACGATGTTTCAAGTGACCAATCTAATACAATAATATTTGCTATGCCAATAGAAGTATTAAGAGCATTTGAAGCAATCGGAGAAAGAGGTAGAATGATGGCTCCGCCGCCGCCACCTCCAAGACATCATGAAGAACCAAAAGAATAAAGGATATCTTTATTCTTTTTCTATGTTATAATTATCTTATTAGGAGGGATAGAATGGTTAAAGAGAAAAAAACTGGATCATTAATTGTAATATCTGGACCTAGTGGAGCAGGAAAGGACACTGTTGTTCAAAAACTACTATCACGAAATAAAAATATAGTTCTTTCCGTATCTATGACTACTAGAGAACCTAGAGGAAATGAAAAAGAAGGAGTAGATTACTACTACGTATCCAAAGAACATTTCTTAAAAGAGATAGATAAAGGTAACTTCTTAGAGTATGCTAATGTATTTGGAAGTAACTACTATGGAACTCCTAAAGATAAAGTGCTTAAGAATTTAGAAAAAGGTATAGATGTAGTACTTGTAATAGATATTCAAGGAGCAGTAAAGATTAAAGAAGTTATGCCTGAAAGTATCTTTATATTTATAATGCCACCTAGTATGAAAGAGTTAAAGAAAAGACTAATAGCAAGAGATACTGAAACTCCTGAAAAGATGTTAGAAAGATTTAAAACAGCATATAAAGAAGTCAACGAAGCAACTAAGTACAACTATGTAGTTATCAATGATGAAGTAGAAGAAGCTGCTAAGAAAATAGAAGCTATAATAACTGCAGAGAAATGTAGAGTAGATCGTATCGAAGACTTCGATTTAAATACAGAAGAAGAATTAATTCACGAATTATTAGTAGAAAAAGGATTAACTCATGCTTAATCCTTTTTAATGCCGACTTAGCTCATCTGGTAGAGCAACGCCCTCGTAACGCGTAGGTGGTAGGTTCGAGTCCTATAGTCGGCACCATATTGAAGTATAGAACTAATAGTTCTTTTTTTATTGCTAGGGTAAATAGTGTATGCTATAATAAAAAACTATCAAAGGAAGTGTTTTGGAAATGAATAACGTAGGAAAGAAAGTATTATCGGTAGTAGCTGCAGGTTCACTATTATTTTTAGGTGGATGTACTAATGTTGATTCAACAGGAGCACCTGTAAGACAAAAAGTTAGTAGTGTATTTTCAAGAGTTAATGAAAGCTGCTATTATCAAATAGAAGGACAAGATTGTGTTAAGATGTTCAACACTGATAATGTTTATTTGATGTACGATAAAGATACATATGAAGTAACTGAAGTATTACATTCTAGTGCATATACTAAAAATGGAGTAAATTTGGGTGAAATATTATATACATTTGATGATGAAATATTATCTGTATATTACGATGGAGATCCTGATTATACTCAAAACTATGCTTATCGCCGTTATTTGTTTGATAATAATTATGTAGTACCGCTAGGTGAAGCAGGTCACTATATAGATGGTGGATTAGATATGAAAGATAGTTATTCTCTAGATGAAATTAGAGAGCTTGAACCACAAATAAAAGCAGGATTAATAATTATCAATGGTGAAAAAGAAAAAGTAAAAAGCATTGGGCAAAAAAAGTAGAAAGAATTCTACTTCTTTTTTTTACATAAATGGACAAGGTATGGCCCTATTATGAACATTTATATATAGTTGTTATGCTATAATGTGGTTGAATAAGGTGATGATATGAATAAGAAAACTGCAATTATTGTCGTTATAATTTTTATAGTATCTTCCTTAAGCTTAGGTATGCTAGGCTCTTTTATAGTTAAACAATATTTTTATACTGAAGAAAATGAAAATACTGATAGAAAAGAAGAGAATAAGAAACAAGATGATTACAACATACCTGTACCTATTGTACATAACGTTACAGGAGTGCAATTAAATAAGAAGAATATAGGATTAAAGAAAGGTAAAAGTGAAACTCTAATAGCAACTATATTACCTAGTAATGCTAGCAATAAAAAAGTTATTTGGACTTCAAACAATAAAAAAGTTGCCACTGTTGATTCAAAAGGTAAAGTAACTGCAGTTGGAGAGGGTAAAGCCACTATTACTGTTAAGACAGAAAATGGTTCAAAGACTGCTAAATGTATAGTTATAGTTTCAAAATCAACTATACATGTAACAAGTATAACTTTAAACAAGAGTACATTATCTATTAATACAGGTAAAACAGAACAATTGATGGCAAGTACTAATCCAACTAATGCAACTAATACAAAATTAATATGGTATAGTAGTGATGAAAAAATAGTTAAAGTTGACTCGTATGGAAGAGTTACTGGAATTGCACCAGGAGTTGCTACTATAACAGTTAAATCTGAAGATGATAAGAAAACTTCAACTTGCAAAGTAACTGTATCAGATGAAATTATTTATGTAACTGACGTTACTCTAAATACAAATGATATAACATTATATACTGGAAAGAGTACAACTCTTGCAGCTAATGTTAATCCTGGTAATGCTACCAATAAAAAGGTAACATGGAAGAGTAGTAATACTAGTGTTGCAACTGTAGATCAAAATGGAAAGATTATGGCATTTGCTCCAGGTACTTCGACAATTACTGTTACGACAGCTGACGGTAATAAAAACGCAACATGTAATGTTACAGTTAAGAATGAGACAATAAATGTAACTGGTGTTACTTTAAATAAAAGCACTCTATCATTAAATAGTGGAAGTAGTGAAACATTAATTGCAACCGTTACTCCTAGTAATGCTACTAATAAAAAAGTAACTTGGAAAAGTAGTAACGCCGAAATAGCAAAAGTAGATAGTACTGGGAAAGTAACTGCAGTTAAAGATGGAACAGTAACAATTACTGCAACTACTTCAGATGGTGGTAAGACCGCAACTTGCAAAGTTACCGTTACAACTGCAGTAACAAGTATAAAACTTAATAAAACTGATATGTATATGCTTCCAGAACATCCTAAAGAAGATGCTAGTACTTATAAAAGCCAATTAAAAGCTACTATTAGTCCTAGTACTGCAACTGATAAGACAGTTACATGGACTAGTAGTAATACATCCATAGCGACAGTAGACTCTAAGGGGAATGTAGTTTCTAAAAAAGCTGGAACAGTTACTATAACTGCCAAATCATCTAATGGTAAGACAGCTAAATGTACTATTTATGTTAGGCCAACTACATTAACTAACATCTATGAAATTACACCTACCAAAGTATGTACTATAACTAGAGATTTAAATAATGATGTTAGACCTATGCAAGGAGTATATTTCTATAAGAATGGAACTACTTACTATGCATTATATGCAGGATTTCAGGCAGATGATAAACCAACAGTTATGACATTAGTAAATCTAAACAGTTGCACTATAATTACTAAGAATAACAATTATGGCTTTGAGCACGCTAACGATATTGCATACTATAATGGGAAATATTATGTAATATATTCAGGTAAAGTACATGGAATAACTATTAAGAACAATAATCAAATAGTGATAGATGCTAATCCAATCCAAACCAACTTTAAGTTTTCTGGATTTGAGTACGATACAGTTAATAAAAAGTTTTATATAAAAGCAGGTAACTATCTTCAAACATTCCCTAGTTTTACTTCAGCTGCATCCAAAAAGAAAACTATTGGAATTATGCCTAATTACTATACTAATATCGAAAGTGGAAATATTAAGATGGTAAGTCAAGGATTGACTTATGCAAATGGTAATCTTTATTTACCTAGAACTATTAGTGACACTACATCTACTCATTTTAATCATACTTATATAATGGTATATGATGCCACTACAGGTAAATATAAATACACTATGCATTTCTCTGGAAACTTCTTGGGACATTTAGAAGGAATCAACGTTATCGGAGATACTCTATATATGGGAATGAATTTCCATCAGACATCTCCTAAAAATCAAACCTTCTTGAAATACACTGGATTAAGCGCAATGGAGAAAAAATATCAAGATTCTTTAACATAATATAAGTAGGACTTCGTCCTACTTTTTTTGTTGACTAAATAACAATTATTCATATAATAATAAGAGCTTGGAGGAGTTATGATTTATACAAGTAACTATAAAAATATAGACCAAAAAGATATGGAAGCATTTGCATTATCTATATCTGGAGATAAAGGTAAGAGTTCTAATCCACCATATCAAGGAAAATGTGATACAAGATTTGCTCCTAAAAAAGAATTTTGGAGAGCTTGGAAAGATAATAGAGGAAAAGTTGACGAAGAAGAGAACAATAAGTTCTATATTAGACATTTCTACGATGAAGTATTATCTAGACTTGATGTAGATAAAGAATATAGAAATTTAGATGAGAAAATTTTACTATGTTACGAAGAACCAATGGATTTTTGTCACAGACAAATAGTAGCCACTTGGTTTGAACTTCTTTTAGGTGTACAAGTTCCTGAAATAAAACAAGTAGGTTATAACGTAGTAGAACTTCCTACTAATAGAGAGTGGATTAAAGATTATTTAGAAGAATATATGAAAGAAAAGATAGATACTATTGGATTTAATTCACTTCATGCATATCATTTACATGAAAAAGCAAGAAAGTTAGAAGAGAATGCTACTAATAACGAAGACATTAGATTAGCATTTGAACTTAGATCGTATGCTTACGAAGTAGAAAATAGTTATTTAGAAAGTAAAAAGGGTAGAAGTAAAAAAGTCGATTAGCAATTCGACTTTTTATATGTAAATATCCGTATAATTAAGCAAAAACATTTACTATTAATCATTTGTCATTGTTGTCAAAAAATTAATTCAATGTTATTATTAGTATGATAGAAGGTGGTTAGTCAATGATAGTAGTGTTTTTTAGAGACATTCTAGACGGATGGGTATATGTACTCTGGGTTGTAGTACTTCTTTTCGCAGAACTAGCTATTTATGGTATTGTAGCAGATAGAAAAAGAGAAGTTATTAAAGCTGGATTACTTGCCAAAAAACAAAGAGACATTGAATCAGGTAAAGAAGCAGAAAAAGCTGCCTTAGCAGATAAGCAAATCCTTGACGTTATGGAAGAAGATGAGGAAGAGGATTTAACTAAGAAAGAGGAAGCACCTCAAGTATTAGTAATCGGTGAAGACGGTGCAGACAATAGCAAATAATAATCATAGGAGGAAAGATGATAACATTAAATTCGATACTTAAAATCCTTAATAATATAGTAGACATACTAATTCTATGGCTTATGATTTATTACCTTTTAAAAAGTATGAAAAACAATGTTAAACTTACATTGATTTTTAAAGGTGTATTAATAATCTTTGTTGTAAAACTAATTAGTGTTGTATTCCATTTAACAGCAGTTGATTTGATACTTGAATATATAATCATGTGGGGACCTCTTGCGTTGATTATCATATTCCAACCAGAGATAAGAACAGTTTTAGAGCAATTAGGTAGAAGCCAATTATTAGGTAGACATAAAACATTAACTGTAGATGAAAGAGAAAGAATGATATATGAAATAGTACAATCAATGGACTATTTGAGAAAACAAAAGATAGGTGCATTAATTGTAATTGAAAGAGATGTAAGTCTAAGTGATTATATCGAAAGATCTAAAAAGATTTATGGAGATTTAACTAGCGACTTACTTATCGCATTATTCTTCCCTAATAATCCAATGCATGATGGTGGAGTAATATTACAAGGAAACAAGATCAGCTGTGCAGGAGCAGTATTCCCTACAAGTAACAGTTCGAAAATTAATAAGAGACTTGGAACAAGACATAGAGCAGCTCTTGGTATAACTGAAGAAACAGATTGTATTTCACTTATTGTATCTGAGGAAACAGGAAGATTATCAATCGCAATTAAGGGAGAGTTATATTACAATTTATCACTTGATGATGTAAGAATGATGTTAATAGATGAATTAAGACCAAAGAAAGAATCTGATTTCGAAGATGAGATTGATGAGGAAGAGATATATGAAGAGAACAAGTAGAGTAGTAACATTTTTTAAATCAATTGCAAAATTCTTTGATAGAATTCTTATCACACCTATTACAAAATTCATTATGGGAATTATTAAATTCTTCAATACTAATGGAACAGGAATTGAAAAGATTCTAGTCCATAGACAATCATTAATTGTTATATCATTAATATTTGCAATAATAACATTTGTTGCGATAGACCAAAAACATGTTAGTTTAATAGATAATTCAGCTGAGATTTTATATAATCAAAAGGTAACAGTTAACTACAATCAAGAATTATATGTAGTTGAAGGTGTCCCTGAGACAGTTGATTTAACTATGGTAGGTAGAAAATGGGATGTTTACTTAGCTAAACAGTATCCAGTAGAAGGAGTAGTACTAGACTTAACTGGATACACTCCAGGATCATACCAAGTTGGATTTAAATATGAACAAGTAGTTAACAGCGTAGAATATAAAGTAGATCCAAGTACAGTAAATATCAGAATTTATTCTAAAGAAAGAGTCAGTAAAGAATTGGTACCTGAAATTATTCACAGAGATAAATTAGACACTAAACTTAATATCGATAGTATCGTACTTGATAGAGATGACATTATTGTCAAAGGTGCACAACATGTACTAGAACAAGTAGCTACTGTTAAAGCAATAGTAGATATCGAAAAATTAAGTAATGCTAAAGTAGGTACTACTAAATTAAGTGATGTTCCTTTAATCGCATATGATAATGAAGGAAATAAGATGAATGTAGATATAGTACCTAATAAGTTATCTGCAATAGTAAAAATAACTTCACCAAGTAAAGAAGTTCCAATAAGGCTTGAAGCTGATGGTGAATTAGATGGAGTTGCTATTAAAGAATTAAAAGGTGATATCGATAAGGTAACAGTATACGGAAGCAAGGAAGCAATTGAAAAGATTGAATACTTACCAGTAAAAGTTAAAGTGCAAGGCGTTAAAGAAAATAGAACTTATACAATTAACTTAACTAAACCTGTAGGTATTAGAGAAATAAGTGCTAAGACTATTACAGTTACATTAACTGTTGATAATATAGCTACTAAGACAGTTCAAAACATTCCAATAGATACAATCAACTTGACTAGTGGATTAAAAGTTCAAGCTATTGGAGAAGAAAACAGAAGTGTCGAAGTAATTATTAACGGAAGTAGCTCAATTATAAAAGACATTGATGCTTCACAAGTACAAGCTTATATTGATTTAACTGGCAAAGGTGTAGGTGAGTGGTCAGTTCCAGTACAAGTAACTGGAGATGATACAAGAGTTACTTATACACCAAGAGTTAAAGAGGTAAAAATAAAGATATCTAAAAAGTAGTTTGCTTAAAAAGCAAACTTCTTTTATTTGTATTTTAAACAAAACGTGCTATAATTTTCTTGGGTGTTTATTATGGGAAGAAAAGAAAACAGACAATTACAAAGAAAAAAAGAGAATAAAAAGAAGCTAAAAGATCTAGATAAAGAGATTCGTGAAGATGAAACTGACGTATCTAGACTTATTAAAATATTTTGTGGAGTAGTAGCAGCTTTAGTTATATTCTATTTGGTATTTGCCTTCTTTAATGGAGAATTATTTAAGAAGACAGAAAAGACTCCTGAAGTAATACAAGATGTAGTAATACCAGCAGGAACTGTATTTAATAGAGAAGAAAGTGAATATTACGTACTTCTATATGATTTTGGTGGAGAAAACAAAGTATATTGTGCTAGCCTTCATGATTTATATGGAGTATCTGGTAAGACTGAAAAAATGTATACAGTAAACTTAGCTAGTGGTCTTAACAAGAGTTATGTAGTTACAGATGCATCACAAGTTAATACTTCTAGTGCTGAAAACCTTAAAGTAGTTGATGCTACATTAATTAAGATTAAAGATGGTAAAGCAGTACTTACTATAGCTGGTAAGACTAAGCTAGCTGAATATGAAAAAACATTACTAAAATAAGAGAGATAAACTCTCTTTTTTGTTTCTCTAAAATGTGTTATTATAAATATGATAGGATAGTGAGCAAGATGGAGAAAAAGAAAACTAATAGAAGACCAACAAGAAAGAGAATTGTGGAAGAAAAGAAAGTTGAAAAAAATGATGATAAAACAGAATTTAGTTTAATTGAAGTTATTATCATAATGATTATATGTATCGTATTCGGTTTGTTAATTGGAGGATACATAGCTAGTCAAAAGAAGTATGATTCTAATGATGAACACAAGATAGACTTTAATGAAATAAATGGATTATATGAAGATATTAAAAATAACTATTATGGAGAGTATGCAGAAACTAGTTTTAGAGATAATACAGTAAATGGTATGCTTTCTTCTTTAAAAGATCCATATGCTAGACTAATTACTAGTGAAGAATCTGAAAGTTATCAAGAAGAATTAGAAAGTGAATTTATTGGAATAGGTGTTACTGTAGTAATGAATTATGACGGATTTCCGATGGTAAATGAAGTATTTAAAGCTTCACCTGCAGAAAAATCTGGTATGAAAGTAAACGATGTATTTGTAAAAGTAGATGATAAAGATTTAACAGGTATGCCTATGGATGAAGTTATTTCTCTAATTAAGAACGGTAATAGAGGCGATAAAGTAAAAATCACTGTCAAAAGAGACGATAAAGAAATAGATATTACGATCTCTAAAGATATTATTACTACTCCAACAGTTAGTTATTCGATAATTAATAAAGAAGAGAAGAAAATAGCTAAGATAGTAATATGTAATTTCTCTAAGAATACTTTTAAAGAATTTAAAGATGTCTATGAAGAAATAAAGAAAGAAAAGATAGATGGAATAATACTAGATTTAAGAGGTAATGGTGGTGGATACTTATCATCAGCTCCATTAGTAGCATCTATGTTCTTAGATAAAGATAAAGTTATATACATCGAAAAGAGCAAAGATAAAGAAGAGAAGATTTATTCTAAAGATGAAAGAGTAATAAAAGAGAAAACAGTTATACTTATCGACGGTGGAACAGCTTCAGCTTCTGAGATACTAGCAAGTGCGTTAAGAATAAATAACGATGTACAATTAGTTGGAAATACTACATATGGAAAGAATACTATTCAAAAGATACATAAATTAAAAGATGGTGCATTAGTTAAGTTCACAATAGGTGAATGGTTTAATGCAAATGAAAAAAGTATTATTGATGAGCCACTTCATCCTGATATAGAAGTTACTTATAAAGATGGTACTGATACAGCTTTAATTGAAGCTTTAAATTTATTTTAGGAGATGAGTTAGATGAATAAAAAAGGATTTACATTAATCGAAGTAATTGCAGTAGTAGTAATATTAGGATTATTAATGATAATAGCTGTACCAGCAGTTACACAGTATATTAACTCTTCTGATGAATCAGTATACGTTAATAATGTTTCATCATTCTTACAGCAAACAAAATTGTTATATCAAGAAAAAGAGTTTGGACCACAAATAGAAGTTGGAGATATTATGGTTGTACCAATTAGTCTATTAGATTTAGAAAAGGGAAATACTACTAATTCACCATTTGGTACATATAGACAAGAGCAAAGTTATATTCTAATAAGAAGAACAGCTAAATCATATGATTATTATGCTACAGTAGTAGATAGTTCTAATAGAGGACTAACTGAAGTAAAAGAAGATGAATTAAATAATAATGTTATTGGAAAGGTAAACGTTACAACAGTTCCAATGTTTGATAGTTTATATAGTTGTACTTCAGAGTCATATATAATCAATCGTAGTGCTAATTTCTCATTTAAAGGAGAAATATATCATCCGGTAGAATATAGAGGATATGGCGATCAAATGTGTAGTAAAACTATGCCGATTATAATAGTTGCAAAAGGATAACAAAAATTATATGTTATCTTTTTATTTTTTCTTTTAAAAAAGTTTAAAAAAGCCTTGATTTTATAGCCTATGGGTGCTATAATTTTAAACGTGTGTGGCTGCTTAGATGTGTGAGGTTGCTGATACGCCAGGCAAAGTTGCTAGGAATAAATCAGGTTATTTACACGGAGCAAGTCTATACAGAGATATAGGCGAAGGGAGGATTTAATATGTCAAATATAATTCGTATTAAATTAAAAGCATATGATCATAGAGTTCTTGATAATGCTGCTACAAAGATAGTTGAAACTATCAAAAGAAGTGGAGGAGTTGTAAGTGGGCCAGTACCACTACCTACTGAAATTGAAAAGTTCACTATATTAAGAGCAGTTCATAAGTATAAAGACTCTCGTGAACAATTCGAAATGCGTACGCATAAAAGATTAATTGATGTTAAAAATCCAAACAAGGAAGTTGTTGATGCATTAGCTCATCTAGATCTTCCAAGTGGTGTTGACATTCAAATCAAACAATAATTATAGGAGGAAATAAAAAATGAAAGGAATCTTAGGTAAAAAGATAGGAATGACTCAAGTTTTTGCTACTAATGGTAAATTAATTCCTGTAACAGTAATCGAAGTTGAACCAAATGTTGTAACTCAAATTAAGACTGTTGAAAAAGACGGATACGATGCAGTACAACTTGGAACAGTTGATGTTAAGGAAAAGAATTCCACTAAAGCACAAATTGGTCATGCAAAAAAGGCAAACACTGCTCCTAAGCGCTTCTTAAAAGAACTTAGAGGAGTAAACGTAAATGACTATTCACTTGGTCAAGTATTAAAAGCTGACGTATTTACAGCTGGAGAAATCGTAGATGTATCTGGAGTTAGCAAAGGAAAAGGTTTCCAAGGAGTAATCAAACGTTATAATCAGAGCCGTGGTCCTATGGGACATGGTTCACAATACCATAGAGGTGTAGGTTCTCTAGGTACATTATTACCAATGCACGTTCTTAAAGGTAAGAAATTACCAGGACACATGGGTAATGTAACAACTACTATTCAAAATTTGGAAGTAGTATCAGTTGATTTAGAAAATAATGTTATCTTAATCAAAGGTAATGTTCCAGGTCCAAAAAAATCTTTAGTTATGATTAGAACTTCTGTTAAAAAAGGAGACAAAACAAATCAAGCAATTGAACTTGTTTCTTACGAAGTAGCAGAAGAAAAACCTGTAGAAGTTGAAGCAACTGAAGAAACAGTTGAAGTTGAAGCAACTGAAGAAACTAAAGAAGAAAACGTTGGAGAATAATCATCATATATAAATAATGATTGAATTAAATATGATGAAAGGAGGAATTTAACAATGGCAAAAGTAACACTTTTAAATTTAAAAGGTGAAAAGATTGAGGACATTAAATTAAACGATACAGTATTCGGAATTGAACCAAATAAAAATGTATTATACGATGCAATTATTTTAACAAGAGCATCATTAAGACAAGGTACACATAAAACTAAAACTCGTTCAGAAGTTTCTGGAGGAGGAAGAAAACCTTGGAGACAAAAAGGAACTGGACGTGCTCGTCAAGGATCAATTAGAGCAGTTCAATGGGTAGGTGGAGGAAGATATGGAACTCCAGTACCAAGAGATTATAGTAAAAAACAAAATCGTAAAGAAAGAGTATTAGCATTAAAGAGTGCTTTAATAAGCAAACTTGAAGATACAGTTGTAGTTGAAAACTTAACAGTTAAAACTCCAAAGACTAAAGAAATGCTAAACATATTAACTGCTTTAAAATTAAATGATGTTAATACATTAGTAATTGTTAAAGAGTTAGATGAAAATTTAATCTTAGCTTCAAGAAACATTTCAAATGTATTATTAATTGAAGCTAGTGAAATTAATGTATTAGATTTAGTAGCTGCTAACAAAGTATTAGTTACTAAGGATGCATTAGAAGCTATCGAGGAGGTGCTAAAGTAGTATGAATACTAAGTATTTAGAAATAATTAAAGCGCCAGTAATTACTGAAAAAAGTACAAGACTTAGTCAAGAAGAAAATAAATATGTATTTAAAGTAGATTCAAAAGCTACTAAAGATCAAATCAAAGAAGCTATTGAAACTATATTTAAAGTTAAAGTTGTAGGAATATCTACAATTAACGCAAAAACTAAGAAGAAGAGAGTTGGACGTTATACAGGAAGAACTAACAGATATAAAAAGGCTGTAGTTAAACTTGCTGACGGACAATCAATCGAACTTAGTTAGGAGGGAGATTAATTATGGCAATTAGAAGTTATAAGCCAACAACTAATGCAAGAAGATTAATGAGTACACTTGTTAATGAAGAATTAACTAAAGATGCTGCTCCTTGCAAATCATTAGTAGTTAGTTTAAATAAAAATGGTGGTCGTAATAATCAAGGTAGAATAACAGTTAGACACCATGGTGGTGGAGCTAAAAGAAAATATAGATTAATCGACTTTAAGAGAAATAAAAGAGATATACCTGGTAAGGTAGCATCAATAGAATATGATCCAAACAGAAGTGCTAACATCGCATTAATCAATTATGCTGATGGTGAAAAAAGATATATTCTTGCACCAAAGGATCTAAAAGTTGGAATGACAGTTGAGGCTGGAGAAAAAGCTGATATCAAAGTTGGAAATTCACTTCCACTAAATCTTATCCCAGTTGGAACTGTAGTTCACAATATCGAATTAAAACCTGGTAAAGGTGGAGAACTAGCAAGAAGTGCTGGAGCAAGTGCTCAAATTCTTGGTAGAGAAGGAAATTATGTAATGCTTCGTCTATCTAGCGGTGAACAAAGAAAAGTTCTTGGAACTTGCTATGCTACTGTTGGAGTTGTAGGAAATGAAGATTACGAACTTGTTAAAGTAGGAAAAGCTGGTAGAACTCGTCATATGGGTATTAAACCAACAGTTCGTGGATCAGTTATGAACCCTAATGATCACCCACATGGTGGTGGAGAAGGACGTGCACCAGTTGGTCGTAAAGGTCCAGTTACTCCTTGGGGTAAACCTGCTCTTGGTTATAAGACAAGAAAGAAAAAGGCGTCTGATAAATTAATAATGAGACGTCGTAGTAAGTAAGGAGGATAAATAATGGCAAGAAGTCTAAAAAAAGGTCCTTATGTATTTGATAGATTATTAAAGAGAGTAAGAGAACTTAATAAATCTGGAAAAAAAGAAGTAATTAAAACTTGGTCTCGTCGTTCAACAATCTTCCCTGATTTCATAGGGCATACATTTGCAGTACATAATGGAAAAGAATTTATTCCAGTATATGTAACTGAAGATATGGTTGGACACAAACTTGGAGAATTTGCATTAACTCGTAAGTTTGGTGGACATGGAACAAGTAAAGAAACTAAATAACTAGGAGGGTATAATAATGGAAGCTAAAGCAATTGCAAAATCTCTTAGAATATCACCAATTAAGGCAAGATTAGTTGTTGACTTAGTTCGTGGTAAAGATGTTAATGAAGCATTAAATATTTTAAATAATACAAATAAGAAAACTAGCAAATTTGTTATTAAAGTTGTTAACTCAGCTATAGCTAATGCTACAAACAACTTTAATATGGATAGAAACAAACTATTCATCAAAGAAGCTAGAGTAGATGCAGGTCCTGTAATGAAAAGACACATGTTCGATTCTAGAAGCCACATTGGTAGAAAAGATAGAAGAACAAGTCATATCGTTATAACTGTAGCAGAAAAATAATCTTAAAGGAGGTTAGAGTATGGGACAAAAGGTTAGTCCAGTCGGACTTAGAATTGGAATCAATAAAGGTTGGGAAGCAAACTGGTATGCTAACAAAAAAGACTTTAGTAATTGTTTAGAAAACGATCTAAAGATTCGTAAGTTCTTAGATAAGAAGTTAGCAAACGCAGGAGTAAGTTCCGTTGAAATCGAAAGAAATGCTAAAAGATGTGAAGTTATCGTTCATACATCTAAACCTGGTGTAATCATCGGTAAAGGTGGAGAAGAAATCGAAAACTTAAAGAAAGAAATAGCAAAAATAACTAACGAAAATGTACAAATTTCAATCGTTGATATAAAGAAGCCTGATTTAGATGCAACATTAGTTGCTAAGTCAATAGCTGAACAAATAGAAAACAGAGCTTCATTTAGAATGGCTCAAAAGAAAGCAATTAGAAACGTTATGAAAGCAGGAGCTAACGGAGTTAAAACTTCAGTTTCTGGAAGACTTAACGGTGCTGATATCGCTCGTAGTGAAGGATACTCAGAAGGAACAATCCCACTTCATACTTTAAGAGCTGATGTTGATTATGCTACAGCTGAAGCTGATACAACATTCGGTAAAATCGGAGTTAAAGTATGGATCTACAAAGGAGAAATCCTTGGTAACAAAAAGGCTAAAGGAGGTAATTAAGAATGTTAATACCATCAAGAACTAAATATCGTCGTGTTCATAGATTACCTTACGAAGGTCGTTCAAAGGGTAACACTGAATTACACAATGGTACTTATGGGTTACAAGCTCTAGAAGGTGCTTGGATTACAGCAAATCAAATCGAAGCAGCTCGTGTAGCTATGACTCGTTATATGAAACGTGGAGGAAAAGTTTGGGTAAACATTTTCCCACATATGCCTTTAACAAGAAAACCACTTGGTACTCGTCAAGGAAAAGGTAAAGGTAACGTTGAGGCATGGGTAGCAGTAGTTAAAGCTGGAAAGATAATGTTCGAAATAAGTGAAGTAACAGAAGACGTTGCAAGAGAAGCATTAAGACTAGCATCACACAAACTACCTATCAAAACTAAATTCGTTATGAAAGAAAATGGTGGTGATATAAATGAAGGTTAATGAAATGAGAAATCTAACCACTGAAGAAATAAACACAAAGATTAAAGAGGCAAAAGAAGAATTATTCAATCTTCGTTTCCAACAAGCTACTGGAAATCTAGAACAACCTTCAAGAATAAGAGAGTTACGTCATCAAGTTGCAAGACTTAAGACAATACTACGTGAAAGAGAATTATCTAAATAGGAGGGTATTATGGAAAAGACAAATAGAGAATTAGTTGGAAAAGTTGTTAGTTCTGTAAATAACAAAACTATTACTGTATTAGTTGAAACTTACAAGAAACATCCATTATATGGAAAAAGAGTTAAGTCTTCAAAGAAATATGCAGTTCATGATGAAACAAACAAAGCAAAAGTAGGAGATATAGTTAGAATAGCTGAAACTAAGCCAATTTCTAAAACTAAGAGATTCTACTTAAAATCAATAGAAAAGGAAGCAGTTATTTTATAACTCTTAGGTGAAGGAGGATTAATTATGATTCAACAAGAAAGTCGTTTAAAAGTTGCTGATAACTCAGGAGCAAGAGAACTTTTAGTTATTCGTGTTATGGGTGGAAGCAAAGTAAAAACTGGTAATGTCGGTGACATAGTTGTTGGTACAGTTAAGAATGCCACACCTAATGGAACTGTAAAAAAAGGAAAAGTAGTAAAAGCAGTTATTGTTAGAACTACATTTGGTTTAAGAAGAGATGACGGATCTTACATCAAATTTGATGATAATGCTTGCGTAATCATTAAAGATGATAAGACTCCAGTTGGAACACGTATCTTCGGACCAGTAGCTAGAGAACTTCGTGAAAAAGACTTTATGAAGATAGTATCTTTAGCTAAGGAAGTACTATAGGAGGATATTATGAACTTAAAAGTAGGAGATAAAGTTGTAGTAATAGCTGGTTCTAGCAAAGGTAAAGAAGGAAAAATTACTAAGACTCTAAGAAATGAAAATAGAGTAATAGTAGAAGGATGTAATATAGTTAAGAAACATAGAAAAGGTAATGGTCAAGAATCAGGAGGAATCCTTGAGACTGAAGCACCTATTCATGTATCAAACGTTATGCTAATCGATCCTAAGACTAAAAAGAGAACTAGAATCGGTCATGTTGTAGAAAATAATAAGAAGATAAGAGTAGCTAAGAAATCTAGCGAAAAGATTGACTAGTGGAAGGAGGGTATAGATTATGAACCGCCTAAAAGAAAAATATAAAAATGAAATCGTTCCAAATTTAATTAAAAAACACAACTATAATACAATCATGGAAGTTCCTAAATTAGAGAAAATAGTAGTTAACATGGGTGTTGGAGATGCTACAGGAAATTCAAAACTTCTTGAAGCAGCAGTAAAAGATTTAAGTCTTATTACTGGACAAAAACCTGTAGTTACAAAAGCTAAAAAGTCTATTGCAGGATTCAAAGTAAGAGAAGGACAAGCAATTGGATGCAAAGTTACTTTAAGAGGTGAAAATATGTATAACTTCTTAGATAAACTAGTATCAATTGGTTTACCAAGAGTTCGTGATTTCAGAGGAGTATCTTCTAAAGCATTTGATGGAAGAGGAAACTATACACTAGGAATCAAAGAACAATTAATATTCTCAGAAATTGAATATGACAGCGTTGTTAAAGTTCGTGGAATGGATATAGTATTTGTAACAACTGCAAAATCTAATGAAGAAGCATATGATTTATTAAGTGAACTTGGAGTTCCATTTAGAAAGTAATCGGAGGTAAATAATGGCAAGAAAAAGTATGATTGTTAAAGCTAATAGAAAGCAAAAATACAAAGTACGTGAATATACTCGTTGCAAAAGATGTGGAAGACCACATGCTGTTATGAGTAAATTTGGAGTATGCCGTATTTGCTTTAGAGAATTAGCTTATAAAGGACAAATACCAGGTGTTAAGAAATCAAGCTGGTAATTGGGAAGGAGGATTAAATTATGGCTGTAGTAACTGATAAGATTGCTGATATGTTAACTCGTATCCGTAATGCAAATTCAATGGGTTATACTGATGTAACCGTTCCTGCTTCTAAAATGAAAATAGAAATAGCTAGAATTTTAAAAGAAGAAGGATTTATTAAAGACTATAAAGTAACAGGTGAAACTGCTCAAAAAACAATTGAGATAACACTTAAATACGGAAATAAAAAAGAAAAAGTAATAACAGGACTAAAACGTATTTCAAAACCAGGATTAAAAGTTTATGTTAAAAATGATGAAATTCCAAAGGTTCTTAATGGATTAGGAATTGCTATAATTTCAACTTCAAAAGGAATTATGACTGATAAAGAAGCACGTAAACAAAATGTTGGTGGAGAAGTTTTAGCTTACATTTGGTAGGAGGTAAATCATGAGTCGTATTGGAAATAGAAAATTAGAAATTCCTGCTGGTGTAACTGTAAGTGAAGAAAACGGAATCGTTACTGTTAAAGGACCAAAAGGAGAATTATCTACTAAGTTAGCTGCAAATGTTAACATCAAAGTAGAAGATAACTCTTTAGAAGTTCTAAGAGATAGCGATGAACATAAACCAATGCATGGAACAATGAATGCATTAATCAATAATATGATTATTGGAGTTACAAAAGGTTTCGAAAAACAATTAGAGATAATTGGTGTTGGATACCGTTTTGCAACTAAAGGAAATGCAATAGTAATAAATGCTGGATATTCTCATCCAGTAGAAATGCAAATTCCAGAAGGAATCACTGTTGAATTACCAAGCAACACAGAATTAACAATTAAAGGAATCAACAAAGAATTAGTTGGAGAATTTGCAGCAAATGTAAGAAAAGTAAGACAACCAGAACCTTATAAAGGAAAAGGTATTCGTTATAAAGACGAACACATTATCCGTAAGGAAGGTAAGAAAGCTGCTTAATATATAAGATAAGGAGAGTTACTGATGATTAAAAAAGATTCAAGAAACGCTATGCGTGAAGTAAGACACGATAGAGTAAGAAGAGAAATACATGGTACAAGTGCTGTTCCAAGACTAAATGTATTTAGATCTAACTCAAACATTTTTGCTCAAATCATCGATGATGAGACTGGTACAACTCTAGTTAGTGCTTCATCACTTGATAAAGATTTAAAGTTAAAAAATGGAAGTAATGTTGAAGCAGCAACTAAAGTTGGAGAAAAAGTAGCTGCAGAAGCTGAAAAAGCAAAAATTAAAAAAGTTGTATTTGATAGAGGTGGATACCAATATCATGGACGTGTAAAAGCTTTAGCAGAAGCTGCTCGTTCAAAAGGTTTAGAATTCTAGAAGGAGGTTATTTATGGAAAACAAAAAAAATGACCCAAAGCAAAAACTATTAGAAGAACAAGTAATTGAAATAAAGAGCGTTGTTAAAGTTAATAAAGGTGGTAGACAAAGAAGATTTTCTGCTACTGTTGTTGTTGGGGATAGACATGGACAAGTTGGATTAGGTATGGGAAAAGCTAACGAAGTACCTGATGCAATAAAGAAAGCTATTCAAGATGCTAACAAAAATTTAGTTAAGGTTCCACTAACTGAAGATAGAACTATCGCTTATGAAGTTATTGGAAACAGAGGAGCTGCAAAAGTATTATTAAAACCAGCACCAGCTGGAACTGGAGTTATAGCAGGTGGTGCAGTTAGAGCTGTACTAGAACTTGCTGGAATCCGTGATATCGTTTCAAAATCACTTGGAGCAAGAACAAAGAACAATATGGCAAATGCCACACTTAATGCATTAAAGCAAATTAAAACACCTGAACATATCGCTGAACTAAGAGGAAAAACAGTAGAGGAGATTTTAGGATAATGAAATTACATGAATTAGAGAAAAATTTAGGTGCTACTCATAAGAAAAAAATCTTAGGACGTGGAAGAGGATCAGGTTTAGGAAAAACAAGTGGTAAAGGTCATAAAGGACAAAATGCTAGAAGTGGTGGAGGAGTAAGAACTATATTTGAAGGTGGACAAACTCCTTTATATAGAAGAATTCCAAAGAGAGGATTCAATAATTACGAATTCAGAACAGAATATGCAGTTATTAACGTTAGCGATTTAAATAGATTTGAAAATGGAACAGTTGTTACACCTGCTTTACTTAAAGAAGTAGGATTAGTTAACAAAGAACTTTGTGGAATCAAAGTATTAGGAAATGGTAAATTAGAAAAGAAATTAACTGTTCAAGCTAATAAATTTTCTAAAACAGCAAAGGATAAAATAGAGGCTTCAGGAAGTAAAATTGAGGTGATGTAATATGTTTCAAAATTTGAAACAAGTATTCGCACCTACAAATAAAGACTTAAGAAAAAGAATATTATTTACACTAGGTGCGCTTGCATTATTCATAGTTGGTACATTTATACAAATACCTGGAACACCAGACGCAACAGAAGCGTTTAAAGGTGCTTCTGGATTGGATATGTTTAACTCATTCACAGGAGGAGCATTCCAAAAGTTTTCAATATTCTCATTAGGAGTTACACCATACATCACTGCTTCAATCATAGTTCAATTATTACAGATGGATATAATTCCATACTTTAGTGAACTTAAAGAAGAGGGAGCTGTTGGTAGACAAAAGATAAATAAGATCACTCGTTATATGGGAATCATCTTCGCATTTATTGAAGGATTTGTCTTCAGTATTGCATTTTGGCAAGGTGGAAAAACATTTGATTTTATATATGTAGCAACAATCATAACTGCTGGTACAGCATTCCTATTATGGGTTGGAGACCAAATCACTCAAAAGGGGTTAGGAAATGGTACTTCTCTTATAATCATGGCTGGTATTGTTAACACATTACCAAGCATGTTTGTACAAGCATTCCAAGCGCTAGTACTTAATAATACAAATAAGGCTATTGGAGTTGCATTATTCGTAGCATTCGTATTAGTTTACTTCTTAGTAATAATAGGAGTAATCTTCATGGAAAAAGCTGAAAGAAGAATTCAAATTCAATATGCTAATAAGTCAACTAGTGTATTAGGGGCAAACCAATCATATATGCCTATAAAAGTAAATACAGCGGGAGTTATCCCAGTAATATTTGCTTCAAGTATCTTTACAATACCTGCAGTAATTGCAAACTTTGTAAAGAATGAAGGATTTACAAATATAGTTAATAATTATCTAACTTATACTAAACCAGTTGGATTTGCTATATTTGTAGTATTAATTTTCTTCTTTGCATACTTCTATACATTTATTCAAATGAGACCAGAAGATATGGCAAAGAATTTAAAAGAGAATGGTGGATTTATTCCAGGAATTAGACCTGGTAAAGACACTGAAAATTACATTTCGAAGGTATTATCAAGAATAACAATATTTGGTGCAATATTCCTAGTTGTTATATCTGCATTACCAATAATATTCACAGCATTAACTAACTTAAACGGATCAATTACAATCGGTGGTACAAGTTTATTAATCGTTGTTGGTGTTGCACTAGAAACATATGAACAATTAGAAGGAAGTTTAGTAACAAGAAGTTATAAAAAAGGATATAGTAGAAGATGAGAAATTTAATATTATTAGCAGTTCAGGGAGCAGGTAAGGGTACACTTGCGAAGAAATTAAAAGAAAAATATGGATATGCACATATATCTACTGGAGATATTCTAAGAGAAAGAGCTAAAACAGATGATGAGCTAGGTCGTGAGATTAAGAATTTAATCGACAATGGAATATTCGTTTCAAACGAAATTATATTCAAAGCAATCGAAGATAAGATTACAAGTGATGAATGTAAGAATGGATATATAATGGATGGATGTCCAAGAAATCTTGATCAAGCAAAGTTGTATGACGAGATGGTAAAAAGACTTGGAATCGATGGTGGAATAGCATTAAACTTAACTATCGATGATAATCTATTACTTCAAAGAATTACTGGAAGAAGAATGTGCAAAGACTGCGGTGCTATATACAATATATATAATGAAAAGATGAAACCAAAGAAAGAAAATGTATGTGACAGTTGTGGTGGAGCTCTTTATCAAAGAGATGACGACCATGAAGGCGCAATAAAGAAAAGAATTGATACTTATTACGAGGTTACAACACCTGTAATTGACTATTATAGAGAACAAGGAAAATTATACGAAGTTGATTCAACTGATGCTGATGAAACAGTAAAACAAGTTGAAGAAATACTAAAAAAACTAGGTGATTAATTTGATAAGTATTAAGAGTGAAAGAGAGATTGAACTACTAGAAGTAGCTGGTTCAATTGTTTATCAAACACATCAATATTTAAAACCGTTTATTAAAGAAGGAATTACGACTAAAGAGTTAGATACTCTTGCTGAAGATTTTATTAGAAGCAAAGGAGCAACTCCTTCTTGTAAAGGGTATAATGGATTTCCTGCTACTCTTTGTGTAAGTATTAACAAAGAAGTAGTACATGGAATACCAGGGCCAAGAAAATTAAAGAATGGTGATATTGTAACATTAGACATATGCGCATGTTACAAAGGTTATCATGGTGATTCAGCATGGACATATGCAGTAGGTGAGATTTCTGAAGAAGCTAAAGCTTTAATGAAAGAAACTGAAGAAGCATTATATGCCGGGTTGAGTGTGATAAAGCCAGGTAATCACTTCGGAGATATATCTCATGCAGTTCAAGAATGCGCAAATAAATATAATTTGGGAATAGTTAAGGAATTGTGTGGTCATGGCGTAGGTCATAACTTACATGAAGATCCTAATATTCCAAACTATGGAAATGCAGGTACTGGACATATTATTAAAGAAGGAATGGTATTTGCAGTTGAACCAATGTTAACACTTGGTTCACCAGACATATGCATGCTAGACGATGACTGGACAATAGAAACAGTCGATGAAAGTTTAGCAGCACATTTCGAACATACTGTAGTAGTTACAAAAGATGGATATAGAATACTCACAGGGGAGAGTGATTAAAAGATGGCAAGAGAAGATACAATCGAAATAGAAGGTAAAGTTCTAGAGATTATACCAGGAGGAAAATTCAAGGTACAACTAGAGAATGGACACATTGTGGAAGCTCACGTTTCTGGTAAAATCCGAATGAATTACATTCGCATCTTACCAGGAGATACCGTAATGTTAGAACTTTCACCTTATGATTTAACACGTGGGCGTATTACCTATAGAAAACCATAGGAGGGATAAAATAATGAAAGTAAGAGCATCTGTAAAACCAATATGCGAAAAATGCAAAGTTATTAAGCGTAAAGGTAAAGTAATGATAATTTGTGAAAATCCAAAACACAAACAAAAACAAGGGTAATGGAAGGAGAGAGTAGTAAATGGCTCGTATTAAAGGTGTAGATATTCCTAACGATAAGCAAGTTGAAACATCAATTACTTATATTTACGGAATAGGAAGAAAATTAGCTAATAAAATTGTTACTGACGCTAAAGTTGATGGTAGCAAAAGAGTTAAAGATTTAGACAACGACGAATTAACAAGACTTCGTGACGAAGTTGGTAAGTATACTGTTGAAGGTGATTTAAGAAGAGATGTTAACATGAACATCAAAACTAAAATGGAAATTAAATCATATCAAGGAGTTCGTCATATAAAAGGATTACCTGTTAGAGGACAAAGCACTAGAAGTAATGCTAAGACTCGTAAAGGAAGAGGTAAGACTGTTGCTAATAAGAAGAAATAATAGATAGGAGGATATTAAAATGGCTTACAATACAAGAAAGAAAAAAGTCAAAAAGAATGTTCCTGAAGGTGTAGCTCATATCCATTCAACTTTCAATAATACAATTACAACAATTACTGATAAAGAAGGACATGCAATAAGCTGGGCTAGTAGTGGAGCATTAGGATATAAAGGAAGTAAAAAATCAACTCCATTTGCTGCAGGTGTAGCTGCAGAAGCAGCTGGAAAAGCAGCATACGATTTAGGTATGAGAAAAATTGAAGTTAGTGTTAAAGGTTTAGGACCAGGAAGAGAAACTGCTATTAGATCACTTCAAACAGCAGGTCTAGAGATAACTTCAATAACAGACGTAACACCAATTCCACACAATGGATGTCGTCCACCAAAACGTCCACGTGGATAATATTACTTAAAATAGAAGGAGGTAGGTTTCATGATAGAATTTGAAAAACCAAACTATAAAATAACTGATTATGTAGAAAGTAATTTTTATGGTAAATTCGAATTAGAACCACTTGAAAGAGGGTTCGGTACAACTTTAGGAAATGCATTAAGACGTGTAATGTTATCATCATTACCAGGAAGTGCTATTAGTAGCGTAAAAATAGAAGGAGTTTTACATGAATTCCAAACTATTGAAGGTGTTGTAGAAGATGTAACTACAATCATTCTTAATTTAAAACAAGTTGTTGTTAAGAATCACTCTAAGGAAATGAAAGTGGTTAGAATTAACGCAACTACAGAAGGACCTGTAACAGCAGGAGACATTGATCATGATGCAGATATAGAAATTATTAATCCAGATTTAGTAATCGCAAACGTTGCTGCTGGTGGAAAATTAATTATGGAAATGACTATATCTAATGGTAGAGGATACGTAAGAAGCGAAGAAAATAAGAAATTATTAGATATTAAGAAAGTTGGAGTTATTGCAATCGATTCTATATTTACTCCAATTGATAGAATTTCATACGACGTAGAACCTGCTCGTGTTGGTCAAAATGAAAGTTATGATAAGTTAGTACTAAATGTATGGACTAAAGGTTCTATGAAGCCAGAGGAAGCAATTGCTTTAGCTTCTAGAATTTTAATCGAACATTTTAGCATTCTTACTAATTTAAGTAATATTGCTGATATGACAGGAATGATGATTGAGAAAACTGAAGATCCAAAAGTTAAAGCTTTAGAGACTACTATTGAAGATCTTGATTTCTCAGTAAGAGCTTATAACTGCTTAAAGAGAGCAAACATTCATACATTACAAGATTTAGTAAATATGAGTGAAAACGATATAATGAAGATACGTAACTTAGGAAAGAAATCTCTAAAAGAAGTATTAGACAAAGTTAGAGAACTTGGACTAGTATTACGTAACGATGATTAGTAAGGAGGATAAACATGGCTTATAGAAAATTAGGTGTTGATAACAAACACAGAAGAAGTATGCTTGCTAATTTAACTAAAGACGTTATTATGAAAGGTAGCGTTGTAACTACTGAAACTAGAGCTAAAGAAGCTCGTAAGTTCATCGATATGATGATCACTTATGGTAAAAATGGTGATTTAGTATCTAGAAGAAAAGCATTAGCATTTGTTAACAACGATAAAGAAGTAGTAAAGAAAGTATTCGATGAGTTAGCACCAAAATACGCTAAGAGAAATGGTGGATACACTAGAATACTTAAGACTGATGAAAGACGCGGAGATAATGCTTTAATGGCAATTATCCAATTAGTTGACTAAAATTAGAACACTTTTGTGTTCTTTTTTGTTTACATTTTTACAAGAATTAGAAAGACCTATAAAAATTATTTATGTGTTATAATATAGTTGTAAGGAGGGATAGTATGAATGCACTAATAACTGGAGCTTCTAGCGGAATGGGTAGAGAAATGGCAATATACTTAAGTGAGCTGGGATATGACTTGATACTAGTAGCAAGAGATAAAGAAAAATTACTAGAACTTCAAAAAAAGATTAAGACAAATACAAAAATAGTAGTTGCTGATTTGAGCGATGAAAGCAAATTGAAAGATATATATATTCTTTGTAAGAATGATAATATCGATGTATTAATTAACAATGCTGGATTCGGATTATTTGGTAGTTTCGATGAGACTGATCTAAAGACAGAAATGGATATGATCGATGTTAATATTAAAGCAGTACATACTCTTACAAAGTATTTCTTAAAAGAAATGATAAAGAAAGATAGTGGATACATATTAAACGTATCTAGTGCAGCTAGTTTTAGTTCTGGACCACTCATGGCAACTTATTATGCTACCAAAGGATATGTAACTAAGCTTACGCTTGCTATATATGAAGAGTTAAGAAGAAAGAAATCTAATGTTCATATATCTTGTTTATGCCCAGGACCAGTTGATACTAATTTCAACAACGTAGCAAATGTTAAATTCTCTATGAAGGGAATGAACAGCAGAGAAGTAGCAAGATATGCTATCGATAAAATGTTTAAAAATAAACTAATTATTATACCTGGATTCAAAATGAAAGTAACTACATTTATGAGCAGATTTGTAAGTAATAAGTTTGCTATAAAGAATGTTTACAACTTTCAAAAGAAAAAAGGTAAATAAGAAATAACTTCAAGATAAATCTTGAAGTTTTTATTTTAAATAATAGAACTTTATTATATAATAAACGTGAAATGAAGAAAGAGGAACTAATATGGACAATGTATTAACTATCGAAAAATTAGATATTGGTTACGATAAGAAATTAGTTAATAATATAGACTTAAAAGTTTATGAAAAAGATTTAATAGCATTCTTAGCACCTAATAATGCAGGTAAATCTACTCTTATTAAAACATTATGTGGAATGATTTATCCTAAGGATGGTGCTATCTATTATGATGGTAAAAGATTAGCTAAGAGTAACTTTAAAAGATATATGAAAAAAGTTGGTGTAGTATTTGAAGATATCAACAATACATATATTTGTGAAAAAGTAGATGATGAACTTAAATTTCCTTTAGTTCATTTAGCATATCCATATCAAGAGATAAAGAAAAGAGTTAAAGATGTTTCTAAATTCTTAGATATTGAGAATATATTAAATAAGAATATTAATGATATTACTCTTCTTCAAAAAGCAAAACTATCTATAGGAGTTGCTATAATGCACATGCCTAAGATTCTTTTTGTAGATGATATATTTAAGTCACTTAATGAAAAAGATAAAGCTATAATAATGGATATATTTAAATTATTAATAGTTAATTATGATATGAGTATTATATTTACTACTAGTGATCTTAATAACTGCATTGGACTAGATAAAATATATGTAATTGGTAATAACAAAATAATACTTCATGGTGACTATGATGAAATAGTTAAAAATGATAATGAATTATCTAAAGCAGGTATAGAAATACCTATAATGATAGATTTATCTAGAAAACTAGAATTTTATAATCTAATAGATCAAATCTATTATGATGTCGATGGGGTGGTGAACGCTCTATGGAAATAATACTTAGAAATAAATATAATGAAGAAACTTCTGAAATAGATATAGAACAAGGAGTAATTACTTCACTTCAATCAAACGATATAAAAACAATAGTAACTAATCTTAAAGATGAATATAATTTTGCTACTATAGATAACTTTAATCCATTCTTCTTAGGATTAACTGTTAGAGAAGAATTATATCTATATGATAAAGAATATGACAATGATCTACTATATGTACTACTTGAAATACTTGAATTAAGTGATAAATTCTTAGATAGAGAAATAAATACTTTATCTTATACAGACAAGTTATATTTAAATATAATTAGAAATTTATTAACAGGTAACAATAGAGTAATCTTTGTAGATATGTTTAAATATTTCGACTATAAAAATCAAAAGAAGATAATCTTATTACTTAATTATTTAAAAGATAAAAATTATTATATAATCATAACTAGTATAGATGTAGATGACTTATACAAGAATAGTGATTATTCAATAGTATGGTATAAACAATTAATTGATTATGGTAAGACTGATGACGTGTATAACGAAGTAGATATGTTCATAAAGAACAAAGTGCCAGCACCAACCTTAGCACTTATAACATATAAAGCAAAAAGAGATAAGAACGTTAAGCTTTTCTATAGTAAAGACGTTAGAGATATAATAAAGGATATATATAAACATGTATAGTACGAATATTATTTTAAAGACAATTATTACTATATTATTTATAATAGTGACAATCTTATTACAAAACTATTATCTTTTTTGGTTGCTTTTATTTTACTTACTTTTATTAACGATAGTAGATAAAAATATTAAATCACTTGTAATAGTATTCTTTATAGCACTTATCTTGTTATTCATATGGTTCACAGTTAAGATAAGAATGCTTACTCAAGGATTAATAATACTTGATCTATTAGTTCTTTATGTTACATCTATTACTAAGAGAGATATATGGAAGATTAAATATGAAGAAGGATATAAATCTATAAATAAGAGAAAGAAAGTATTTATGGATAACTTTAAACAGTATTTAAAGAATAATGAAAAAGCAAGATTTGAAAAAGTAAATTATGATGTTGGTGAAGACATATTAGATAGAAAAGTTAAAAGTGATGCTAATGACTTATATGCATATTCTAAAGTAAGATTCTATGGATATGGAAAAACAGTTACTAGTCTATATGGTAGATGGACTATATATGATTTAATATTCTGCATAGTATCACTTGGAATACTTGCTTTAATAGTAGTTTGCTGGAATTTCTGGAGTTAATATGAGATATTTAATTAAGATTTCATATGATGGAACTAACTTTCAAGGATATCAAAGACAACCTGGTAAGAGATGCGTTGAATCCTATATAATGGAAGCTGTTAAAAGTATTAATAATGGTGTAGATACTAAAGTTACTTCTGCTAGTAGAACAGATAGAGGAGTACATGCTCTATCTCAGTATGCTTCTTTTGAATTATCAGTATCTATTACTGAATATAAGCTTAAATGTGCTATCAATAGTCTAATACCAAATGATATACATGTAATAGAAGCCAAAGAAGTAGATGATGAATTTCATCCCAGATATATGGCTAAAGAAAAGACATACTTATACATAATAAACGAAGGAGAATATGATCCTTTGAAAAGAAATTATGAACTTCAATATGGTAAGAAGTTAGATGTAGATAAAATGAAAGAAGCTATTAAACTATTTGAAGGAGTCCATGACTTTGAGGCTTTTACTTCAAATGAAGCAGTTAAAGAAAGTTATGTTAGAGAGATATACAAAACTTCAATAGAAGAAATTGATAATAAATTATATATAAGATTTACAGGAAATGGATTTATGAAGTATCAAGTAAGAAATATGGTTGGTACACTTCTTAGAATAGGAAATGGTAAATACGAAGTAGATATTATTGATAAGATATTTAAAGATAAAGAGAATCAAAAATATGTATATACTGCTAAGAGTGAAGGACTTTATCTTGAAGATATAAAATATTAATGGGAGATAATATGAATAAAGAATATTTTGAAAATCTACTAAAGCATATTCAAAAAGGAATGAAAGGTAGAGGAAAAGCAGAATTATACAACGACGAATATAGAAAAGTATATTATATTGAAGGACAATTTAGAGGAGCAGAGTTCAGTATCGATGAAGAAGAGGAAGGATTATCTTTCACTTTTAAAGGTAAGAATGATGCAAGAGAAGAATATTTAGTTGATCTAATAAGTGAGTTTAAAGAAGAGGCTCCACTTGTTAAATATGTTCTTAAAGATGCTTTTTCACCTAAGAGAGAAGATAGAGTACATGAGTGGTCTAAAGACCAGAACAGAATACCATTCTTAAGAAGAGGTGGAGACTATAGATTCCCTCTAATGATTACTTGTGTAGAACCTATAAAACAAGAAGAAAAAGGTAAGGTATATACTAAGAAAAAACACTAGTAAAACTATACGCGTAAATTGAGGTAAAAACGTTGACTTTTCAACGTTTTTTTAGTATAATTCATATCGGTACATTGAAATTCCCCACTGAAGTTTGACTGTGGGAAGGTCAAGCTAAGGTAAAAGGAGAAAAATTATGAATAATTGTTACATGCAAAAGAAAGAAACTGTAGAACGTAAATGGTACGTTATTGACGCTTCTGAGTCAACACTTGGACGCGTAGCAGCTAAGGCTGCACATATGCTTCGTGGAAAGCATAAAGCAACTTATACTCCAAATATCGATTGCGGAGATTATATAATCATTATCAATGCTGAAAAAGCAAATTTAACTGGTAAAAAGTTAGATCAAAAAATGTATTATAATCACTCTATGTATCCAGGAGGATTAAGAGAGAGAACTGCAAAAGAAATGAAAGAGAAATATCCAGTAGAAATGGTTGAAAGAGCTGTAAAAGGAATGCTTCCTCATAATAGATTAGGAAGAGATATGTACAGAAAACTATTTGTATATGCAGGTAGTGAACATCCACATATGGCACAAAAACCAGAAAAATTGGATTTAACTAAATAGGGAGGTATAGGTCATGGCAAAAGAAAATAAAATTTACTATGGAACTGGTAGAAGAAAATCTAGTATTGCTAAGGTTAAATTAGTTTCAGGAACTGGTAAAATAACAGTTAATGGAAAAGATGTTCATGAATATCTTCCATATGAAACATTAATAATGAACCTAAGTCAACCACTTGAGGTAACTAATACAAAAGAAATTTTCGATGTAATAGTTGAAGTTAAAGGTGGAGGATTCTCTGGACAAACTGGAGCTATCCGTTTAGGTATTGCTAAAGCTTTACTTGAATATGATTCAACTACTCCAAGTGATAGTGAAAATAGTTTTAGAAAACCTCTAAAATCTAATGGATTTATCACTAGAGATTCAAGAATCAAAGAACGTAAGAAACCAGGACTTAAAAAAGCAAGACGTGCTCCACAATTCTCAAAGAGATAATTACAGTTTTCAAAAGCTCACATATATATGTGGGCTTTTTGCATGCATAAAAAGTGTGATATAATCTTATTTATGGAGGTGCTACTATGGAGTTTAAAAGAATGAGAGAGTACACACACGAAGAATTCGTTAATTTAGTATTAAATTTAAATGAAGAAGAATTGTTAGCACTAAGTAAGGATTATGGAGGATATCCGGTTTTATTTAGAATGTCACTAGATGATAGAATTAGTCATATACCATTTATTCAAACTGGTGCTGCTATAATAATAAGAAATAAAGAAGGGCAAATACTACTTCAAGAAAGAGCAGATAGAAATAAGTGGGGGCTTCCTGGAGGATGCCAAGATTTAGGTGAAGATTTGAGAGTAACTGCAGTAAGAGAAGCTTTTGAAGAAACTGGTATTAAGCTTGACCCAGATAAAATAGAACTAATAGATACTTTATCAGGAGAATCTAGAAAGAATAGTTATCCTAATGGAGATATTGTGTATAACAATACGTCGCTATACTTGGCAGAAGTATCAATGGAAGATGCATCAAATCTAAAAGGAGATTCTGAAACAAAGAAACTTAAATTCTTTAATCCAGATAATGTACCAGAGAATTTGATGGATGCTGATTTAATCAAATCATATTTAAAATATTTAAATAAATAACATACTTTTCAGTATGTTTTTTTTGTTATAATTAAGGTAGTTGGTGATAATATGAAGTATTTAAAATGGGTATTTGGTACAAATATAGGTCATAGAGAGAATGAACATTTTGAAATAGGTAAACCTATTACTAGTGATATATGGGATCCTACTAACAGTGATTGGGATAAAAGAGGAGGATTCAATTTCACTAATGAAAAATGTGCTCTAAGATGGATGTCTAGAGGAGACACTCTATATGAAGTAGAAGTACCAGCTGATGCTGAGTTTGTAGATGTAGTTAATCAAAAGACTCCAGGTGGAATATATATCGCAAATAAAATAATACTAAATAATCCTGTACCTATATCTTTAGAGTTATTAGAGTACTTTTATGAAAAATCTGAACTTCCAATAGAGACTTATTTTGAATGTGTAGGACTTTTGGCATCTCGTGGATATGATGAACTCGCTTTAAGAATAATTAAAGATAAAGTAACTATGGATAATATAGACTTAGCTATTAATGAATTTACTACATCTATTAAGCCATGGCATGAAGTAAATTATGAAACATATAATAAGATTAAAGAAGTATTAGATGAAATTAAAAGCCCAGTAGATATAAATCTATATGTGGATAAAGAGCCATTAATTAAGAAGCTTACTGATGATAAAATAATAAATCTAAGTGGACAATCAGGAAGTGGAAAAAGTACTTATGCTAAAGAGCATTATTCTAGTGATGAATACTTAATTGTAGATACTGATGATATATTATCTGAAAATAGATTTTCCACATCATTGGGGATAAATAAAGAATTAGGAGAATATTTTAGAAGTAAATATCCACAACTACCTAATTGTGGAGATGACTTTGATCTAATCTATAAAGAAATATTAGATTATTGCAGCAAGTATGATAAAACAATAGTAATCGATAGTGCACAGTTCCACTGTATTAAAGATATAAGCTTACTTAAAGGTACATTAATAGTACTTAGAACATCTATTAATACTTGTTATGAAAGAACTATCGAAAGATATAAAACTAATAAGAAAGACTATTCTAATGAAGAATTAGAGGCATATAAAGAAAAGAAGAAAGCTATATTTAAATGGTATAAATATACGAATGTATTCTTAGAAGTAATAATGGGTATAAAAAAATAATGTTTGACAACATAAATTACTAATGATAAGATTTATGCAAAGAAAGGAAGAGATTATTATGTATAAATTTTTATTTAATCATCATAATAAAACTCTGCGCTTGTTAATACGACATTAAAAAATATCGTAGGTACAAGTGCTATTCGTCGTGCTTGTATCTAGTATAATAATCGAACTCTATTATGCTACTGCAAGCACGCAGTAGCATTTTTTTATAAAAATATAATTATATAAGAAATGAGGAGATTATTATGAAAAATATAAATGAAAGTTGGATAAAAGACGATCCAAATAAATATAAAATAGAATCACTATTGAGATTAAGAACAGATATCGGAGAATTTGCAGAAGTATATAAAGATGTATTTAATGGGCCACCATTCTATGAAGACTGGGATATTAACTCAGCAATGAACGTTATAAGAGATTATTACGAACAAAGAGCACGTATGTTAAAAGCAAAAGTAGGAGATAAAACAGTTGGTTTTTTAGTATCTCTAGATCAAGTGCCAGAGAATCAAAGAGAATATGTTCAATACTTGAAGGATATTACATTTATAGAGGAAATCGGAGTACTTAAAGAATACAGAAATAAAGGAATAGCAAGCGAGATGGTAAGAACTCTTCTTAATAAATATATTATGAGCCCTTATGGATATCTTGGATATAGAACTAACGCTATGAGATACTTTGATAAAAAAGATTCAGAAAGCTTTGAAAGCGCAGCAGAAAGAGTGCAACAAGAAGATAAAATAATCAGATTAAATGGTGGAAAGATAATTATTCCAGAATTTAATGACGATGAAAAACAAAAGTTTATAAACAAATACATCGAATTGATACAAAACAGACCTGATCTAGATGTATCAAATTCAAATTGCTTATTTAGAGATATCTTTGGAGATCTTGATTTCAGTAAAAAAGGTGATGACTATTCTTTCCAAAAAGACCCAACAGGTGAAGGAAACGATCGTATTTTTCCTGTTCTAAGCTTACAGAAAAAACTTGGTTATAGAAGAGGAAGGTAGTAAAAAAAGAATGGATAAATCCATTCTTTTTTATTTTACTTCAATTACTAGCTTTAACTTACTTGAGAAATTATTGAACTCAATAACATATTTACCAGGTCCATCATATGGGATATATAAATACTTAGTATATTTTTCTCCTGGTTTTAAATCTTTCGCATAATCAAGTGAATCATCGTAGTATGACCCTTTAGAGTTTACCTCTTTATTACTAGCATCATATAGTTTGTAATAAAACATGCTTAAGTGATCATTACTATCTCCAGTATTTTTAACTTCTACTGGAACTTTAATAACTTTCTTACCATTGTCACTGCTCATACTTTTATCTATTGTTTCGATACTTTCATAGTTATTAACTGTTACATCAAAACTCATGAATCTAAATGTTTCTCCAAGATTATAATCAGCTTTTACTTCATTAACAGGATTTGCTATTTGTTCCTCTTCTTTTTCTACGTTTGCTTCTCCACAGCCTACTAATAATAGACCTAGGAATACTATTAATAATATTTTTATTCTCTTCATATTCTACCTCTTATAGATAAATGATATCATTTTTAAAAAAATAACGCAAATAAAGGAAGTTTAGAAAAGATATGTATAACAATATAGTAGTGGTGGTTTTAGGAGGAATATGAAAAGAATAATATATATACTTTTACTAGCTTCTTTATTCTTACTAGTCGATAAGAAAGTAGAAGCAGTATCATTTAATTCTGAAGCATATGAAGATATAGCAATATCAAAAGATAATGGAACAAGAATTACTTTTACGTATGCTAATAGATTTTATCAGAAAGGAACTAATTTAACGGCGTATTGTATAGAGCCTTTTGAACTATTATCTAACGATGGAACATATACTGAATACTCTTCATACAGCAGCAAAATAAAATTAACAAAAGCTCAAAAAGAAAGAATAGATAAACTAGCATATTATGGATATGGATATACTGGACATAAAGATAAGAAATGGGTAAGTATTACACAAATGCTAATATGGAGAACGTCTAATCCAAATCACAAGTTTAACTGGCTTGATAATCTATCTAATAGAAATGTAATAAGCCCATATGAAAAAGAGATTAAAGAGTTAGAAACTTTATTAAAGAATCATGGAATCAAACCTAAATTTGATAATAATCTAGTTATAAAAGATAAAATTGAATTAGAAGATCAAAATAATGTACTTAGTGATTATAAAATTAAATCTACAAAACTTGTTGATGCAAAAATAGAAGATGGAAAACTAATAATTGAAGCACAAGGTTTAAAAGGAGTAGGAGAGGTAGTACTAGAAAAAGGTGGAAATCTAGGATATGTAAGTAAGTACTATGTTAATTCAAACTCACAAAATGTTATGACTAGAGGTGATTATGAACCAGTAGAATTTAAACTAGCAGTTACTGTTATTAAAGGTTCTTTGTCTATTAAGAAAGTAGATAAAGAACTTGGAACAAATGAGTCTCAGGGAGAAGCAAAACTTAATGATGCAGTGTTTGAACTATTAAATGAAAACAAAGAGCCTATACAAGAAATAGCATTAGATAGTGAAGGAACTGCTAAAATAGATAACTTGGATTTAGGAAAATATTATCTTATAGAGAAAGCGCCTGGACTTGGTTATGTTAGAGACACAGAAGAGCATGAAATTAATTTAACTGAAGATAATCTAGATATTGATCTAACTGTAGAAAATAAAGTAGCAAAAACTAAAATTATAATTAAGAAACTATATGGAAGTAAAGAAGATATGAAGAAAGGGAAAATGAAGCCAGAGGCAAATGTTACTTTTGAAATATATAATTCTAGTGATGAATTAGTAGATGAAGTAACAACTGATAGATATGGTATAGCAGAAGTAATACTTCCATACGGAATATATACTGTAAGGCAAAAGAATACTACTAAAAACTATAGTATGGCAGAAGATCAAATAATTAGAATAGGGACAGAAGATGAAGCTACATATACGATTACTCTAAATGATATTGAAATAGATGTACCTAATGCAGGTATAGAAGAATCACTTACTGAAATGGTGGGAAGAGAGTGCAAGGAATTGTTAATGCAACAATAGGAATAATACTATCTATATTAATATCAGTTAGTCCAGTTAAAGAAATAAAACCAGTAGAAAAAGAGATAATGACGATTAAAATAGAAAAAATTAATCTCAATAGAAAAATATATGCCAAAGAAAGCAAATTAAATAATATCGATAAGAATGTAATTATAATGAAAGAATCAGATTATCCAGATGAAAAATTTTCCACAGTAATACTTGGAGCACATTCTGGTACAGGAGATATTGCATTCTTCAAGGACTTAAACAAATTATCTAAAGGTGATGTTATAGAACTCACATATAAAAACAAGAAATATAAGTATACAGTAGATAATTTATCTAAAGATAGAAAGGATGGAAAAATAAAAATAACATACTGTAGTAATGAGAAAAGACTCATTTTATATACATGTTATCCAAACGACAAATCAAATTATTTAGTTGTCACTTCATACAACTAATTTTACACGTACAATTTGTGTAAAATCACAAAGAAAATATGTCAAAGTAGTTTACGCCTTATGAAAATGATTTTATGATTATAATAGGTGATGATTATGAAAGGTAAAACATTTATCAAACTTGGAGTTGTATTTATGTCACTATCATTTGTGATGGTGGGAGTTAGAAATGCTGATAAGATTTTTAACGATTTTAATAATGACTATTTATTAAGTAGAGTTGTCGTTAGTAACGTTGATAATTATTACGATGAATTTAATAAAAATGTCAATAAATATAAAACAGATATGACAGTATTCTATGGTTCATTAGATTTTTACTTTGATAATTTCATTAGAAAAAATAGGGCAATGGTTACTTACTTATCAGAAGTAGAAAAAGACTTAGGAAAATTAGAAAATAGTTCATTGAGACTATATGAAAACTGTAAGTATGACATTGAAGATGAAGAAACAAAAGAGATGTGTAATAATTACAAAATCAATTTAGAGGGTGTAATTAAATCATATGAGAAACTTGTTGTAGATTATAATGAAGTACTAGATGCTTTTAATGGATTTGCAGTAAGCAATAATAGAAAAGGTGATGTAGTACCTAAATATGAATCTAAAATGAGCGATAAATTATTAAAAATATATGAAGAGTTAAATTCAGAGGAAGAGGAAGAAGAACTAGTAATAGAAGAAGAAAAATAATAATAATTAAGGAGTACTAAGATGGGTATTAAAAAGAAACAAAAAAAATGTATCATTAATAAAATCTTTACAATACTAATCATACTAGTTATTCCTTTTTTAATTGGATTAAAAATTGTTGAGATTAATAAGAGTGATATATTCTCACAATCATTTATTCACTATATGGAAATACTATTTGTAGCACTTACAATTGCTTTAGCTTACAACATAATAGTATTAGTTAAAAATAAGAGATTGATTCCTAGCAAGAAAACATTTGCAACAGTATCTATGTTCTTATTATTTGTTATTTTTGAAATTACTGGATCTATCAAGTTAGTATATTATAACGATGATTTTAAAGATTGGATTATAAAGACAAGCATTGGATCAATTAACTATAAATATGTAGCAACAAGTATTTATAATGAGCAAACTATAGAAAAAGTAATGAATAAAGCATCTAGAGATGTAATATTAGAAGATTTATCATCAGACATAGTTACATACGATGATTTAACTTATAATAAAGTTCATTATAAAAATGAATTTGAAGAACAAATACTAAAACATGATGAAGGACAAGATTATAAAATTATAAAGATTACAGGTAAAACTATCGGAGCCAATTATCATTATGAAGGATATATGGCTGTCATATATAATCCTGCTAAAGTAAAGATAGCAAAAAGTAAAGGTGCTAAATCAACACCAGGAGGGTATGGTCAAACTTTAGAAACAATATATAGAGAAAATCATGCTAAATTAGCTATGAATGCTGGTGGATTCTATGATCCACATTGGAATAGTAATGGTGGACAACCACATGGTGCAGTAATAATCGATGGTAAAATAGATTCTAACTATACAAGAGGTATAGGATCTGGTGGATTAATTGGATTCACTAAAGATAATAAACTTGTATTAAAGAGAATGAAAGCACAAGAAGCAATAGACTACGGAATTAGAGATGCAGTAGATTGGGGGCCATATTTAATAGTTAATGGTAAAAACCAATTTAGTCACATTAATTACTATACTTGGACATGTCAGAGAACCGCTATTGGTCAGAGAAAAGATGGTATAGTATTAATGCTAGTAATAGATGGATTACAAAAACATTCTAAGGGTGCTAGTTATGCAGATGTTGCAAAAATAATGCAAAAGTATGGAGCAGTAAATGCAGCTAGTCTAGATAGTGGAACATCAACTTCTATGATAGCTAAAGGTAAATATATTAATAAACCATGGAATGGATATGTTCCAACATATAGAAGACTTCCAAATGCATGGATAGTAGAATAAAAGTGGGTAACCACTTTTTTATTTTGCTATTAAAAAAACACTAATAATAAGTTATAATATTATTGTACGAAAGAGAAATAGTTATGAATTTAGAAGAGTTAAACAAAGAACAAAAAGAAGCAGTACTTAATACAGAAGGACCACTATTAATTCTAGCTGGAGCAGGAAGTGGAAAGACTAAAGTACTAACAACAAAAATTGCATATCTAATAGAAGAATGTGGAATAGATCCATATAATATACTTGCAATTACATTTACTAATAAAGCAGCTAAAGAGATGAGCGACAGAGTATATAAAATGGTTGGTGAAAAAGCTAAAAGAGCACAGATATCTACGTTCCATTCTTTTGGAGTAAGAATCTTAAGAGATAATATTAAATACTTAGGATACGATAAGAACTTTGTAGTAATGGATAGTGATGATTCACTAACAGTAGTAAAAAGAATTATTAAAGATTTAGGATACGATCCAAAATATTATAGTCCTAATGAAATAAGATATAAGATTAGTTCAAGTAAGAATAGTTTTATAAGTGCAGAAGAATATGAGAAGTTTGTTCATTCGGATAACGATAGAGTAATAGCAGAAGTATTTAAAGAATATGAAAGAATACTTAAAGCAAATAATACAGTAGACTTTGATGATCTATTAATATTACCTATAAAATTATTTAAAGAACATAAAGAAGTATTAGAACTTTATGAAGATAGATTTCAGTATGTACTTATAGATGAGTATCAAGATACTAATGAACCACAGTATATTCTTACTAAGATGCTTACTAAAAAGAATAGAAATATATGTGTAGTTGGAGATGCAGATCAATCTATATATTCATTTAGAGGTGCTAATTATAGAAATATATTAAATTTTGAAAAAGATTATAAAGAAGCTAAAGTAATTAAACTAGAACAAAACTATAGATCTACTAAGACTATACTTGATGCAGCTAATGAAATAATTAAACATAACAAAGAAAGAAAAGATAAAAACTTATGGTCTGTTAATGGCGATGGTGAAAAGATTACTTATTATAGAGCTAGAAATGGTTCTGATGAAGCTCACTATGTTGGAAAAGAAATTAATAAGTTAATAGATCAAGGAGTAGAATATAAAGATATAGCAATTCTTTATAGAACTAATGCTCAATCGAGATTATTCGAGGAAACATTTATTACTGATCAAATACCATATCATATAGTAGGTGGTGTTGGATTCTATAATAGAAAAGAAATTAAAGATGTTTTAGCATACTTAAGATTAATATATAATGACAAAGATGATATTAGTTTATTAAGAGTTATAAATGTACCTAAAAGAGGTATTGGTAATAAGACAGTAGAGAACTTAATAAAGAAAGCAGAGGAAGAACATAAGTCATTATACGAGGCTATTACATCAGGTAAAGAGTTAGCCTTTAAAGAACTAATTGAAGACTTTAAAAAACTTCAAAATAGTATGTCTTTAACTGAACTAGTTGAAGCAATACTAGAAAACACTGGTATAAGAAGAGAATATAAAGAAGATAAGACATTAGAAAGTGATAATAGATTAGAGAACTTAGAAGAGTTTAAATCTATTACTAAATCTTATGAAGATAGAAATGGTGAAGTTTCACTAGATGACTTTTTACTTGAAGTAAGTTTAATGACAGATGTACATGAAAATGATACTGAAGTAGATAATGCAGTAAGTTTATTAACTGTACATGCTGTTAAAGGATTAGAGTTTGATTATGTATTTGTAGTTGGATTAGAAAATGGATTATTTCCACATATGAATTCTCTAGAAAAAGATAGTGACATAGAAGAAGAGAGAAGGCTATGTTATGTAGCTGTTACAAGAGCTAAGATTAAACTATATTTAGTTAATGCTCAAATGAGAATTCAATTTGGACAAGATATGTCTAATCCTGAAAGTATATTTATTAAAGAAATAAATGAAGACTTAATTGAAAAGGTTGTTCCTGAAGAGACATTTACTTTTGAACATAAACAAACACCTAGAAGAATTGAAAAAGAAGAAAAGTATAATAACGAAGAAGATGTCGATATAAATGTAGGTGACAATGTATATCACGAAGTATTTGGACAAGGAAAAGTAGTTGATATTAGTGGAAGTATTGCATCTATTGCATTTAAACATCCATATGGAATTAAAAAGTTAATAAAGAATCATAAGAGCATTACTAAAATATAAAGGAGGATGATAATTTTATGAAAAAAAATATAACATTAGTAATTATGGCAGCAGGAATGGGATCAAGATTTGGAGGGTTAAAACAAATCGAACCAGTAGGTCCTAATGGAGAGTTCATTATAGATTATTCTATATATGATGCTATTAGAGCAGGATTCAATAAAGTAGTATTTATTATTAAAGAAGAGAACTATGAAATATTTAGAGATACTATTGGTAAGAGAATTGAAAAACAAATTAAAGTAGATTATGTATTCCAAGATCCTAGGAATATTCCTAAAGGAGTTAAAGCTCCAAAGGATAGAGTTAAACCATGGGGAACATCTCATGCGATATTATCTTGTAAAGATAAAGTAGATACTGATTTCTTAGTTATCAATGCAGATGATTTCTATGGAAGAGATGCTTATGAAGTAGCATCTAAATATCTAAATGGTAAACATAAAGATAATGAATTCGCATTAGTAGGATATAAGACTGCTAATACTTTAACAGAGAATGGTTCAGTAAAAAGAGGAGTATGTGAAGAAAAAGATCACTACTTAACAAGTATTATTGAAAGTTCAGTAGAAAGAAAAGATGGAGATATAGTAGCTTCTCCACTTGATGGAAGTAAACCATTTAAAGTTAAAGATGATTCACTTGTATCAATGAATATGTTCTGTTTTACTCCTAAGTTATTCCCATATCTAGATAAGAACTTTAAAGCATTCTTTGATGCAAATAAAGATGATTTAACTAAGTGTGAATATCTTATACCTGAATCAGTATTTAATGCTATAAAGGAAGGATATGCAACAATGGAAGTATTACCTACAAATGCTGTATGGCAAGGAATTACTTACAAGGAAGATAAAGAACAATTAGTTAATAGTATAAAAGAATTAATAGAGAAGGGAGAATATCCACAAAAGTTGTGGAAATAAAAAAAGAATATGTTTATCTTATGTCAAGGAGGATGTAATAACGATATTACTCCAGTATTAAGATTTGTTAAAAATATGGTCAATCTTATAAAAATAATTGGGCCAGTTATTCTACTTATTATAGCTGTATATCACATAATTAGTTTGATTATCTACAAGTCTAAAAAGAAAAAATCAAAAGTAAATCATTTAAAAAGAGCAATTTCATCAGTTATAGTAGGTATAGTAGTATTTGCTGCATTTGCATTAGGTAGTGTAGTACTTGATAAAGTTATACCTTACGAATACGATAAAGACGCACAATGTTGGTGTAACGACAAATAATTCACAGATTTGTGTATAAAAAAATAAAAACTAGATTATAAGATCTAGCTTTTTTGTTATACTTATAATAGGTGAGACTATGAAGAAAGTATTGCTATTTATATTTTTTACTTTTTTAATCTTTTCTTGTAATAATAAAGCATATGCAGACTCTATAATGATTAAAGATAGGTCTATAAATGTTACTATAGATAAGCAAGAAAACTTAATTAAAGTTGAAGAAATAATTACTACTGGATCTATTGGAAAAGATAACAATGTAAAATTTAAAAGATCAGCTTTTCCTAAAAATACTGTTTTTGATACAAATCTTCCAGACTTTGTAGCTGTACTTAATGAAAAATATAATTATTATACTGTCGAATTTAATTTAGAATCTAATTCAACTTATAGTTTTGTATATATATATCCATGTGAACATAATAGATGTTACTATAATTACAAAAGTTTGATTGATGGGTTGAAACCTGTAGTTCAAAAATCAAAGATATATATAGTAGCTAAAGATGAAAGTACGATAACTGCATGTATTGATTCTCAAGGCGAAAGTAATCTTATAAATAAAAAAGATAATTATGTAGATATAGATATATACTCTAATACAACTATGTTTGGTATTTATATATATTATGATAAAAATGATGCCTATTGTGATAAAGAAGAGGTAGTTCCACCTATAGAGGAAGATAATAATAAACAAGATGTTTCATTTGGTTTTGAATATGTAACAGTAGTTGTAGCATGGATTATTCTTATTACTCTTATTTTTGGAGTTAAACTTGGTGAAGAAAAAGTAGATGATGAAGCTGTAAAAGAAGAAGATAATTTCAAAATACTTGAAAGATGGTATAATCATAAATATGGAAAGATAAGGATGAATATAACTAATGCTGTTGCATTATCTATATCATTACCAATAGCATTATGTGGTATGTTATATATGACAACTCATGATACTAATATAGAAAATATATATGGTATGGTATTCTTTGATGCAAATATGACTTTAAATATTGTATTTATGATAATATATTCAATACTTGTGATAGTACTTGGATTTACTTATAGTAGATACAAAGATAAACAATTAAAACATGAAATAGTAAATGGAAAGCTATATTCTATAAGCAATTATTCTTGTACTAGAAAATATGGTAGTAAAACTAAAGAAACTACTTTGTCTATAAGTACAGTATTAAAAGGTGAAGATGGAGTAGACTACGAATATATGAATAATAATATAAAAGAAGGAGCATTTAACTTCCACGATAGAAAAATATTCTTACTAATAGTAAATAGAGGTAAGTATTATCTAGATATATTACTATAAAAACCAACTAGAAAACTAGTTGGTTTTTTAAATAAATCTAGTGCTTATCGTGGTATAATATTATTGGTGATATTTATGCAAGAAAGATATGAAGAACTAATAAAAATAATTAATGAAGCTGATTATAATTATCATACTTTAGATAAGCCTACAATTACTGACCAAGAGTACGATAGTTATTTAAGAGAGTTATATAATATAGAAGAAAAATATCCTGAACTAGTTAGAGATGATTCACCTAGTAAGAGAGCAGGTGGACAAGTATTATCTGAATTTAATAAGATAACACACTCTATACCTATGCTTTCTTTAAGTAACGTTTTTAATGAAGAAGAAATAAGAGCATTCGATTCACGTATTAGAAAAGAAGGAATAGATCCCAAATATGTATGTGAGTTAAAGATAGATGGATTATCTGTATCGCTTCATTATGAAAAAGGTAAGTTAGTAACTGCAGCAACTAGAGGAGACGGAACAACAGGTGAAGATATAACTAATAATGTTAAAACGATTAAGACTGTACCACTTACTTTGACTAAACCTATAGATATAGAAGTTCGTGGTGAAATATATATAAGTAAAAAAAGATTTGAAGAAGTTAATGCTGAAAGAAGAAAACAAGGACTAGAAGAATTCCAAAATTGTAGAAATTTAGCAGCAGGTTCTATAAGACAATTGGATTCTAAAATAGCAGCTTCTAGAAAACTAGACACATGGATCTATCATTTGCCTAATCCTACAGATTATGGTATCACAACACACTTTCAAGCACTTATGTTCATGAAAGAGCTAGGATTTAAGGTAAATCCTGCCAATAGATTGGTAGATGGAGTAGACGGGATTTTAGAATTTATAGATGAAAAAGCTAAAGAGAGAAAGTCTCTTCCATACGATATAGATGGTGTTGTTATTAAACTTAACGATTTAAGTGAGCAAAGAATAATGGGATTCACTGCTAAATATCCAAGATGGGCAACTGCATACAAGTTCCCTGCTGAAGAAGTATTAACTAGACTAGAAGATATTATCTTTACAGTAGGAAGAACTGGGCAGATAACTCCTAATGCAGTTCTATCTCCAGTACTAGTTGCAGGATCAACTATTAGAAGAGCAACTCTTCACAATGAAGATTATGTTATAGAAAAAGGATTAAAGATAGGAGATATCGTATCTATTAGAAAAGCAGGAGATGTTATTCCTGAAGTAGTAGAAGCTATTACAGAGCGAAGAACAGGCGCTGAAAGAGACTTCGTAATGATCAAGAATTGTCCAATGTGTGGAACACTTCTTGAAAAGAAAGAAGGACAAGTAGATCACTTTTGTCCAAATCCACATTGTGATGCTAGAAAAGTAGAAGGATTAATACACTTTGTAGATAGACATGCTATGGATATATCTGGTCTTGGTGAAAGAATAATGGAAGACTTCTATAACCAAGGATTAATAAGATCAATAATGGATATATATAATCTAAAAGAACATAAAGAAGAATTAATCGAGTTAGAAGGATTTGGTAATAAGAGTGTTGATAACTTACTTCTAGCAATTGAAGATTCTAAACAAAACTCATTAGAGAGATTACTATTTGCATTAGGTATTGAACAAGTAGGTGAGAAAACTGCTAAAGTTCTTGCTAAGAAATATGAAACTATGGATAATTTGATGAATGCTTCATTTGAAGAATTACAGCAAATAACAGATATAGGTGAAATAATAGCAAAAAGTATCTACGATTATTTCAAAGATGAAAAAAATATTCAGTTAATAAATGATTTAAAATCTATTCATATGAATATGAATTATTTAGGAGAAAAAGCTAAAACTCATAGTGAGTTTACAGGTAAGACATTTGTTATAACTGGAACACTTAATAACTATACTAGAGATGAAATTAAAAATTTAATTGAAAGTTTTGATGGGAAGACAAGTGGTTCAGTAAGTAAAAAGACTGATGTTGTAATCGTTGGATCAGATCCAGGAAGTAAATATGATAAAGCTGTATCTTTAGGTGTTACTATTTGGAATGAAGAAGAATTTATTGACCATTTAAATAATAATAAAGAGTAAAATAGCTCTAAACCTATATGAAAAAAGAAAGATTTGTGATATCTTATAATTAAAGAATAAAGGAGTTATGTATATGGATAATAATTACAACAATCAAAATTATCAACCAAATATGAATAATATGCCACCTTATCCTAATCAGGTTCCTCAACAACCAATGATGGGAGGACAAATGATGGGACCACAAGGTATACCACAGATGCCACCACAGCAAATGTATATAAATAATGCTCCTATGTATCAAGAACAACAACAGCAACCAGTTTATCAACCACCACTTGTTGAAAATATAACACCAGTAAGTGCACCAAAAAAGAGTAATAAAAAAATAATATTTATTATAGTCGGTGTAATAGTTGGTTTAATTGTATTAGGACTAGTAGGATTCTTTATACTTGGACTTAATTCAGCAAAGAGTTCTATAGATAAGGATAGACAGTCAGCATATGTTGATGTAGCACAGCAGTATGCAAAAGGTGCAATGAATAAGATGACTGTATTAGGACTTGATAAGATTACTGATGATTCGCTATTAATATTTATGCCAGTAGGTCACGATGGAAATACTTGTGTACAGATGGAATCAGGTGGAAAATCTCCATATAATGCAACTTGGAAAATGGCATATGTAGCTGCAAAGTATAATAGTGAGACTAGTAGTTTCGACTATTACTTTGGTGGATACGATGGATCTGATACAGGAATTAGATTTACAAATGTTAAAGAATTAAAAGATGAATCAGTTGAAAAAAATCTAAGCGGTTATACTCAGACACTTCAAGATTTATATTCTGGATCTTTAAACCTAAAGAAAACAGATGTATCTGAACTTGAAGATGATGATTTAATGGAGTTTGCTTATACAGTAGGTGCTAAAAATATAGTAGTACTTGCAAGTAGCAATTGTACAAAATAAAAGAGTTAGTTATCTAACTCTTTTTCCTTGGTATGAATCTCTTCTAACCATTTCTTTATCTATATCATTTAATACACAAAATTTTTTAATTATCCACTGAGGTTCAACTAGATCTTCTAATTTACCATCGGCAGTTAATCTATTAATAACAATATCTTCTCTTAATAGTTCTAACTGGTCACATACTATATCTACATATTCTTCTTTAGTTAATATATGAAATGGTTTTTCTTTATACATTTCATATAATTTAGTATCTTTAAGTACATTTAACATATGTATTTTAATTCCCCATATATTTAATTTATTTAAATACATGACTGTTTCAAGCATGTCTTTTTTTGTTTCCCCAGGAAGTCCATTAATAATATGTACAAGTACTTTAATATTTCTTTTATTTAATTCTTTTACAGCATCTTCAAACTCTTTAAGAGTGTGACATCTATTAATTAGATTACTTGTATTTTCGTGTATTGTTTGAAGACCTAGTTCTACTACTAAGTCAGTTTTTTTATTTAATTTTTCTAATTCATCATAACATTCATTGCTAATAGAATCAGGCCTAGTAGATATATTAATGCCAACTACATCATCGTACTCTAGCACTTCATTCCAAGAACAAACTAGATAATCAAGTGGTCCATAAGTATTAGTATTAGCTTGGAAATATGCAATATATTTAGAATCTGGCCACTTATTATCCATCATCTTTTTAACTGTATCAAACTGTATCTTTAGAGGTTCTTTTTTATCTCCTCCAAATTCACCACTACCTAGTTTAGAGCAGTATATGCATCCACCATATCCCTTAGTTCCATCTTTATTAGGACATGTTAAACCAAGATTTAAACTAATCTTACTAATCTTACAATTATATTTAGTTTTATAGTAGTAATCTAAAGTATAATATCTTTTATTTGAATTGCTATATTTAAATTTGTTTTCCATAATAACCTCTAAATCAATAATATTATATATAAACTAGACACTTAATTAAACAAAAATGATTAAAAAAGCAAAATTAATTGTGTATAATTAGAATAGGGATGATATGTATGGATGATGAATTATTAGCAAAACTTAAAGAACTTTCTTTACTTGATCGTATGAAATTCCTTAATAAGGAAGAAGAAAGAAAAAAGAAAGAAAGAGAAAAATTAATAAAAGAAGAAGTCCAATACGATAAGAAAACATTAAATGATTTCAAACAGTATGTAAAGGATTTCCAATTTCTTTATCCAGGTATTTTATCTGATGAAGAAATAATGAATAGATTAAAAGCTAATGTTAAGCACAATATTGTGGAAAAAGATTCACTCGAAGAATATGGACTCAAAAAAGGTGGAGCATTTCTACCTAAAAGCCATATGGTTGTTATTTATTCTGGTTATTCTGAGAAGTTTAGAAGGGAAGTCCTATTCCATGAATTAACACATGCTATTGTATGCGGTAATCCATACGATAATATAAGTCATGAGTATTATGAAGATGACAATTTTATGACAGAAAGCATCGTTACAATTATGGAAGAAGACTTTCGTCAAAAAATATATAATGAAAAACCAAAAAGAGTTAATAGCTATATACCTAATTATGCAAGAGCAATTAGAACTATATTTGATAAAAAACTAATAGATTCATATATTAAAAGATTTAAAAATATAGAAGATTTATTTTCAATATGCGAAGGTAATTCAGGATATGATTTAAGTATTATTGGTAGCGACTTAATAAGTGATATTGATTCGATATATTATCATATAAAAGAGAATGTTGGAGATATAAATGTTGAATATAAAAGTGCTAATGTAGAACTTAAATTAGCTAAAATAATGGATATGTATTTTACTAATACTAATCTTTCTGATATAGAAAAACTAAGAAGAGTAGAAGATCTTGTAAAAATAGAAATAAGTCCTAATTTTGCTATGTTTAGAAACATAATAGATAAACATGTAAAAGATAAGAGCCTTTTAAAAGATTACGAAATAGCTAATTTTATATATTATGCTAAAGAGTTAACTTCTGAAGAAAGAGAATATGAAAATTTGAATTTTGATCCTAATATTGGTGTATCTCCTATAAGAGAAACAGAGAAGAAGTACGATGATTATTTAGCTAAAGAAATGTTTGGTATAAATACATATGAAGTAGATGAAATATCAAATTTACCATCTTATAATGAAGAAAAATATGAAAAGTATATTGAAAATAGAGATTTATATAATGGTTTAGCTAAATTATATTTAACTAAAGAATTATCTGAAGAAGATTTAAATATAGTAGAAGTAAAAAGGTCATTTAGAGTTAATAAACCTAAATATGGTATAGAAGATCAATTAGGATATGGAGAATCAGCTGGTATTATAAGACTTAATAATGCTATTGTTAGTGATCCTTCTGTATATAAATGTAAAACTAATAATAAAGAGTATTATGTAGTAGACTCTTGTGGAGAGTCTGAATTATTAACTAAGACTTCTACTTTAGATGCTATTATTAAATATGTAAATGATATTTCTAAAGATGAAGAATATAAAGATGTTTATGTAAAGGTAGCAGAAAGATTAAAATTCTTAAATAATATTGGAGTTGAAGATGTATTCATTGGAGATAATGAATTTATATATGAAAGAAATGGAGAAACTTATAAAGGTTCATTTTATTTAGATGAAAATGCTCCAGTATTAAATGAAATTAAAATAGATATGGAAAATGTAAATATGTTGCCATGTAAAACTAGTTCAAAAAAGCGATAAAATATGTTATTATTAACATAGAATAGAAAGTAGGGTGATTTTATGTACGATTTGGGACCAAGTTTCCACATCAATACTGCAAATCTTTTTTCTAAACCAGAAGCTATAGTACAAGGTGAAAAATATAGATTCACTGTATTAACTGAAAGATTAATAAGACTTGAATATAGTCCAACTGGACAATTTAATAATTATCAGACAGCACTTGTTACTAATAGAAATTTTGGAGTACCAAAATATACTAGAAAAGAAGACACTAACTTTATAGAGATAGAAACTGAATATTTTAATCTATCTTATGTTAAAAATAGTGAGTTTTCATCTGGACAGATAACACCTGATAAGAATCTTAGAATCAATGTTCTTGGTAATGGTATGAAATGGTACTACAAATGTATGGAAGCTAAAAACTATTTTGGTAATGACATTTGTGTAGAAGTACCACATGGAGAAAGACCTGAAAATAAAGGATTATTCTCATTAGATGGATTTGTATCACTAGATGATAGTAATAATTTAAGAATAGATGAAAATGGTTCTTTAGTAGCTCCTTTAAAAGGAAATATAGATGTGTATGTATTTGTCTATAATAAAGACTTTGGTATGTGCGTACAAGATTACTTTAAATTAACAGGTATGCCATCATTAATACCTAGATATGCTCTTGGTAACTGGTGGAGTAGAGATAAAGCATATACTACTGAAAATATATATGCTTTACTTGATAAATTTGAAAAGAAAGATATACCTATGTCAGTAGTATTACTAGATAAAGACTGGCATAATAGAAAGACACAAGAAGGAAGATTATCTAATAGTGGATTTTCATTTAATAGAGAGTTAATACCTGATCCTAAAGCAATGATAGATAATGTTCATGAAAGAGGTATTAAAGTAGGACTTTCTATAGATCCTACTGAAGGATTCCACAATTATGATGAAGTATTTAAAGAAGTAGAACAATTCCTAGGAGTACAAGGTACTTCTCAAATACCTATAAATGTACTTAATGCTAAAGAATTAGATGCATTCTTAAAACTAGGATTAAATCCATTAGAAAATCTAGGTGTAGACTTTTTCTGGAACGATATGAGAGATACTAAAGATTTAACTAGATTATGGGCTACTAATCACTATATGTATCATAACTTAGCAAGAAATCCTGAAAAGAGAGGAATGATACTTGGTAGAAATAGTCTACTTGCTCCTCACAGATATCCAGTATTATATGCTGGAGAATCAGAAGTAGGATGGGATAACTTCCAAAGTTCTTCATTCTTTAACCTATCTGCATCTAACATAGGTGCATGTTGGTGGAGCCATGATATCGGTGGATACGAAGGTGGTATTGAAGATCCTGAACTATATATAAGAAGTGTTCAATTAGGAGTATTCTCTCCAATACTAAGATTCCATTCATCAGGTGGACCATATTATAAGAGAGAACCATGGAAATGGGATTCAAGAACTTCTAATATAGTAGCTAGATATTTAAAATTAAGACATCAATTAACACCATATCTATATACAGAAGCATATAAGTATTACAAGACTGGATCTATGATATTCCAACCACTTTATTACTATATACCTGCTGTATATGATGATAGTAGATATAAAAACGAATACTTCTTTGGAAGTGAGCTTTTAATAGCACCTATCCTTACAAAGAAGAATCCAGTAATGAACAGAACTATTCATAAATTTAAATTACCAGAAGGTATGTGGTATGAGTTTACTACAGGTAAGAAATATGTTGGTAATAAAGATTATGTTTCATTCTATAAAGAGGATGACTATCCAATATTTGCTAGAAAAGGAAGTATTATTCCACTATCTCTTAAGAGTAATATAAATAATACATCTAATCCTACTGATATTGAGATACATGTATTCCCAGGACAAAACAATACTTATAGAATGTATGAAGATGATGGAGTAAGTTTAAAATATCAAAATGGATTCTATCTAATAACTGAAATAGATTATAACTACATGCCAAATAACTATACATTGATACTTAGATCTGTTGAAGGAAAAAGTGGAATCGCACCAGATACAAGAAACTATAAGATTAGATTTAGAAATACTAAATATGCTGAAGATGTTAATGCATATTTCGATACTACACCTATAGAGATATCTAAGAAATATATAGATGATAATGACTTCGTAGTAGAACTAGAAAACGTAAGCACAGTTGGTCAGTTAACTATCAACTGTAAGGGACAAGATATCGAAATAGATGCAGTACGTGTTATTAACGAAGACTTAGATATAATCTTATCTGACTTACAGATTGAAACTAAATTAAAAGAGAAAATAGCAGAGATATTATTCAGTGATGATAGTACTAAAGATAAGAGAATGAAGATAACTAAGTTAAAGAAATATAACCTAGATAAATCATTCATCAAGTTATTTAAGATGATTATCGATTACACATCAGAACTATAGTAAGGAAAGTAGAGAAAATCTACTTTTTTCGTTAATAATTATAGTTAATGTATCCGAAGCACATGATATAATTTAATTGAAGATATAATTATGTTTAGATATGAGGTATAAAAGATGAAATACATAATATATACATTTTATTTACTAATTATTTTATTTATAGTATATGAAGTTTATTGTTATATTACTGTTAAACCATGTGGAAGAGATACATCAGTAGCATTTGGTGATGCAACATATCAAATTTTAAAAGGTACAAATGAGGATGGTAAACGAAAGTATAATTTATATAAGTATCATAGCTATACAGTGCTAAATTATGTTTATAAATACAAAGATGATCCGTTAAATAGAGTTGCATATTTTGTTGGTAAGGATGATTATGAAGGTGAATATTATTTTGTTATTGTAGATTATAAAAATTATAAGGAAGAAAAATATACATGTGATACTTTAGGAGACTATTATTCATACTTTATAAATAATATCGATAATTTTGATAAACTTAAAAATAATTTCCTTGTAAGCGATAATATTTGTGATGGTTATTATTAGTTTTATAAAACTATTTTGAAATTGAAAGTAGAGAAAATCTACTTTCTTTTTTATGATAATATACTTGAATATCAGTTAAAAATTATATATAATATATACGTATTTTGCTTTTAGGAAGTAGTAATATATTATTTTATTTTTAGAGAGTTAGCGTGTGGTGAAAAGCTGATATTAAAATGTATATGAACTTGTCCTTATAAAAGAAGCAACGTATGTCTTGCGTTAAAAGATCTAAAGTGCATAGAGTTATCTATGAATTAAGGTGGTACCGCGATATCTTCGTCCTTATGTTGGATGAAGTTTTTTTATTGTAAGGAGGTAAGTATGGGTAGTGTATTAGTTATACTTATAGTCTATATAATGTACTTCTTATTTAGTGTTAATAGATATGATAAGAATGGCCATTATAAAGATAAAGATTATAAGAAGAATAAAAACAAGAAAAAGAAGCTGACTAAGAAAGAAATAGAAGAGCTGAAAAAGAAAGATTATGATAAATTACCTAATGAAGCAAAATTCTTTGTTTCTAAGTATAGAATAGATTTAGATAAAGTTAATATTAGAGGATTATTAAAGATGCTTGGACTGGTACTAGGAATATGTATAGCTGCAGGAACACTTATAGTTATTACTGCACTTCCTAATCATCCAAACTGGCAGATAGTAATCGCATTTATAATAGTGCTCGTATTATTCTTCATAAGTATGAAAATAATGGCGAGATATTTTGAGAAGAAAGGACTTGTAAAAGATGAATAATCAAGAGATAGAAAAGAAATGGCAAAAATATTGGGAAGAGAATAAAACATTTAAGACTGATGCTAATGATTTTAGCAAGCCTAAGTTTTATGCATTAGATATGTTCCCTTATCCAAGTGGAGTAGGACTTCATGCAGGGCATCCTGAAGGATATACAGCAACAGATGTAGTATGTCGTATGAAGAGAATGCAAGGATACAATGTACTTCACCCAATGGGATATGATTCATTTGGACTTCCAGCTGAGCAGTATGCTATTCAAACTGGAAATCATCCAGCTATATTTACTGAAGCAAATATAAAGACATTTAGAGAGCAATTAAAAAGTTTAGGATTCTCTTATGACTGGGATAGAGAAATATCAACATCTGACCCTAAATACTATAAATGGACTCAGTGGATATTTAAAAGATTATTTGAAGATGGATATGCTAAATATATAGATATGCCAGTTAACTGGTGTGAAGAGTTAGGTACAGTATTATCTAACGACGAAGTAATCGATGGTAAGAGTGAACGTGGTGGATATCCAGTAATCAAAAAGAATATGAAACAGTGGGTTATAGATATTCCTAAATATGCTGAAGCATTACTAGACGGATTAGATGAACTTGACTGGCCAGAATCTACTAAAGAGATTCAAAGAAACTGGATAGGTAAATCAACTGGTGTAGAAGTAGAATTCAAGATCAAAGATGGTGGAGCATTCAAGATATATACAACATGTATTGAAACTATATATGGTATTACATTTATGGTACTTGCTCCAGAAAATAAATTAGTAGATGAACTTAAAGACAGAATTGAAAACTGGGATGAAGTAGTTAAATATAGAGAAGAAACTGCTAAGAAATCAGATATAGATAGAACAGAACTTAATAAAGATAAGAATGGTGTAGTATTAAAAGGTATTTATGCTATTAATCCAGTTAATAATAAAGAAGTTCCTATCTATTTAGGAGACTTTGTTCTTGCTAGTTATGGAACAGGAGCAGTAATGGCAGTTCCATCACATGACCAAAGAGACTTCGAATATGCAGTTAAATATAATATTCCAATGATTCAAGTAATCGAAGGAAGAGATGTTAGCGAAGCAGCATTCGAAAAACAAGATTATTTAGGTAAAGGATGCAAGTTAATCAATAGTGAAGAATTTACTGGACTTACTGTAGAAGAAGCTAAAGAAGCTATTACTGATAAACTTGTTAAGATGGGTGTTGGAGAAAAGAAGACTAATTATCGTTTAAGAGAATGGATATTTGCAAGACAAAGATATTGGGGAGAACCAGTACCAGTAGTACATCTAGAAGATGGAAATACAATTGCACTTGATGATAAAGATTTACCTTTAGTACTTCCAGTACTTGATGATTATAAAGGTAAAAATGGTAAAGCACCTCTTGAAAATGACGAGGATTGGGTAAATGTTACTATTAAAGGTAAAAAAGGTAGAAGAGAAACATCTACAATGCCAGGATCAGCTGGATCAAGCTGGTATTTCTTAAGATATATCGATCCACATAATGATAAAGTATTTGCAGATAAGAAACTTCTAGATCACTGGATGCCAGTAGACCTATATGTAGGTGGACCAGAGCATGCAGTAGGACACTTACTATATTCACGTATGTGGAATAGATATCTATATGATAAAGGATTAGTACCAACAGCTGAACCATTTAAGAAATTAGTTCACCAAGGAATGATTCTTGGATCAAATGGTATCAAGATGGGTAAGAGATTCCCTGAATTCGTTGTTAATCCAACTGATATAGTTAATGAGTATGGAGCAGATACACTTCGTTTATATGAAATGTTTATGGGACCACTTAATGCTGATAAACCATGGAGTAACGAAGGAGTAATTGGAGCTAAAAAGTTCATCGATAGAGTATATCGTTTATATATGGAAGATGATAAAGTTAAAGATGAACAAAATAGTAACTTAGATAAGTTATATAATCAAACAGTTAAGAAAGTAACTGAAGATTATGAATCATTAAATATAAATACTGCAATATCACAAATGATGATATTTGTTAATGCAGTTAATAAAGAAGAAGTATTACCAAGAGAGTATGCTGAAGGATTTATTAAATTATTAAATCCACTTTGTCCACATATAACTGAAGAGATTTGGCACGAGAAATTAGGACATAAGGATACAATAGCATACGAAAAATGGCCAACATATGATGAGAAACATTTAGTTGAAGATGAAAAAGATATCGGTGTTCAAGTAAATGGAAAACTTAGAGCAACTATAACAATAAGTGTTAATGATGATGAAGAAACTATTAAAGAGAAAGCTTTAAAAGAAGAAAATGTAATTAAAAATACTGAAGGAAAAGAAATAGTTAAGATAATTGTTATCAAAGGAAAAATAGTAAATATAGTAGTTAAGTAGGGTGATTTTAATATGTATGATGTAGTAATAATAGGAGCAGGGCCAGCAGGACTGTTCGCTGCATATGAACTTCTAGAAAATAACAAAAAATTAAAAGTAGCAATACTTGATAGAGGAGCAAGAGCAGAAAATAGAGTATGTCCAATGAACAAGTTTGGAACAAAATGCAAGAACTGTAATCCATGTGGTATCCTATCTGGATATGGTGGAGCAGGAACATTCTCTGATGGTAAGTTAAACTTTATTCCAAAACTTGGTAAATCAGACTTATTTAAATATATGTCTCAAAGTGAAGCTTATAAGCTAATAGATGATACTGAAGAGATATTTAATAAGTTTGGTATGGATAGTAAAGTATATCCAACTAATATGGATGAAGCTAAAGAGATTCAAGCTAAAGTTGCTAAGACTGGTGCAAGTTTACTCTTAATTAAACAAAAACATTTAGGTAGTGATCACTTACCTAAATATATCGAAGATATTACTAATTATTTAGAAAGTAAAAAAGTTAAAATTTTTGAAAGAACAGATGTAGAAGATATAGTTAGAAATGGTGATTATTACGATGTTATTTATAATACAGGTAAAAAGAAAGAAACTATTCAAGGAAAGTATGTCGTAGTAGCACCAGGAAGAACTGGAGCTAAATGGGTTCAAGAATTAGCTGACAAATATAATATTGATTATGTATCTCAGTCTATAGAGATTGGTGTAAGAGTAGAAGTAAGAAAAGAGATTTTAAAAGAGATTACAGATGTTATATATGACCCAACTATATTTATTAAAACTGATACTTACAGTGATGAAATAAGAACATTCTGTACTAATCCAGGAGGATTTGTTACAAAAGAAAATTACGAAGGATATATATGTGTTAATGGACACTCATTAAAAGAAGTTAAATCTAATAATAGTAACTTTGCGTTTATATCTAAAGTAACACTTACTCATCCAATTACTAATACAAGATTATATGGTGAATCTATTGCTAGAATAGCTAATGTCCTTGGAGATGGAAAACCAATAATACAATCACTTAAAGATTTAAAACAAGGTAGAAGAAGTGAATGGCATAGAATAAATAAAGGATTTATTGAACCAACTTTAAAAGACTGTGTAGCAGGAGACTTATCATTAGTACTTCCTCACAGAATTATCCTAAACATTCTAGAAGGATTAGAGAAGTTAGATCAAATAATACCTGGTGTTAACAATGATGAAACACTTCTATATGGACCAGAAATAAAATTCTTTAGTAATGAGATTACAACAGATAATAATATGAAGATTAAAGATGAAAACATTTACTTCATAGGAGATGGATCAGGTAAAGCTGGTAATATAGTTACAGCAGCAGCTACTGGTCTTGTGGCAGCAAGAGATATTCTTAAGAACATTAAGTAATTAATGTTCTTTTTTATGTTATAATACAATTATATAAAGATAAAAAAGAGGATGTTGAGATATGAAAAAATATATAGGAATGGCTGGAATATTTATAGGAGTAGCTCTTATCGTACTAACTCCATTTCTTCACGTGTATAATAGCAAAGTAACAGGTATAGAAGATAATGCTAGAAAAGAAGCAGAAAAATATATAAAAAAGAAATATCATTTTGACTTAGAAATAGTAAAAAGTGATGTTCATATAAATAGATTTAACAGTTCATATGTAGATGCCATATATGAAGCCAAACATGATGGTAAAACATATTATGTAACTTTAGAATCTGAACATGGTGATTATTATGTTTCAGATACATATCAAAATAAAGAAATAGCAGAAAGTTATGCTAAAGAGTTAGAAAAAATATATGGAGATAAAATATATTACTTTTATTCTAGCTTAGAAGATAAGAATAGAAACTCTTATACAAAATTATTCACTGGAAATAATTATATAGATTTTGAAGATTTCCTTTTTGTTGCAGTTTTTGTTAATAACGAAAATTTTAATAGTGATACAACTAGTAAAGTATTAAATTTAAATTATCCGAACGAATTCTATATATATAATTTTAAATCAGAAGAAGCTGTAAACAAACTCAAGAATGTGCTTCCAAAAATAGTAAAAGGAGAGTTTTTTGATAAAGATAGAGTTAAGAGTGATTTGCCTCTTATATATTCTAGAGATTTTTTAGAATTAAAAAGTTATACAAACGAAGTCCTTTATAAGGTAGAAATAGATAACAATGGCGATGTTATTTTTGCTAAAAATAATTACAATACTGGAACAAGTAATAATATTTATGAATATCAAAAACATGAACTAACGAAACAAGGTACTGATTTTATAAAAGGAAAATATGGTAGTAATGTCAAAGTACTTGAATCTTATAATGTAGGAAAAAGTGAAATGGATAAACAGTACGTATTCATAAAGAAAGAAAAAGTTAGTGGAAAAGATTTGAAAGCCCTTCTATATTGCTCATACAATGAATACTATGGAAATAATATGTATGAAGAAGCAGAAGTAATAGATGCTGGTGATTACTGGTTTATAGAATTTAATGGTCTTTATTGTACTGATGATTTGTATTTCACTGTGGTAGGGAAATAATTAAAGACAAGAGATATCTCTTGTTTTTTTATCTATAAAATTTTAAAATTATATTATAGGAAGAGGAGGAGAAAAAGTGAGAAAGAAATTTATTTTTTTAAGCATCTTAGTGGTTTTAATGTCTTTACCACTAATGGTTAATGCTGATACAAGAGATTGTACAGAAAAAAAGATATGGCAAGGTTTGACAGTTAAATTAACTGATCAAAGCAATTCATCTTATACTGTTGGTGAAAGAGTATATGTAGATCTTGAAAAATTCCCTATGCCAGAAGATAATGTATCAGGTTTCATTATACTTAGAAGTACTGATGGAAACGATACAATTCAAGCATGGCTAAAAGATTTACTTACACCAAATTCGACTAAGTCATCATATTTCGTAATTCCTGAATCAGCTAAAGTTGGAACAGAATATGAAATAGAAGGTTACACAATCTATTTCGATACTAATGAAATTGCTAGTTATGGTGCAACTGTAGATGGTGAAAAAGTCCCAATCTACAAGAGCTACTGTGGTACTTACGTACTTGATCAAAGCAAAGTAGTTGAAGGTGAAAATTCATTAATGAATGTATCTCAAAAGATTACTAAAATTAAAATTGCAGAAGGTAAAGAAGTAAGAAAAGCTAAATCTCAACTAAAGAGTATAGAAGTAGATAAAGACTATAGTTATTTAGGAGGTAAAGTTAATTACAAAGTATCTCTTACAGCACCTGCTAAGCAAATCATGGTAACTTTATACAATGAAAAAGCTAAAGATAAAATATCAGGAACTCTAGAAGGATACGATAAGAAGAGTACTAACTTTACTGGTTATGTAAAAGTACCTGGATATATTGCAACTGGTGATTATGTAATTTCAAGTGTACATATTACTGATGAAGATGGAGAATGGATTCAATATTTAAAGAATGTACCTGATGCAGGATCACCTAAATATGGAGTATTAACTTCTAATATTAAGGTTACTGTAGGTGAATCAATATCAGATATTCTTGGTAAGACTGGATTTACTTTATCTGAGTTAACATTTGAAAAAGATAAAGTACCTGTAGGTGATACTTTAAATGTTAAAACTAATTATAAATGGGATTATTCAATCAAGATTCGTATTAAATCAGTATTAGTATCATTTGCTGATGGATCTAACAATATGTTCAATGCATATTTAAAAAATGGAGATAAAGAATTAGTTATCCCAACTACTGCTAAAGAAGGAACATATAAGGTTAAATCAGTTACAATTGAACTTGAATCTTATATGGGAGAAACTAATACAATAATCATTAAAGAAGCTAATGCTGATGAAGCAGCTAAAAAGATATTTAGTCAAACATTAACTGTCGAAAAACCAGAAGCTGATGTATTATACTTCAATAATGCAGATTTAAATGATGATGTAATGTTCAAATTAAAGAACTCTAAGCAAGATGCAGTAATTAAAGTTGTAGCTACTGGACATACAATTGTTACAGCTGACTTATTTAATATTATTAAAGAAAGCCCAAGACAATTAATAATTGAAAGTGGAGATAATCAATGGGTATTTAATGGAACAGATATCGTTAAATCAAAAGATATTGATGTAGATATGAAATTCTACTCATTAGAAGAAGCTGAAGTAGATAAGACTATTGCTGATAAAGTTGCTAAACAATCAGTAGTTATAGACTTCCCTGAAAATGGAGAACTTCCAGGAACAGTATTAATGAGAATTAAAGATACTGAATTATCTAATGTATTAAAAGGTAATGTTTACTATATTTACTTTATAGATGAAACAAATAACAAACTTAGCAAAGTATCTATGGAAGTACAAAAATCTAGTGATGGATATGTTGAATTCTATATGAACCATAACTCTAAATATTTAATTCTTAACGAAGCAGTTAAAGAAGAAGCTATTATTGGAGAAGATGATCATACTTTAAAATTCAATAATTCTGATTCTAAGAAAGAAGAAACAGAAGCTAAGAAAGATAATAACTCAGTATTATATATTGCTTTAGGAGCTGCATGTATTATTATAGTTGGATTAGTATGCATGCTTATAGGTTCTAAAAGAAATAAAAAGGTTGAAGCACCAGTAGAGACAGCACCAGCTGAACCTACTAAAGAGCCAACACCTGAACCAGAGCCAACACCAGAAGAGCCAAAGACAGAAACTGAAGAAGAGAAAAAAGAATAGCGATATTCTTTTTTCCTTTGTATAAATGAGTGTTATAATATATATTGGTGATTGAGTTGAGACTGAGAAACGTTAAAAACAAAGAAGAAATATTAGAAAATACATCCTATCTTGAAAGAGAACCAGAAAGTAATATTGGTAAATGGGAAGATGTATTTGGTAATAAAAATGATATACATATAGAGATTGGTATGGGTAAAGGAGATTTCATTATAGAAATGGCTTTAACTCATCCAGATATTAACTTTATAGGTATAGAGAAATATAGCAGTGTTCTAGCAAGAGCAATAGAAAAATTATATGATAAAGAAATACCTAATCTTAGACTTATAAGAATGGATGCTAATTATATTGAAAAAGTATTCGATAAGGAAGTAGACATAATCTATTTAAATTTTAGTGATCCATGGCCTAAGAAGAGACATGCTAAGAAAAGATTAACTAGTGATATTTTCTTAGAAAAGTATAAAAATGTATTTAAAAAAGATAATAATATTATTATGAAGACTGATAATATGAATCTATTTGAATATTCATTAGAGAGTCTATCTAGAAATGGATATGTTTTAGAAAAAGTATCACTTGATTTGCATAATAGTGAAATTGAAAATAATGCCGAAACAGAATATGAAAAAAGGTTTGTAGCAAAAGGAAATAAGATATATTATGTAAGTGCTAAAAAACTTGTATAATTTACATAAATAATGATAAAATAATATTGTGAGACAAAATTGTTTGATATAATAATTTAAGTAGGTGTTATATGAAGAAAGTAATATTAGTACTTGTATTACTACTTTTAGTAACAGGATGCACTACTAAGAATATAGAAAATGAAGATATTAACGATGTAATAGTAAGTGCAATTGAAGATAGTAATCACGATTTTACAGAGTCCTATAATGGTTTCAAAATAAGAATTCCACAGGGATTTGAAATCGTTGGAAAAGTAGAAAATAATATAAGAATTCTGAGTGGTGAAGATGTCTATTATCTATATATAGATATCATTGGTAGATATTATAAGAAGGATGTACAGTACGAAGAAAAAAGAGGTATATTTCTTTCTAGAAAAATCAATTACGATGGTAAGAATGGATATATAGAAATAGTTGAAAAAGATGATAAATACTATATTAAAGCAGAATACAACAATGCTAAGATAGAAGCTCTAGTAAGTAAGAAAAATATAAATACTGGAGTGTATAATATTATTAAGATATTATCTAGTGTCGAGTATAATGATTTAATAATAAATACTATGATAGGAGAGAATGCTCTTACATATAAAGAAGAAGAATTTGACTTATTCGAATCTAAGCAAGAAGAAAATTTCTTTATGGATTACATAGAAGAATATGATGAAGAAGAAGAACTAACCATAAAGGATGAAGATATTATTAAGTAGAAAGAGGATGAACTACATGGGATTATTAAGTAAGATTAAGGGAATCTTTATTGAAGAAGTAGAGGAAGAAACTGAAGAAGATACAGTACAACTTGAAAAGATTAAAGAAAAAACACCAGTAGCTAAGAAGATAGAGAGTCCTGTACAACGAGTAGAAGAGAAAAAAGAGGAAAAAGAAATACCAATTGTAGAACCAGCAGCTGAAGTTCATGAGACAGTCAGTGAAGAAACTAAAGAATTCAGTAGACCAATTGAACTTAATGTACAAGAAGAAGCAGAACACAAGTTCCCAATGGAATTTGATGATAAAGACTTCGAAATGGATTACACTGGTAAGATAGAGATTATTCAAGATACACCTAGTGTTCCTGAACCAGAGCCAGAACCTGTTAAAGAAGAACCAATTCTTTATCATGGAAGAAGATCTGAAAGAGAAATAGAATATCATTTTGAATCTCCTATTGGTGTAGAACCATACGAGAATAATAAAAAGACTGGATTCCAGAGATCTCCAATAATCTCACCAGTATATGGAATACTTGATAAGAACTATAGAAGAGATGAAATAGTATCTAAAAGAGAGATTAGATTAACTACTAATAATAAAAAAGGTGATTTAGATTTAGTTAGAGAGAAAGCTTATGGTGAACTAGCTAACGATATTACTGAATCAATAAACGAAGAAAAAGAAGTTAAAGAAGAAACTAAAGAAGAGAAAAAGGTAGATAAAGATAATTTATTCTACGATTTAAGTGAAGATGCATCACCAAGTGTTAAAGTTGTTACAGTAGGAGATGCAGAAGAATATTTCAATGATTTAGGACTTGAATACAATGTTGACTATAAAGTAGCAAAAGAAGAACCAGTTGAAGAAAATAAGGAAGAAAAAGTTATAGAAGACTTCGATGACATCAAAGAAGAAGTAAAGCCTGAAGTTAAAGAAGAAAAAGAAGAAGAGTCTAAAACTGATGATGAATTATTCGATTTAATTGATGCAATGTATGAAAGTAAGTAAAGGAGGATAAAATGGAATTTCTACAAACATTTTTGCCAATCTTGTTATATATTCTAGGAGCAGTACTTTTAGGAGTAACTATTTATCTAGTAATTAAACTATTAGATACAGTAGATAAACTAAATACAGTACTAGATGATATAGAAGATAAATCACAATCATTAAATGGAGTATTTGATGCTGTAGAAAAAGTTGGAGAAACTGTTAACAGTGTTAACTTCAAACTTGCTGGTTTATTTTCAAATGTTTTTGGAAAAGTAACAAGATACAAGAAAAATAAAAGAAGATACGAAGAAGAGGAGGAGGATTTCGATGACTAATAAAAATCATGGAATTGAAAAGTTTGCAGCAGGAGTAGTAGTAGGAGCTACATTAGGTGTTCTATTTGCACCAAAGAGTGGAAAGGAAACAAGAGAAGATCTTAAAAATGCTTTTGATGATCTAGTAGAAAAGGCTAGAAATTTAAAAGCTGAAGATGTTAAGGCTGCTATTGAAAAGAAAGTACAAGAAATTAAAGAAGGATTAGCTGACTTAGATAGAGAAAAAGTATTAGCTATAGCTAAAGAAAAAGCAGCAGCTCTTAAAGAAAAATGTAACGAATTAGTAGCATACGCTAAAGAAAAAGGAACTCCAGTAGTTGAAAAAACTGCTAAAGATGTAAAACATAAAACTGCAGACGTTGTTAGAGGAGTTCTAGAAAAACTAGAAGACTAATTAAAAAAAGGAATATTACTATTCCTTTTTTTTTGATTTAATGGGATAATTAATACTAGAGATACAATATAGGAGGATTACTTTATGATAAAATGTCCCAATTGTAGTGCAGAGTTAAAATTTGACGCAGGCATTCAAAAAGTACATTGCGATTATTGTGGTTCTGATTTTAATGCAGATGAATTAAAAGAAGAAGTAAAAGCAGTTGAAGAAGTAAAAGTTAAAGAGGAGCCAGAAGGTTACGAAGGAAATACTTTTTTATGTAGTCAGTGTGGTGCTAAGGTAATGACATTTGACGATACAGCTGTTACTTTTTGTAGTTATTGTGGATCACAAGCAATGCTTAAGAAAGAAATGGAAAAGATTAATCCTGAATATATAATTCCATTTAAGATAACAAAAGAACAATGTATAGATAGTTATAAAAAGAAAGTTAAGAAGTTTATATTCTCTCCTAAATATCTTACTCAAGATACGATTGCTGATAAGTTTAGAGGTATTTATATGCCTTATGCTGTATTCAAAGTAGGATGTCATGGAGATACTAAGAATAGAGGTAGTGTATATTATAAAACTTCAGGAAATTATCAATACTATCACGATTATGAAGTTAAAGCTCATGTAGATGCTGAATATGATGGTATATCTTATGACTTAGTTTCAAAGTATTCTGATAAATATAGTCAAGCAGTTAGACATAATTTCAATGAAGCTCAACCATTTAATATAAACTATACATCTGGTTTCTATGTAGATACTAAAGATGTATCAAGTAAAATATATGGAGGAGATGCAATATCAGAGGTTACTTCTGATGCTAATAGTACTCTTGGTAAAGTACCTATTTATAGTAAGCATGGATGCCATCATCCAAGTGTACCAGTTGCAGTTCTAGAAGAGAAAAATGCATTATTTCCAGTATACTTTATGTCATTTATAGATAAAGATAAAAAGCATATACATTATGCTGTAGTTAATGCACAAACAGGTGAGGTTACATTTGAAATACCAGTATCACCTTCAAAATATTTAATATTTAGTGCTATATTATCAGTAATATTATTTGTATTATTAGAATTATCACAAATAACATTACATCCAAGAGCATCTTTACTAGTAGTAGTACTTTTATCAATAATATCTTTAATAATTATATGTATTAATTTAAGTAAACTAAAAAGACAAGAAAATAATAAAGATGATAAAGGAATGGTTGGAGCAAAACTAGAAGTCGAAAAACAATCATTTATTACGAAGTTAGGTTTTGTAATTAAACCTGTAATTGCTATGGGCATATGTGCCCTTGCAGTCATCGTAGATACGCCGGAAGATTTCTTCTACTATGGAGTATCAGCTGTAGGATTTGTTTTAACTATTATTTCATATGTAGATTTACTTAGATTACATAATAAATTATGTATGAGAAAGATTCCTCAATTAGATAAGAGAGGGGGTCTTAAATAGTGAAAAATATTAAAAGATTAATAGTATTATTAATATTTGCATTACTATTACTTCCAATAAAAGTACTTGCAGATGATATTACATTATCTAATAATGAAGAGACTAGTTATTCTGCTGATAGTCCTATATTTACAAATGAAGAAACTGGATATGCAGTAATTATAGATGATAAGGCTGATTTACTTACAGAAGAAGATGAAGCAAGACTTAAGGATACTATGATTGGTATTACTAAATATGCTAACGTTATATTCCTTTCTACTGATTCTAATTCATCTACTCCAAAAAGTTATGCTGATTCATATTTATTAAATAAGTTTAATGGAAAAAGTGGAGTACTATTCCTAATAGACATGGATACCAGAAATATCTGGTTATCTGCTAGTGGTGCTACTAAGTCTGTTATTACAAGTGGTAAAGCTGAATCTATAACAGATAACGTATTTAGATATGCGAGTGCTAAAGACTATTTTGGATGCGCTGACAATACATTTAAACAGGTATATTCATTACTTAATGGTGGTAAGATAAATGAACCAATGAAACACTTAAGTAACCTCTTAATTGCGATTACTGGATCAGTAGTAGTTGGATACATCATTATCATTAATGGAACAAGAATAAAGAAACAAGTTGCAATGAAGAATTATACAAAGAGTTTCCAAGTTAGCAACGCAGAAGCTATTTATATAGGAGATCATACCGTATATGTACCTCCTTCTGACTCTGGAGGATCTTCCGGAGGCGGAGGCGGAGGAGGAGGCGGAGGTGGCGGTGGCTGCTCCGGTGGAGGCCACAGCTTCTAATACTCCTCAAATATTGACATTATAAAAATATATGATAGAATTATTAATGTTATTTGATGTTGAGAGATAATAGTAGTTATTAATAGCTTATAGAGATAGTGTGGATGGTGAAAACACTAGAAAGTTAATAATGAAGTTACATATTTTGAATCAAATCGCTAACCAGCGTTATAGGAAAAGTGTATAACAGATGTTATAAAGTAAGATGGTACCACGGGTAATCTCGTTCTTACATTTATAGCATCTTTTTTTTATTAGGAGGTTGTTATGAAATTATTTGATGAATTAAAATGGCGTGGACTTATTAAAGATTTATCTAGTCCAGATATCGAGAAAATGTTAAACGAGGATAAGGTTACTTTTTATTGGGGAACTGATCCAACTGCAGATTCTCTACATATAGGACATTATTCTTCTTTAGTTACTGCTAAAAGATTAGCAAGAGCAGGACATCATCCAATTCTATTAGTTGGAGGAGCTACTGGTTTAATTGGAGACCCTAGACCAACTGCAGAAAGAGAAATAATTGCTAAAGAGACAGTAGAGAAGAATATCGAAGGAATTAAAAAACAAGTTAGTGATATCTTTGAAGGTAAAGCAGAAGTAGTTAATAACTATGATTGGACTAAAGATATTACATTCTTAGACTTTTTAAGAGATACTGGTAAATATATAAATGTTAACTATATGCTTAATAAAGATATTATTAACAGAAGACTTGAAACAGGTATTACTTATGCAGAGTTCTCTTATACTTTAATTCAAGGGAATGACTTCTTAGAATTATTCAAAAGAAAAAACTGTGTATTACAATGTGAAGGTAGTGACCAATGGGGAAATATAACTACAGGTATCGAATTAATTAAAAAGAAACTTGGTAAAGAAGCTTATGGATTTACTATGCCATTAATTCTAGATAGATATGGAAATAAATTTGGTAAGAGTGAAGGTAATGCATTATGGCTTGATAAAGAAAAGACTAGTCCTTATGAGTTATATCAGTACTTAATAAATCAAGATGATGAAATGATTATCCACTATTTAAAAGTATTTACTTTCTTAACTCCTGAAGAAATTATGGATATCGAAAAGAAACATAAAGAACAACCAGAGCTTAGAATTGCACAACAAGCTTTAGCTCATGAGATGATAAGAGACTTACATGGTGAAGAAGAATATCAAAAAGCATTAGAAATGAGTAAAGCACTATTTAGTGGTGATGTATCTAAATTAACTGCTAAGGAGATTAAACAAGTGTTTAAAGATGCGCCAATAGAGGAAATAAAAGAAGATACTAACATAGTAGATCTTCTAGTTAACTATAATGTTTGTTCAAGTAAAAGAGAAGCAAGAGAATTCGTAACTGGTGGAACTATTTCAATCAATGGAGAAAAAGTTACTGACCTTGAAAAAGTAGTTACTAAGAGTGATACTATCGATGATGAATATGTAATACTTAGAAGAGGTAAAAAGAAATATTATCTATTTGAATATAAATAAAAAAGTAATAGCAAATGCTATTACTTTTTTATTGTTTCATAAGTAAGTAATTTCTCTTCTTTTTTGCTATTACTATCTCTTACTATTAGTACAACCGAAGTAACCATAAGAGCAAGTCCAAATGCAATAATAAGTAATACTTTTAAAGTAGTTGTCTGTCTTCTTTTTTCTTTTAAAGTTTCTATGTTCATAAGTCCTCCTAATCTATAAGTGATGTAACATGAAGCAATCTAATGTTTTTATGCATATCTCTTAGTAATTTTAATACATCATGAGAATCATCTATATGTATGTTAACATCATCGTTATCAAGTCTATCTTGTAAGAAATCTCTTTTTAATACATTTGCTTTCTTAAAATCATTTGTATCTCTTGGAAGAATAAATATATTTTCTTTATCAATAAAGTCCATATGTTTACTTAACCAGTCGAGCTTGCCATCTATTTGAGATTCATATCTTGAAACAGATAATATATATAAAGTAACATTTTCTAATTTGCTTATTTCTCTAAGAGGCTCTATCGAACTTATGACAGGCCTTTTATAACGATATATATCTTTATTTGTACCATCGTTTTCATATCCTTCAAAATCATAATCAGTAACAACACCATCCATATCTACATATATGTTGATATGTTTATCTCCAAATGATTTAATATAGTCTTTAAATACACCCATCATAATCACCTCTAATATAATAATATCAAATAAAAGCAAAATAAAAAAGCCAAAAGGCTTTTTCTTTTTATCTGTTATAGAATTCAACGATTAATGATTCATCGATGTCAGCATTTAATTCTCTTCTTTCAGGAAGTCTTACGAAAGTTCCTTCAAGTTTGTTAGCATCAAATGTAACAAATTCAACTCTAGATACAACTTTTTCAAGTGATTCTTTAACAATCTTAAGATCTTTGGCTTTGTCTTTAATAGAAATTACATCTCCAACCTTACATCTGTAAGAAGGGATATCAACTTTCTTTCCGTTAACAAGAACATGACCATGGTTAACAAATTGTCTAGCAGCTCTTCTTGTAGGAGCAAATCCCATACGATAAACTAAGTTATCTAATCTAGATTCAAGTAATCTTAAGAAGTTCTCACCATGAATTCCTTGCATCTTTCCAGCTTCAACGAAAGTCTTATGAAATTGTCTTTCATTTAGACCATACATGAATCTTAATTTTTGTTTTTCTTTTAATTGAGTACCGTAGTTAGAAAGTTTTCCTTTTCTATCAGCACCATGTTGACCAGGTCCATAAGGACGTCTAGCAACTTCTTTTCCATTTTCAAGTAGGCTCATTCCAACTCTACGAGCTTGCTTGTAACTAGAACCAGTATATCTTGACATATTGTCTCCTCCTTCATATATATACTACATATACAAAGAGCATTTTCACTTACTTAGGGAGTTTATTTTAATACTTTCGCTTAAACAGCTTCAAAAGTTACTAATAAACTTAATAAACACTTTAAATAAGCTCAATACAAGCCGTTTCTATATGCAATAAAGATTATATTATATTATATAGTCAAAGTCAAACAAAATATTGATAAAATAAAGAAATAATTGATATTCGAACATAAAAATAATCAAAAATATAGTTAAAAAGATTATAAATGTGTTAAAATACTATTATAAGAGAGTAGAGGTGAAGAAATGGATAAGACAACAATTATTATTATTGCTTACACAATAGCATTAATAGTCATAGTATTTGTTACCCTAACACTCATAAAGAAAAAGAGAATTAAAGAATATTCTAAGAGATTAGAAATTCTAGATAGAGAAAAGAACGAACTAGAAAGTGCTCCAGTTATTTCTGAACTTGCTAAGATAGAACCAATAGTAAAAAATGAAAGAATGGAGAAGAGATATAAAGGTTGGTATGAAGAGTTCGATTATATTAGAGAAAACGATATACCAAAGATAAACGATATGCTTATAGATTTAGATACTTACTTAGAAAGTAAGAATTATAAAGACTATAAGATAGCTCTTTCTAAGACAGAGATAGAAATATATAAAACTAGAGAAAAGATTAATAATCTACTAGAGGAAATTAAAGAAATTAACTTGAGTAGTGAAAAGTATAGAAATATTATTATTAGTTTAAAAGCAAAATATAGGGAACTTGAACAGATATTTAGATCTAAAGAAGATGAATATGAAGATATTGCTAATGTAATAGAACTTCAATTTGAAAACATAGAGAAAAGATTCCAAGACTTTGAAGATTATATGGAAGTTAATGACTATCAAGAAGTATTCCATATCGTAAAAGCAATCAGTAATATGATTGAACATATGGAAATAGTTATTAACGAAGTACCTGACTTAGTATTATTATCTAATAGATTAATACCTAAAAAGATTGAACAAATAACTACTATATACGAAGAGATGAAGAAGGAAAAATATCCATTAAAGCATCTTAAAATCGAATATAACGTAGAAGAATCTTTAAAGAGAGTTAATGAAATAATCGATAGAATTAAAGTACTTAACTTGGAAAACTGTATGTTTGAACTTAAGAATATGCTTGAGTTCTTAGAGAGTTTATTCCAAGAGTTCGATATAGAAAAGAATGGCAAGAAAGACTATGATGAAGATAAAGCAATATTCGATAGTAGAGTAGAAAAACTTACTGAAGTAATTAACTCATCACTTAATAAAATGGATTCATTAAAGAAGAACTATGATTTAAGTGAATCAGATATAAAGAATTTAAATGTAGTTAATGATAAATTAGAAGAACTAAAAGAAGTATATAAGAAAGATACTAAAGAATTAGGTAAGAAAAAATTAACTTATTCTGTTATAGCAGACAATATGAAAGGATACTTAATAGAATTAAGAAGTATCGAAGAAGAGACAGAATCTATTCTTAATAATTTTGGAAATATGCAAGATGATGAAGAAAGAGCAAGAGAACAGTTAAAAGAAATTCAAGAATTATTAAGACAATCTAAACTTCTTATGAGAAGCTATAAATTACCTGTAATTACTAATAATTATTATGTGGAATTAAGTGAAGCTAATGAAGCAATAACTGAAATTATAAAAGAATTAAATAACAAGCCAATATCTATTAAGACACTTAATACGAGAGTTGATACTGGTAGAGATTTAACATTAAAGTTATTTAATACTGCTAATGAAATGGTCAAGACAGCAAAACTAGCAGAATATTCAATCGTATATGGTAATAGATACAGAAAAGAAGATATCAACATAGATAATGGACTTAATCAATCAACTCTTCTATATAATAAAGGAAATTATAAGAAATCATTAGATGTTACTATAGATACACTTGAGAGAGTAGATAAGGAAATTAAAGGAAGGATAAGTGAGATGTATGAAAAGAATTCTTAATGAAAGAGGATTTGGTGCAAAAGAGATAATTATAGGGTTACTAGCTATACTAGCATTATTTGCAATAATGGCTAATTTTATGACTGATAAGACTACTGGTGATAAAGGCGTTAGAACAATGAAAATTCAAGCAGAGAACTTTGTAAAGATGGTTACAGTATATAAAGATAAATATACTAAAGATGAAGATACTTACTATCTATATGAATTATCTAATGGTAAAGAGTCAGATGAATTAATAGACCCAGATAAGAAGAGCAGAGGATGCGATATATATGAATCTTACGTAACTATTAAGAATCCAAAACATGTAGTATTAAGATGTGGATCATATTTAATCGATGGAGATTATCAAAAAGAATATATAGTATACGAAGTAGGAGAATGGACTACTGAGAAGACTACTGGTGAAAATGACTTCTTATATAACTATAAAAAGAGTAGTGATGAGAATGAACAATTAGTATTATCAGAATATGTTCAAAAGCCTGAATTTATTAAAATGTTTAATGATAAAGAAGGAACTTCAGCTACTACAATCGAAGAAGTTTATAAATATGCTAATGAAAATAAATTATATATAGATGCAGGATTGTTCTATAGAACTAAAAAACTTCTTAAAAAGTATTAAAATAAAGAAAAAAGATGATTTATCATCTTTTTTTTGTTATACTTGAAGTGGTGATTTTATGGGATTATTTAGCAAGATAAAAAATATATTTAAAAAAGAAGAAAATATAGAAACAGAAGAGAATTTAGAAAAAGATAATCTTGAAGAAGAAAAAGAACAAGAAGAAGCTCTTGAAGAGAAAAAAGTATTAAAAGAAGAAAAAGAAAGTATTAAAGTTTATGAAAAAGGATTAACTAAATCTAGAGAAAATTTTGTTTCTAAATTGATTAATTTAACTAAGAAATATAACAAAGCTACAGAAGAATATTTCGATGAATTAGAGGAAATACTTATCATGGCTGATATTGGAGTAAATACAGTTATGAGCTTTATGGATAGACTAAGAGATAGAGTAAGGAAAGAAAATATAGAAGACTTAGAATATCTTAAAGAAGTTATAGTAGACGAATTATTCATAATATATGTTAATGATGAAATAATTGTTAATAAGATAAATGAAGCAGAGAAGAAACCAACAGTAGTTTTATTTGTAGGAGTCAATGGAGTAGGTAAGACAACAACAATAGCAAAACTAGCTAGTAAGTATCACGATGAAGGAAAAAGTACAATGATGATAGCAGGTGATACTTTTAGAGCAGGAGCTACTAAACAATTAGAAGAATGGGCAGAGAAAACTGGTTCAAGTTTTGTAGGTAAAGGAGAAGGAGCTGACCCATCAGCAGTTATATTCGATGGACTTAATAAGGCTCTAGAAGAAGGAACTGATGTAGTACTTATAGATACTGCTGGAAGACTTCAAAATAAAGTTAATCTAATGAAGGAGTTAGAAAAAATTAATAAAGTAATAGATAAAGTTATACCAGGTGCCCCTCATGAGACACTTCTTATTATAGATGCAACTACTGGTCAAAATGGTATATCTCAAGCTAAAGCATTTAAAGAGATAACTAATATTACTGGAATTATACTTACTAAGCTTGATGGTACTGCTAAAGGTGGTATCGTACTTGCCATAAAAGAAGAAGTAGGAATACCTGTTAAGTTCATTGGATTAGGTGAAAGAAAAGAAGACCTTCAAGTATTCGATATAGAAAAATATATATATGGATTATTTAAAGATATGATGTAGGTGAATATATGGATAGATATGTTTATTTAAATGAACTTTATGATTATTACAAAGATCTATTTACTGAAAAACAACAAGAGTATTTTGAAGATTATTACTTCAATAATTTGTCACTTGCCGAAATAGCAGAAAACTATGGTGTAAGTAGAAATGCTATTCATAATCAGTTAAAAATAATTGAAGATAAGTTAGAAGAGTATGAACAAAAGTTAAAACTTTTGGAGAAAAAGAATAAAATTATTGATATTTTGAGTGATAAAATAGATAATAATATTATAGAAGAAATAAAAGGAATAATATAAGGGTGATTAATTATGTTTGATAGAATTATTTATATTGGAGAAAATAATTGTTATGTATCTCTAAAAGAAGGAGTAGAAATAACAAATAATATTCTTAGTAGTCACGTTATTGTAGAAGATGCAGAAAAACATATACTTGGTGAAATATCAGAATTAAATCAAGGAAGAGTAAACATTAAATTAATAGGAGAATTCCACGATGGTAAATTACAAAATGGTATCCTTAGAAAACCTTTGATGGATGCTACTATAAGACCTATTAATGATCAAGAAATAGCTGTTATCTTAGGTGAAAATAATGGAGCAGGTTTATTATTAGGACAAAGTCCATTCTATAATGGTCGTCCTGTTTATTTCAATGTAAATGATTTCTATAGTAATCACTTCGCTATATTTGGTAACAGTGGTAGTGGTAAATCATGTGGTGTTGCTAGATTACTTCAAAATACATTTGGAGCTTCTGCAGTTACTCCTACAAATGCCAACTTCATAATATTCGATATAGCAGGTGAGTATGCACAAGCATTTACACAATTATCAAGCATTAACCCTAATTATCAATTTAGAGTATTAACTACTGGAGATAATCCAAATTATGAACAATTAAAAATTCCTCTATGGTTATTAAATGAAGGAGATATAGCATTATTATTAATGTCTGATGCTCATTCACAATTACCAATAGTAGAAAGAATGATGTATTTAGCAAGATGCTTTGCAGAAAATAATGAAACAAGTGAAGCATTTAAAAACCATATAGTTGCTAAAGCAATAATGTCAGTTATGTTCAGTGATTCAACTGCAGTAGGTAAGAAAAATGACATATTTAGAATAGTAGAAACATGTCCAACTGAGAGATTTAACATTGAGGCTGTTATCTCCGGAGTAGGATATACAAGAAAATTAAAAGAATGTTTTAATATAGATAATCAAGGAAACTTTACTGAAAGTAAATTATTCACAGATTATACTAACAGTTTTATAAATAATAAGTTTGATACATATGAACCAAAAGGATTAACTTATTTTAACTTAAAAGATTTGGAAAAAGCCTTAGAGTTCACACTTATAAGTGAAGGATGGTACAAAAATCCAAATACTTATTCAGATGCAGTAAGTGTTAAAGTAAGACTACATTCATTAGTTACAGGTCCATATGCTAAGATATTTGATTTTCCTCAACATTACAATGTTAATGAATACTTAAGTAGTTTAGTATTTAAAGGAAGTCAAAGATGCCAATTAGTTAATATTAACCTTGATGATATGGATGACTCTGTAGCAGGAGTTATTACTAAGATAATAACTAGATTAATATTCGATTATTGTAAGTCATTACAACCAAGAGGATCTTTACCATTCCATATACTTGTAGAAGAAGCACACAGATATATAAGAAGTGATAAAGATACATTCTTAATTGGTTACAACATATTTGAACGTGTTGCCAAAGAGGGAAGAAAATATGGTATAATACTTGGAGTTATTACTCAAAGACCAGTAGAATTATCAGATACAGTTGTATCTCAGTGTTCTAACTTCTTGATCTTTAAGACTAACCACCCATTAGATGAGGAATACATAAGAAAGATGATTCCAAATATCAACAATGAAATAGTGGATAAGCAAAAAGGATTACAATCAGGTACATGTCTTGCCTTTGGTACGGCATTCAAAATACCAGTTATAGTTAAACTAGAGATGCCAAATCCACCACCATTAAGTAGTAATGCAGACTTACTTAAATATTGGAACACAAATCAATAATAATAGACACGAAAAGAGGTATACACAATGTTTGAAAGTTTAGGGGACAGATTACAAAATGCTCTTCATAAGATAAAGGGCTATGGAAAAATTACTGAAGATAATGTAAGTGACATGATGAGAGAAATCCGCTTAGCACTTTTAGAAGCAGATGTTAACTACACAGTAGTAAAAGAATTTACTAATAAAGTAAAAGAAAAAGCACTTGGAGAAGAAGTAAAGAAGAGTCTAAAACCAGGTGACGTATTTGTTAAAATAGTTAAAGATGAGTTAACAGAGCTATTAGGTGGAGAACAAGAACCTCTAAATTTAAGCGGAAGTCCTGCAATACTTATGTTAGTAGGTCTTCAAGGTAGTGGTAAAACTACTACTATTGGTAAGATAGCAAACTTGCTTAGAAAAAAACATGCTAAAAAACCTTTGTTAGTAGCTTGTGACGTGTATCGTCCAGCTGCTATCGATCAGTTAAAACAAATAGGTAAACAATTAAATATAGAAGTATATGAAGAAGGAAAGAAAGATCCTGTTAAGATAGCTCAAAATGCTGTTCAGTATGCTAAAGAAAATAAGTACGATTATGTACTTATAGATACTGCTGGACGTCTTCATATAGATGAAGATTTAATGCAAGAACTTGATAATATCAAGGAAGAAGTCAAACCTAAAGAAATATTATTAGTACTTGACTCTATGATGGGACAAGATGCTATTAATGTTATAAAAGGATTCAATGAAAAATTGCCACTTACTGGAGTAGTACTTACTAAGTTAGATGGAGATACTCGTGGCGGAGTAGCTTTATCAGTTAGACATTTAACTAATGTACCAATAAAGTTTGTTGGTACTTCAGAAAAAATGGATGGAATAGAATTATTCGATCCAGAAAGAATGGCTGGTAGAATACTTGGAATGGGTGACATCGTATCACTTGTTGAAAAAGTAGAATCTGAAATAGATGAAAAAGAAGCTACTAAGACAGCTAAAAAGATTCAAAGTGGTAAATTTGACTTAGAAGATTTCTTAGATCAAATGAAACAAATAAAGAAATTGGGACCACTTGAAAACCTTATTAAATTAATACCAGGTGCTTCTAAGATGGGACTTAATAATATTCAGATAGATCCAAAACAGATGGCTCATGTGGAAGCTATAGTGCTTTCAATGACACCTAAAGAAAGAAAAAATCCTGAAATAATTAAAGCTTCTAGAAAGACTAGAATTGCTAAAGGATGTGGTCTATCAGTACAAGAAGTAAATCAATTACTTACTCAGTTTGAACAGATGAAAAAGATGATGAAACAAATGAGTAATGGTAATATGAAGATGCCATTTAAATTTTAAAAGATATGTAATACATATCTTTTTTATTTTTTATGTTATAATTAAACTAGCTGAATATATGATAAAGGGGGAATTATCAAATGAAGCAAGAAAAATCTTGTGGAGCAATTGTATATAAAATTATAGATAACGTTATTTATTACTATATTATTAAACAAAATAAAGGACATTTTTCATTCCCTAAAGGACATGTAGAGGAAAATGAAACAGAAGAAGAGACAGCTTTAAGAGAAGTAAAAGAAGAAACTAACTTAGATATTCTTGTAGACAAAGGATTTAGAGAAACAAGTACTTATAGTCCTAAAGAAAACGTTATGAAAGATGTAATATTTTTTGTAGCTATTGCTATAAACGATAATACAAAACCACAAAAGTCAGAAGTATCAGACATATTACTTCTTAGATATGATGATGCTATTAAAACACTAACTTATGATAGGGACAAAGAAATTTTGAAAAAAGCAAATGTTTACATTATAGAAAAAAACTCCTATAAAAATTAAAATAATATTTTTTTAAATAGTATCTTATGTTATAATAAAATAATAATAGGAGGCTTTTACATGGATGAAAAGTTACTGGAATTTGAAGCAAACTTTAGTGTCCTAGATAGATATGGAACAGATGTTACCAAAGAAGAATTTATAACAAATCCAGCTATCGGAAGAGATAAGCAAATAAAAGAACTTATTCTTATCCTTCTAACACCAGAAAAGTCTGCTATCTTAATAGGTAAACCAGGTATAGGTAAAACTGCTATTGTTGAGGGATTGGCTTACAGGTTACAACATGATGATGTACCTGATGCTTTAAAAGGATATACGATCGTAAATATTAAAACTGCTTCACTTTTAGGTACAATGCCTAGTGGTGAAAGTAAAGTTCAGAAGATGATCGATGAATTAAAACAAAAAGAAAAAATGATATTATTCATCGACGAGATCCATATGTTAATCGGAGCTACTGATTCATCAAGTTTGGACTTTGCTAATATCTTCAAAGAGGGACTTGGTCGTGGAAGTATCAAAGTAATAGGTGCAACAACTACTGAAGAGTACGAAAGATATATCTTACGTGATAAAGCGTTTACAAGACGTTTCCAAAAAGTAGAAGTACCTGAACCATCTCACGATGAGACAGTTGAAATAATGATGGGAACTTTACCAAAGTTTGAAAAACAAACTGGTAAAAAGATGAAATATACCCCATTTGTACAAAAAAGAATTATGAATTTCTTAGTAGATATTACTAGTGAATTCAAAAGAGTATATGCTTTAGGATCTAGATATCCAGATGTTTCACTAACACTTTTGAAACAAGCTTTCTCTTTCACGGTATATGATGATAGAGAGTATATGGATATATTCGATATAAGAAAAGCTATAGAGGAATCTAAAAACATCTATCAAGATGTTAAGAAGAAAGAATTGCCTAGATTCGATAAAGAATTCGAAGATATCATCTTAGAAGAGAAAGGTGAAAAACCTATAGAAGAATGGCGTAAGGAAGAAGAAAAACTTCCTGAAGTTGGAGAAGATGATAATAAAGAAGTATTAGTTGAATCATACGATAATAAGATTAAAAAAAAGAAAAAGAAACAAGAAGTAATTGGCAAGACAAAAAAGAAAAGAGATAGATCAGCATTTAGTACTAAGAAAGATTCTAAGAACTTAGATGATTTACTTATCAATAGTACTATTGGAGTTATTGAAAATGATAGATCAGGAGTAAATATACCGATAGATTATAAAGTAACTAGTGAGCTAATGCCTGATGGAGTAAACGATTTGCTTCTAAATAATAAAATAGGAAGTATACTTGATTCTGGTGAAGAAGATTTTGAAGTTCAAACTTATACTAGAGATAGTAAAGTTAATAACAGTCTTCTCAGTCCAGATAGTAAGAATATAATAATTAGTGATACTGCTAATATTAGAAAGAAAAAAGATATAGATTTATATTCTTTAGATGATGGAAGTAAAAAGAAGAAAAAGAGTGTACCTAAGAAATATAAGTTAGATACTGAAAAGAAACCTGAAAAAATAGAAATAGATGTATCTAAATATTTGAATAGAGATGACTTAACTAGTAAACCTAAAGATAGACCTAAAAAGGAAGAACCTAAAGAAGAAAAGGTTCAAGAAGAAAAAGTTCAAGAAGAAAAAGATCTAGTTAAGAAAGAAGAAGTTAAAGAAGAAAAGAATGTTAAAAAAGGGGATGACGATATGTACGGTCAAAACTATGGTGGAAATATTGATTTTCTAATGGGAGGAGCTTCTGGTGGATATCCAGGACAACCAGGACCAGGTAATGATCCTTATGGACAAGGATTTGGAAACAATATGTATCAACAACAACCACCACAAAATAATTTTATGCCAAATCAACCTCAAGGAATGGATTATGGAATGGGACAAAATAGTTTCATGCCACAAGGAATGGGAAATGATTCAGTAGGAGGATTTATACCACCTGCAGATACAAGTTCAGATAGTTCTAGAGAAACTCTATTTGGGGTTCCGATGTATGATGAATCTAAGGAAAAAGAGATGAAAGGTGGGCAAACAAATCCAGGAATGGGTATGCCTGGCCAACAACCAATGGGAGCTTCAGGAGGTTATCCAGGAATGAATGATCCATATGGAACTCCACCACCAAGTAACAATTCTTTCTTTGGAGCACCAATGTATAGTAATACTTCACCACAAGATCCAGTTCATGGACCAGGAGAAGGAGATATCTTTGGGCAACTATTATTACCAGAGAATAATATGAAAATAGAAGGTGGAAAAATAGTTGATGACTTTAGTGGACTTAGAGTACCACCAAGTATTGGTAATATGAACAATATGATTATTGGAGATGTTACAAGTACAGCTAATCAACCACCACAAGATATGTTTATGGGAGGCGGACAAAGTCAGTTTGGTATGCCAGGACAAATGCCAATGCAAAATAGCTTTGGTATGCCACCTCAAGATCCATATGGAATGCCAGGACAGATGGCGCCACAAGGACAATTCGGAATGCCACAGCAAAGTCAGTTTGGAATGCCACCACAAGGACAATTCGGAATGCCACAGCAAAGTCAGTTTGGAATGCCACCACAAGGGCAATTCGGAATGCCAGGGCAAAGTCAGTTTGGAATGCCACCACAAGGACAATATGGAATGCCGCAAGGACAATTTGGTGCAGCACCTTATAACCCATATCAACCACAAGGACCTGTATTTAACGAGTTAAAAGTAGAAAATAACCTACTTAAGAAAACACCATCTAATAGCGATGAAGACTTCGTTAATTATAGTGATCTAAACAAAGGAAAAGTTAGTCAAAACGATATGAGTAAATATGTATCTCAACCTGAAACAAAACCTGTTCCAAGAGTAGATTTAAATCTTGAAACTGGTGCTGGTGATGACGATTTAAAAGATTATGAAGAATAGTAATAAAGTCAGTATTTAAGTACTGACTTTTTTATTTTATATGCCATATTTATGTGATAAAATTATATTGAAGAGTTATTATCTTAAAAAGTTTATTATGATACTAAAAAAGTGTTATAATACAATTAGTTGGAGGAATATATGTTTAAAGATGAGAAAATATTAGTTGGAAAAAACAAAAAAACTAGCGCTTATATTTTACCTAGTATGGCTAATAGACATGGTCTTATTACAGGAGCAAGTGGTAGTGGTAAAACAGTAACAATGAAGGTACTTGCAGAAAGTTTTAGTGATGCAGGAGTACCAGTATTTTTAGCGGATGTTAAAGGAGATGTTGGTGGTACATGCTTACCAGGTACTACTAATGAAAAACTACAAGGAAGAATAGATTCTTTAGGTTTAACAGATGATTTTAAATTTAAAGGATATCCAGTAGTGTTCTGGGATGTTTATGCTAAAGGTGGACATCCAGTTAGAACTTCTATAAAGAGTGTAGGGCCTACAATTCTTTCTAAGATGTTAGGTTTATCTGAAGCACAAGAAGGTGTTCTTGCTATAGCATTTAAAGTAGCAGAAGATCAAGATTTAGAATTAATTGATTTAAAAGACTTAAGATTAGTACTTCAATATATTGGAGATAATGCTAAAGACTTTACTATTACATATGGAAATGTAGCACAACAATCAGTTGGAGCTATTCAAAGAAGTATATTAATGCTTCAACAACAAGGTGGAGATAATTTCTTTGGAGAACCTGAAATTGATATAAACGATTTTATTAAACAAGCAAGTGATGGAAGAGGAAACATCAATATTCTTCACTGTGTTGAATTATATCAACAACCAGACTTATATTCTTCATTCCTATTATGGTTATTAACAAGTCTATCTCAAAAACTTCCAGAAGTAGGAGATTTAGCTAAACCAAAAATAGTATTCTTCTTTGATGAAGCACATCTACTTTTTGATGATATGCCATCATACTTAAAGAAGCAAGTAACTCAAGTAGTTAAATTAATAAGATCTAAAGGTATTGGATTATACTTTATATCACAACAACCTACAGATGTACCAGATGATATATTAGCTCAGCTTGGTAATAGAGTTCAACATACATTAAGAGCATATACTCCACAAGAACAAAAAGTAGTTAAAGCTGCTGCTATGGCATTTAGAACTAATCCAGAATTCGATACTGAAAAAGCAATTCTTGAACTTGGTACAGGTGAAGCATTAGTATCATTTACTACTGAAAAAGGGGAGCCATCAGTAGTAGAAAAAGTAACTATTCTTCCACCACAAAGTGATATGAATGCAATAGATGATGGAACTAGATTAATGGTTATGGCTAGAAGTGAATTCAAAGGTAAATATGATACTCTAGTAGATAGAGAATCTGCTTATGAAAAGATTAGCGCTGCTATTAAAGAAAGAGAAGAAGAACTTGAAGAATTAAGAGCACAACAAGAAGAAGAGAAGAAGAAACTTCAAGAAGAAAAAGAAGCAGAGAAAGCTAAGAAAGAAGAAGAAAAAAGATTAAAAGAAGAAGAAAGAGCTGCAGAAAAAGCCAAGAGAGAAGAAGAAAAGGCTAGAAAAGAAGAAGAAAGATTAAAGAAGGAAGAAGAAAGAAAGAAAGCTCAGGAAGAAAAAGAAGCAGAGAAAGCTAAGAAGAACAACCCAGTTTATAAACTAGGAAAGAAAGCTACTAATAAAGCAGTTAATAAAGTTTTAGATAAAGGATTAAATAAACTATTTAAAGGATTATTTAAATAAAAAAAGAACTACTCATTTTGAGTAGTTTTTTCATTTCCAAATTCTTTTTCATATAGAGCTTCTATTTCATTTCTAAATTCTCTATAATTTTTTGGCCATTTCATATATCCATGTGCTTCTATAGAATTATTATCTATACTAGAATAACTGAAACTAAAACTGTTTCCATCTAATACGTCTTTATCTGATTTATTAAATCCATCCCATTTATTTACTTGATACTTTGTCATTATATCTTCTATATTATGAACAAATTCAATATCTACTTCTTTTTTTAATGCATCTTCTGGATCTACACCATCTTTTTTATAAGAAGCTATATACTTATCATCTTCTAATAAAAGTTCATAAGTATAGTCACCATTCATATGGTATCCAACTGAATAATTTAATCTAAATGACTTAGTATTTTCAATTTTAATAGGTTTCTTAAAACAACCTATTATAAATAGTGTACTCATTAGTAATACTCCAATTAATAGTTTATTTCTCATTAATCAGCTTTTAATATTTCATCTATAGAGTTTCTAATAACACTCATAGATGCTTTTAATTTCTTTTCTTCTTCATCATTTAATGGGAATAAAACTAATTCTCTAACACCATTTTGATTTAATACACTTGGTGTACTTATATAAACATTTTCCTTTTCATGATATGCAGATACACATAGTATAGAGTTCTCTCCACTAAGTATAGCATCAGTTATTTTAACAAGACACATTCCAATTCCAAAGTTAGTGACACCTTTTTTCTTTATTACTTCATATGCTGCATTTCTAACATCATCTTCTAATTCTTTAAGTTCTTCTTCTTTTAAATATAAACTTATATCTTGAAGACCTAGAGTAGCTCTACTCCAAGGAATAAATTCGGAGTCTCCATGTTCACCTAGTACATATGCATGAACACTGTCAGAATTGATATTAAGTTTTTGACCTATTAGATATCTTAATCTAGATGTATCTAGAACTGTACCTGATCCGATTACCTTACTAGCAGGCATTCCTGATAATCTGTAAGTAAAATAACTCATAGCATCTACTGGATTAGTAACTACTAAGAATATTCCATTGAAACCACTATCCATTACTCGAGGAATTATACTTTTAAATATTTCATAATTCCTTTTGATTAATTGTAATCTTGTTTCACCTGGTTTTTGATTAGCACCGGCACAGATACATACTATTTTAGCATCAGCACAATCTTTATAAGTACCAAATGACACATTTAATTTAGAAGGTGCAAATGGAAGTCCATGACTTAAATCCATTACTTCTCCTTGGACCTTTTCTTCATTTATATCGACTAAAACTAAATCTGTGACAAATGTATGTTGATTAATAAGTGCATATGCATAACTTAATCCTACATTTCCACATCCTACTATAACAACTTTTGATTTCATATTATCCTCCTATAACAATTATACCATGACGATATGTAAAATGTTGTATTATTAATGCTTAGAATAAGATTTATATGCCATTATTTGATATAATAGAATTGGTGACATATATGAAATACTTAAAGAAACATAGAAAAATAATACTAGCAGCAATATGTTTAATATTATTTATTATTGTAGCTAAAACTGCTCTAGTAGACGGTTTAGTTTTTTATGATAAAGCTGCTCAAGATATAGTTAATAGTGTAAGATGTGATACTCTTACAGTAATTATGAAACTATTTACTTTTGCATGCAGTGTAGAAGTATTATTATTCATATGCGTACTAACTTTTATACTTGGTAAAGATAAGAAAAAATCTTCTCTTATTTCGATTAACTTAATAATTAATTATCTTTTAAATACAATTGCTAAATATATTGTACAAAGACCAAGACCAGATGAAGTATTAAGACTAATAGAAGAACATGGTTACAGTTTCCCATCAGGGCACTCTATGGTAGCTATGGCGTTCTATGGATATATAGTCTACTTAATATATAAACATGTAGATAATAAACCTAAGAAATATATAGCATGCTTTAGCTTATTATTTCTAATAGCAATGATTGGTATAAGCAGAATATATCTAGGAGTTCATTATGCTAGTGACGTACTAGCAGGATTCCTTCTATCAATAGCATACTTAATGTTATTTGTAATATTCTCACCAAAGGTTTTAGACTTTATTAATAAGAGGCTTAAAAATGAAAAAGAAGAAAAGACTAAAAAGAAAAATTAAATTACTTATAGTACTTATATTCTTAGTTATTATAGGTATATTATCTGTAATACTATTAAGACCTGTAATATGTAAGAATATGATTAGATCTAAGGGTTATTCTAATGAAGCAGCAGAACTATTCTTTAAAAGTGATATGACTAAAGAGATTACTGATAAAGAGTATAGTAAAACTGTAGATGAGATGATAATAAATAATAAGTATAAATCTGAATACTTAGATAAGTACTATGAGATTAAATATGTAGATGATAAGCTATTTGTCGATAATATTAATTCTTTAATTGAAAAAGAGTATTCTACAAGTTTAATTAATACTATATATACGAAGTATTCTAGTGATATGATTAATTATCTAATGGAGAATAAATTATACGATATAGATAAATATATCGAAGTAGAAATATTTAAACCTGATTTAATATCTAGATATGTAAAAATTAATACTAAAGAATATAAAGATAAAGTCTTATATGTTAATATGCATAGAGATGAAGATGTATATAAGAATCCAGTTATCGTAGATACTTATAGTACATCTATGTTAGTTAATAAGCATTATTCTTTAACTAGTGATTATAAACCTAATCTTGTTAGACTTAATAATTGTAGTACTGATGATCATTATCTATCTAAAGAAGCTAAAGAAGCATGGGATAAGATGTGTAAGGCTGCAACTAAAGATGGATATCAATTAGATGTAACATCTTCCTATAGAAGTTATTCAGATCAAACAGCTACAGAGAAGTATTACTTAAAACTATATGGACAAAGTTATGTAAATAAATACGTAGCTAAACCTGGATTTTCAGAGCATCAAACAGGTTTAGCATTAGATGTTAAATCTAAGAATGGTAGTCCATTTAAAACTACTAAAGAATATACATGGATGGTAAAGAATTCTTATAAGTATGGATTTATACTTAGATTTCCTGAAGGGAAAGAAGCTTTTACTGGATATAATCCAGAGAGTTGGCACTTTAGATTCGTAGGAGAAGATATAGCAAAATATATCCATGAAAATGATATTACATATGACGAATACTTTGCACTATTTATAGACAAATAGGGCGATATTATTTGACACAAAATTATAATTTTATTATTATTAAAATAGGAGTGATAATATGGCAGATACTATGGTATTAAATACTACAAATATGACTAGTATATGTTCTAACTACAAAAGTAAAGTAAGTTCAATTGATCTTGCTAGTGTTGACGTTACATCAATATTTGAACCATTTACTAGTGTAGGAGTATTAACAAGTTACGTACCAAGCTTAAAAGAAGCACTACAGTCTATTCAGGACAACTGTACTTCTCTAATAAGCATCTTAGAAAACTTAGTTAGTACACAAGAAAATATCGACAATGGAGCTGCAGATGGCGCTGAAAGTGGTTACTTCACTGATTATGGTTCTAACAGTGGATCTAATAGTTCTGGTGGTAGAAGTAATAGTAGTGGAGGAGGACAATCATCTAGTGCAAATAATAATCAACAATCAGTTGGTCTTACACCTACAGTTGATCCATCATTACAGTCACTAGCTACAGAACCAGGATTCATGCAAAGCTTAATGTCAATAGCAACAACTTCACCATCAACAATAACTAGTGAAGAAAGAGCATCATACTTAAAAGAATTATTAAGAATTAAAAATCAAAATAACGGAAATGCTACAAGTATAATTGAAGCAACTGATCCAACAGTATTACAAGCTTACTTACAAAGCATACTAAATGGAGAGTTACCAATAACTAACGTAGCTCAAAGTGTTACATTTGATATATTACAAAGAATAGCTACTGAAAATAATATCGAGTTAACTGACTTATTTAAGACTGAAAACTTAAATGATATAAGATCAAAAGTAGAAGAGTTATCAGAAGAATATATTACATTATTTAATAGTAATAATCTTAAGACTGACCTACTTGCTGTATACGATGGTACAGTAGCCGATGTCAAATCAGATGACTTCATATCTAGTGTTAGAACTGCCTTAGATATTATAGCTCTTAATAAAGACACTTCTGCTGAAAGTATTCTTGCTGAAGAACAGTATGATTCATACTTAAAAGAAGAAATAGGAAAAGTAGCAGAGGCATTATCAGAGATTAGATTAATGGGAACAAAGAGTAATGATGAATTTGTATCAGCTCTTACAACATTATTTGGAACTAATACAGAGTTATTTACTCCTGCAGGAGCAACTACCCAAGAGGAGGCGAATGCATAATGACTGTTATTAAAATAAATTGTGAAAGAGTCCATAAACAAGGAGAGTCCTATATAGATTATTCTGAACAACTTAAAACTACTAAAAGTACACTTGAAGAAATTGGAACAGGAATAAGAGAAGCATGGACTAGTGATGAGAATGTTAACTTCTTAGCTAACTTCGATGATCACGTTAAATATATGGATAACTTTATTAACTTTATAGATAATAAAGGACAATTATTAAAGACTACAAGCGATAAACATGATGAATCTGAAAAAGAATTTATTAATCAAATGGAAAGAAGTGATTTAAAAAATGAGTATAGGAATAGATACTGAAAAATTAAATGCACAAATAGATAAGTTAGAAAAAACAAAAGCTAATCTATCTACTATTTTCCAAAATGTTAAGACAGATACAACCAAATTAAAAGAAGATTGGGATTCAAAAGCATCTTCAGTTGTATACGAAGAATTTGATAGATTTGATAGAGCATCAGAAGATTATATAAAAGACTTAGATGGTTTTATAAGTTATCTAAAGAATGCTGTTAATCAAAGCTATGAAGATTATGAAAAGAAAGAGAATGAATTAATAGACAATAATATTGCTACTAATTAAAAGGAGGACATATGGCAGTTACAATTGATCAAGAATTATTAACGTTTGATGAAAAGCTTAAGACTGCTATAGGCTCTGTTAGTAGTTCGCTTTCATCTTTATCAGATAAGTTGAATAGTCTTAAATCAGAAAATTCAACTTTTAGTGGTGATGTAAGTGCAAACTATGAAGGTGCTGGAAAACAAACAGCAATTAATACTTTTACGTCTTTAAATTCAACTATAGATTCTATATCTCAAAGTTTTACTGAAGGGCCTTTAAAAGTAATTAGTGAATCTAATGATTTACTATCTAAGATTAGCGAACTTAAAACATTAAAAGAGGAAATAGATTCACTTGAAAGTGAGAAGACATCTCTAGGAGGAAAATGGACTTATACTGAAGGTGGAAGCCATACTCAAAGTGAAGTTAATTCTCACAATAGCAAAGTAGATGAAGTATCTTCTAAAATATCTGAAAAAACTACTGAGTTTGAAACTAAGCATAATGAAGCTAAGAGTAAACTATCTGCTATAAAAGCAATTAATCCAACAATTACTATAGCTGAAGTAGAGGCACCAGCACAGACAGAAATACCTGCAGAATTACTCGCAGATATTTCTAAATTACAACCTGGTACTTATAATACTTTATCTTATACAGGTAAGAATGGTAGAACTATCAATTATAGTATTTACGTTCCTGCAACAGCTGCTACAACTACTGGACTTCCAGTTCACCTATATATGGGTGGTAGTGGAGAAGTTGGAAATATGAATGCTGGAGGACTTGCTAAGCTTCTTAAAAATGGACAACAAAGTAATGGTATAGTAATAGTTCTTGAAGCTACTTATGGAAATGACTACACTAGACCTGAATACCTTGAAACAGCCAAAGAATTAACTGATAAAGTAGTAGCTACTTATAAAGCTGATACTAAGAGAATATCTATAAGTGGACACAGCTTAGGAGGAGCAGGATGCTTACATATGGCAGAAAAGTATCCAGATTATTTCTCTATCGTTGCACCAGTTTGTGGATATAACTCTGGAAGAGGTAAGCAATCAGGAAGCCTTGAACAAGGATATCAAAACTTATCTAATGTTAGAATTCTTGGTTACTTAGGTCAAGGAGATACAAACTCAATTAACTCAATGAAAACATTATATAGTAAGATTAAAAACTCTGGTAATATGAGACTAATCACAATACCAGGTGGACATAGAATTCAGTTCAAAGTATTTGGTGAGCAAGTAGAAATAGATGGAAAGACTTATGCCAACTTACTTGAATATTGTTTGGCTCAAACAAAAGCATAACTATTGATAAAAAAGAAAAAAACATATATATTATATATATGTTTGTTTTTGCCCCTTAGCCAAGCGGTAAGGCAGGAGACTCTGAATCTTCGATACATTAGTTCGAATCTAATAGGGGCAGCCATAATGATATAAACTCCATAAGGAGTTTTTTTCTTGATAAAATACGCATATACTGATATAATATGCTTGTAATGAAGGAGGCAATTTATTATGACATACTTTCCAACAATAATCATGTATGTTAATAAATAGCCATGTCTCTATTATAAAAATAAATAATATAGGCATGGCGTTTTAAGCGTGCCTATATTCATAAAATCATATGAATATAGGTTCATATGATTTTTTTAATGAAAGAAGGATAATTATGATAGAGATAAGTTTTAATAAAGTATATAAAAATTTTGGTTTCGGTGATGTACTTAAAGGAGTAAGTTTTGAAGTACAGACCGGAGAAATAGTAGCACTTGTCGGTAATAATGGTGAAGGAAAATCGACAATACTAAATATAATTAATAAAGATGAAAAGGAAACTAGCGGATTAGTCACTATTAGAAATGGTTCTAAAATAGGATATCTTAAACAAATAATAGAGAAAGATGACGATACTACAGTAGAAGATATATTAAATAATAGTTTAAAAGAAATATTTGATATAGAGCAAAGATTATTTGATTATGAATTAAAGATGGAGAATGCTTCTAGTGAAGAGCTTAATAAGATAATAGTTAAATATACTAATCTTCAAGATAAATTCATTCAAAAAGATGGTTATAGTGTTCATAAGAAGCTAGGTAAGATAATTAAAGGATTTAAAATAGAACATCTACTTAAAACTAAATATAATAACTTATCTGGTGGAGAAAAAAGAATTGTAAGTTTAGCTAGTTTAATACTAGAAGATCCTGATATTCTTTTACTTGACGAACCTACAAATCACTTAGATATAGATACACTTGAATGGTTTGAAGACTATTTAAAAAGTATTAAAAAGACAGTATTAATCGTATCTCACGATAGATATTTCTTAGATAGAGTAGTTAATAAGATTATCTATTTAGAAAATGGTGAAGCAGAGTTATATTTTGGTAACTATACTTATTTTGAAGAAGAAAAAGAAAAGAGAATAATGATTGAATTCGAAAACTATAAAAATCAACAAAAGAAGATAGAAGCTATGAAAGAATCAATCAAAAGATTAAAAGAGTATGGTAGAAGAGCATCACCAGCGGGTGGAGAAATGTTCTTTAAACGTGCTGCATCTATTCAAAAGAGACTTGATAAGATGGATGTACTTGAGAAGAGAACTAACTCTAAAGATATCAATTTAGATTTCAAGATAGATAGAAGAAGTGGTAATGAAATATTAAGAATTAGAAAGAAAGATCTATATATTGGAGATAGACTTCTAATTAAAAGAATATTTATGGATGTAGATTATAAAGATAAAGTATGTATTATTGGACCTAATGGTAGTGGTAAATCTACTCTTATAAAGAATATAATTAATAACTATAATAATGGTATAGAAGATGAAAATATAAGATTAGGTTCTAATATTAAGATTGGATATATTCCACAAGAGATTACCTTTGAAGAGCCTAATAAGACTATTTATGAATATGCTAGATACATATTTGATGGAGAAGATAACTTACTAAGAAGTAAACTATTTAACTTTCATTTCTTCGATAATGATATGACTAAGAAGATAGGAGTCTTATCAGGAGGAGAGAAAGTAAGACTTAAGTTATTTGAACTTATTCTTAAGAATTCTAATTTCTTAATACTAGATGAACCAACTAACCATATAGATATAGAAACTAGAACTGTACTTGAAGATGCTCTTAAGGCATATCAAGGAACTATATTATTCATATCACACGACAGATATTTTATTAATAAACTTGCTAATAAGGTTTACGATATAAGGAATAATGAGATAAAATTATATTTAGGTAATTATGATTATTATAAAGAGAAAATAAAAGAGGTATTATGAAGAAAACAGTAGTGATTATAATAGCAGTATTAATTGGAATTTTCACAATATTTACGCTTTTATATGCGTTTAAAAGTGTCTATATAACAAAAAATCCAACATATGATATAGAAGTCTATACTGATGCTCATATTAGTGATTATGCTAAAGATGTAGTTGATGATGTAGAAATAGATACGACTAATTTAGGTAGTTATAAGCTAATATATGAGTCAAGTAGTGGGCCTAAAAGAGTTACTATTAATATTGTAGATACTAAAGCTCCTACGGTTATGATAGGAAATAATTACAATCATATTATTGGTACTAAGTTCACTATTAAGACAGATACTGTATGTGTAGATAATTATGATAGAGCACCTAAGTGTGAAGTAATAGGTAGTTATGATTTAGATAAACTTGGTACTTACAAAGTTAAATATAGAGCAGAAGACTCTAGTGGAAATGTATTTGAAAAGAACTTCAATTTAAATGTAGTAGAGAAGAAAGATACTAAACCTGTATATATGACTTTTAAAGAAGTTAAAGAAAGAGTAAAGAAAGAGCAAGGTAAGCTTTTAATTGATGTATCTAAATGGGAAAGTTATATAGACTGGAAAACTGTTAAAGAAAGTGGAGTAGATTATGCTTTTATAAGATTAGGTACTCAGAGATATAGTACTGATGAATTAGTACTTGATGAATTCTTTGAAAGAAACTATAGAGAAGCTAAAGCAAACGGTATTAAAGTAGGAGTATATTTCTTTACTTATGCTAAAAATAAAGAAGAGGTTCTTAAACATGCTGACTTTGTTCTTAATCATTTAAAAGGAAAAGATTTAGAACTAGGTATAGCACTTGACTGGGAATGCTGGGATCTATTTAATAATATGAGTATCAGTATTCATGATTTAAATGATTTAGCTCAAGCATTTATAGATAAAGTAGAAGAAAAAGGATATAAGTCTCTTCTATACAGTAGTAAGAATTATTTAGAAACTGTATGGGATGTAGATACTGATATATGGCTTGCTCATTATACTAAAGAGACAAATTATAAAGGTAAGAAATTAATATGGCAATTTGGTGATAAAGCATTAATTCCTGGAATAAGTTCTGACGTTGATGTTAATGTTTATTATGGAGAATAATATATAAATATATTTAATAACTTGAAGAATTCGTAATTATATGATAGAATTACGTTGTTGCTTTGGTAATTAAATATATTTTATGGCCTGTTGGTGAAGTGGCTTAACACACTGCCCTCTCAAGGCAGCATTCATGGATTCGAATTCCATACAGGTCACCATTAGAAATGAAGTCCTTATTTATAAGGGCTTTTATCATATATAAACATATATTCGATATAAAGCTCTAGAAGTCTTGACTTTCTAGGCTTTTTTTGTTATAATAGCCATTTGTGTTTAGGGGGAATTGTGATATGGAATTTGAAAAGAAAGAGGTAGAATACTTAGATAAAACATTAGATGTTCTAAGAAAAACTGTTAAAGAACAAGAAGCTGTTTGTGATAAGGCTTACGAATATGCACAAGAATTAAGTGCTTATAACTGGGAAAATAGAGCAGAGATGGATCTAGCAGAACAAGCTAGTCAGTATAGTGCTATAGAACAACATGCAGAATTTACTAATAAGTTTCAACTTACATCATTAAGAAATAATAGAGCAGCATTAAAGTCACCATATTTTGGTGAAATAACTGCAAAGTTTGATGAAGATGATAAACCAGAAGACTTTTATATCGGTATAACAGGAGTTATGGATGGTGATAGTTTTCTTGTAATTGACTGGAGAAGTCCAATTGCTTCCTTATTCTTTAATAATAGATTAGGTAAAGCTTCATATAAAGCTCCAGTTGGTGAAGTTGAATGTGAACTATTAGGAAGAAAACAAATCAAAATTAGAAATTCAGAACTTAAAAGAATAGTTAATAGTGATGTTCATATAGATGATGATGTTTTACAAGAAGTACTTGCTAAATCATCTAGTGAAAAAATGAGAAATATAGTATCTACTATTCAAGAAGAACAAAATAATATAATAAGAAATACTAAAGATAGAAATATCATTGTACAAGGATCAGCAGGAAGTGGAAAAACTAGTGTTGGATTACATAGATTAGCATATCTACTTTACAGTGATAAAAAAGCTAAAAGTAACAATATGTTAGTATTCTCACCAAGCGATGTATTTAGTAGTTATATATCTAATGTTCTTCCAGAGTTAAGAGAAGATAATCCAGTGCAAACTACTTTTAAAGATTTTGCTAATCATTTTGTTAAAGGATTTGATAAGTTAGAGTCCTATATAGAATTCGTATCTAAATATTATGATGGTCTTAATAGCGATGAAAAAAATAGACTAAATGAATTCAAGTTTTCACAAGAATTTATGGATGCCCTTGATGAATTTATTATTAAAAAGAGTGGCACTTATGCATTAAACTTCGATTTAAAAGCAAATGACGATACTATTATTAAAGAGTATCTTAATAAGCTATTAGCATCTGATTCATATAAAGGTAAACCATTATATGAAAAAATAGATATGCTTTCAGAAGACATACTTGGATTAGTTAATAGGGGAAGTGCTAAGAGAGTAACAGCTCAATCAATTAAGGCTAAATTAGAATCTAAAATATATAAAAGTATTAATCCGAAGACTTTATATAATGAATTCTTATCTAGTGATTCTTTCGTAAGTAGGTATGGAAAGAAAGATAAGATAAGTGGTAAAATGCTTGAATATCCAGATATAGTTGGAATGTTATATTTATATTTTGGAATAGTTGGATATCCAGAAAATAATGTAATTCGTCACGTGGTAGTAGATGAAGCTCAAGATTATTCACCACTTCAAATGAAGATGATAAAGAATTTATTTAAGGGAGCTACTTTTACAGTACTTGGAGATGCTAACCAAACAATTAACCCATATCATAAATATGATTCATTAGAAGAGATGACTAAATCTATTGGATCTGCTAAGTATATAGAGCTTAATAAAGCTTATAGATCAACTCCTGAAATAATGAATTATACTAATGCTTTTATAGGAAGCAATGTAGAATCAGTTAGAAGACATGATAATAGACCAGTAATAACAAAAGAAGTATCTAAAGATGATTTATATACTGAACTTGTATCTGATATTTTAGATTTAAAAAAACAAGGATTAGAAAGAATTTGTATAATTACTAGAAATAAAAATGATGCAGAAGCAATAAAAGAAGGTATTAAAGATTCTATAGATAATGTATCAGTACTTACTGATGAGAAAGAAAGTTATGGAACTAATACTCTAGTATCGCCAGCATATATGGCTAAAGGATTAGAGTTCGATGCAGTTATTTCATATAATAATAAAGAAGATGAATATGAAGATAAAGATAAGTATCTATATTATGTTGCTTGTACAAGAGCACAACATAATTTAGTTGTTTATAATGAACCAACAAAAATTAAAAAGATAGGAGGAATAAAATAATGGATTTTAATAAAAACGATTACTTGAGTAGTCAAGAAGTAAAAAGATTTATTACATTCTTTCAGGAGCATATTAAAGTAAATGCTAATAATAGAGCTACTTATGCTAAAGAAGATAAATTTGCTAAAGCTATGGAAATATATGATGGTGATTTAATTACTATTAGAAAGATATATGAATTATCTAAGCTTTATAAAGATGGAGATACACTTAGAAAAGCATTTAAGAAACTTGAAAGATATAGTGATGATAGTTTTCTTGGAAAATATTGTGAAAAGATAAATGAGATTGCAAGTTATTTAGATAGTGCTAAGGAGAAAGGTTTAATTGAGGCATCTAAAGAATTAGTAGAGCACGAAGATTACTTTGATAATCATGCTGTAGCACAAGATTATTTAGAAAGATATAGAAAATCTAAAAGAATGTTCACAGATGATTTCTTAGAAGACGAAGGTATATGCAAGATGGATTTAGATTATTTTGCTGAGATTGGATATGCTATAGATCCATATCTAGAAATAATCTATAAAGAAAAAGTATTTGAGAGCTTAAGAGATAGAAAATATAATACTAGAAAATGTTTTAATGCAATGTATAATGGAATAACTACTGGAGTAACTGAAGAAGGAGCTACATTTGATGAGCTTGAATGCTTCAACTTATTACCATTTAAGAATCAAAAGAACTTAGAAGAATTACTAAGAGACTTTGGTGCCAAAAATGGTAGAGATCTTAATGCAAAAGTATGTAACCTTTTATATGCAGTAGTACCTGAAAAAGCAACTACTATCCATTCTTACATGCTAACTCATAACATAATACCTCGTTTTGAAAGTCATGTATCAGAAGAAGAAATATTAAAAACAAGAAATGTTGTAAATGGACACGAAGTTACTGATGCTGAAAAAGACGTTATGATTAAATATTTACGTATTAAGAAAACACCTACATATCCAAGAGCAATTAACTTAGTAAGAGATAAAGTATTAAGTGGAAATTTATTCTACGATAATGAAGAAAAAGTATTAAAGATGAAGAAATAATTCATCTTTTTTTATTTTGTAATTTAAATTAGCAAACTATGTTGACAAGTGCTAACACAAGTGATAGTATTATCACTGAGGACTAAAGAAAGAAGGAATACAAAGTGAAGAAAAAAGAATTTAAAGCAGAATCAAAAAGATTATTAGATTTAATGGTAAATTCTATATATACTAACAAAGAAATCTTTTTAAGGGAGTTAATATCCAATGCTAGTGATGCTATAGATAAACTATATTTTAAGTCATTAACAGACGATAAAGTAAAAATAGCTAAGGATGAATTCTATATAAAAATAGATATAGATAAAAAGAAAAAGACACTTACTATTACTGATAATGGTATTGGTATGAGCGAAAAAGAACTAGAAGATAATCTAGGTACTATTGCTCAAAGTGGATCATTACTATTTAAAGAAGAGAATAAAGAAAATACTGAAGACATAATTGGACAATTTGGAGTAGGTTTCTATTCAGCATTTATGGTTAGTAAAAAGATCGAAGTAGTAAGTAAGAAATATGGTGAAAAGACAGCTCATAAATGGGTAAGCAGTGGTAAAGATGGATATACTATCGATGAAGCTAAGAAAGATGAAGTAGGTACTGTTATAACTCTTCATATTAAAGATGACGATGCTGAAGAAGACGGTGATAAATACAGTAAATACTTAGACGATTTTACTATCGAAGGATTAGTTAAGAAATATAGTGACTATATTAAATATCCAATAAAGATGGATATAGAGCACGAAGAAAATGGAAAGAAACATACTCATGAAGAGACACTTAACTCTATGATTCCTATTTGGAAGAAAGATAAGAAAGATGTTAAAGATGAAGATTATGATATGTTCTATATGGATAAGTTCTATGACTATCAAAAACCTTTAAGAGTTATCAATACTAAAGTAGAAGGTACTTGTAGTTACAATGCTCTATTATTTATTCCAAAACAAGCTCCATATGACTTCTATACTAAAGAGTTTGAAAGAGGATTAGAACTATATTCAAATGGTGTTCTAATAATGGAGAAATGTGAAGATTTAATTCCAAATCATTTCAGTTTTGTTAAAGGACTTGTCGATACTCCTGATGTATCACTTAATATATCTCGTGAAATGTTACAACAAGATAAACAATTAAAGAATATTGCTAAAAGTATAGAGACAAAAGTTAAAAAAGAACTAGAAACTATGCTTGAAGAAGATAGAGATAACTATGAAGAGTTCTTTAAGACATTTGGTATGAATATCAAGTTTGGTATCTATGATGGATATGGAGTACATAAAGACTTATTAAAAGACTTAATTATGTTCTATTCATCAACTGAAAAGAAGCTTGTAACATTAAAAGAATATGTTGAAAGAATGAAAGATGGTCAAGATAAGATCTATTATGCATGCGGAGAAACAACTGATAAGATAGATTTACTTCCACAAGTAGATGCAGTTAAAGAAAAAGGATTCGAAGTATTATATTGTACACAATATGTAGATGAATTTGCACTTCAAACTCTAGCTGAATACGATGGTAAAAAGTTTGCTAACGTATCTACTGAGAACTTAGATTTAGAAACTGAAGAAGAGAAAAAAGAAGTTAAGAAGTCTAACGAAGAAGCTAAAGACATGTTTGCTAAGATGAAAGATGTACTTAAAGATGAAGTTAAAGATATTAGATTTACTAAGAAATTAAAGAACCATCCAGTATGTTTAACAAGTGAAGGACAAATATCAGTAGAGATGGAAAAAGTAATTAATGCTATGCCTACTGATGAAACTGTAAAAGCAGAAAAAGTACTAGAAATAAATGAATCTCATCCTATCGTAAATAAATTAAAAGACTTATATGAAAACGATAAAGATGAACTTGAGAAATATACTAAGATACTATATGCTGAAGCAAGATTAATCGAAGGACTTCCAATAGAGAACCCAACAGAGATTAGTAACTTAGTATGTGAATTATTATCTAAATAAAAATAACCTCGTTTATACGAGGTTTTTTATATGCCTTTTTATCAATATATGATAAAATAATAATAGATTATATGAGGTTAGATATGATAATTGAGATACTGAATGAAAAAGATTCCAATCTTGAAAGATTAATAAGTGAATCATTTAATGAAAATGTAGAAATAATAGATGTAGAAGAAGCTAAAAGAAGAGGTGTTAGATTTCTTTGTGCCAAGATGGATAACACTATAGTAGGCAATATTATGATTACTACTAAGTATGATCCTACTAAGAATAAAACTACTTTTTATCTAGACTATGTATGCGTAAAAGAATCATATCAAAATAGAGGAATAGCAAGCAAACTTTTAGAAGAAGTAGAAGCTTTAGCTAAAAGAGAAAACGTATCTAAAATACAATTAACTTCTAATAAGAAAAGAGCAGCAGCAAGAAATCTATATAAAAAATATGGATTTACAATAGTAGATACAGACATATTTGTTAAGACAATAGGTGAATAAATGAAAGTATATAAAAGAAAATTAAAATGGAAAGATAAAGTAAACTGGCGTAAAGTAATACTTATGTTTTTACTAATATCTATAATAGGATTCTTAATATTATTTTATGTTGTAGGTAGTGGTACAGAACTTATAAGAGCAATTATTACATCTATCCTAATAGGACTACTTCTAACAATAAGTACTATTGTATCCAGTATTCTTTATTATGATGATTTTACTATTTTAGTGGATAATAAGAAAAAGTATCTAATATGTAATCAAGATGAAAATTTTTTCTTTGATGCTAAAGGTAATGCTAAGAGAGTAAAAGATTATGATACTGATGAAAAAGTTGTTGAGGCATTCAATAATCTTGAAAAAAATATTGGAATTGATATTTATCAAATAGATAAGTATGATATTATTAAAGTAGATGATAAATATATAAGAATTAAATTAGACGGTACTATTAGGAAATGGGATCGTAAACTAGAAAAGAGAAGATGTGATTATTATCTTGTAGAAGAAAAAGAAGAAAGAATAATTACTATAGATAATAGATTTGAAAATTATGATGAATTAGTAAAGATATTTAAATAATTGGAGAGTGATTAAAATGCTAGATACAAAATTATTAACAGATAATGGAGTAAATTTACAAAAGAGCTTAGAATTATTTGGAGATATGGAAACATATAATGAAAGTATTAAAGACTTTCAAACTGAATTAAAGAGCAAGATAGATTTAATAGAAAAATATAAATCTACAGGTGATTTGGCTAATTATGCTATACAGGTTCACTCATTAAAGTCAGATGCTAGATATTTTGGATTTGAAAAACTTGGAGATTTAGCTTTTGAACATGAACAAAAGAGTAAAGCTAATGATATTTATTATGTATCAGAGCATTACAATGAACTTAAAAAAGAAGCATATAATGTTGCTAATATAGTTAATGAATATTTAGGAGTAGATTCGCCTAAACTAGAGATATCTACTGCAACTAATGATAAAGATAAATCAATATTAGTAGTAGATGATTCAAATGTAATTTCTACATATTTAACTAATATTTTTCAAAATAGTTACAATATTATAATTGCAAGAGATGGTGATGAAGCAATATCAAAACTAAGTGATCCATCATTAAATATAAAAGTTATGTTACTTGATTTAAATTTACCGACAGTAAATGGATATGAAGTACTTAATTATATGAAAACAAATGGTATCAATAATGTTAAGGTAGCTATAGTTACTGGAAATGACTCTAAGACAGTAGTTGAAAATAGTAAAGGACTAAACGTAGGTGTTATAGTTGAAAAGCCATTCAATGAAGCAAGTATTAAAAGGGCAGTAGAAAGATTAGAAAATCCAATTGAAAAACTATAATTACTAGTAATTAAGAGGGTGATGTGTATGAAGGAAGCTATGACTGGACTTGGAAGAGCAGTCATAATTATCGTAATTCTTCTTGTTGTAATGAATGTTGCAAAAGTATTATTGCGCGATCCAAATAAACAAGAAGAAGTTATTGTTAATCCATCTATAGTAGATGATAAAGAAGATAATAAGAAAAAAGATGAGAAGTACGATAATGATTACGATTATGAATCAATCTATAATAAATATAACTTTAGAACAGTAGAAGGTTTCTATGGAAAAGATTTCAAAAAGTTATATTATGAAGGAGAATCTCTTACAAATGAATATTACTTATATTTAAGCGTAATTGACTCTACTAGAAACAATTATATATTCGTATGTAATAATGACTTTACTATAAAAGATAGCGAAGTAAATTCTAAAATGAAAGAATTATTTGGAGAAGTTAATTATACTCCAACTTCATATGCTTCAAGCGACAAAACACTCTCTATAACTTATAATGAAAAAAATAATAACTATACAGTTAAAACAAATAGATGTGCTGGAATTCCTCCGTATACAGATTATGTAGAAACCAAATTTTTAGGTGGAATTCATAAAGATAATACAATCGAGATATATGAAAATGCTTATTATGTTAATTATGTTAATGAAAATGGAGTAAAAGTAGAAAAAATTCATAAAGATGTAACTGAGTATTCTGCTGTAGTATTATCACAAGATGATAATTCTTTTGCTAAATATAAAATGGTATTTGAAATAGTTAATAATGGCATAGTATTTAAGAAAGTAGAATCAGCATAAAAGTAAACTTAGATATTGAAATTATAAGTATTTTGTAATATAATCATTCTTATCGTGAAAGCAAATGAGGAAGACGAAATAGTAATATCTTCAAAGAGAGTTCTTAGTGTGGTGAGAGGAGAACAAGTAAAAACTATTTAAATCACTTCCATATGTGTTTTATGGATAAGATAAAAACGGTAACGCGTTATAGTTTTGAGTGCATAGTTTAACTATGAAATAAGGTGGTAACACGGTTAGAATCGTCCTTTGATTTTAACTGTGTTTTTTTTAGGAGTTTTATGGATAATAAAAAAGTTCATATTGGAGTAATTGGTTATAAAGATCACAGCAAAACAACGCTTAAATATGCTATAAGCTTAGTAGAATCAAGAAAAGATAACTATGATGAACCAAAAGAATATGATGTAACTAAATTAAAATTTGATGAATATATTCCTGAAGAAAAAACAAAAGTAAAAAAGAAAAAATATAATTATAGAAGAAAATAGGAGGGTTATTATGACTAAATTTAAAGAATTAAGTAAAGAGAAACCTAGCATAACAGAAAAAGAGATATTAAAGAGTTGGGGTGGAGTACAAAATATCTATAAGAAACAACAAGAATTAAGAAAAGATTCTGATAGATTTGTATTCTTTGATGGACCTGCAACTGCTAATGGTAATCCAGGAATTCACCATATGTTATCTAAGTTCTTAAAGGACACTTTCTGTAAGTATGAATCTATGAATGGAAAGAATGTAGTAAGAAAGATTGGATGGGATACTCATGGTCTTCCACTAGAAGTTCAAGTTGAAAAAGAGCTTGGATTCGAAGGAAAAGATGACATAGAGAAGTATGGTATAAAAGAGTTCAATGAAAAATGTAGAGAAAGCGTTTGGAAGAATGAGCAAGCATTTAGAAACTTAACTGAAGAGATGGGACAATTCTTCGAATTAGATGATGCTTATATAACATATAAAAACGATTATATAGAGACAGAATGGTGGATACTTAAGAAATTCTTCGATGAAGGATTATTCTATGAAGGAGTTAAGATAGTTCCTTGGTGTCCAAGATGCGGAACTGCTTTAGCATCTCATGAAGTAGCACAAGGTTATGAAGAAGTAACTGCAAATACAGTTATAGTTCCATTCAAAAAGAAAGATGAAGATGCATACTTCTTAGTATGGACAACAACTCCATGGACTTTGATCTCTAATGTTGGTTTATGCGTAAATCCAAAAGAAAAATATGTAAAAGTAGAATCTAAAGGATATAAATTTATTTTAGCAGAAGCTTTAGCAAAAGCTACTCTAGGTGATGATTATAAAGTATTAGAAACTTATAAAGGTAAAGATTTAGAATATGCTGAATATGAACAATTGATACCTGAATTAAAAGTTGATAAGAAAGCATTCTTTGTTACATGTGATGAATATGTTACTATGACTGATGGTACTGGAATAGTTCATATTGCACCAGCTTTCGGTGAAGACGATAACAAAGTAGCTAGAAAATATGATTTACCATTCCTTAATCCAGTAGGAGAAGATGGACATTATACTGAAGGACCATGGAAGGGAATGCTTATATTCGATGCTGATTTAGAAGTAGTTAAATATTTAAAAGAAAATGACAAATTATTTAAATCTCAAAAGATGAAACATGATTATCCACATTGTTGGAGATGTCATTCACCACTTGTTTACTACTCTAGACCAAGCTATTATTTAGCTGTTACTAAGTATCAAGATAAGACAATAAAAGCTAATAAGACTATCAACTGGTTCCCAAGCTACGTTGGAGAAAAACGTTTTGGAAACTGGCTAGAAAACATGAATGACTGGGCTATTTCTAGAAATAGATATTGGGGAACACCACTTCCACTTTGGAAATGTTCTTGCGGTCATATGGAAATGATAGGATCAAGAAAAGAACTATGTGAAAAAGCTGTAGAAAAAGTAGACGAAAAGACTATAGATTTACATAGACCATATGTAGATGACATTCATATTAAGTGTCCAGAGTGTGGTAAAGAAATGACAAGAACTCCAGAAGTAATAGATTGCTGGTTCGACAGTGGTGCAATGCCATTTGCACAGTACCATTATCCATTTGAAAATATGAAGACATGGGAAGAACAATTCCCTGCAGACTTAATCTGTGAAGGAATAGACCAAACACGTGGATGGTTCTACAGCTTATTACAAATAAGTGTGTTTGTAACAGGTAAGAGTCCATATAAGAACGTATTAGTTAACGAATTAATACTTGATAAATATGGACAAAAGATGCATAAATCCAAAGGAAATGCGGTTGAACCATTCTCTAGAATAGAAGAGTATGGAGCAGACACAGTACGTTTCTACTTACCTTATGTTTCACCAGTATGGACTCCACTTAAATTCGATGACGATGGAATGAAAGAAGTATATTCTAAGTTTTTTAATCCACTTAAAAATACATATTCATTCTTTGCTATGTATGCTAATATCGATGGAGTAACTATAGAAGACTGTTCTAAGAACTTCAAAGTTGCCTACAAAGATAGAGAAGAAATAGATAAATGGATGATTTCTAAATATAACAAGTTAGTTAAGACTGTAAGAGAAGCATTTGATGAATATGATTTAAATAAAGTAGTTAGATCAGTATCTTCATTTGTAAGTGATGATTTATCTAACTGGTACATAAGAAGAAATAGAGATAGATTCTGGGGATCAGAGCTTAATGATTCTAAGAAGAGTGTATATCTAACTACTTATGAAGTATTACTTGGATTATCTAAATTAATAGCTCCAATAACTCCATTTGTAAGTGAAGAAATCTATAGAGGATTAACTAATAAAGAATCAGTTCATCTAGAAGATTATCCAAACTATGATAAGAAATTAATAGATGAAAAGATTGAAAATAAGATGGATTTAGTACGTGATTTAATATCTCTTGGAAGAAATGCTAGAGAAGAAGTTAAAATCAAAGTAAGACAACCACTTAGTGAAGCAATACTTGATGGTAAGAAAAAGTCTATAATTGGAGACTTAGACTCATTAATTAAAGAAGAATTAAATGTTAAAGAGATAGTGTTTACTAAAGATTTATCTAAATATATGACATTTGAGGTTAAACCTAACTTTAAAGAAGTAGGAAAAGTATTCGGACCTGCTATAAAAGAATTCCAAGCTAAACTTCTAGAGTTAACAAGCGAAGATATTAATGCACTTGATAGTGGAAAAACTATAAAGATGGAAGTAGGAGGAGAAGAAAGAGAAATTACTAAAGAAATGGTTGATATAAGAATTAATGCTAAAGAAGGATTCGATGCAGCTTATATGAACAATAACTTTGTAATTCTTAATACTAATCTTACTGAAGAGTTAATAAGTGAAGGTGTAGTAAGAGAATTAATCAGTAAAGTACAACAATTAAGAAAGACTAAGAATTTTGAAATTACTGATAGAATTAACTTATATTACGATAGTGAAGAACTTAAAAAGACTATTGAGAACTTTATGGATACACTTAAGAGTGAAACTTTATCTATCGATGTAAAAGAGAAGAAACTTGACACTGAAGAAATAGATTTAAATGGTATAAAGGCTAAAATTGATGTTGAAAAAAGATAAAAAGTAAATAGACAAAAAAGCACATAAATAATATGTGCTTTTTTTTATAAAACAATTGATATTGATTTAGAAAAATGTTAAAATTAACTTATACTAGACATAGTGTGTAATAAAAAGAATAAAGAAAATCGGGAGCTGGTGAAAAGATGTTAGTATCACTTATAAAAAAAGATAGAATATATCCATTAACATTACCACTTGCAATTAATGGTAGTTATTGGGTTTCTGATTTAGATAGACATGGTAACGAAAGAAAACTAGTAGGAATCGAAGAAAAGAATGGAAAATGGGTTTTAAGAAGCAATCAAGAAAACAAGGTTATTGAAGAAGACACAATGATAGAGGAGGTTACATTACAAGATTATACTTTCCACTATCTACAAATAGAACAAGAAGAGATTGCTCTTTTATATTGTGCGCCAGTATATGACCCTAACTTTGTACAATTAAAAGTTAGACCGGGAGCACAAATCTTGATAGGTAAAAACCCTATGTGTAAGATTATTTATAATCTACCTACAGTTTCTGAACAACATGCTAGAATTATATACAATAATGGAATATGGCAAATTGAGGACTTAAATACTAAATTTGGTACTTATGTTAATAACGAAAGATTAATTGGTACTAGAATTCTAACTCATGGTGATATCGTGTTCATTACTGGATTAAGAATTATAGTTGTTGGTGATACCCTAATATCTAACAATCCATTTGGAAGAGTTAAATATAGTAGTGATGTATTTACTATGTATCAAAAACCAAATGTACCAGAACAACCTGGTAATGAAGAAAAAAATAATGAACTAGAAGTTTTTGAAGAAGACGATTTCTTCTTTAGAAGCCCTCGTTTTAGAACAATTATAGAAAAGGAAGAGGTTCAAATAGACCCACCTCCTTCAAAACCACAAGAAGATAATAATCCTATATTCTTAACATTAGGACCAATGATCACAAGTGGTATGACTTCAATATCAACCTTAGTTTCTACAATGATGACTATGAAAAATGGTGAAAGAACTCTACAAGATACATGGCCAGCACTTTTAACAGCAGGTGCAATGCTTGCAAGTATGTTTGTTTGGCCTAGCTTAACAAGACATTATCAAAAGAAACAAAAAGCTGAATATGAAAAAGAACGTCAAGAAAAATATGGTAAATATGTTGAAAAGAAACGTATTGAAATTGACGTAATAATGAGAAAACAAAAACAAATATTAATAGAGAATTTTATTCCACTAGAAGAGTGTGAAAAAATAATTCTTACTAAGAATAGACAGTTATGGGAAAGAAAAGTAGACCATTCAGACTTCTTATCATTAAGATTAGGAATGGGTTCTTGCCCAGCAGAATTAGATATCAAATATCCAGAAGAACACTTCTCTATGGATGAGGATAACTTAAAGAGTATATTACAAACACTTGCTGATAAATCTAAGGATTTAGTAGATGTACCATTAAGTATCTCACTTACAGAGAAATATATCTTAGGTATAGTTGGTAAACAAAATGAGACAAAAGAGTATCTAAAACAATTGATACTTCAAATAATTGCATTCCACAGTTATGAAGATTTAAAATTGGTATTCCTTGTTGATAACAAATATAAAAACGATTGGGAATATGCTAAGATACTTCCTCATACATGGAGCAATGATAAACAAATACGTTTCTTTGCTTCTGAATACGAAGAAATGATGGAGCTTGGTCAACAACTTGAAAGAATTCTTGAACCAAGACTTGAACAAGGTGAAAAAGCTGATTATAAATCACTTCCTCCTTACTTCATCGTTATAACAGATAACTTCAAAGTAGCTAAGAACGTAAATGCAGTTCAAAAAATACTTGGACTAAAACAAAACGTTGGAATGAATATGATCGTTCTAAACGAAAACTTATCTACACTTCCAAATGAATGTACTACATTCTTAAGTATTAATGGAAGAAATGGTGCTGTATTTGAAAGTGAATTAACTAGTGATAAGCAAAAAGAATTTACTATAGATAACTATACACAAGGAAACTTCATGAATTGCTGTAGAAAGGTTGCTAATATACCTATAAAGTTCTCTAAGGATAATTATGCATTACCTAATATGGTAGACTTCCTTGAAATGTATGGCGTAGGTAAAGTAGAACAATTAAATGCTACATATCGTTGGAAGATGAGTAACCCAACAAGTACTCTTCAAGTTCCAGTAGGTATCGATGCAAACGGTATGTTATTCAAGATGGATATCCATGAAAAAGTCCATGGTCCACATGGACTAATCGCAGGTATGACAGGTTCAGGTAAATCTGAGTTCATCATTACTTACGTATTATCACTTGCAATTAACTACCATCCAAATGATGTATCATTCATCTTAATCGACTATAAAGGTGGAGGTCTTGCCGGAGCATTCAAGAATGAAGAAATTGGAGTATTACTTCCTCACTTAGCAGGTACTATCACAAACCTTGATACATTAGAGATGAACAGATCGCTTGTATCTATTCAGTCAGAGCTAAGAAGACGTCAGGCAGTATTCAATGACGTAAGAGCTAAGCTAAATGAAGGTACAATCGACATTTACAAATATCAAAAATTCTATCATGAAGGTCAGGCAAGCGAACCAATAAGCCACTTACTTATTATTTCAGACGAGTTCGCCGAGTTAAAAGTTCAACAACCTGAATTCATGGATCAATTAATATCAGCTGCACGTATCGGACGTTCACTTGGAGTTCACTTAATACTAGCAACACAGAAACCAAGCGGAGTTGTTAATGATCAGATTTGGTCAAACTGCCGTTTCAGAGTTTGCTTAAAAGTTCAAGACAAGAGTGACTCTAACGACATGATTAAAGTTCCAGATGCAGCATACATTAAACAAACTGGTCGATTCTATTTACTAGTAGGTTTCAATGAGTATTTCGCAATTGGACAAAGCGCATGGTGCGGTGCTCCATATTTCCCACAAGAGAAAGTTAAAAAGAAAATTGATACTACAATGAACTTCGTAAATAATATCGGAGCAGTTATAAAAGAAACAGATGAAATTAAGAAAGATAAAGTAGCAAGCCAAGGAGAACAACTTCCTAATATCGTTAGATACTTATCATCAATAGCTGATAAAGAAGGAATTAAAATTAAACAGTTATGGCTTGAAAAGATTCCTGCACTTATCTACTTAGATAAACTTGCTGCTAAATATAATTACACTAGTAAACCATTTGTACTTGATCCAATAATTGGAGAGTTCGACGATCCATTCAACCAGAGACAAGGAATCTTAAATTTAAGATTAACTAAAGATGGAAATGCAATAATCTATGGATCTGCATCAAGTGGTAAAGAAGAAATGATTAAAGCAATCATATTCGATATAATGACTAGACATAAACCTGAAGAATGTAACTTCTACATCTTAGAATTTGGTACTGAGTCACTAAGAGTATTCTCTAAATCACCTCATGTTGGTGACATCTTATATATTAATGATGCTGAAAAAATTAAGAATTTATTCAAGATGTTAAGAACAGAGATAGATAAGAGAAAGAAATTATTCTCAGATTATTCAGGAGATTATCAAACATACATTAAAGAGAGTGGAAACACAGTTCCTAACTTTGTTGTAATTATTAACAACTATGAAGCATTCAACGAAATGTATCAATCATACGAAGACGAAATTTTACAACTTACTCGTGAAGGAATCAAGTATGGAATTTACTTCGTATTTACAACAAGTGCAAGTAACATGATTAGATATAGATTGGCACAGAACTTCAAGACTAAGTTAGTATTACAATTAAATGATGAAAATGATTACTCATCAATTCTTGGTAACGTTCATGGAACTAAACCAAGCGAAATACTAGGTCGTGGACTTGTTGATTTAGGATCAATATACGAGTTCCAAACAGCATCAATTACAACAGATAACGTAAATGATGTAATAAGAGCAAAATGTGATGAAATTGCTAAATCTACAACATTTAGAGCTAAAGGAGTACCAATCCTTCCAGCTAGAGTTACATTTGACTTTGTTAAACCAGAATTTACTGGACTTGACAATGTTCCAGTTGGAGTTGAAAAAGCTACTCTTGACATTGCTAAATTCAATTTCTTTAAAAACTTTACAACATTGTTTACATCTTTAGATATTATGCTAATTAAACCTATATTGAATGAAGTTGCTAAAGAATTAGGAATGATAAATGGACTTAGAGTTATAGCAATAGATGCTGAAGATATAATTGAAAGTGCTAACATAAAAGGTGAGTATTGCACAGATATGAATCCAATATTTACTAAGTTATCTACTGAAATATCAGAAGCAAATGAAAAATATAAAGCCGCTAATTACGATAAGAGCGCACTTAAAGATATTCAACAAACTATCGTATTAATAGCCGGTATAGATAAGTTCCAAGCTAAACTTTCACCAGATGTAAAGAAAGACTTTGGTAAGATGTTTGAGAATGGTAAAGAACTTGGAAAGTACTCATTCATAATAGCCGATTCTGTTGACAAATTTAAGAAAATTGAGTACGATGATTGGTATAGGAATACAGTTACTAATAATAGGGGACTTTGGATTGGAGATGGAATTGCAAACCAATTTGCAATCAAGCTTACTAAAACAACTAAAGAACTTTATGAAGAGATTGGTAATAGATTTGGTTATGTTGTTGAACGTGGAGTTCCTTCATTAATTAAATTACTCGAAGAGGGAAAAGGAGATGATAATTAATGAATAATAAAGTATTTATTATCGTCGAAGTTCCTCTTATCGAGGAAAAATATGAGGTATATATTCCGGTAGGAAAACAGATGTTTAAAGTATCTCAAATCTTATCCAAAGCAATTTCTGAATTATCAGGTGGACATTATCCTGTAAACAGTAATGCAACTATATATAGTAAGGCAACAGGATTGCCATATAACATCAATATTACTGTTAAAGATTCAGATATCAGAAATGGTTCTGTAATAATTTTGATTTAAAAATATAAGGAAGTGATAATATGGCAGATGCTGAAGTAAACTTAGATGGATTAAGGGAAACACCACAACAAATAAAAAGTGGATGTGACTTGCTTGAAGATGCTGCTAGTACAGTTGGAGGTTCATTTACTGGATTAAAAAACAATGATCCTGACTTAATAAGTAATTATACTAGTGTATTAACAGAAGCAATAACTGCTACACGTGATTATGCTATGAAAATTAGCCTTGCTTTGCAGGCATATGTTGATGGTTTAGAGCCACCGCCTCCACCACCAGATGACACAGATGAACCTGGTGAATCAGATACTATAACAAAACCAACTCCAGAATATGTTAATCCTGGAGATGACACACCAGTTAAGCCACCAGCACCTGGAGGTCCAACTGGACCAGCAGTTCCAACTGCACCAGAGCAACCAGAAGAGCCACCTCTTACAGCAATGGATATTGATACTTCATGCTTAAGAGATTTACCATTAAAAGATGTTGATGGAATAGTTGATACTATTATCGAGATTGCTGATAAGAACAAGCTTGGTATAGATGAGGTGTTGGCAGATGACAAATATAGTGATGAATTAAAAGATGCATTACTTAAGTCTGAGTTTATACCTGATGAATTAAAAGAACAATTATTAGATGCTAATAGCACAGTAGTTAGAAAACTATTCGAAGCTATTATGAAGGGTGAGTTCCCAGAAATATTTGAACTTAACCCATTAAATATAGGAGCTGCTTATACATATCTACAAAGATGTGCAAGCGAGCTTGGAATTTCAGTTGAAGAGTTATTGACTGACGAAAAATATACTGAAATATTAAAAGAGAAATTAAAAGCATTCAATGGAGTAGTTGATTTCTGTAAGTCAATTGATGATCTTCCACCAGAAGAATATCAAGATAAATTACTTGGTGTTTGGGATGGAAATGCAATAGATGGAATGGAAGATAGCACAGTTGATGTTATTAGAGATTACATTTCTTACGTAGCTGAACAAGTAAGTGAAGGCGGAGATGAAATAGCTCCAGAAGAATTATTAACAAATAGAGACTACGCAGAAGTAGTTAAAGAGGCTACTCAACAATTTGCTAAATCTAGCGTATTCTTCAACGCAGGAGCTCATATGAGCGATAAGGGTTGCCGTGAAACTATCGGTGGAGTATTCACTGGTAAGAATGCCAAAGCTATGGGTATGGATAAGGCAACTCAAGAAAAATTCATTGCAGAAGTTGATTCTGCTGCAAAAGCTAAAGGAACAACAACAGAAGCATATTTATCTGATAATCAATATGCTGATGATGTTAAAGATATGTTATTAAATAGTAAGAACGCACCAGAAGTAGGAGCAATATTTAAGAAAGAACAATCAGTAGTATCACAACATGTAGTTAAGAACTTATATGAAAATAAGATTACAAATGATAGTTCAGTGTTCTCATTTGTTCCTGAAAATACGGACGTTGCTACTGGGGAGGTAACTAATGGCTAGATTAAAAGTAGAACTTGCAGAAGTTGCAGAGTACGCAAATTACTTGATGCAAATGCAAGGAGAGGTTGAAGCTAGTAAAGCAGAGTTAATTGCAACTATAGAATCAATTAATGGTGCTTGGAATGGTGAAGATGCAGATACGTTTGTAGCAAATGCTACTGCGTATTTGGAAAATTTATCAGTAATAGGTAACCTACTAGCACAATATGGTGCAGCAGTAGGATCAAGAGTTAAGAAATACGCAGAGGCAATAGAGAATTTTTACTCTGCACTAGGTTAGGAGGAAGCAAATATGGGAGATATTAAAGTAGATTCTGATGGAGTTCGCTCTACAATGGCTTCTTTCCAATCTGGAGTTTCAGCATTGGAATCAAAATTTGATGAAATAAAAGCAAAAACAGCTGCAGTAAAAGGAAGCTGGGAGGGAGACGATGCTGATAATCTCCTATCTCAAATAGAACAATTTGATGTACTTTTCGAAGCAGTAAGAGAAAAAAATAAAACATATATTGATTTTATGAACTCTACAGCTGCTACTTATGACGAAGAAGATAGTCAAATTGGGGCTGCTGCTAGTGATTTAAGCGCATAATAAGGTAGGTGATATTATGGGTGGATATTACGATCAATTAGAATTGACACCAAAGTTAAAGAAATATAAAGCCAACGTAATGGGGAATGAAGGTACATTTGAGAAACAAGCAGATACGATTGGATCAGCAATTGATAATGCTAATTTAAAATTCAAATCCGCTGCTGATACAGTTGGAGCTACATGTAAGGACCAACAAGGTGCAACAGCAGTTGCTATGTTGGGACTTGTATCTCAAGCTAGTTCAAGAATGCACGATAGCGTTATAAATGATGTTGGTTCTATATGTTCACAATGTAGATTAATTGATCCACAAATCGAACAAATTGAAAAAGATATGAATGAGGCAAATCATATTCCTCGTGATAGATTAATAGTAGAAGGTTGGGATGAATTTCAACGTTTATTTACCACTAGTCACAATGGATCTAACTATGGTAGATATTGTACGATTAGAGATAGAGTTAATCGTGATATGAAACAACTTGAAGAACATATAGCTTCTATCGCTAAGTCAAGTTATAACATTGACTTAGGAATTACGGCTGCCACATTAGCGAGTGGTCAACTTGGACCTTATACAAGCTTTAGTGATACATTTAGCTTTACAAAAGAAAAATGGGAAGAAGAAAACCCTGTTGTAAACTTAAACATTTTCCAACAAGTAGGATGTGCTGTTGTTGGAGCAGTTGAAAGTGTTGTTAAAGTTGTAGAAGGTGTTGCAGATGCTGCATTAACTGTAGTTGGTGGAGTTGTTTCACTATTTACGGGCAATGATGATAACTGGTTTAGAAGAGCAGCACAATATGATGTTGCTGGAACACTTGGAAAAGGAATGGCCAGTGTCATTGGAGTCAATGCGAAAGCATATGAAGCGTCGATTGGTAGAAAAATTGGTAACTTTACCGGTTCTGTTGTAGCACATGGTGTCTTATGGGCAACAGGTGTTGGAGCTGTTATATCAGCAGTATCTATTGCTGGTAACTCTATGGAGAGAAATCTTCAAGACGGTAAAACTATCGGTGAGGCATTATGGCGTGGTACTCTTGATGGAGCTATCTCATATGTTGGAGGTAGATTTCTTCAAAGTGTTGGAAGCAAAATTATGCCTAAGATTACTAACTGGGTTGGTAATAGTAAAAATATTCTTGCGCGTACAATTAAAGCAGGTGCTACAAGCTTTAAAGACTGGGGAAGCTTATCTCTTGGTGGTAAAGTGGTTAGTGCCGTTGTTAGCCCATTAAGAGGATATGTAAAATTTGTAGGTAAAGCAATTAATACAGGAGCTAAATGGTTAAGCCCTAAATTTACAGCTTTAGGACAGCATTCTAAGATATTCCAAAAAGTAATAGATGCAGATGCTGCATTTGCTGCAAGAGTAGATAGAGGTGTTGATAAAGCCTTTAATGCAGTTAAAAACGCAAAAGCAGCAGTATCTTCTAAGGTACATTCTGCTACAGATAAACTTAAAAATAGTAAAATTGGTCAAAAAGCTAGCAACCTTAAGGCTAAGGTTTCAGATACTGCTACAAAAGTTAAACAAAATGTTAAATCTGCAGCAAGCAAAGCAAAAGCTAAGATTACAGGAAAAACTGGAGCAGAAACAGCTGCTACATCTGATACAGGTAGTGCAGTTAAGAAAGGTGCTTCTCCAGCAGGAGACACTGGTGCTAAGAATGCAAAAGTTGGAACTGAAGGATCAACAAATGCTAAAGCAGGAGGAGCAGAAGGTGGAGGTAAACCAGCCGGAACTGAAACTGGTGCTAAACCAGCTGGAACTGAAACTGGTGCTAAACCAGCAGCAGGTGGAGAAGGCGGAGCTAAGCCAGCAACTGGTGATTCAGGAGCTACAGCTAGAAAAGTTCCTACAGCTGATACACTTACTGCTGATGAATTAGATGATGCATTCAGAATAAATAGTGATCCTAATGCTTCAGCAGCAGATCACGAGTGGGCAAATAAAGTTCTTGATGTAGCAGATGATGCTACAAGACCAGCAACACAAATGGGAGCAGCAGATGGAAAATTAAATCAACATGCACCAGCTGATATAACTGGAGCACCAGATGCAGCTCATCCAAGTGAATCAGCTTTCGCTAGAAACGAAGGAGGAATCCATCAAAGTAGTGGTGGAATGTCACAAAGCGCTGGAGGAACTAAAGGTTCACTTGAAAGAACTTCACAATTATATCATGAAGCTGTTGCAAAAGGTGATACAGCTGCAGCAGCTAGATATAAAGCTAGCATGCAACAGCAAATGAAAACACTTGCTAATGATTCAAGTTATCAGTCATTCAACAAAGTAGGAACTGAAACTAAAGGATTTGGTGAGTCATGGAATGGTGGTAAGGCAACAAATGGAGGAGCAGCACCTAGAAATGCTTCTTCATCAGCATTTGCCGATATGCCTGCCACACCATCAGCTAGCACAACAACACCAGCTAGTACAGCTACAACTGGAACAACTGCATCTGCAGCAACACCTTCAGGAGGAACACCTCCATCAGGTGGTTCAAAAATTCCAGGATATGAGCCAAGAATTACTGGTGCAGATAACGTAGGTATGCCAGGATTAAGTCCTGATGCTCCTAAGATGACATATTCACAAGCTGAAGCTGAAATTAAAATGCTTACTCAAGATATGGGATTTAATCCACAAAACTGGGATCCATTAGATCCACTTGAATTAGAGATGGCAGGAAGATATCATGATGCTTTAGCAACAATGGCAAATACTGTTCCAGGTAATGCAGATGTTGTATTAAAACAAGGCGGAAACTGGTATCAAAATGCTGAAAATATGGCTAAGGTTTCAGGATATGATTTCTTAGCAAATGGTAACAATGCTGCTTGGGGTGATTATACTGATTCTATTTATACATTAGGTAGAATACCTGGTAATGGTTATGCAAATACACAACCACCAATAAAACCACCAGTAGATCCACCAGTTCATGGAGGAGGATCAAAAGCAGGATATGTATTCAATCCAGGACCAATAATTGGTGCTGGTGAAGATAAAAAACAACAAGGTCATAGACAAGAAGTAGGAACTCAAGGTAATAGTTAGTAGGAGGATAAAAAGATGGAAGAAGAAAAATATTTACCAATAGGTACAGTAGTTTTACTAAAGGAAGCTACAAAAAGAGTAATGATCACAGGATACGCAAGCATTTCACCAGACACTGGAGATAAAGTATTCGATTATAGTGGATGTATATTCCCAGAAGGATTCTTCGATTATAACCAAGTATGTGTATTCGATCATGAACAAATAGCTGAGGTTTTCTACAAAGGTTTAGAAGATGATGAAGAAAAAGAATTCATGGTAAACCTTAAAGAAGAAATCGAAAGAGTAAAAACTGAAGGTATTCCAAAAGACGAAGACGAGCAATAATAAATAAAAATGTAAAAAAATGTTATATTTTTTCAAATAAAATTGACAAAGATAGAAAAATATAATACGATTAATACATAGGATAGTGACGCAATACTGCTATGCTATTTGTATATTCAAGGAGGTGAATATCAATGATCTTAAAAGCAAGTCCAGAAGAAATTAGAACTGCAGGAAAAACTTTAGTTTCAAATGCAGAAAGTTATTTAGCATCTGTAAAAAGCTTGTATGAGACAGTTGATAATTTAAAGGCAAATTGGCAAGGAGCTGATAACCAACAATTTGCTGCAACTGTATACGGATACAAAGAAAACATCGATGCATTAGGACAAGTAATCGGTAACTATGGTGTATTCCTACAAGAAACAGGAAACAGCCTAGAAAAACTTCAAGCTGATATAGCTCAACAAGCAAGTCAATTATAGTATTTATAAAATATATGAAGGAGGGATATTTATATGGATATGCAAGTAAATTCAGCAGAATTAGCTAGTGCAGCTGGTAGTCTTAGAAAGAATGTCAGCGATATGCAACAAATTTTAGACGAGTCAACTTCAACTATCAATGGAACTGCAGCTTCTTGGGAAAGTGCAGCAGCTGAAAATCTTAGAGCAAGATATACTTCTCTAGCTGCTAAATTCTCAGATTTCTATGATGCAATTACAAAGTATGCTAAGTTCTTAGATAATACAGCAGTTGCTTATGAATCTGCAGATAAGAAAATTGAAGAAAGAGCTAATGAACTTCTTAACGAAGGTTATAACGCTTAATATAAAAATAAATGATACAATGAATAATTGTATCTTTTTTTTTGCCTTATTTTTGATATAATAATTATATGGTGATTAAGATGTAAGATAATAAACATATTTATTTCATGAGTTATAATAATACTAGTTATAATATGTTTAATAGATTCTTCATGAATTAGATATAATCACTATTTTTTTATTGTATAAAATACAGGAGGTGAATACCTAAATATAGGGATATATATGAATAATTGGTACAATTTAGATATTGATGATATATATAAAGAATTAGAAACAGGTAAAGAAGGACTTACTAGTAAAGAAGCAAAAGAAAGAAATGAGCAGTATGGTAAAAATGAATTACCTAAAGAAAAGAAAGACTCATTATTGAAAATGTTTCTATTACAGTTTAAAGATCCTATAGTATATATAATGTTTCTAGCTTGTATTCTTTCTATAGTAGGTAAAGAATACGTAGATGCTATTGTAATCTTATTTATTATAATTATTGATGCAATAGTAGGTACTATTCAAGAATATCAAGCTGGAAAAGAAGCTGAAAGCTTACAAAATTTAATTAAAGTAAGATGTAAGGTACTTAGAGATGGTAAAGAAAAGATGGTTAATTCTGAAGATTTAACTATTGGAGATATTATTGTACTTGAAAGTGGTAATAAAGTATCTGCAGATGCAAGAATTATAGAATCAATAAATCTTGCTATTGATGAATCTATATTGACTGGCGAAAGTTTACCAAGAGAAAAAGATAGTGCTATTATTTCAGGCACTAAGAGTATTCAAGATGTAGATAATATGTTATTTGCAGGAACTAATGTAGTTAAAGGAAGATGTACTGCAGTAGTTACAGCAATTGGAATAGATACAGAAATAGGAAAGATATCTGATAAGGTTGCTCAAACTAAAGAAGAGAAATCTCCGCTTACTATAAGAATGGAAAAACTTACTAGATTTATTACGATTGCAGTAGTAATTATTGCCATATTCTTAACTATTCTTATGATATTTAAAGGTGATACAGATAATTTATTTACTTCAGTAGTAGCTCTTTCAGTATCAGCTCTTCCTGAAGGACTTCCACTTGCTTTAACACTTGCTCTTACTATAGGTTCTCATCGTATGAGTAAGAAGAACGTTATAGTTAAAAAGTTAAATGCAGTAGAGAGTTTAGGAAGCTGTACTGTAATAGCAACCGATAAGACAGGTACACTTACAGTAAATGAACAAACTGCTAAAAAGATAATTCTTCCAAGTGGAAAATCATTTGATATAGATGGTTCTGGATACAATGGAGATGGAAAAGTATATTCTAATGATGATGCTGATATTAATGATGCTATGGAGATAGCAAAACTTGGAGTAATCAATAATGAAGCTACTTTAAAACATGAGAATGGAGTATGGAAAAGTTTTGGTGACTCTGTTGATATAGCATTTCTTGCATTAGGAGAAAAGCTTAATTTAAATAGTTATTATACAGAAATTAAGATGTTACCATACGAGTCAGAGAAGAAGTATTCTGCTGTATTCTATGGCGAAGATAATAAGAAATATTGCACAGTTAAAGGAAGCGTAGAAAAAGTCCTTTCATTCTGTGATTCAATGTTAGTAGATAAGAAAGCTGTTAAATTGGATATAGATCTTATCAACAAACAAAATGAAGATTTAGCTAAAGATGGATTTAGAGTATTAGCAGTTGCTAAAAGTAAAGAATTAACTGATATTCCAAGCAGTAAAGAGTTAGCTGATAAAGATATACCAAAACTTACTTTCGTCGGTTTAGTGGCATTTATTGACCCAATAAGAGAGGAAACTATAGATTCTATTAAAAACTGCAAGAAAGCTGGTATAAAAGTAGTAATGGTTACTGGAGACCATCCATTAACTGCGTTTGCTATTGCTAAGAATTTAGGGCTTGTTACTAGCTTTGATGAAGTAACTACTGGTGAAGAACTAGGTAAGTATATTGAAAAAGGTGAAAAAGAATTAGATAAGTTTATTAAATCTAAAAAAGTATTTACTAGAGTAACTCCACTAGATAAGTTAGAAATAGTTAATTCTTATAAGAGAAATGGTGAATTTGTAGCAGTTACTGGTGATGGAGTAAATGATGCTCCTGCTATTAAAGCAGCCAATATTGGTGTTGCAATGGGTAGCGGAACTGATGTTGCTAAAGAAGCAAGTAATATGATTGTTACAGATGACAACTTCTTATCTATTGCAAATGGTATAGAGGAAGGAAGAAATGCTTATAGTAACATTAGAAAAGTAGTATATCTACTTCTATCGTGTGGTATCAGTGAAGTATTATTCTTTACTTTATCAATTTTATTTGATTTAGATGCACCACTAGTTGCAATACAGTTATTATGGTTAAACTTAGTAACTGATGGATTACAAGACATAGCGCTTTCATTTGAAAAGGAAGAAGAAGAGATTATGAAAGAGAAGCCTAGAAGTCCTAAAGAATCAGTTATTAATGGACTGATGTTAAGCGAAGTAATATTATCAGGTGTTACTATAGGATTAATAGTATTCTTCTTATGGTTAGTACTTCATTATCATGGAGTAGATACTATGAAAGCAAGAGCATTTGTAATGACACTAATGGTATTTATTCAAAATATTCACGTACTTAACTGTAGAAGTGAAAAAATGTCTATATTTAAATTAAGAAATAATAAAAACTGGTTTGTAGTATTTAGTATTGCATTCTCAATAGGACTTCAATTATTAGTACTTAATGTTCCATTCTTATCTTCTATATTAAAGATAGATACATTAAATGTAACTGAAGTATTATATATGTTCTTATTAAGTTTACCAATATTAATAATTATGGAAATATTTAAATTATTTGTAAATAGGAAAGAAGGTAAATAATGGATATAATAGGTAAAAATTTACTAGATAAAGCATCAGATTTTGGAGTCTCTCTTCTAGGAGCATTATTAACACTTGTTATTGGATTTAAAATAGTAAGTATAATAATTAAACTTCTAAAGAAGGGAAAAGGATTTAACAAGTTAGATAAGAGCGTTCAAACCTTCTTAACAAGTTTTCTAAGTTTATTTTTAAAGATAGCAGTATTAATAGCTGTTCTATCTAATCTGGGTGTACCAATGACAAGTTTAGTTACTATCTTTGGATCAGCAACACTTGCTATTGGACTTGCCCTTCAAGGTGGATTAACAAACTTAGTAGGTGGATTATTAATACTTATATTTAAACCATTTAAAGTAGGAGACTGGATAGAAGCATCAGGACATAGTGGTAGTGTAGAAGCTATTACAATATTCTATACAGTAATTAATAATCTTGATAATACTAGAATAGTACTTCCAAATGGAGACCTTGCTAATACTAGTATTAAGAATTTTTCTCACAATGGAGAAAGAAAAGTATGTATGGACTTCTCAGTAGATTACAGTTCTGATATAGATAAAGTTAAAGAAGTATTGAATAGAGTAATCGAAGAAGAACCACTAATTAATAAGGAAAAAGAAATCTTTGTTAAAATGACTAATCATGCTGATAGTGCTCTTATATTTACAGTTAGAGTATGGACTAAAAATAGTGACTTCTGGACTGTTAAATTCAATATGTTAGAAAATGTTAAAAAGGCATTCGACAAGGAAGGAATCAGTATTCCATTCCCACAAGTTGATGTTCATATGAAAAATAAATAATAAATAAGTGATAATGGTTAACATTATCACTTTTACTTTTATAGATAAATAAGCATATATATGATAAAATATATCTAGGTGATTTTGTATGAAAAATGAAAAACAAATAGTACTTTTCTTAGAAAAAAATACAGAATTTAGTGAATTAAAAATAGCTACTGAAATAAGTGAAAAATATCCAGAGTTAGGTAAACCAGCAACAATACCATTTAATTCTACAAGACCTAATGATCCAATGATTATTTTTAATCAAGGAATAATGAGTGTTACAATGAACAGAAATGATTTAGCATTTGTATATAATCGTGAAGATGACAAGAAATGCTTTGAAATGGTTAGAGAAATAATCGAGTTAATCGAAGATTATAATATTAAATTCACTAGATTAGGATACGTATCTACATATCTACATACTAAGAAAGATAGAGAAAAATTTATAAGTAATACTTTTAAAGATAGCAAGATGGTTGATGATGAATTCAACTTAGCTTGGTATAAAAATGAGTTAATAGATTCAGTAAGAGTAAATGTATGGGAAAGACACCTTACTGACATGATGAATAAAGTTGATTATGTGACAATATTCGATATTAATACTCCAGCTTTAGAAGAGTATAATATTACTAGCAGTTTTACATATGATTTTATTAAAGAATGTGATAAATTTATAACAAAGTTACTACAAGAGAGATTATAATATAAATGTAGTAGGGGGTGATTGCATGAATGGTAAATTATTACCTGCAGATACTTATATAGTAGTTAATAAGACAGTAATTAAAGAAGAAGATAAAAAAGAGATTACTATGCTTTATCAACCTATTATAGGTCATACTGCAGTAAGTCTTTATCTAACTCTTTTAGATGATCTAAAAAAGAGTGAAATAATGAGTGATGAGCTTACTCATCATCATTTAGTTAGTACTATGCAATTAAAACTTAACGATGTAATAATAGCAAGAGAAAAACTAGAGGCAGTTGGATTAATTAAAACTTTTGTCAAAGAAGGAAATGTTAATAATTACGTATATGTAATCTATTCACCATTATCTCCACATGACTTTTTAAATCATCCAATATTAAGTGTTGTTCTATATAATTCTTTAGGTAAAAAAGAATATGATAAGATAGTTAGTTATTATAAAGTTCCTAGATTAAATCTTAAAGACTATACTGATATTACAGCAAGTTTTAATACAATTTTTACTTCTGTAAATGGAAATGCATTTGTAGAAAATGACAATATAATTAAGAAAAATGTAGGTTCAATAAACATGGAAAATAGAGTAGATTTCGATTTACTTATATCTTCTATACCTAAGTCACTTATTAATGAAAAATGTTTTAATGAAGAGACTAGAAACTTAATTAATTCTTTATCATTTACATATAATATAGATGATTTAAATATGCAAGGATTAGTAAGAAATAGTATTAATGAAAAAGGTTTTATTGATAAAACTGAACTTATAAAAAATACTAGAAATTTCTATGAATTTGAAAATCCTGGTAAACTGCCAAGACTTATATATTCATTACAGCCTGATTATTTGAAATCTCCATCTGGTGACACATCGGATTGGGCTAAGCAAGTATATACTTTTGAAAATGTTACTCCAAATGATTACTTGAGAAGCAAGTATAAAAATGGTGAACCTACTTTAAGAGAACTTCAAATAATTGAAGATCTTATGGTTAAACAAAAAATGAAACCAGGAGTAGTAAACGTATTAATCGCATATGTATTAGAGATTAATAATAATAGATTTACTAAAAACTATGTCGATACGATAGCATCTCAGTGGTGTCGTATGAACATAGAAACTGTAGAAGATGCAATGAAACTTGTTAAAAAAGAAATCAAGAAGAGAAATACAAAAACTAAGAGTATCAAAGAAGGGACAAATAAAAAAGAAGAAAAACTTCCTGAATGGTTTAATGATTATAAAAAAGAAACTACAATTACTAAAGAAGATGAAGAAGAGTTCCAATCTATACTAGAGGGCTTTAAAAAGTAAGTGTCTACACACTTACTTTTTTCTTGTTTAAAAGATATTATTGTAATAAAATTAAGATAGAGAAGTAGAATAAAAAGTGGTGATAAAATGGCTAAATATTTTCCAGATACAATTGATTTTACAATTATAAGAAAAGCATTTGGGACAGAAGAGAAGTATAATGAATTACAAGTTAAATATAGAAATTGTCTAGAGAAATTATTCAACTCAATAATTGATTTTGTTAAGATTAATACAATGATAAGAAAGAGTGGAATAGCATTCAAAAAGATAGACGATGATACATATAATATTTATCATAAGAATTCTAAACTTAACTGCCCTTATATATTTATAAGAAATAATATTCATATAGAGAATTTATCTACTATAGAGATAGATGCTTTAAAAAAGAATAAATTATATGAATCTTTTATTACTGACACTATAGAAAGAGTATTAAAAGAGCCAAAAGACTTTTTAGCATATGGTCCTAATAAAGAAGATCTTAAGTTTACAAATGGAATCATATTCGAATTTGCATATGATTCTAGTGATTTCTCAGAAGAAGAAAGAGAGAAAGCTAAACTAACTATAGATGAAATATTTAAAGTATTAGGTTCTGCTATGGAAAGTTCATCGTTTGTAACTAACTTTATTATCTATGATAAAAATCCTGATTATTTTAGACCTACTGTTAAGAATCGTTCTAGTCTTTTAAAGAAGATGAAAGTAGTAAAAAGTATTAGTGATTATACTATAGATAATCAAGAAGAATTTAAAGAGAGCTTACCTACTAAAGAATATCATGAGGAACTAGATATTAAACCTCAAACTGCAATTAAGTTAAAAGCTTTAAAAGATGCTCTAGAACAAAAGGATACAAATAAAGAGATAGCTAATAATGAGATTATGAGTGTAGTTGCAGCTCTTCAAAATAATGCTCCAATGAAACCAGTAGAAGAACCTATAAAAGAACCTGTTAAAGAAGTAGTACAAAAGCCAGTAAATAATGAACCAAGAACTTTAACTAATACTAAGGTTACTAGATACAATGGACTTATTGAAAATAAACCATATACACTTAGATATGTTAGTAGTTTTAAATCTAAAAATGTAGATAGAATTCTTAATATGTATGATTTCTCTCTTAATGGAAAACATGCTATTTACTATACTGATTTAGATATTAATGAATGTATAATTAATAATAGAACTCAAGATATAGATATGCTATTTACTTTAGATACTATTAGAGAATCTAGAAGTTATAATACTAGTTATATTGGAACAGTAGTTAACGGACAAGCAACTGTAGAAAATGGAATAGAAGAATACTACTATAACAATAAAGTAGTACCTAGAGAAAATGGTTATATAGTAGTAATAGATAATGGAACGGTAATATCTGGTAATAAGAGATTATATTCATATAACTTATTATCACTTTCTACAGATCAAGTTGTTAATATAGTTACTGAGACTGATATATTTAGTAATATTAATAGTGATGAAGAACTTGAAGAGTTCTTAAGTGATAGAAATATAATTAATTCTATACGTAGAAATGGATATATTGGTAATTTGTTACCTGATGGTACAATTACTTATGGTGGTGAATAAATATGGACCTAGGATTTTTACTTTTTGCACTTATTTTAGGTGGGATAGCAGTATTCTTATTCTTGAAAGTTAGTGTTCAAGAAAAAGGACCTACTGTTAATGAATGGTCATACAAAAGATATGCTGACTTTTATGGTTCAGTACAATTAGATGATCCAAAATTTGATGAAAAGATTTCTAAAATTAAAAAATTAATACTTGAAGATAATGCCGATGATATAGAATTCATTGCTAAAGAATCTGGATGTGAAATGGAAGAAGTAGTAATGAAAATCAATTATCTTAAGAATAAGAGAATCATTGATAATTGTTATATAGATACTGCCAATAACAAGATTGTCAAATGTTCTGAAGATGATCTAAAATTAGTAGAGAAATATAAAGCTTATCTATATAGTAGCCATTTACCTCTTCAAGAGATTATAGCAGTAGTACCAACTACTACAAATAATGTAGAAGAGAAAAAAGCACAAGTAATAAAAGAGTTAAAATATTTAATAGATAACAAAATAGTAAATGGAGTTACATATAACGAAGTAGATGAAAAACTAGTTTATTATTCAGTAGAAAAACATAGTAAAGAAAAGGACTATGCAAGTATATGCTGTCCTAAGTGTGGAGCTTTAAATGATGTAAATTATAAGAGCAAAGCTAAATGTAAATACTGTGGTAATATAGTAGAAAATAATATGAGTGCTGAAGAATTAAAAAAAGCAGCTTAACGTATTGAATTTAAAAAATAAGAGTGCTAAAATATTGTTTATAAATCGTTGATTAAGACAAGTAAATTATCTTGTTCTTCACAAGAGAATTAGTGGTTGGTGGAAACTAATAAGAAGAGATAATTGAATCTACTTATGAGTGGTGTTAATAGCACTCGGCATATGTCGTTAAACTAATTAAGATCCTATGAGGATGGTACCGCGAAATATCGCTCCTCTGTTAGGGTCTTTTTTTCTTAATCAATAAAAAGGAGGGTAAATATGATAGATATTAAATTTTTAAGAGAAAATCCTGATAAGGTAAAAGAGAATATCAAAAAGAAATTCCAAGATCAAAAATTACCACTAGTAGATGAGGTAATAGAGTTAGATGAAAAGTCTAGAGCACTTAAATTAGAAGGAGATAATCTACGTAGTGAAAAGAATAATGCATCATCACAAATTGGAGCTTTGATGCGCGATAAGAAAAAAGATGAAGCAGATAAATTAAAAGAAAGAGTAGTTGAAATTAATAAGAGACTAGAAGTTCTTGAAAAAGAAGAAGCAGATATAAATGCTGAAATTAAAAAGAGAATGATGACTATTCCAAATATCATTGCTGATGATGTACCAATTGGAGAAGATGATTCTAAGAATGTTGAAGAAGCAAGATTTGGAGATCCAGTTGTACCTAACTTCGAAATACCATATCATGCTGATATTATGGCTACTTTCGATGGATTAGATAAAGATGCATCAGCTAGAGTATCTGGTAATGGATTCTATTATTTAATGGGTGATATAGCAAGACTACACTCAGCAGTTTTAGCATACGCTAGAGATTTCATGATAGATAAAGGATTTACTTACTGTATTCCACCATTCATGATTCATAGTGATGCAGTAGACGGAGTTATGTCATTCCAAGAAAAAGAAAATATGATGTATAAAATAGAAGGTGAAGACTTATACTTAATCGGTACAAGTGAGCACTCTATGATAGCTAAATTTAAAGATCAACTATTAGATGAAAAACAATTGCCAATAACTATGACATCTTATTCTCCTTGCTTTAGAAAAGAAGTAGGAGCTCATGGAATTGAAGAAAGAGGAGTTTACCGTATTCACCAATTCGAAAAACAAGAAATGATAGTTATTTGTAAACCAGAAGATAGTGAAGCTTGGTATGATAAGATGTGGAACTACTCTGTAGAATTATTTAGAACACTAGATATTCCAGTAAGAAAATTAGTATGCTGCTCTGGAGACTTAGCAGATCTTAAATATCGTTCTTGTGATATCGAAGCATGGAGTCCAAGACAACAAAAATACTTCGAAGTATGTTCTTGCTCTAACTTAACTGATGCTCAAGCAAGAAGACTTGCTATCAGATATAAGAAAGAAAATGGAGAAAAAGAATTTGCTCATACACTTAATAATACTGTTATAGCTCCTCCAAGAATGTTAATAGCATTCCTAGAGAACAACCTTCAAGAAGATGGTTCAGTAAAGATACCAGAAGTATTAAGACCATATATGGGTAATAAAGAAGTAATAGTTCCTAAGAAATAAAAAGTGTAAAAAGAGCCTTAAATAGTAAGGTTCTTTTTAATTTTACTTAGAAATGATTTATAATAAATATTAGAGGTAAGATATATGAATTACGATGAATTAAGTACTAAATATAATAATTTCTATTATCATGGATATAATATTGAAGAAAATGATGATTTTTATGTAGTAACATATGATTTTGAAATAGAGAACTTAGAAACATTTAATCCTAAAATAAAGTTTCCTAAAAATTATATACATAAACTAGATAGAATGTCTAAATATATTCTATTTAATATAGGTATGATAGAACTTATGAGTTACTGGAAAGCTACTTGTTCTAAGAATGTAATAGTAGAATGTGACTTCTTAGATGAAGAACAAATTAAATGGTTTAAGAAATTATATTTCTATGGATTAGGTGAACTTTTCTATAGAAATGGGATAGATGTGGATATAGATACATTCGTAAATATTATTTTCACAAGAGAAGTGGAAAATATTATTCCAAATTATAATGGAGTAGGTAATATTATCCCCGTTGGTGGTGGAAAAGATTCTATAGTATCTCTAGAAGTATTAAAAGATGATTATGATGTTAATACTGCTTTTGTTATGAATGAAAAATCTGCTATAAAAGATGTTTTAGATGTAGCAGGATACTCTAATAAAAAGATATGTATTAATAGAATTCTAGATAAAAAGATTATCGATTTAAATAATAGAGGATTCATAAATGGTCATACGCCACTTTCTTCTTTAATAGCATTCATTACATATTTCTTAGCATATGAAAATGATTATAAGAATATCATTTTGTCTAATGAAGATAGTGCTAATGAAGAGACAGTTAAAGACAAGAAAGTAAATCATCAGTATTCGAAGACATTAGAGTTCGAAAATGATTTTAATGAATATACTAATAGATATTTTAAGACTGATATTAAATATTTCAGTTTGTTAAGGCCTCTTAATGAAATAACAATAGCTAAGTTATTCTCTAATTATAAACAGTATCATAAAGCATTTAGAAGTTGTAATTTAGGTAGTAAAAAAGATCCATGGCAGTGGTGTAATGACTGCCCTAAATGTTTATTTACATATATTATGCTGTATGCATATTTAACTAAAGAAGAGATGATAGATATATTTGGTGAAAACTTACTTGATAAAGAATCTTTCTTAGAATCATTCAAAGAGTTATGTGGTTCAAGTGAAAACAAGCCGTTTGAATGTGTAGGAACTATAAAAGAAGTTAGAAGAGCAATGACTATTATAAGTAAAAAAGATAATAGCTATCTAACTGAGTACTACAAAAATAATTATGATGACATTATGGAAGATTTAACAAGTAATTATAATAGAGACAACAATTTAGATGAACATTATGATTCTCTTCTTAGAAATGCATTAGGTAAAAATATGTATTCTAAGATAATAGGAAAACTTAAAAAGAAGAATATAGCGATAGTAGGATTTGGTAGAGAAGGTAAATCTACTTATGCCTTTATAAGAAATCATTTAAAAGATGAACATATAACTATTCTAGATAAAAATACTAACTTAGTAGTAGATACTACTGATAATAATTTATCAACAATAACTGGGGATAATTATTTAGATAATCTAGAAGCATACGATATTATATTTAAATCACCAGGAGTAAAAATAGATAATATCGATAAAGTAAAAGATAAAATTACTTCTGAAATAAATATGCTTCTTGAAGAAACTGATATATTTACTATTGGAATAACAGGTACTAAGGGAAAGAGTACTACTTCATCACTTATATATGAAGTGTTAAAGAAAAATGGTAAAGACGCATATTTATGTGGAAATATTGGAACTCCTGTATTTGAATATATTGAAAATGCTACTAAAGATTCTATTTTTGTAGTAGAGATGAGTGCTTACCAAACTGAGTTTATAAAGAAGTCACCTAAGATAGGTATTGTATTAAATCTATTTGAAGAACACTTAGACTATTTTGGTGGTAAAGAAAAGTATTATTTATCTAAGTTAAATATGTTCAAATATCAAGATAGTGAATCATATGGTATTTATTCTATAGACAATGAAGAATTAAAACATTTAGTGGAAAATAACTCTTATAATGGAAAATTGATAAAGGTAGTATCTGAGAGTAATCCGAATACTAATAATGCAATGATATGTGATGAATCATATATTTATTCAAACTTTAATAATAATTTAGTTAAGATATATGATGTTAATAGTGAAAGAAACTTAAGAGGTAGACATAATGTTGAGAATATTATGTTTGTACTTGCTGTTTCTTTAGTTATGAAGCTTGATTTAAATAAGACTATTGATGCAATAAATAACTTTAATCCACTTCCTCATCGTATGGAATATGTCGGTACATATAAGAATATTAAATTTTATAACGATTCAATAGCAACTATCCCTGAAGCTACTATGAATTGTATCGATACAATAGGTGATGTAGATACTCTAATACTTGGTGGAAAAGATAGAGGAATAGATTACGATAATTTAATTGATTATATAAATAATTCACAGTTAACTAATGTAATATGTATTCCTGATACTGGACATACATTAAGTAAGAGAATAACTAAAAAGACTTATTTAGTAAACGAAATGGAAGAAGCTGTTTCAATAGCGTACAAAGTAACAAAAGAATATAAAAGTTGTGTTCTTTCTCCAGCTGCATCTAGTTATAACAAATATAAGAATTTTGAAGAAAGAGGAAATGATTTTAAAAAATATGTAGAAATCTATTCAAAATAATTGAATTATTTGATAGAATATTAATTAGAATAAGGAGTGTTGGGTATGAGTGATATTAATAATATGACCCCTGAGGATAAAAATCTATATAGATATCTAAATTTATGTGATAAAAGAAGCTTAAATGCATTAACTGAAGAAGAAAAAGCTGAGATGAATTCTATTGCATCAAGTGAATCTAGAGCTAATGAAATAGAAGAAACATTTAAGAAGGTTCTAACACAAGAAGCTGGAATAGATGAATATAACACTTTATATGAAATGTACAAACAAGAATTAAAAGCTACTTATGGAGATTTAGATACAAAGCCAGTAGACAAAGATACTCAAATTAAAATAGTTGAATACCTTAACCTTGAAGCTAAGAGAAGTGAAGGACCATTAACTGATGAAGAAAACAGAAAGATAAATGAATATTTATCTATAGAAGAAGTTAAAGTTCTTGAAGAAGCTCATAAAAAATTAGCAAATAAGGAAATGACTGTAGGTGTATTAAAAGAGGTCAGAGAAAAATATAAAAATAATGTATTAGAAAATTTAAAATCTATTGGAGTTGATACAACTAATATAGTAATTGAAGATAAAAAGTTGTATGAAGAGCAAGCTGAAGTTAAACTTTCTAAAGACACTCAGGATATAATTGATTATTTTAAAATAGAAGTTAAAAGAGTTAAAGGTGATCTAACACAAGAAGAGAATGACAAGCTTAAGAAATTGGGCTTCAGTTCTTCTAAAGTAATGGCACTTGAAGAAACTCATAAAAGAATTGATAATAAGAAATTACCTCTTAATGTTTTAAAAATATTAAGAAATAAATATAAAGCTGAGGCTGTAGCTGAATTGGAATCTAAAGGATTAAATCCTGCTGATTATTTTGAAGATGACTCTGTTTTATACAGTGAATTAAAGGAATATGAGAATACTCCAATTGCACCAGAAGAGTTAGCTAAGAGTATGACTCAAAAAGAAGAAAATGCTCCTGTTGAACCAGCACCAGTTGAACCAATGACTGCTGCTCCAGATCCTGCCAAGCCTGTACAAGAAGCAACTCCTAGTGAAGCTCCAGTAGAAAACAAAGAAACTATAGAGGATCTACTAAATAAAGAAGATCAAGCATCAGCTCCTGCAGAATCACCTGTTCCTGCTGAAACTTCACCAGTTGAAACAGTACCAGAACCAGAAGTTGAAACTTTATCAACACCATTACAACAAGATCCTAATAATATAGAAGAAATAGGACAAACAGCTCAAGAAGCTCTAATCGAAGATAGTAATTCACAAGGAGTATCAGAAGTAGTATCTGTGATGGATTCTGAAAAGGTAAAAGCGCTTGAAGAAGAAAACAAAAAATTAAAAGAATTAGTCGAAAAATTACAAAATCAATTAGATATTAAAGATGGATTAGATAAATTACCTCAAGAATTTAAAGAGTTAAAGAGATACTTTGAATTGGACGATAAGAGAAGAACCAATGAAATAACTAAGGAAGAAATTAAAGAAATCAGACTTCTTACTAAAGATTCTACTAATCCAATGATTGAGGAGATAGAGAGCATTTTTAGAAAGTATGTTACAGATGAATACGACTCAACAGAGTTCACTACTAAGCATAGTGCAGCACAAGATAAATATAGAAAATTACTTCAGGAAGAAATAGAGAAGTGTAAAGAAAATAAATAAGTTAATAAAAAGTACATAAGTTAAGTCTTAGTACTTTTTTTATTTCCATTTTTTTGATAAAATAATAAGTATAATGGAGCAGTGTAATGGAGAGTGATATCGATGGACGAAATATCATTAGACAACGTATATAATATAATCGATTTATGCAAGTATGCCGAATTAGATGGTGAGAAAGCAGAAGTACTAATCAGCCCACATAATAATGGAAGACTAATTAGAATTGGACTTAATAATGGTTTCTCTAGAGATTCATATGAATATGAATACGAAAATGGCGTAGAATTCGACTTAAAAATATTACCTCTTATACTTGAATACTTCCTTAAAGAAGATAAAATACGCTCTTGGGTTACACAAGATCCTAAAATAGATGGTTATACATCTAAAGAATTAATATTTACTGAAAAAGAAAATGAATTTGTAATTCATACTTTCGATAAGAATTACCATGAAAGATTAAAGAGTATTATCGAAGATATAGCTGATAAAAAAACAATAGTTAAAGAAACTTTATCTAAAGAAGAAAAAGCTTGTGAAAAAACTTTAAAATATTTAAAGGGAAAATATAAAGCAAGAGATCAGTTCGATTGTTTAGGATCAGAACTTAGAAGTGAACTTATTCAAATAATTGATAAAGCTTACGTTTTGAGTAAAGGAAAATCACTAGATGATGAGATGATATATAACTTTGCTCTTAATATACAAGAAGGTATAAGTAAAGAGGCATTCGATGCTATTGCAAACGATATAAGAAATGAAAACTCAGTACTTGTCAATCAAATAAGAGATTATTTAAAAAATGAAAAATATTATGAAAATTATCTTGATGAAGAACCATATATGTCACTAGTTAAAGTTGGAACTGATTTAGCAGAACATGGATATTTCGACAATAGATATGCATTCCCACAAAAAGTTGATTTAGATGATTTAACAGATGAAAAGTTAAAAGAAATAGTATCAAGTAATTATACTTGCAAATATAAGTTCTTATCAGAACAAAAAGAAAGATACTTACAGGAAGACAATCCTGAATTTGCTACTATTGTAGATACTTATATGGATTACTTAGTAAAGACTGCAAGAAATTCTATTCATAAAAATAAAAAGAAAAATACAGAAGCAACTTTCAAAGATTCATATCAAGAATATAAACTAGATGATATTAACACTCTTGTAGATGCACTTAGATTATACAAAGGTGGAAAACTTGATAGTGAGAAGTTTGAAGTAATAGTAGAAGAAGAAAATAATTCCTATAAAGTAAATTTAAGATTAGCAAGTGGTACAGCAAGAGATAACAATATATTTAAATTTACTAAAGATTCAGCTTTTACTGAAAGCATGCTTCCAATAATAATTGAAGAATTCTTATCTGGAGATAAGATTAAAGAAGAAAAAGATGCTAATGATAATACATTAGTTACTACTGAGAAAAATAATGAACTATTAATTAAAGGTAAATTTACTAAAGATGTATTAATTAAAAATTCAGATCAGATAGAGTTTGATTCACTTAATAAGAAACCTGAATCTGAACTTACTCCATATGAGATGAAACGTATTGATGAATTAGCAGAAAAAGATGAGAACATAAAAGAAATCAAGAATGCTCAAGATAGTTTCAAGATTGGTGCTATAGATAAGAAAGAACTTGAAGAAGCTCTTTCTAAAAACTTGACTAAGAGAATTGAAGAAAAACAAAATGTTAATACACCAGTCCAAAAGAAAGAAGATATTACAGTAATAGATACTGGCATTATCGAAAAGAAAGGTGTACTTGAAGGAGAAAGCAAATACTTAGCATCTTACTTTAGAAAAGAGATATTAAGAGAAAAAGGAATGCTACCTCCAACTGGAATGAAAGAAATTCAAAAGCTAATTGAGTTAAGTGAAGATGTTAGAACACTTGAAAAAGCAAGACAACAAATGTTAGATAAGACACTTACTAAAGAAAAATATCAAGCTCTACATGATTACTATAGAAAAATGCTTGCTGAAACTATAAAACAATCTGGTAAGAGAAAAGAAAAATCTCCAATTGAAAAATTAAGAGAAAAAGTAAGAACAAAACAAGAGAATAAGTTTGACTTCTTACATGATTTAGTTAATGTCTATGAAGTTAAAAATATAGATGGTGATATAAAAGTATTCAATAGAACTGCAAATAGTGAAGTGCTATTTAGAAAGAAAGAGCAATTACAAGCAGTAGAATTTGCTAACTTCTGGAATAGTGCATTAGGACTTAAAGCAAGTAAAGATGAAAATGTTTTAGGTGAAAAATATGCATTTAATGAAGAAAGTAGAAAACTATTTAACATAATTAGTGATAATTTATTTGGTGATACTCTTAAACTAGATAAGATAAAGGAAGAATTTGCAAATAGTGGAGTAGAAAACCAAGAACAAATCTATAATAGATTATTCAAAGATGAAGACTATGTTAAATATGTAACTTCTGGAATGCAAAAATTCAATAATACATATGAAGTCAAAGAGTTGGATATCATCGAAGAAAACAAAGATGTTAAAGACATAATGGAATCTTATGAAATGGCAGAATCATATTGTGATAGTAAAAGCTCTGCTTCTTTAAAGATTCATTTCCCTAAAGAAGATGAAAGCAAAGCAGAAGTATATGTAACACATGGAACTGAACAAGATGAGACAGTTTTATATGGAAATAAATTTGATAAAGTAACATTCATGAATGAGATATTTGAAAAGATAGTAGCAGGATTTGTTAAGCTATCAGGTATTATTAAAACTCATAACTTTAGAATACCAGGAAATGATAAAGAAGGATTTATAGCTGTCGGTAATAAAGATTGTGTTATTCAAATGACTAATGCAAATCCAAAAGATGTAGAAACTATGAATAATATAATAAATAATAATGTTGCTGATAACGATAAAGAAAATACTAAGACAAGATGAAGAAACCATTCTTAACAAAGATTAATATTGTAATTATAGTGATATTGCTTTTAATAGGAGTAATATCACTATTTACACATATAATGGTAACAAAAGATAACTTACTTACTTCTGCTGGTAATAATTTATGTGATGTTATAAAAAATGATAAAAATCTCTTAGATATATTGGATACTAAGAAAATACCTTTAGAAGTATTAGATTATATATCAGAAAATGAATGTAGAAATGTTACTATTAAAATATTTGATAATCTATATAGTGAAAAAGAAGTAGTAATAGATGATATCGATATAAGATTGATTATAAAAGAGGCTGTTTTAAGATATGAAGAGCTTTATGATACTGATATATATAACAACATAGAAAAAGAATTAATCGAAGTATCTACAAAGATTTCTGAAGAGTTTAATAATGTTAATAATTATAATGAGATAAAGACAATAACAGACATTACTGGGTATTATTATATTCCTTTTATAATTGTGGGAATTTTACTTATCTTACTTATTGTTAAAGAGAAAGAAAATTCACCACTAATTATTGGATTATTATTTACTAGTGTAAGTTTTATTGGATATTACATACTTATCGAAGTACCAAAAATAATTAATAAACATATTTCAATAATTAGATTGCTTAATATAGATTTATCAATTAAAACAGAAGAAATAGCTACTAATATATGTTGTATAATTTTATTTATTGGACTCTTTGCCATAACTATATATGTAGTAGGTAAAGTAAGAAAAATATATAGGAGATCTAGAATAGCATATTTAGATAAGTATTATTAGGAGGTATTATGAAAGTACTAGTAACTGGAGGATTAGGATACATAGGTAGTCATACTACAGTAGAACTACTTAATAATGGATATGAAGTAGTTATTGTAGACAACTTATATAATTCACAAATAGAAGTAGTAGATAAGATTAAAAAGATTACTAATAAAGAATTTAAATTTTATGAAGTAGATGTATGCGATAAAGAAAAGATGAAAGAAATATTCGATAAGGAAAATATCGATGCAGTAATACATTTTGCTGGATACAAAGCAGTAGGTGAGAGTGTTCAAAAACCACTTATGTATTATAGAAACAATTTAGATTCTACACTTACTCTTCTAGAGGTAATGAAGGAACATAACTGTAAGAAAATCGTATTCTCTAGTTCAGCTACTGTATATGGCAGCCCTAAAGAATTACCTATAAAGGAAGATTTCCCTCTATCTACAACAAATCCATATGGAACAACTAAACTAATAATTGAGGGTATCTTAAAAGACTTATATAAGTCTGACAATACTTTTTCTATTGCAATACTTAGATATTTTAATCCAATCGGCGCACATGAAAGTGGACTAATTGGTGAGAATCCTAATGGAATACCTAATAATTTAATGCCATATATAGTTAAAGTAGCTAACAAAGAATTAGACGAATTAAAGATATTTGGAAATGATTATGATACTGTAGATGGTACTGGAGTAAGAGACTATATTCACGTAGTAGATCTTGCAAGAGGACATCTAAAAGCATTAGAAAAAATAGATAAAGAAAATATATGTGACTGCTATAATCTAGGAACAGGAAATGGCTATAGTGTTCTTGAACTTGTTAATGCTTTTAAAAGAGTTAACAACATAGATGTGCCATACTCCATAGTAGGAAGAAGAGATGGAGATATAGCAGCTTGTTATGCGTCTACAGATAAAGCTTATAAAGAACTAGGATGGAAAGCTGAATATGGAATAGATAAGATGTGTAAGGATGCATACAACTTTGTATTACAAGGAGGATCAAAATGAAAAAAGAATGTGATTTCTGTGGTGCAGAAAACGAAGACTGGATGGAAATATGTATCAACTGTGGAAATAAATTAGATAAAAAAGAAGAGAAAAAAGAGGATGTTAAACCTCCTGAACCTGAAAAGCAAAAGGTAATTAGGACTACTAATCCTAACGGAACCTTGATACTTGTACTTGGAATTTCAGTAGTAATATTTTTAGTACTATTAGTAATGGTTATATCAAAATATTCATAAAATAAATAAATAGTAAAACTATTTGAAATAAAGAAAAATAATGATATAATTGTATATGAAAATAGAGAAGTGTTCGATATTTGAAAGAATAAAAACAATTGAGAAATTGGAAGGGGATTAAATCATGGCAAAGAAGAGCGCAGTAAAAGAGATTAAATCTATTAAAAATAAGAAAAAAATCGATAAGGATGATTTCGCTAATATAATTAAAAATCCAATTGAAGAACCAGAACATCTATTCACTGATAGTGAACATGATGAATTAAAAAAAGGTGCAGTAGAGCAAGCTAAACTACTTCTTGATGTTATAAAAGAAAGAGATGCTATCAAAAAAGATGCTGAAGAGTTTGCTAAAACTATATTAGAGAAACAAAAAGAAAGAAGACAAATCCTTCAAGCAGCAGAAGAGCAAGCTAAGAGAATTATTGCTCTTGAAAGAGAAAACGAAGAACTTAGAAAATTAGCTGAAGAGAACGCTAGAATTATTTTTGATAGAGACTTACAACAAAATAGAGAGATCATTAGAGATGCTAATGAATATGCTAAGATTATTTATGCAAAACAACAAGAAAGAAATAATTTACTTCGTGCAGCAGAAGATCAAGCAAGAAGAATTATAGCACTTGAAAAAGAAAATAATGAGCTTAGAAGATTAGCAGAAGAAAATGCTAGAAATTTATTTAATAGAGAAAATAGATATAGGAATGAATTGAGACTAAGAGAGATAGTTGAAAGCGAGCCTATGACTAATACTGATGTAGATAAGTTATATGCATTATTAAATGCTTTATCTGCTGTAGAAGAGTTAAACTTTGCTATTAATCATCCAACTGTAATGCAACAAATAATCGAACTTGAAAATAGAGTAGAATCATATTTAGCAACACATAAGGTTGTTGAAAAAGAAATAACTATAACACCAGTAACTGAGAAAGAAGATAGACAAACTAATTCCGAGTTATTAGGAATAATTAGAAATGCTTATGTTCAAAGTCATAACTATGAAAGAGAAGGAAGACATTCAGTTATTAATGTAGTTCCTGAAAACAATAAAGTAAAAGTAACACTTTATTCAGTAAAGAACGATACTGATGATATATTAACAGAAGTATATTTCGATGAAGACTTCTTCGATGATAATACTATTAAAGAATTATGTGAAATATATAGTACTGGAACAGTTATAGTAGCATCTAAAACTGACAATATGCCAGGAGACTTACAAGATTATCTAGTTATAGATAACCAAGATAATGCAATTAAGTTTATGGGATGTAAGAGAGATATAATTGAAAAAGCAAAAGCCTATTTATAGGCTTTTATTTTTTGATGAAAATGTAAATATGGACTTTTTTGCTATTTATCTGTATAATTAACCTAGGTGATAAAGATGAATTGGGAATATATTGTAATAGCAATAGCATTAATAATAATTCTTTTAGTAGCTTTAAAAGCAGGAAAGAAAGATTTTAATTTAGAATTAAATAAACTAGTAGAATATTTAGGAGGTAAAGATAATATTATATCTTCTGAAACTAATCTATCTAGATTTAAAGTTACACTTAAGGATGTAACTCTTGCTAATAAAGAAGGAATTAACAAATTAGGCGCAAAAGGTATCGTTGAAATTGGAAACGATTTAAAGATTATACTTGGGCCTGAATCAAAGGAATTAAAGAAATATATAGACGACTTGAAAAAATAAGTCGTCTTTTATTTTGAATTTAAATATGTTATTATAAAAAGTATTTCAGGGAGTGTTGATAATGAACAGAAGATATTTAATAGCATATTTTTTCTTTGTTACTGCTATATTTACTATTACTTATTCACTAGTTAGAATAGATGAAAATATTAAACATACTTATGAAGTAGCAAATAAAAAACTTGCAGAAGCAAGAATAACTATGAATAGTGAAGATGTTAAAGAAGCGGAAAAACTTATTGATGATGTCATAAATGAAAACGATAAGAAAGAACTTAGAAAGAGTTTAGCAGAAATAAAGATAGATATTGAAAAAGAAATGATTAAAGACAAATATGATGAAAAAATAAAGAAATTATCTAGCAGTCTTAATGAGAAAGACTTAAAAAGTATTAAATCAGAAATATCTAAAATTAAATTTGATGATGTTAAATCTTATCTAAATAAAAAAATAGTTCCTATAGAAACTAAAATTAATAAGAAAAAGGAAGAAGCTAAGAAAAAGCAAAGTTCTCATAATAAACTTGTTCAAGCTGATAAGACTATTCCTAAATCTACACCACCTAAAAATGTAAAAGTATTAGAGAGATTAAAAGGTAATATTACTGCTTTTACTCCATATTGTATAGGTTGTCATGGATATGTTGCCAGTGGCAAGTTCGTCGGTAATGGTAACATTCACTATCATGATAAAACATATGGAGATGTATATATAGTAGCAGGTGATCCTAGTTATCCTTTTGGTACTATTGTAAGATTAAAAAATGTAGATTATTTTGGTGGAAGAGAGATTTATGCAATAGTACTCGATAGAGGAGGCGCTATAGGTAAAAATAGAAGGGCTTTATTTGACCTGTTATTTGCTTTAGAATCAAATGCCAATAAATTTGGTGTTAGAAGAAATGTAACATGTGAGATATTAAGAAAAGGTTATTAATAGTAATAATCTTTTTTTATTAATAATTTACTTATTTTGATTTAATTGATATAATTTATTATAGATAGAGGTGTGTAAAAATGTCTAAGAAAAGGATTATAACGTTTTTTAATATTTTCTTTTCATTAGTGTTAATAGGTTCAGTTTTTTTACCTATAGGGGATAAGAGTTTATTTGATTATTCATCTATTGCAAAGTTCATTATTATTATCTTATCTGTTATGTCTATAGTAGTTAATGCTATTAATAAAAAGGTTGAATTAACACTTGTTACTGCAGGATATACATTCTTTTATGTATTAGATTTTGGATGGGGAACATATGATAGATTAAATATAGGTTTCTATACTTTATTAATATCTTCATTTATAATGCTATTATTAACTATTTTTTATGATTTATTCCAAGATCCACCAAGGAAACCAGTTGGACAAGTAACTACTAATGTTTATCAAAATATAAAACCTAACTATAACAATATTAATAAATATCCTAATGTACAAGTATCACAACATATGAATGGACCATATCAAAATCAAAATATGTATCCAGCTCAAGGATATAATAATTATAGAAGATAAAAAGAATAAATAGAGGTGACAGTATATGACTACTAGAAGAGTATTAGGCTTCACGATTAGTTTGTTGCAGTTAATTTTAATAGTATCAATGTTTTTACCATTTGCTAATAACTACACTGCATTTGAAGCATTAAAACCATTAAGTTTTCTAATGATAGGTTTTTCTGCACTTGGTTTTTTGCTAGGAATTATAGGAGCTAAAGTTGAATTAAACTATATTTCTGTAGGTGTATCAATAACAGAGTTAGTTACTACATTAATTGCTATGATTACTCAAGGTGGACAATTATCAATAGGTTTCGGATTTATTGCAATTGCGGTTTTAACATTCTTTATTTTAATTGCAACATTTATCCATAGTTTCTTTGCTAAAGGTGTTTCACCTAAAAAAGGAAAGAAAGTAACTGTAGTAAATGGTGGACAAACACAACAAGCTGGAATGAAGACTAATTCATTAAATATGAATATGCCAGTAAACAATTATCAAAGTTTACCTGTTAATAGAGTAGAAAAGAAGAAAGCTCCAATGGATATATTACTTGCTGGAAAAGATGCTCCAGTTCCACTTGGATCTACTGTTATTCAAGGAAATAATAATACAGTTAAGTCACATATGGCAGAACTAGGATTACAAAGTATAAATATATCTGCTGATAATTTAACTGGAGCAGCACCAGCATCGTTTGGACAACCAATTGCACCAGGTCAAATGCCACAGCAACAACCACAACAAGTAGTTCAATCACCATTTGGTGATCCAAAGCCTAATCCAGTACCACAGCCAGCTGTTCAACCGGCAGGAGTAATGCCACAGCAAATACCTAATGCTCCAGCACAACAACCAATGCCACAACCAATGCCTCAACAAGGTATGCCTAAGCCAGATTTACTAGCTGGAAGCAGTATGAGTGGACAACTTGACAATTCACCATATAATCAACAACCTATACAACCTGGTCAAGGACAATTCTTTTAGTTAAAGAGTGTAAAAAGAAGAGAAATCTTCTTTTTTTCATGTTAAAATTATTAAGGAGGATATTTATGAACGAAGAGATAATAAAAGAGATAAGCACAGAATTAAATATAAAAGAATCCGGAATAAAGGCAGTACTTAAACTATTAAGTGAAGGTAATACTGTACCATTTATTGCAAGATATAGAAAAGAAGCAACTGGTGCGTTAGATGAAGAAGTTATAAGAAAGATAAATGAGGTATATGAATATCAAGTAAACTTACTTAAAAGAAAAGAAGATGTTATTAGACTTATAGATGAGAAAGGGATGCTAACTCCTGAACTTAAAGAGTCTATTATGAAGTGTAATAAACTAGTAGATGTAGAAGATATTTATAGACCATACAAAGAAAAGAAGAAGACTAAAGCTACTGAAGCTATTGCTAATGGACTTGAACCACTTTCTAAAATTATCTTCTCATTTAGTGATATTAATATTAAAAAAGAAGCAGAAAAATATTTAAACGATAAAGTCAAGACTGTAGATGATGCAATTATGGGAGCTAAATATATAATTGCAGAAATAATAAGCGATAATGCTGAATATAGAAAAGAAATTAGAAAGATGACATTTAGAGAAGGAATAATTAAATCTAAGGTTAAGAAGAATGCTCCTGATCCAGAGAAGACATATGAGATGTATTACGAATATGAAGAAAAGATTAATAAGATAAAAGCTCATAGAGTACTTGCTCTAGATAGGGGAGAAAATGAAAAAGTATTAAATGTGTCTATAATAGCTAACGATGATGCGATAATAACTTATTTGAAGAATAAGATTATAAAGAAAAATAATGAAGCAGGTAAATATGTAGAAGAAGCTATAATAGATAGTTACGATAGACTAATTAAGCCAAGTATCGAAAGAGAAATAAGAAGTGATTTATGGGATAAAGCAGAAGTATCTGCAATAGAGAATTTCTCTAAGAATGTAGAAAACTTACTACTTACTCCTCCAATGAAAGAGAAAACTGTATTAGGTTTCGATCCAGCTTTTAGAACCGGATGTAAATTAGCTGTAGTAGATTCAACTGGAAAACCATTAAATATTAGTGTTATTTATCCTACAGAGCCTCACAATAAGATAGAGGAAAGTAAGAAGATTGTACTAGATTTAATAGATAAATATAATGTAGATATAATTGCTATAGGTAATGGTACTGCTTCTCGTGAAAGTGAAAAGTTTATATCTGAAACTATTAAAGAAGCAAAAAGAAAAGTAGAATATATTATAGTAAGCGAAGCAGGAGCAAGTGTGTATTCAGCTTCTAAACTTGCTATCGATGAATTTCCTGATTTAACTGTAGAAAAAAGAAGTGCAATAAGTATTGCAAGAAGACTACAAGATGCGTTATCTGAACTAGTTAAGATAGATCCAAAAAGTATTGGAGTAGGTTTATATCAACATGACGTAACTCCTAAAAAATTAGACGAGTCACTTAACTTCGTAGTAACTAAAGCAGTTAACCAAGTAGGAGTTAATATCAATACAGCTAGCCCATCTCTACTTAGTTATGTATCAGGAATGAATAAAAAATCAATCGAAGCTATAATCGATGAGAGAAATAAAAAAGGTAAGATTAACTCAAGAGAAGAGTTAAAGAAAATAAAAGGAATAACTCCTAAAGTATATGAACAATCAGTTGGATTTTTACGTATCGTAGATGGTGATAATCCACTTGATAAGACTGGAATACATCCGGAGAGTTACAAAGAAACTGAAACACTTCTTACTAGTTTAAATTTAACTAAAGATGATATTGGTAGTGATAAACTTAAAGAGAAGTTAAAGGATTTCGATATCAATAAATATTGTGAAGAATTAAAAATAGATAAATACACTCTTACTGATATAGTAGAAGACTTAGAAAAACCTAATAGAGATCCAAGAGATAATATGCCTAAACCAGTGCTTAGAAGTGACGTATTAACGTTAGATGACTTATCTATAGGTATGAAACTTCAAGGAACAGTAAGAAACGTTGTAGATTTTGGTGCATTTATTGATATAGGTCTTCACAATGACGGACTTGTTCATATATCTAAAATAACTAATAGATATATTAAACATCCTAGTGAAGTATTAAGTGTTGGTGACATCATCGATTGTTACGTATTAGATATTAATAAAGAAAAACAAAAAGTATCATTAACTCTTATTAAGGAAGGAGAATAAATGAAGAATTATATGAAAGAATATATAGAAAGTATCGACAAATTAATTGAAAACAAAAAAATTGACAACATCGATGAAGTAATAAAGGAACACTTGTTAAAGATTAGTTTCTTTCAACATGAAAGACTAATACATTTCTTAGTAACAATGCTATTTGCTATACTTAGTTTTGCAGCTTTAATATACACATTAAATAACATATCTATCGGATTTGTACTTTTAACAATAGCATTCCTTTGTTTATTAATTCCATATATATTTCATTATTATTTTCTTGAAAATAGTGTACAGCATATGTATGATCAACACGATGCGTTAGTAAAGATTAGAAATAAGAAATAATTGACAAAAATAGGTTATATATATACAATTAGTTGTATAAAACGTTGATCAAAACGAGTAATAATGAATCTTTAAAGAGAGCTAGTGTTTGGTGCGAACTAGTAAAGAGAAGTTATGAAATAACATTTGAGAGTGCGTAAAGAAAGAGTTTAACTTAAGTAGAATACGCCGGTAGCCACCGTTATAAGCTTCAAGTGATTATAGATTAGTAATAGTCTGTAATAATTGGGGTGGTACCGCGGAATACTAGTTTTCGTCCCTTCTGGGATAAACTAGTTTTTTTATGGAGGTAAATATGATAGATGTAAAAGATTTAATTAAAGATGTATCAAAATACATGGATAAAGAAGTTACTCTACAAGGGTGGATTAGAAACCATAGAAAACAAAAAGAATTTGGTTTTATAGACTTTGCAGATGGAACATGCTTTGAACATGTACAACTTGTATACGATGACAAAAACAAAGATTTTGAAGAGATTCAAAAATATAGAGTAGGATGTGCTCTAACAGTTAAAGGTAAAGTAATTAAGTCAGAAGGAAAAGGTCAAGAATTTGAAGTAAAAGTATCTAAAATCAAACTTGAAGGAGATTGCCCAGAAGATTATCCTATGCAACCTAAACGTCATTCTGACGAATTTCTAAGAGAGCAAGCATACTTAAGAGCAAGAACAAATAAATATCAAGCAGTATTTAGAATTAGAAGTGTAGCAGCCGCAGCAATTCATGAGTATTTCCAATCAAATAACTACGTGTACGTTCACACACCACTTTTAACAACTGCTGACTGTGAAGGATCAAACCAAATGTTTAAAGTAACTACTTTAGACCTAAACGATCTACCTAAAGATGAAGACGGAAAAGTAGATTGTTCTAAAGACTTATTTGGTAAAGAAGCATATATCACTGGAAGTGGTCAATTACATGGTGAAACTTATGCACTTGCATATAAGAAAATATATACTTTTGGTCCAACATTTAGAACAGAAAAATCTAATACTAAGACGCATGCTAATGAATTTTGGATGATAGAACCAGAAATATCTTTCTGTGATTTAGAAGGACTTATGGATATCGAAGAGGACATGATTAAATTCATAGTAAAAAATGTATTAAATAGATGTTCTACTGAGATTGAATTCTTAGATAAATGGGTTGAAAATGGGTTAAAAGATAAACTAACAAAACTTATTAACTCTAAGTTTACTAGAATATCTCATAAAGAAGTTATTGATATTCTTAAGAAAGCTGATGTTAAATGGGAATTTGAACCAGAATATGGTGAAGATATTGCTAAAGAACATGAAAGATACATCACTGAATACTTCAATGGACCTGTATTTATTAAAGACTGGCCAAAAGACATCAAAGCTTGGTATATGAAACTAAACGATGATGGTGAAACAGTAGCAGCAGTAGACCTAGAAGTACCACTTGCTGGAGAATTAATCGGTGGAAGCCAAAGGGAAGATGATTACGATAAGTTAATTGGTCTAGCTAAAAAACATGGTGTAGACACGGATGTAGTCCAATGGTATATCAACCTAAGAAAATATGGCGGATGCTATCACTCTGGATTTGGAATGGGATTTGAAAGATTAATAATGTATCTTACTGGAGTAGAAAATATAAGAGATGTAATACCTTATCCAAGAACACCAGGAAACTGTGATTATTAATATAAGAAAGTAGATTTAATCTACTTTTTTTATGATATAATTTTATTGAGTATAGGAGGTATTATGAAGAATATAATTCTAAATAAATTTAAAGAATCGTTTTTAGCAGTACTTCCTGTTACTATTACTGTTATTTTACTATGCTGTATAATGCCTAATAGTAGTGTTTTAAATATGATCCCTACATTTATTATAGGAAGTTTCTTACTAATAATAGGAATGTCTATATTTGATTTTGGAGCTAATATTTCAATGGTACAAATAGGTGCTAAAATAGGTAGACATTTAACTAAGAAGAGAAACATTTTTTTCATGTTACTTATGTGTTTTGTAATTGCTATGATAGTTACTATTGCAGAGCCAGATCTTTTAGTATTATCAGAGCAAACACCTAATATATTGCCAGCTATTTTAATACTTTCAGTAGGTATAGGTGTAGGATTATTTTTCTTACTTGCATGTATAAGAATGCTTAAAAAGTGGAATTATAATCTATTAATAATCATAGTTTGTTTTGCTATGTTTTTAATAGCACTTTTCGTACCTAAAGAATTTATTGGAGTAGCATTCGATTCTGGTGGAGTTACTACTGGTGCTTTGTCAGTGCCACTTATTATTAGCTTATCTAGAGGTATATCAGAACTAAGAGTAGATAAAGACAAAAAAGAAGACACATTTGGTCTTATGGCATTTTGTTCGCTAGGCCCAATAATAATAGTTTTACTTTTAGGACTTATATATAACTCTAATAGTGCATACGAAAAAATAACAATAATGTCAGATTATAGTTTCTTAGAAGTATTAATGAATTATTTAAGAAATATACCTCTTCATCTTAAAGAAGTAGGCATGAGCTTATCTCCAATTGTAATTTTATTTTTGATATATAATAAAATCTTTTTAAAAATTAAACGTAAAGAATTTTGGAAAATTATAAAAGGATTAATATATACATATTTAGGATTAGTAATATTTATGGCAGGAGTTAATGAAGGATTCTTACCTATGAGTTATATGGTTGGAACTACAATAGCAAATAGCCAACTATTAATTATTCCATTTGCAGCTTTGATAGGTTTCTTTATTATTTATTCAGAACCTGCTGTAAAAGTATTACTAGAACAAATAGAAGAAATAACAAATGGAACTATCAACAAAGAAATCTTATTCTTCTCATTATCTATAGGAGTAAGTATAGCAACAATACTGTCAGTGCTTAGAATTATACTGGGATTTTCACTATTCTATATATTAATACCAGGATATTTGATTGCCATTGTATTATCATTCTTTACTCCTGGAGTTTTTACTAGAATAGCATTCGACTCTGGTGGAGTAGCGTCAGGAACTATGACTGCATCATTCTTATTACCATTTGCAATAGGAATAGCAGAATATATGAATAGAGATGTATTATTATATTCGTTTGGACTAGTTGCTACTATTGCTACGATACCACTTATAACAGTAGAAATAATTGGTATCGTGTATAAGATAAAAACTAAGAAGACAATGAAAGTTCAGTTATACAATGCTGAAATTGTCGATTATTACTAGGAGGCATTATGGATATTGTAAAAACTAAAATGCTGATTACTATAACAGACAAAAATAAAAATAGAAAAATCATAAATTTATATAAAAAACATAATGTCAAATATTCACTTGTATTGAATGGAAGTGGAACAGCTTCTGGATCGTTACTTGAATACTTTGGATTAGAAGATGTAGAGAAGAGAATTATTATAAGTATAATACCTGAATCTCTTGAAGGTATTCTTATGTATGACCTTCATAAAAAAATTAAGATATATGAACCTGGGAAGGGTATTGCCTTTTCGTTAAGAATTAATAGTGCAAGTAGATATCTTTCCACAATATATGAAAATCCTCAAAAGGAGGTCATTAGAATGAAAAATGACAAAGACTATGAGTTAATCGTATTAATAGTTAGTGAAGGCTATGCTCAAACTGCTATGGATGCTGCTAAAAGAAAAAAAGCTGGTGGTGGAACTCTTATAAAAGGAGTAGGGTTAGGTAGTGCCGAAGCAACTAAAATATTAGGTATTACCATAGAACTAGAAAAAGATGTAGTACTTATATTAACTGAAAAAAATAATAAAAAAGAGGTAATGAAAGAAATAAGTGAAAGCGTTGGTTTAGCAACTGAAGGAAGGGGAATTTGTTTCTCTTTACCTGTCGATAATGTAATTGGATTACAAGAAAATATAAAATTTGAGCAAATTTCTTAAAAATGTGATAATATTATAATAGAGGTTGTGTATATGAATAAAGAGGAATATAAGGCTAGGGTTGATGAATTACGTAGTAAAATCAACTACTATGAAAGTGAAATTAAAAGATTAAAAGAAGAATCAGATGCATTAACTTTTGAAGTAATGAATGAAGAACTATCAAAAGAGTTAGATCCGCTTACTGAAGAAGAAAAAGTTAAAATTGATACTTTAGAAAAACAAATACTTGATTATGATACAAACAGAAAGAGCTCATTTATTGCTAAAGCAATTGATTCAAAGAATATAAAAGTATTTGCAAGTTTAAATGATATGAATAGTGACGACGAAAAAAGTGTAAAAGACGCAATAGATGCTTTATTAATTAAACTTGTAACTGACGATGTTGATCATGGATATATAGATTCTTTAGAAACAGCTAGAAAATGTAGCCACATAGTTAATGGTTTATCTACATTCTCTATGATTGTTATAGTTGCAGAAAAAACTTATGCCTTTGCTGAAGGTAGGTCTAATATATACACATATTATGGTGGAATGATTAAAAAGTTTGAGTTAACTAATATTCTTGGTGAACTAAACTTTGAAGTACTAAATAATGACGATTATTCTAAGTTAGTATTGCTTTCAAAATCAGATAGTCAGGACTTAACTGACGATAAAGTAAAAATTATTACTAACAAGACAAATAGAGAATCATTAGCTCACGAATTATTGTAAATAAAAAAGGTATCATTTGATACCTTTTTATTTTTGCTCAACTGGAACAATTTCTTCTTTTTCTTTTACTACTGATGCTTCTTGAACATTACTTGTTTCAGAAAAGTATTTGTTAAGTATAAATCCAATTAATTCAATTACGGCATATAGAATAATAAATATTCCTATAGCACCTAATTTAATATTACTTAATATTGCTAGTATAACTGCACATAGTATTATCAAAAGCGAACTTATTACATATAATAATTTTATTTTATTTCTCATTTTGAATGCCGCTATGAATCTAAGAATTCCAGTATATGCGAAGAATACCGCAAATCCAAGTCTAAATAATGTAACGACAACTTCATCAAATGCAAAATATATAACAATTGCAAGAATAACTGAAATTGTCATATATAATGATCCATATATAACATCTTTTTTATCATCAGGCTTTTTGTAATAAAGTAAGTTCTTAAGAAGTCCAAGCAAGAATACCACTAAGCAAAAAACTAATAATGATATTTTTACAATTTTAAGTGGATTAGTTAAGAAGATAATTCCTAATATCAAAAATAATATAGGACTTATAATTGAATTATAATTATATGTGTTAATAGCAAATTTTTTATTCATATTACACCTCTTTTTTATCTAAAATTATTATAAATGAATAATAAAAAAAAGTATAGTTGTAAAGTAGAAATAAAAATAATAAAAAAAATAGGTAAATGTGGTACAATATAATTGAAATAGGAGGCTATGTATGAAAGATCAATCAATCTTAGTCAATAATGGTATTAATATAGAAGCAAGCTTAGAATTACTAGGCGATATGGAAACTTATGATGAAATAATTGGAGAATTTGTTGAGCATTTTGATGAAAAAATAGCTCTTATAAAAAAGGCATTAGATAACCACGATATGCCTAATTATGCTATTCAAGTACATTCACTTAAGAGTGATGCAAAATATTTGGGTATGAAAGAATTAGCAGATAAAGCATTTGAACATGAAATGAAGAGTAAAGGTAATGATGAAGCATTTGTTTTATCTGATATAAACAATCTACTTCAAATGGCTGCAAAATACGATAACTTAGCCAAAGAATATTTAGGTGCAAATAAGTTTATTGACTTTGGTGCACAAGAAACTCAAGTTGGAAAGGCAATCTTAATAGCTGATGATTCAGATATTATTAGAACAATTGCTGAAAAAATGATTGGTAAAGATTATGCAATCTTCAAAGCTAAAGATGGTCAAGAAGCAATAAAAATAGTTGATGAAAATAAAGATATTATTTGTGGAATTTTCTTGGATTTAAACATGCCTAATGTTGATGGATTTACTGTTCTTCAACATTTATCAGATAATGGTTTATTAGATAAAATCTCTGTAGTTATTATTACTGGTGATGATTCTAAAGATTCAATTACAAAAGCATTTAACTATAAAATTGAAGATGTTTTAGCTAAGCCATTTAACGAAAACGATGTAAGAAGAGTTTTAACAGCAATAGATATGAAAAAAAAGACTGAATAATCAGTCTTTTTAAGTTTACACAAAAATATAATGTGGTATAATTTTAGCAGGTGATTTTATGGAAAGATTACAAAAATATATAGCAAATAGCGGCTATACTTCAAGAAGAAAAGCAGAGGAACTTATTTCTGAAGGTAAGGTTAAAGTTAATGGCGAAGTAGTAAGAGAATTAGGTACAAAGGTAAGTGGCGGTGAAACTATAGAAATAGATGGAGTAGTATTATCTAAAGAAGACAAAGTGTACTATATTCTTAATAAGCCACGTGGTATCATTTCATCAAGTAGTGATGAGGCAGGACGTAAAACTGTAGTTGATTTAATTGAAGAGGATAAAAGAATATATCCTATTGGTAGATTAGATTATGATACAACTGGTATAATTCTACTTACTAATGATGGAGAAATAGCAAATTTACTTATGCATCCAAAAAACGAAATAGAAAAGACTTATGTCGCCAAAATTAACGGAATACTATCACCTAAAGATCAAATGATTTTAAAAAATGGAGTAGTAATAGATAATTATAAAACTTCAAAAGCGCGTGTAAAAGTAAAAAAAGTCGATATTCAAACTAATACATCAATTGTTGAATTAACAATTCACGAAGGAAAGAATCATATTGTAAAAAATATGTTTGCAGCGCTTGGATACGATGTTAAAAAGTTAAAAAGAGAAAGAATTGCATTTTTGGATTTAAAAGGTTTAAAAAGTGGAGAATATAGAAAATTGACAATTAAAGAAGTCAAAGAATTATACGCAATATTAAATACAAAGACAAAAAAATAAGAAGTTACTAGAACTTCTTTTTTTAAATTATTCTTCAACTTTAATTGCAGATACTGGGCACCCATCAGCAGCATCTTTACAAGTTTCAACGTCTCCTTCAGCAACTTCTGGTGCTTTAGCGACAGCGTATCCTTCATCACTTATTTCAAACACGTTTGGACAAGTAGCTACACATGCTCCGCATCCAATACATTCTTCATTATTTACTTTAACTTTCATTATAATTCCTCCTATAACCAATAAAATTATACAATAAGAAACATAAATTGACAATTTACATATACAAATATACATAATTTTACACAAATGATACGTTAATTAATCTTGATAAATATAGAGCTGTGTTAAAATAGATATAGAGGTGGTAGTTTATGGAAAGACGCCAAGACAGATACTCTGGAGAAAATGGTACTCCTAGAATGTCACGTGTTCAAAAGAATCAGTCTCTATATAACGAAATCAATAGCAAAATTGGATACGAAGAAATAATACCATACGAAAATGGAGCTGAAATAGATCTATCAATTTTAAACACGGATAAAACTAGAAGAGAAGACTATCAACGAATTAAAGAATATAAAAACTTAATTGAAGATGATGATAAGCCAAGTGAGGATGTTATTTTCAGACGTGAAGTAAAGCCAAAAACTTTCGATATAAATGAAGCTTTGGAAGAAGCAAAAAGAAATAGAAAAATTGAAGACGATTTGGAAAAGAAAAGAAATTTAAAAGACAGTGAAAGTGTTTTGTCTAATTTAAATAGAAAATATTTACATAACAAAGATTTTTCTGAACAAGATAGCGATGATTTGAAAGAATTAATTGATACGATTACATCTAAAACTTTAGTAGATGATATCAAGGATGAAGAAGAGAAAGAACTGCTAAGCGAACTATTGGCAACTACGATTGATATTAAACTTGAACAAGAATTATCAGAAAAAGAAATTAATAAATTATACGATGAGAAAAATATTGCTAACAATAATATGAATAAAATATCAGATGATTCAGAAGACGACACACTTACAGGTGAACAACTTGAAAACTCTTTTTTCACTCATTCTGTTGAATTAACAAAAGAAGATTTAGAAGAAGATGATGAGGAAGAAGAAGAAAAACAAATAACAAAACCAAAAGAAGAGAAAGAAACTGATGAAGATGATGAGGAAGAGGGCACAGGATTAGTTAAGATTATAATAGTTGTTGCCATTCTTCTTGCATTAATCCTTCTAATTACATATTTTGTATTACATCAATTTGGATTCTCATTAGGGTAGTATCCTATATAACTAACAAGCAATTGTTAGTTTTTTTATGCAACTTTATAAATACGTGTTATAATAAACCTTAAGGTGATAAAGATGATATACAAAATATGCGATTATGAATACGAAATGGTTGAAGATAAAGATAAGGCTTTTGATCTAAAAGAGATAGAAGAATTGTTTACTGACTATTTTTATCCATATGACTATATATTGGGTGATTATTCATATGGAAAGCTAAGATTAAAGGGTTTTTATGATGAAAAAAATAAGAAAGCTACTAAAATAAATAATTATAATGGCATAAAAGAGTATATAAAGAATTATTGTGCCTTTAACTGTAAATATTTTATCTTAAAAAAAATAAAAAATAATATAAAATAAAGTTGAAAACTTGCTAATATATGATAAAATAATTATATAAAGGATAGGGAGGACAATTTTATGGATGATGATACAAAAATGATGTCTATCGTTTTAGAAGATGGTTCTATTGATGAAGTAGAATTTTTGATTTCTTTTAAATTTACAGACAACAATAAAGAGTACATGATTTATACAAAAAATGAAACCGATGAAAATGGAAATGTAACAATCTACGTAGCTTCAATAGACAGAGAACAAGGAGAAGAACCTAAACTTGGTGGAGTTGAAAGCGAAGAAGAATGGACAAGAATTAAGGGAGTTTTAAAAGAATTATCCAAAAATGTTGACTAGTAAGAACAGGAGGTTGTAATTATGGCCGAAGAAAAACAAGCAGAAAAAACAAATGCAGCAGCACAAACTACAGCAGTAACACAAGAGACAGCTGCAGTTGAGAATGCTATAGAAGTCTATACTGATAAGGCTCAGGTTTTGACTAAACAAACTCAAAAACAAATTGAGCAAAGTGAAAATCCAGCTAGAGCCAAACTTACAGGCTTTACTATAAAAGTGTTAAAGCGTAATAAAAGTAATGGTGGAATAGACAAAATAGCTAAAGCTTTAAATGAAAGTATGATTGCTGCAAGAAAAGAATTCGTAGCTAAAGAAACATCTATAGCAGAAAAAGAAGCTAAAATGGATGCTAAATTTAGTGAGTCTAAAGTTAGCAAAGGCGATAATAACATATTAGTATTAAAAGCAAAAGAACTAATAAAAAGAGCAACTGATCCTGCAGTAGTTAACCCTATATTAGTTGATAACCAAGTAGAATTAACTAACTATATGCTAGAATCAAAGGGTAAGACTGAACAAGGAACAAATGGAAAAGCAAAACCTTTGATGATACAAGCAGTATTAAAAGAGCAACTTGAAACAATTGGATCTAAGCCAAGATCTTATGTAACAACAAATGGAAAAGTTGGAACAGTAAGTGGTGCATTAGTAATTGAAGGTGAAGAACCAACTGCCCAAACTCAAGTTGTTGAGGAAAAGCCAGTTGTTAAGAAAAGAAAGAATGCTAAGTGGAAAAAGGTATTCAAGAACGTTTTAGATACTACTGAAGTAGAAGAACCATCAGTAATAGATTTGAAACCAGTTGTTGAAGTACAAGCAGTAGATAATAATGGTGCTGTTTCACTTGCTGAATATAAAAGAAGAAAAACAATTTGGGAAGCTGGACGTGGTGTTAGCGATATCACTAGTTTAAATGCAAACTTAGGTGAAAATGAGCAAATTAGTTCAGCACTATTAAATAGAAAAAATAAACTAGAAAAAATTATTTCTGATTTAGCAAATGTTACTATACCTGAAAAAGGATTTACACCAATTGTTGAAGAAAAACCAGAATTCCAAACAATGATTGATGAACTATTAAATGTTAAAGAGCCTATGAGTAGGGAACAGCATGATGAATTAGAAGCTGAATATAATAGATATTTTAGTGATCCTTTTGTTGAAGAACAAATTAGAAGACAGCAACTTGAAGGAATCTTATATGAATACAATAATCCAGAAAATTATCGTAAGATAATGGAAGCTGAAAGAGCTGCTGATAGGCAATTAAGTGCTAAACTACAAGAAGATGCAAATAAACTTGCAGCAGAAGATCCAGTAGTTCAACAAAGCGCATCACAAAGTAAAGCTATTGAACTTAAAGATAGCGATGCAAAAGTTCAAGCAACGATGCTACATGAGAAAAATATGATGGCTGATGCATTAGAAGATGCTAAAAATAATTATGTAAGACAAATTAAAGGAGTAAGAACACAAGCTGAAATGCTCCTTCAAAAACAATTAGTTGAAGATGCAATAAGAGAAGCAGTTGAAAGTGTAGCAAAAAGTTTAGAAGCAGAAAAGAAAAGATCAGATGATTATAAACAAGCAGGAAGACAACAAGCTGAAATGATAATGCAAAGAGATTTAAGAGATGCAGCAGTTGAAGAAGTAGTTGCTGAATATAAAGCTAGCATTTCCAAGAAACCTGAAGTAGATTATAAAGCTGATGCAATGAAAGAAGCAATCAGACTTAATGAGACTAATAAAGCCATAGATGCAGCTCATGACGAAGTTGAAAAAAATAGAGATGCATACGCAGAAATATTCAGAAGAAAAGCTGATGAAAGAAAAAAGAAGAGAAGTGTAATTAGCGCTGCTGAGAAGAGAATTGGTCAATTAAAGATCAAAAAACTTGCACAAGCAGAAGCTAGAAGAATAAATAGAGAACAACAAATAGAATTTGTTATTGAAGATGCTCATAAGACAGCAAAAAAATTATTTATAAATAATATAAAAGCTTATGCTGATGAAACAGCAAGAAACATTAATCTAAAATTATTAAAGAATGCTGGTGAGCTACAAGCAAAAGACCTTATTACTGAAGCAATGAGAGAAGAAGGTCGCGAGGAAGCCCAAAAAATTAATAATAAAAGATTACAAATAATGGGTGAAGAAGAAGCAAAACTACAATTTAAAGCAATGCAAGAAGAAGCATCAAAACCACCAGTTGTTATTACTGATGTTAGCGAAAGCTATCTAAGAGAAATTACACCACCTAAAAAAGTTAAACTTGGAGAAGTAAGATTTTCGAGTTTTGCAGATAATTCTAGAAAGAATTATGCTGATTCAGAGGAAAGACAATCAAATATGTTAGTATCTCTTAGAGAACAATTAAGTGAACTTGGATTAGGTTCTGAAGAGCCTGATGCAGGTTATGGATTAGGAATGAAATTTGCAGCGTAAGTTGCAAATTTTTTTTTGAATAAAAAAACATTAAGAATATCTTAATGTTCTTTATTAGTTATCATTAACTACTGATTTTACTTCTGGAATCTCGTTAACTAGTATTTCTTCAATTCCATCTTTTAATGTATAGTCTATTAATGAACAATTTGAACATGCACCACTTAGTTTAACATGCACAACGCCATCTTCAAAACTAACAAACTCTATGTCCCCGCCATCTCCTTGTAAAAATGGTCTAACTTTTTCTATTTCTTCTTTAATTCTTTCACTTATGTCCATTTCAATCACCAACATTATTATATACTATTTGTCTACATAAAGTAACATATTATTACGATTTGTTTTGAAAATTGAAGAAATAATGCTATAATGTCAATGAAGGTGTATTATGATTAAGTACGAAAAAGGCAAGATTGTAACTGGTTATGTTACAGGAATAGAAAAATATGGTATATTCGTAAGCCTTGATGAATACTATACTGGGTTGATTCACATTTCGGAAATTTCACCTAATTTTGTTAGAAATGTAGCTAATTATGTAAATATTGGTGAAACAATTAGAATGAAAGTTATTGAAGTTGATGAAATGAGACACCACATAAAGTTAAGTATTAAGAATTTTGATTATAGGGTAAATAGAAAAAGAAAAACAAAAATTAAAGAGACAGATAATGGATTTAACACACTAAGTCAAAAACTGTCAACATGGATTGAAGATAAGATTCAAGAATACGAGTAAAATGTAATAAATATAATATTTTTTTATTGACAAAGCAAATACAAAATGATATATTGTATATTGTCATATGACGAGAGGCCGTGTGACAAACGGAGGATTAGCTCAGTTGGTTAGAGCACCTGCCTTACAAGCAGGGGGTCATAGGTTCGAGTCCTATATCCTCCACCATATTTTTGTATTATGCCGAAATAGCTCAATTGGTAGAGCAACTGACTTGTAATCAGTAGGTTCCGGGTTCAAGTCCTGGTTTCGGCACCATTTTTTTGGAGAGGTAGCGAAGTGGCCAAACGCGGCAGACTGTAAATCTGTTCCTTCGGGTTCGATGGTTCGACTCCATCTCTCTCCACCACGGATTGCCTCGTAGCCAAGCGGTAAGGCACGAGACTTTGACTCTCGCATGCGCTAGTTCGAATCTAGCCGAGGCAGCCAGTTTTGTTCCGTTAGCTCAGTCGGTAGAGCATTTGACTTTTAATCAAAGGGTCTGGAGTTCGAATCTCCAACGGGACACCATTTATGAATTTACTCCATTGTATGGAGTTTTTTTATTGTTTATGTTTTCAATATGTGTGGTAAAATAATATAGGAGTCGAGACAAATATGAAAAAGATATTCATTATTATAAATTTATTATATTTATTACTTGTTATTTTTACTTTTACTATTGTTTTTAACCAAAATTATGTAGATAAAGACTTAAGTAAGATAGATTTAGACAAAGTTGATAAACTTATGATTGTTGCACATCCAGATGATGAACTATTGTGGGGTGGAAGTCACTTATTAGATGATGATTATTTAGTTGTTTGTATAACTTGTGGCCCAAATATAACTAGGGTAAATGAATTTAAGAAAGTTATGAAAAAAACGAATGACGAGTATATTATGCTTGGTTACCCCGACAAAAGATTAAATATAAGAAGTAATTGGAATGATGAAAAAGATGATATATATTTAGATATATATAACATTATAAAATTAAAAGATTGGGATCTTATAGTTACCCACAATAAACAAGGTGAATATGGTCATATACATCATAAAATGACACATGAAATTGTCGTTGATGTTTATAATGATTTAAATAGAACCGATGACTTGTACTTTTTTGGAAAATATTATACTAAATCTAGATTAAATAAGTTATCTTCTAAACCTAATAGAATTTCTGAAGATAATTTATCAAAGAAGACAAAGTTAATTGATTTATATAAGACTCAAAGTTTTATTAAGGATAAATTTTCACAAATGTTCGCTTATGAAGATTGGACAAAATATGACAATATCATTAGTTTAGAAAGGTAATGTATGAAAACAAATAAGAAAGATATAATTAGTATTACAATTATAATTATGTTTATTATGTTATTTGTAGTGTTGATTACTAACTTTTTTAGTTATAATTATGGGTCAACTACCGATTGGGATTGTCAACACTGGTTAATTCCAGATTATTTTAGAAAACAGTTTTATGCTACAGGAAACATTTTCAGTAATTTAGCTCCAAATATTGGTGATGGGCAAAATATATATTATTTATCATATTATGGATACCTAAGTCCGATAATTATGTTCTCTTATTTATTGCCTTTTGTTCCAATGAAGTTGTATATTGAGATATCTTCAATAATTGGACTAATGGCTACTGGCATAATATTTTATTTTTGGATGAAGAAGAAATATAATCAAAATATATCTTTAGTAACTACATTGCTATTAATTTCTTCAACACCATTGTTATTCCATAGTCACAGACATGTAATGTATATATGTTATATGCCTTTTTTAATAATGTCCTTTATGCAGATAGACAAAAATTTTGCTAATCACAATCAAAGAATAATTAATTATAAATTAATAATTTTAATTTTTTTGATGGTAATGTGTAATTATTTCTTTGCAGTTAGTGCATTGGCAACATTATGCTTATATGAATTTAATTTATTATATATAACATACATTAAGGGGAAAAAATATAAACAGTTTAAGAAAGAAATTCTCTTGTTTAGTTGTGAAGTAGTTATAGCATTACTGTCATCTATGATATTACTATTACCAACTTTTTCAGTAATAATAGAAGGAAGATCAAAATCTAATGTTAGTATCAATTTAAAAAATATCTTATTACCAAATGTTAGAGTTGATAACGTTTTTTATCAAGCATATTCTACTGGATTAACTGCTTTATCTTTTATATCGTTGATTTATTGCCTAAAAGATAAGAAAAATAAGCTTCTTACATTAATATTATTGATAGCATTGTTTTTTCCACTAATTAGTTACGTTTTAAATGGTACTATGTATGCTGAAAACAAAATACTAATACCAATTATTCCATTACTTATATGTTTGACTGGTGAATTTTTGAATGATTTTTATAAGAAGCAAATAGATATTAAGTACTTTGTTGGAGGAATTATAGCTACAATAATACTTATACTGATGAACTTAAATGGACTTGCTACTATTGGTATAATTATTGAATTAATTATTATTTTACTATGTGTTTTATTAAGAAAACATAATAAGATTATTCTTGTTTATGCTATTATGTTATCTTTTGCAATGATGTTAACAAATACACAAGTGGATAGATTAGTCCTTGCTACTAAAGAGGTAATAAACTATTCTGTTCCAGAGGATGATTTTATAAATAAATACAATTATAGAGTAACAACAGAAAAAGATATTCTTTTGAATATAAACAACGTTGATGATATTAATCATAATATTGGAAGCATTTATTCTTCAACTTCAAATAAAAACTATAAAGATTATTATTATGGTTTTGGTGTAGAGGTTTCTCAAAGAAGCTATGGCAAAGTTTCTTCTACCAATAATATTTTGTTTAATTTGACTAATAGTAATAAATATATTTATGCACTTAGTCCAAAAATCGGGTACAACAAACTAGAAGGTAGTAAGAATATTTATTTTAATGATGAAACTCCATCTATTGGAAGAATAGGACTGAAGAAAATGAGTAAGCGCGAATATGATTCATTAGAATATCCATATAATATGGAAGCGCTATATAAATATATTATTGTCGATGAAGATATAGAAAATGTTTTTTCTTCTGATATAGTAGAATACAATTCTGAAATCGCTATTATATCTGATAAAAAAACAAATGAAGTAAAGCAAATACCAATTGAAAACAACTATAAATTAGAGTATTTTGAAAAAACTAGTAAAACAGTAAAACTTCCAAATATAAATGAAAAGAAAATATTATTTATTAGTTTTGACGTTGATAGTATAGAATGCCCAAAAAAAGATATAAAAATAACTATTAATGGTGAAAAGAATGTATTACCATGCTCTGGATGGAAATACCATAATAGAAACAACACGTTTCATTACTCAATAGATTATTATCCAGAAAGGGGATTGAATATAGTATTTGCCAAGGGAACATATAAATTAAAAAATCTTAAAATCTATATGATAGATTATGCTGATATTTCTAAAAATTTAAAGAATATTCATAGCTTAGATTTGAAGATTGATAGAAGAAGAAACAATCAAATGTCAACTACATGTAGAACTAATAGTGACAATGAAATGGCATATCTTCAAATACCTTATGACAAAGGATATAATATAATCATTAATGGAAAAAAAGTAGAGTATTTTAATGTTAATAATGGGATGATAGGTTTTAAGCTAAATAATGGTATTAATAATATAACTATTGACTTTGAAGCTCCATTGTTAAACGTATCAAAGATAATTTCATTATGCGGCATCACAATGCTTGTTTTCGTTATAATATCAACAAAAAAGAGAAAAAAGTATTGATTATTGAGAAAAAATGATATACAATGTAATAGTCTTAACGAAAAAAGGCATGTGCCTAATGCCTGAGTGGCGGAATAGGTAGACGCACAGGACTTAAAATCCTGCGAGTGTCAAAGCTCGTGCCGGTTCAAGTCCGGCCTCAGGCACCATTTTTATGTATTTATTGATGACCTCCCGGTTGACAATATGTGAACGAGAGTGTATAATCAATATGCGTCTGGAGGAATACCCAAGTTGGTTGAAGGGACCGGTCTTGAAAACCGGGAGGTCGTGCAAGCGGCGCGTGGGTTCGAATCCTACTTCCTCCGCCATTTTAATTTATATATCGCGGGATGGAGCAGCTGGTAGCTCGTTGGGCTCATAACCCAAAGGCCGTAGGTTCGAATCCTACTTCCGCAACCATGGTTCCTTAGTGCAGCTGGTTAACACGTTTGCCTGTCACGCAAAAGATCGCGGGTTCGAGTCCCGTAGGAACCGCCATATGTGGCTCTGTAGCTCAGTCGGTAGAGCAGAGGACTGAAAATCCTTGTGTCGGTGGTTCGATTCCACTCGGAGCCACCATTAATTATATTAATGGTGCTATTTTTTAATTTTGTAAAACCTGCGCTCGTAGCTCAGCTGGATAGAGTGTTTGGCTACGAACCAAAAGGTCAGGGGTTCGAATCCCTTCGAGCGCACCATTTTTATTTAATTATATTAGTCGGGAAGTGGCTCAATTTGGTAGAGCACTTGGTTTGGGACCAAGGGGTTGCAGGTTCAAATCCTGTCTTCCCGACCATTTTTTTGTAATAACCAACATTAGTTGGTTTTTTTGTTGATAAAAGTTCTACCAATAGTAGAGAATGAAATAACTATCAGTTCATTAATATGTTCTAAAATATAATTGTAAGGAGAATGTATTATGAATAAGAATGAAATAACTAGATTAAGAAAACAAATACATGATGAGGTTGAAAGAAGAAAAAAGATCAATCATTATCTTGATAATGAAGTAGTACAAAATTATTTAAAACTGATAGGAGAGTCTACTGATAAAAAAGAAATAGAAAATATTCGAGAGATGTTGGTAGATATCTTAAAAAACTTTGAAGTGAAGAATACTAATGGAATTTATGTTTGTACAAAGGCATATGACGAAGATAATAGTGCACCAATACTTTATCCTAGAACTCCAGAAGGTAAAGGTGGAGTCGATTGCAAATGTTATATGGATATTGAATCAAAAAAAGAGATTGTAACAAATTGTATAATTGGCCCAAGTATATATGATTTTGAAAAAAGTAATATAGTTCTTAATCCATATAACGCTCCATATAATGATAAAAATATATTATTAAATGGCTATGAAGAAGTAAGATTGGATTTTTTTGAAGAATGTTATAAAAATGGCCAATATAAGGCTGTCCAAAAGATATTAAGCAAATATCTTAGAATATAAAAATGTAAATTATAAAAAGGCCGCTTTAAAGACTAAACAAAGTAATTGTCTCTGTCTTCACGACCTTTTTTGCTTATAAGTCTGTTCCTGGCTTTTTAATTTCCTTAAATAGACAATTAATATTTTTATAATCTATTGAAAAGCCAGGACCATGGCTTTTTATTATGCCTTCTTTTTCTCGCTGTTGCATCGAAAAATTTATATATATTTTTCCTTTTTCAATAGCCCCTAAAAATGCATCAAAACCAACTAAATTGTAGCAATTGTATCCCTCAATCTTATAATATTTTTTCCAATTTATATATTTCACAGAATACGTTACAATAAATACACATTTTAATTTTAAATACAATCTATCATATAGAGTTTTAAATGTCCAATAATAACAATTATTTATTTTACCATTGTTATAAAAGGCTAAATAGACTTTTTCATCTTTATAATCAACCATTAACTTTCCTGATGTTTCGTCACTTATTATTGTTTTTCGGTTTGCAAAAAAAGTTTTATTAAATGATTTATAACAATTAGTCGATTCAATACTATATTTTTTAAATATTTGCTGAAATGCTAATGGCTCATCGCCATCAAGAGACACAGAGAATAATTTAAATGGAAATAGTGAATTCTTGTATCTACATTTGATTTCCACCCCATTATAATCTGGGATTGGTAATGAATTATTATCCAATTTTAAATACTTTTCTATGATATAACCAAATTCATTTGTGTTATTGCTTACTGATTTTATGCTTCCTTTCTTAATTAATGCATCTATTTTGTTGACAAGATCTTTTAGTGTTTCTTCTTGATTAAAATATATATTCATATTACCTCCTTGATATATTATTACTCGTATCTTAACAAATACTTATTAAATTTACTTCATTTGTTATCAATGATATAATAAAAATATAATTAACAAATTGGAGTGAATTAGATGAAAAAAATAACGATAAATATGTTGTCTAGTGCTGATAAAGTAGCTGGACAGGGAGTTGGTAGTGCATATAAAGAACAGGTTGCTCTTGTTAAAGAAGGGGCAAGTGATCTATTTGATGTTACTATTAATAGCAAAAAGAAGAGTGATATAGTTCATGTTCATAGCGTTGACTTAGGACATTATTTTAAACTAAAGGGGAAAAATTCTGTAAGTGTTTGCTATGTACATTTTTTGCCAACAACTTTAGATGGAAGCATAAAACTTCCTAAGATAGCTTTTCCAGTTTTTAAAAAATATGTGGTTAGTTTTTACAAGAAGGCAGATTATCTTGTTGTAGTAAATCCAACCTTTATAGATGAATTAGTAAAAATTGGGATTGATAGAAAAAAAGTTACATACATACCTAACTACGTTTCTAAAGATAACTTTTATAAAAAGAGTGCTAAAGAAGTTTTAAAAATCAAAGAAAAGTATGGGATTAATAAAGACAGCTTTGTTGTATTAGGAGCTGGTCAAGTTCAAAATAGAAAAGGAGTTAAAGATTTTGTTGAAGTAGCTACAAAAACTCCTGAAATTACATATATATGGTGTGGAGGATTCTCATTTGGTAGAATAACAGATGGTTATGAAGAATTAAAAAAGATAGTCGATAATCCTCCAAAAAATGTTAAATTTTTAGGTATTATTCCTAGGGAAGAAATGAATGATATCTATAATATAGCTGATGTTTTATTTGTCCCTAGCTATAATGAATTATTTCCTATGACAATTTTAGAAGCCGTTAATTCTGAAACACCATTGGTATTGAGGGATTTATACTTATATGAAGATATTCTATTTAAAAAGTACAAAAAAGGAAAAAATAATGATGAATTCGTTAAAATTATAGAAAAATTGAAAAGTGACAAAAACTTATATAAAAAATGTCAAGAAGATTCAAAATATATCAGTGATTATTATTCAAAAGAGAATGTATTGAAACTATGGATAGAGTATTATACTAAAGTTTATAACGAGAATAAGGAAAAAATTAATGGTAAAAAAAAGAGCTCTAAATAAGGAGCTTTTTTTATTCGAAATAATTAGCACTCGTACTTGACAACTGCTAATTTTGGTGCTAGTATTAAGTTGTAGTAAGAAATTACTATGGTATTAAAATTATATTTGTGATTCTTATAGTAACCACATTGAAAGGAAGATGATATATATGATGTTAGTACCAAGAAAGAATAGTTATGACTTGCTAGATGATATTTTTGATGAGGACTTCTTCAATTTTAAGCCAACAAAGAATGAAGTAATGAAAACAGATATAAGAGAACATAAAAATAGTTATGAATTAGTAACTGATTTGCCAGGATATGAAAAAGAGAACATTAAAATAAGTGTAGAAAATGGTTATCTTACAATAAGTGCTAAAACTAATGAAGAAAAAGAAAACAAAGAAAATAATGGAAGAATTCTTAGAAAAGAAAGATATTACGGAGAATGTCAACGTAGTTTCTATGTTGGTGATGAAATTAAAGAGGATGATATTAAGGCATCTTTCAATAATGGATCATTAAAGATTTGTATTCCAAAGAAAGAAATAGTTCATAATGAGCCAAAGAAAAAATATATCGAAATTGAATAAATAATAAAAAAACTGAAATTTATTTTCAGTTTTTTTTGTTATTATGAAATAAATGTATTAAAATAGTAAAATATATAGGAAAGGAGCTTTCATATGGGATTAAATGATATTGGTAGAGACGATATGTTTAAAGCACTAATCAGCATAAGATTAACAAAGAAAGAAAAGGAAATTATTTCTTATAGGTATGGGTTAGAAGATGGAGAATCTAGATCTTTTGAAGAAGTAGCTAAAATATTAAAGATAAAACCAGACTACGTAAGAACCGTCGAAAGGAAAGCTTTAGCGGAACTTCGAAATTACAGTAATACAACTAGACTTAGGAATGCAATTATTATTGGGAAAGCGAATTCACAAAATGATGGAAAAGTTAAAGATACAAGATCAAAACGCAATCTCTACGAATACTTTTGTGAATATACTGAAGAAGAAATAGATGAAGCTATTAACCAATTACCTGAAGATGAAAAATCTCTTCTTGTTCATAGATATGGAAGTGATTTAAAAAATCCAGAGTTAAATGAATTAAGTAACAAACAAATGCAACGAATCAATAATCAAATATTACCGCAAATACAAATGGCCTTGGATGGATCATTGAATGAAAGTGATATAAATTATGATAGGACGTTCGATGAAAAATCATATGTAGAATCTATGCAATCTTTTAAAAAGATGAAAATTGAAAATGTTATTAAAAGCATGCCTCATGATGATTCAATTATTATGTCATTAGCATTTGGACTTGTTGATGAGAAGATTTTTACACCACATGAAATAGCCGATATGCTTAGTTTGCCTGAAGACAAAGTTAAAGAAACAATATTAGATGGTCTATCAAGATATGAAAGCATGACTACTAGCAAAATTATGGAAATTGATGAAGAACTTAATAAAGGGCGTTCAAAAATAAAAAATAAAGTTGATAATAAATGATATAATATACTAGAGGTGCGTTATGAGTGTTTTAGAAGTAAAAAAAATAAATAAATCATTTGGTAGTAAGCAAATATTAAAAAATGTTTCACTTACTATAAACGAAGGCGAAATACTTGGTTTTATAGGACCAAATGGAGCAGGGAAAACTACTACTATAAAAGTTGTTCTAGGACTTCAATCACTAGATAGTGGAGAAGTATTCATTAATGGTTATGACTTAGTAACTGATTTTACAAAAGCAATAGAAAAAGTAGGTGCAATAGTAGAAAATCCAGATTTATATATGTATTTATCTGGAAGAAAAAACTTAGAATTGATTGCCAACATGTATGATAATATATCAAAAGATAAAATTGATGAATTAGTAAAACTAGTTGGGCTAGAAAACAGAATTAATGATAAGGTAAGCAAATATAGTTTGGGTATGAGACAACGTTTAGGAATTGCAGCTGCGCTTCTTAATGATCCAAATCTATTAATTTTAGATGAACCTACGAATGGATTAGATCCAGAAGGAATAAAAGAACTAAGAGATATTTTGAAAGATTTAGCCAAAAGTAAAAAAATAGCAATTTTGATTTCAAGTCATAACTTGATGGAACTTCAAAACTTCTGTACTGATGTTTGTATCATTAGAAATGGTGAAGTAATTGATCAAAAGAAGATGAAGGACTTTAGAAAGACAAAAGAATCAGAATATATATTTGAGGTTGATAACATCGATTTGATTAAAAATGTTGTTGATAAATATGATGTTATTGGTGAGAAGAGAATTAAGTTTAAAATTGAGAAAAACGATATTCCTGATATGATAGAAAAGATGATTAAAAATAATATTAAAATATATGAAGTTACTGCTAGAAATATGTCTCTAGAAGAAGCTTTCTTAACAAAGACTGGAGGTAATAAAATTGATTAATTTAATTAAAAATGAATTAATAAAAGTATTCCACCAAAAAAGCATATATATTATTGGAATAATCATAGTTGTAACAGGTTTGCTTGGAGGATTGCTAAGTCTTTTGTTAAATAATTTTAATTTATTTAATGAAGACTTTGAGATTAGTACATTAGAAAGCATGTTAGATACTTATGATGTTAATAATCCTAATGAAATGTCTTATTATATAGATTTAAAAACTGAAATTGATGTTTTAAAAGATAGAAAACAATTTTCTGAAGACTACAAAAAAGATTATGTTAATTCATTTGCTACCGATTCAATTAAATGTGAAATTGAAAGCAAAGCAAATAATGATGAAGAAAAATATAAAGAATGTAGTGAAGAACATAAAAGAATTATAGATGAAATAAAAAATAATGATTGGAAGTATTTTGTAAAAAAAGAAATTGAAGAAGACACTAAAAAAATTGAAGCAGCAAATGATAATAGTTCAATAATCGATAATGCAATAATTGAAGAATTAAAGCTAAATATAGAAATAAATAGATATTTATTGGATAATAATCTATCACCAGATAATAGTGCCGCTATGGAAGTAGTAACTAATTACAAAAATTATAGGTTCTTATACATGTCAAGTAATCATGATGAAAAGTCATATCTAAATAAGACAGATTTGGAAAATTATTTAACAGTAAAAGAAAATTATTTTAAATATGAATATATGTACAAAAATAAGATTTATTATTCAGAATACGGAACTTTAAATAATGTAGCAAATTTATCTAATGTAGCTTTCTTTGTTATTCTTCTTATTGCGTTAGTAAGCGGAACTATTGTATCTAAAGAATTTAGCAAGGGTACTATAAAACAACTATTGGTTAGACCACATAGTAGAACTAAAATATTATTTAGTAAATTATTTGCTTCAATAATAATATTTTTAATAGCACTAGCTTTTTATGATTTTGTAAATATTATTTATGAAATGATATTTGGTAATGCTAAAGAAATACTTATGCCAGCTGTAGAGTATAATTACTCTCTTGGAAAGGCAGTAGAATCAAATATATTTGTGGTATTATTTGCTAATACATTGAAAGTAATGCCATGTTATTTAATTATTTTATCAGCTGCATTTTTCGGAAGTACAGTAACTAAAAATGATTCGCTAGGTATTTTATGTGGAATTGGACTATACTTTGGAGGTAATATTCTTAATATGTTCTTATCAATGAAAGAAACAATTCTTACTAAGATATCTCCGTCAATGTGTTGGAATTTATCCCCATACTTTTCCTTTGGAAAAGGCCTTTCAAACGTTATTCTTCCATTATCAATTGATATAATTACTGTTGCAGTATTACTTATAGTATCAACTGTAGTATTTAAAAAAGTAAATATCAAAAACCAATAGGAGAAGTTTATGAAAGTTGGAATCATAGATGTTGGTGGCGGATTAAGAGATATATTTGGAGCTGGAGTATTTGACTATTTAATTGATAAAAAAATATATATAGACTATTTAGTTGGAATATCCGCTGGAAGTGGGAATGTAATAACTTATATGTCTAATCAAAGTAAGCGTAACTATAAGTCATATATGCAATTTAGTAAAAGAAAAGAATATATGAGTTTAAGTAATTATCTTAAAGATCGTAACTACGTTGGATTAGATTATATATATAATGATTTGTGCAAGGAAGATGGAGATTTACCTTTTGATTTTGCTACATTTAAAAAAAGTAAAAGTGATTTATTGGTTATTGCTACAAATGCAAAAACAGGTAAACCTGAATACTTTACTAAAAAAGATATCAAGAAAGATGATTACTGGGTGTGTGCAGCTTCCAGTACTTTACCAATCTTTAATAAAGCATACAAACATGATGGGAAAGAGTATTTTGATGGTTCAATTTCTGATCCTATTCCAATAGAAAAATGTATAGAAAATAAATGCGACAAGATAATAATAATTCTTACAAGACCTATCGATTTTAGAAAAAAAGATGGCAAAAGAAGACTAATTTATCGAAATCTAAAAAAGAATTATAAAGAATTTGCTGAAGTATTACAAAAGAGATGTGAACTTTATAATAATAAATTAGATGTTATTATAGAAAAATATCTGCCTAAAGGAAATGTATTAATAATAGCACCAGAAACAACTAGTGGAATGAAAACTCTTACAAAAGACTATAAAAAACTTGATGAGTTATATCATGAAGGTTATGAAAAAGGAAAAAAAATAAAAGATTTTATCAAAAAATAAAATCTTTTTTGTTTTCTACGATATAATATAATTGAAGGTAGATGATATTAATGAACTTATCAAAAACTAAATATTGCAGTGGACTTATATGCAAAAAGAAACTGTGGCTTGATAAAAATAAGCATGAATTAAAGAATGGTTCTGGGATTGATAGTATATTAGAAAACGGTAAAGAAGTTGGAGAAATTGCAAAGAACTATTTAGGTGAGCATATTAATATTGAATATGACGAGAACAAAAACAACATGCTTAAAGCAACAGAGGAAGCATGCAAAAATGATAATGTCGTAGTTACTGAAGCATCATTTAATTTTGATGGGAATTTTTGTAGTGTAGATTTGCTAAAAAAAGAAAAAGATAAGTATCAAATATTTGAAGTAAAAAGTTCTAACGATTTGTTAGATATATATATTGATGATGTAACATATCAATATTTTGTTTTGACAAGTTTAGGATTAAAAGTAAGCAAATGTTTCGTATTACATATTGATAATACATATGTAAAAAATGGTGACTTGGAATTAGATAAACTTTTCAAGAAAATAGATGTAACAAAAGAAGTTAAAAATAGAGCAAAAGAAATACAAAAAACAATAGATGAACTTGATGAATATCTAAAAAAAGATGAACAAGAAGAAAAAATAGATAAAAAGTGTTTTTCACCATATGAATGCCCATTTGTTGGATATTGTACAAAGAAATTACCAAAACCAAATATTTTTAATGTTAAAAGAATTAAAATTGACAAGAAATTAAGCTATTATAATGAAGGATTTGTTTCTTTTGAAGAATTATTAAAATCTGATATCGATGATAATTCAAAAGAGCAAATTGAATTTGAGCTAACAGGAAAGAAAGCAAAAATAGAAAAAGAGAAAATAAGAGAATTTATGAAAGAAATCAAATATCCAATATATTTCTTAGATTTTGAAACCTTTCAAGATGCAATTCCAAAATATGACAATACATCCCCATATCAACAAATACCATTCCAGTACTCACTTCATTATTTCTTAAATACAAATTGTAAACTAAATCATAGAGAATTTTTATCTAGAGATGGAATTGATCCAAGAAGGAAACTTGCCGAAAGTTTAATAAAAGAAATTCCGGATGATGTGTGCGTACTTGCTTACAATATGTCTTTCGAGAAAATGGTTATTAAAGATTTAGCAAAACAATTTCCAGATTTGAGTGATCATCTTATGAAAATACATGATAATATTAGAGATTTAATGATTCCGTTTAAGGAAAGATGGTATTATAATAAAAAAATGCAGGGATCTTATTCAATTAAGTATGTTTTGCCTGCGTTATTCCCTAATGATGAATTGTTAAACTATCATAATCTAGAAAATGTTCATAATGGTACAGAGGCTATGAATGCTTTTAAGAATTTATCAAAGCTTAATGAGCAAAAAAAGATTGAGATGAGAAAATCTCTTCTTAAGTATTGTGAATTGGATACTTTTGCTATGGTTAAAATTTGGGAATTACTAAAAGATATTTAAAATATTAAGTAGGTGATATAATGACAAAAGTAGTATTTATGGGAACACCTGATTTTTCTGTTCCAATATTAAAAGGATTAATAGAAAATTATGATGTTATTGGTGTTGTGACACAACCTGATAAAGAAGTAGGTAGAAAGCAAGAATTAACGTTTTCACCTATAAAAAAGATTGCAGTTGAGAATAATATTAAAGTTCTTCAACCGATAAAAATTAGAAAAGAATTCCAAGAAGTAATTGACTTGAATCCAGACATTATAGTAACTTGTGCATATGGACAAATTATTCCTAAAGAAATACTAGATTGTCCTAAATATGGATGCATAAATGTCCATGCTTCATTACTTCCTAAATATAGAGGTGGAGCTCCGATTCATAGAGCAATTATTAATGGAGAAACAAAAACTGGAATAACTATCATGTACATGGATGTTGGTATGGACACTGGAGATATTATTTCCACAGAAGAAATTGATATTACTCCTGAAATGACAGTAGGAGAATTACATGATAAGCTTTCTATTATGGGAAGAGAACTTCTATTAAAGACAATGCCAAGTATATTAAATGGTACTAATAGTAGAACTAAACAAAATGATGAAGAAGCAACATTTGGTTATGTTATAAAAAGAGAAGACGAATTGCTTGACTTTAATGATTCAACTAAAAATGTTCATAATAAAATAAGAGGATTATCACCATTTCCTAGTTCATATTCTATGTTGGATGGAAAGATTGTTAAGTTTTATAGAGCAACAATTGGAAATTCTAATAAAGATGGAGTACCAGGTGAGATAATAAATATTTATAAAGATGGTATAGGTGTTAAAACTAATGATGGTGAAATAGTATTAAAAGAGATTAAACCAGAAGGAAAGAAATCCATGGAAGTTTCAGCATTTTTAAATGGAATTAATAAGGATGAATTATTAGGTAAAAGATTTGAGAAAGAGTAGGGGTATTTTATGAATTACGATAATGGATTTAAATTATCTGATATGTTATCTGACGAAAAGTATAAAGCCAGATTCTTTTTGATAGTTTTTGGAGTAATTTTCGTAGTTTTGATTTTGCTTGTTAGAACTACTGGCGGTAATACAACCAATAAAAATTCTACTATTAATAATACAAATAATAATGAACAGCAACCTCCTGCTCAAACACAAACAGTAACACCTTCAGAAGATGACTTACAAAATGAGAATTCTCTATATAATAGATTTTCTTTTTTAAGATTAAATAATTATCAATTAGACTTTAATATTAAAGCAGGAAAAGATATTAAAATAGCTGGAACTAGATTTGATAACAAATATAATTTAAAAGTTACTGTTGAAAACGAAACGTTTAATTATCAAGCAAGAAATAATATGGTAAAAGTAAAAGTGGAAGATGAATGGCAAACAACAGATTTTCCATACGTTCTTTTGAATTATTTTAATAATGATATGCTTTATTATATAATTGCAAATGCAGATAAGATTTCTGACGAAGAAAACATTGTAAGATATACTATAAATAATGAAAAATTACTTAATGCATTACCTAGTAATGTTTCATCTAATATTTATGTAGAAGATAAAACACTAAATAATGGAATTGTATTAACATTAAATAATAACAAAATATATAAAATTGATATGAATTTAACTAATTTAATAAAGAAAACTAATGAGTTAAATGAGCTAGTAATTAGTCTAGAATACAGCAATATAGGCCAAATTAACGATTTTAGTATAGATTTTTAATGAAAAATCGTAAAAATAACTTGCATTATTAGATAATATATTATATACTTATGAAGTCGGCTGGATTAAAAGCCTAATAATGTATTTGGGCTTGTAGCTCAGGTGGTTAGAGCGCACGCCTGATAAGCGTGAGGTCGGAGGTTCAAGTCCTCCCAGGCCCACCATTTTTTGCCTCAATAGCTCAGTTGGTTAGAGCACTTGACTGTTAATCAAGGGGTCCTAGGTTCAAGTCCTAGTTGGGGCGCCATTTATTTTGGCCAGTTGGTGAAGTGGCTTAACACACCGCCCTTTCACGGCGGCATTCATGGATTCGAATTCCATACTGGTCACCATTATGATAAATACCTTGAGAAATCAAGGTTTTTTATTTTTTACACTATTCTATACTAATTTTTATTTTTATTTGGTATAATTAATTTGTATTGTGGAGGGATTTATGAGAAATAAATTTTTATTAGTAACAATGATTGTTATGCTTTTAGGCGCAATTATTTTACCAAAGCCAGTTAATGCTGAAACGAGAAGGGTATTTGATGATCCACAGGTAGTTTCAGGAAGTCAAGCTGGTAGTGATTGTAATGGAATTTTTACTGAAGAAGCTTTAGAGTTGATAGATGAAGTATTGGGTTATTTTAGAATTTTAGCACCAGCTGTATTAGTACTTATGATAGGTGTTGATTTCTTCACTGCAACAATTGGAATGGAACCACCTGGTGGAAGAGATGAAGCGATGAGAAAAGCAATTAGTAAAGTATCTAAACGTATAATTGCAGCAATCTTATTATTCTTAATACCAACAATTGTTAAAGTATTATTATCTATGGATGGTGTCAGAGATACAATAGTAAGTGATCCAAATTGTGGCTTACTAACAAAAGGGATTGAAGAAAGAGAAGTATTAAAATAGATGATATATCTTGACTATTCAGCAACTACAAATGTAAATAAAGAGGTGTTAGCCTCTTTTTCTAAATCTGCAGAAGAATATTTTGCTAATCCAAATTCAATGCACAAGCTAGGTGTTAACTCAAAAAAACTAATAGAAGCCTCTACAAAAAAAATATCAGAATTATTAAAAGTAAAAGAAACAGAAATAATATATACAAGTGGTGCTACTGAATCAAACAACACAGCAATTAAGTCTATAGCATATACCTTTAAGAATAGGGGTAATAGAATTATTACAACAGATTTTGAACACTCTTCAATATATGAACCATTAGAGTTCTTAAAGAAAAAAGGTTTTATTATTGATATTGTAAAAACAGATGAGAATGGAATTGTTTCAATAGATCATTTAAGAGAACTAATTACTGATGAGACTATACTTGTAACAATTGCTAGTGTTAATAGTGAGATTGGTATTAGACAACCAGTTGAAGAAATAGCAAAAGTAGTAATAGAACATCCAAAATGTTTCTTTCATGTCGATGCTACTCAAAGCATAGGAAAAGACAAAATAGATCTTAGCGATATTGATTTAGTATCAATGTCTGCTCATAAGTTTTATGGCCTAAAAGGTATAGGTATATTAATTAAAAAAGAGAACATTAGAATAGAACCACTAATTCATGGTGGAAAGAGTACTACTATTTATAGAGCAGGAACACCAGCACTTCCTTTGATAGTATCTACTGCAAAGGCTTTAAGAATTGCTTTGGAGAGCCTTGATTCTAATTATGCTAAAGTACTAGAATTAAGTAATTATCTAAAAGAAAATTTAAAAACTATACCTGGAATTACAATCAATAGTAATGAAATGTGTATACCACATATAGTAAATATTAGCTTAAATACTGTTAAGCCTGAAACTATGCAGCATGCATTAGAAGAATACGACATTTATATTTCGACAAGGACTGCATGCTCTACAAATGACTATTCTAGAAGTGTTATGGCTTTGACAAACGATAAAGAAAAAGCTTCTACGAGTATTCGAATAAGTCTATCACATTTAACTACCAAAGAAGAAATTGATATTTTCATTATTAGACTTAAAGAGTGCTTTAACAAACTTAATAGTCTTTCATAGAACAAATAAGAAATTAAAAAAAAGATGTAAAAACAATTGACAACAATGCAAGATAATGATAGTATTATTGTTGTCCAATTGATTTGGGGCATTAGCTCAGCTGGGAGAGCGCCACGTTTGCACCGTGGAGGTCAGCGGTTCGATCCCGCTATGCTCCACCATTATGTAAAATACCTTATTGAAAAATAAGGTTTTTTTGTGCACAAAAATATTATTATCGTTTATTTATTGAATGATATAGACTATAATTATATTTAGAAATGATTAATAGGTGAGATATGTTAAAAGTAGATAATATTGTTAAGTATTATGATAAAGTATGTGCGGTAAACGGATTATCATTTTCTGTAAAAGAAGGTGAAATCTTCGGTTTACTTGGAGAAAATGGAGCAGGAAAAACTACTACATTTAGAATTATTATGGGATTACTTTCACCAGATAGTGGTAGTGTTACTTTAAATGGTAAAAGAATTAATTATGATGTAACAGATTCAATTGGATTTTTAACAGAAGAAAGAAGTTTGCAAACTAAACTAACTGTCAACGAACAATTGAAATTTTATGGTGCACTTAAAAGCATTAATGAAGACGAATTAAATAAAAGAATTGATTATTTACTCAAAGAGTTTGACGTTTTTGAATATAAAAACAAGAAGATTAAAGAATTATCTAAAGGTAACCAACAAAAAATACAATTTATCTCAGCAATTATTAATAATCCAAAATTATTAATATTAGATGAACCATTTACTGGTCTCGATCCTATTAATGTTGCAAAGTTTAAAGAATATATTAGAGATTTACAAAAGAAAGGTACTATTATTATATTTTCGTCACATCAAATGGAACATATAGAAGAATTTTGTGAAAAGCTAGTTATTCTTGTAAAAGGAAAAAGTATTCTCGAAGGATATTTAACTGACATAAAAAAAGAATATAGAAAAAAAGATGTTTTTGTTAAAGGAAATATCGAAGTTGAAGAAATCAAAAAAATAGATGGCGTATTAGATGTAAAAAAGAATAATGAAGGCTATGTTATTAAGATAGAAAGTGATGATATTGTATCCAAACTATTTAAGGCAATTTCTAAATATGAAGTAACAAAATTTGTTGTAGAAGAAGCTACACTTAATGAGATATTTATTTCGAAAGTAGGTGAGGCAAAATGATGAAAAAATTCTTATACTTAACATCTTATTCAATTAAGAAAAAACTAAAAAGTAAATCATTTTTAATCACAAACATAATTCTTTTATTAATCATATTAGTTGTTACTAATTTAGACAGTATAGTTAAAGCATTTGGAGGAGACTTTACTGAAAACTACAGTATTGTTGTAATAGATAATACTAACATGACTTATGATTACTTTAAAGAAAATTACAATAAAATAAAAAAGATTCTTATTGAACCAACTAATTCAGTAGATGTAATTTTAAGTGAAAAAGCAGTGGATGATGTAAAAAAAGAAATTGAGGAAAGTAAAGATATCTTAGTAATTTTTGATGAAGATGAACAAAATTATATTAAGGCACAAATAATCAGTAAAGACTTTATTAGTTCTACTGAGTTTCAGTATATATCTCAATCGATAAATGCTTCCAAAGTTCAAGTTGCAATGGAAAAAAGCAACATAGATAATGAGTTACTAGAAGAAATTAACAAAGAACCAGAAATAACAAGAATTATATTAGATATATCAAAAAGTAGTGAAGAGGAAACGGCAAATCAACTAGCTGGAGTTATTTTTCCAATTGTGCTTTTACCTGTATTTCTAATGGTAACTTTCCTAACTCAAATAATTGGTGGAGAAATCAATGAGGAAAAAACTACAAGAAGTATGGAAATAATAATATCTAACGTATCAAGTAAAACTCATTTATTTTCACACATAATTGCGGATAACTTATTTTTGTTTGTACAGTCTGTATTGTTAGGAGTATATGGATTAATAGGTGGAATGATTAGATCATCGTTTGGTATGAGCATATCTGTAGAAGAAATAGCAAGTAATTCAAGCGGTATATATGGTGAAGTAATGAATACAATTGTAAATTCTGGAATTGTGTCAAAACTTTCTTATGTAATTCCAATTACGTTAGTACTTTTAATATTATCATTCTTTACTTATTCATTTTTAGCTGCAGTCCTTGCGTCCATGAGTACAAACTTAGAAGACTATCAACAAGTACAAACGCCAATAATGATGATAAGCATGGCTAGTTTTTATTTAGCTATAATGTCATCATTATTTGAAGGAAGTTTGTTTATAAGAATACTAAGTTATTTTCCATTAGTATCTCCATTTTTATCCCCAACGTTGTTGATAGGTGGTCAGATAACAGTTGTGGACTCAATAATATCGATAGTTGTTGCAATACTATTTATAGCAATTGTTTATAGATACGGAATAAGAATCTACAAAGAAGGACTATTAAACTATTCGAGTGATAAAATTTGGAGAAGGATGCTTAAAGCTGCAAAAGGTAAATAAAAAAGTGTAATTTCGTTACACTTTTTTATTTTATATAATTGTTATTCTTAAGCTTTTGTATGATTCTTTCTTCGTCAGCTTCACCATTTATTCTTTGTAGTAAAGATACTTCTTGACCATCTTTAACAAAGATTGTTGTAGGAGTTCCATCTACTTCAAATAATTTTGAAAATTTTTCATCTTCCTCTTTAGACATTTTTGTTAAATTTAAATTGTATCCTACCACGTTTTGTTCTTTTAATACTTTTTCAAGTACAGGTACAAAACTTTCACAGTGTGAGCATCCATCTTGAGTAACTACAAAGAAAAATGTTTCTTTATTCTCAAGTTTATTATTTAATTCTTTGTATGATAAATCTTTTAGATTACTCGTATTTTCACATCCAGTGAATAGGAATAAAGCTCCAATTAATAATACTAAATATTTTATATATTTCATAACGCACCTCGAGAAGAATATTATCATAATAATCTCAATAATTCAAATATTTTCTAATATGACAACAAGTGTATATATAAAATTATTTAGTAGAGAATATTGATATTTTTATTTTTCTAGTTTATACTTAATTATAGGTAAAATAGAGTTAGTATAGGGATTGGTATAGGAGAATATTTATGAATAATAAGAATGGAATATTTCAAAATAAAAATGTTATTACAATTATTGCTTCAATAATTATAGTTATTGTTTTAATAGTTGGATACAATATAAGAGTTTATAGTGCAGTATCAATGGACACAGTTCCATATGCAAGAGAAGAAATACCGGAAAAAACAGAAATAACTGAAGGTATGCTAGATAAAGTTCGTATTCCTAGAAGTGCTCTTGTTGGAAATATTGTAACAAGTGTAGATCAAATAGTTGATCCATCTGGAAAAGTAAAATATTACACTAGGGTTAACACTGTTATACCAAAAGGAAGCTTAATTTATAGAGATACAATAGTTGTCCAAGATAACTTACCAGATGCATCACTTTATAAACTAGAAAAAGGTGAAAAACTTAACTATATCACAGTAAATATGTTAAGTAGTTTCTCAAACTCAATTAGACCTGGACAATATATTGACATTTATGCATCTGTACAATTTGATAATAAAACTCAAGTAGCAAAACTATTTGAAAACATAAGAGTACTAGCTGTTAAAACATCTAGTGGTGAAAACGTATTTGAAAATCCAAATGTAAAGAGAGTTCCTTATGTAATATTCTTTGGATTAAAAAATGAAGAAGATATGTTATTAAAACAAATTCATGCTATTAATAACTGGGGTGGAGCACAAACTGATGAAGGAATTATTAATACAACTAACTTTGTTCTAACACCAGTACCAACTGCATCTTCTGACGTTGAACTAGGTGAAAAACTTGCAGTTAGAATCACAAGTGCTAAGATGAAAGAAGAAATTAACCAAATTTCAGAAGACGTAACAGCTCCTGAATATAAATATGACAGTGGTAATACAGTTCAAAATGACAAATAGTAAAGAAGAGTAAAAGCTCTTCTTTTTTTGTTGTTAAGTGGCTTTAAAAATGACAAATATTATTGTATTTTTAAAGTATCTAGTTTATACTTATATATATAATATGATAGTAGGCGAAAGGCTTGAATAGACTATCAAGGGATTGGTATAGGAGATTAAGAATATGAATGGAACAAAGTTTGTAAATTTTTTAAAAAACAAAAACACAGTTACTGCATTAGCAGCATTAATCATAGTAACAGTATTAGTTTTGGGATACAATGTCAGAGTTAATCAAGCTACAACACCTGTCAATATTCCATATGCTAGAGTTACTATACAACCAGGAACACAAATAGATGAATCTATGATTGCATTTATTAGCATACCTGCAGCAACTATTAAAGGAGATATTGTTAAAGATAGAAATGGAATAATAGGGAAATATTCAAAAGATAATACTATAATTCCAGCTGGAAGTTTCTTTTATACAGCAGCATTAACTCCAATGCTTAATAATTCTGAAGATGTATTAGCAAATAAAGTTGCTAAAGGAGAAACATTAAACTATATTACAGTAGATATGCTAAGTACATATTCTAACTCAATAGTACCTGGTAACTATATAGATATTTATGCATCAGCAAAATATGATAACAAAAACAAAGTAGCAAAATTATTTTCTAATATCAAAGTATTAGAAGTAAGAACAGCTGATGGTAAGCCAGTATTTGGCTCTTCTGCAGAATCAAGAGTACCATATGTAATATTCTTTGGATTACCTAAAGAAGAAGATATGATTTTAAAAATGATTCATTCAATTAACAGTTGGGGTGGAGGAGTTCAAGATAATCAAAGGCAAGAAATAACTAATATTAAATTAAAACCTATTCCAACAACTGTAGGATTCGATACAAATGATAAAGAAAGTATCAAAGTAACAATTACTAGTCCTGAAATGGTAGAGAAAATTAAATACTTAGCAGATGACTTATCAGACCCTGAAGCTGATATGACAGATGTTAATGTAGTAGATGACAATGATATCAATATAGATATCGATACAAACAACAATAATACAAATACAAATGCAAACAATAATACAAATAACAATGCAAATAACAATACAAATAACAATGCAAATAATAACAATAGTGGTAATGGTACATTAGATGACCTTTTAGGCGGAGAGTAGGTAGAATATGAACGAGTCAATGAATTTTGGTGATCTTGGCTTTAGTTCTGTAACTGCTGAGCAGGTAGATACAACACCTGCATTTTCTACAAAAGAACAAGAGGAGAAAATCGAGCAAGAAGATACTAAAGTAGATCTTGAAGAGATAAAGAAAAAAGACGCTGAAGCAGCTAGCGACTTTGAAAAAACATCTAAAGGAAAGATGTCAAATTATGAAGAAGATGCTGCTAACTTTTCGAGTATAGACTTCGGACCAATGCAAAGATATCTAGATGATGATGATATCACCGACATTTCATATAGTAATGGTGGACAGCTTTGGTTAAAAAGCTTATCAAAAGGTGTTTATAGAGCAGATCAACAAGATGTTGATAATGCATTAATGGAAAAAATAGCATTCCAATGTTCAAATATAATGGGTAAAACATTTAATATGGCCCATCCATTCTTGGACTCAGAAAGTGCTGAGCTACGTATGAACTTCGTTCATGATTCAATAGCAAGAAATGGTATTGCTGTAGTTTTCCGTAAAACACCAGCTAAGATAAGACTTGAAAAACAAAAATTATTAAATGAAAAATATGTTCAATTAAATATACATGATTTCTTAATAAATTGTGTTAAAGCACATTGTAACATAATTGTTTGTGGAGAAACTGGTTCAGGAAAAACTGAGCTAGTTAAATATCTTGCTTCACATACAGCAGAAAATGAAAAATTAATATCTATCGAGGATACATTAGAGTTACACCTTGATAGAATTTATCCACATCGTGATATAGTTGCAATGAAAACTAATAATATTGCAAGTTATTCAGATGTACTTGTTACCTGCATGAGACAGAACCCAATTTGGATATTACTTTCCGAGGTTCGTAGTGCAGAAGCTGTTACAGCAGTACGTAACTCAATTTCATCTGGACACTATATCTTATCAACAATTCATGCTGATAAGGCAGAGAGTATACCACATCGTATGTATTCATTACTTGAATCCAATATCGATGTAGAACAATTCTTAAAAACAATATATCGTTATGTTCAAATAGGTGTATTTGTTCGTGGACGTTATAAACCAGAAGAAAAAAGATTTGTACGTGAAATTGCAGGAGTATGCGAATTCCACGTTACTGATGATGAAAAAGCAGAATTTACTAATATATATTTAAAAAATGTTCAAGGTGAAGAAACATTTACTCAACCTTCTAAATATTTGTTAAGATTTTTGGAAGGTCAAGGATGCGACTTAAGAAACTTATTTGGTGAGAATAAGGCAAATGTTACAGATGGTATGGATATGTCTAAGATTAAAACACCAAGTTTAACTATTGATGATGATGGTTATGTTAAGGATAAAAGTGAAGAAAGCAAACCAGCTGAAACACCAAAAACAGAGGAGAAGAAAGAAGAAACTTCTAAAGCTCCAAAAGCTGAAGAATCAGCTCCAACCCTAACTGTTGAGACGCCAAAGGTAGAAGCAGCACCAGCTGCACCAACAGTAGAAGCACCAAAAGTTGAGGAAGCGGCTCCAACACTAACTGTTGAGACGCCAAAGGTAGAAGCAGCACCGGCTGCACCAAAAGTAGAAGCACCAAAAGTTGCAGAATCAGCTCCAACACTAACTGTTGAGACGCCAAAGGTAGAAGCAGCACCAGCTGCACCAACGGTAGAAGCGCCAAAAGTTGAGGAAGCAGCTCCGACACTAACTGTTGAGACGCCAAAGGTAGAAGCAGCACCGGCTGCACCAACAGTAGAAGCGCCAAAAGTTGCAGAAGCAGCTCCAACACTAACTGTTGAGGCACCAAAGGTAGAAGAAACACCAACTGCACCAACAGTAGAAGCGCCAAAAGTTGCAGAAGCAGCTCCAACACTAACTGTTGAGGCACCAAAGGTAGAAGAAACACCAGCTGCGCCAACAGTAGAAGTGCCAAAAGTTGAAAATACTCCTTTAGCACCACCAGGTGTTGAGGTAACAGTTCAAGAAGCAATTCCTGAACAACCAGTAAATATAGAAATTACTGGAACAGATCCTAATGATATAGTGGCAAAGCCACTAATTGATATAAATACACTAGTAGCACAAAATACTCCACAAACAATAACTGTAGAAACACCAAGCGTGCAAACTCCTAGTGTAGAACAAAATACACAGCCAGTTGTACAAGGACCACAAGTTGTTGAGCAACAACCAGTTGCTGCACCACAAGTGCAACCTGGGGCAGTAGTTTCACCACAAGTGCAAACTCAAGTTCAACAACCACAACAACAAGTAGCTATGGTTCAACAACCATCTAATGTTGTTGCAGCGCAATCCCTTCAGCCACCTGGAACAGTTCCAATGCAAGCTGCACCAATGGGTAACCCAATGGGATTTATGGCAGATAACACTATGATGGCTCCACCAATGCAACCGCAAGTTGGAATGATGCAAAATCAATTTATAATGTAAAAAGGAGGGATAACTTATGATAGAGTCAATAATCGTCTTGGCTATAGCAGTATTCGTTATTGTATATAGAATGAAATCTGGTGAAGAATCAGTATATAAATTTATTATTAATACATCTAGTGATGTTTATGATAAATATGCGCCATTCTCATTCAAATCCATAAGAGAAAAAGTTGTAGAAATGGGTCAAGAATATACACCAAAACAATATTTGACACAGATAGCAATATTTGCCACTGCTGCCTTTGGTATTTCTTACTTATACTTCTACAATATGGGTATTTCAATCATATATAGTATTATTGCAGTAGCAGTAATCCCTTACTTAACATATTTAAGATGTAAGAGAATTTACTCAGAATTCTTGTTTGAGCAAATTCAAACTTATACAACAAATACTATAATGGAGTTCCAAACTACACAGAACTTCGTTAAAGCTGCAGAAGGTGTATATACTTCTGGAGTTCTAGAATCGCCAGTAAAAGATGATGTTAAATACATGATTGAATTAGCATATCAAAATGGTGATATAAATGAATCATTAGAGTTTATGAATGAAAAATATGACTATCATATGTCTAAAAATATGCACCAATTATTCTTACAAGTTACACGTGAAGGTGCTCAGGATACGACTGAAGTTCTTGAAAACATGCTTAACGATATTGACGTGCTTGTAGAAGGAGTATATAGAGACCGTATCGATAGACAAAACTTCCATAAACAATTTATTCAATATGGTTTATTGTTATATCTATTAATTGGAGCAGTTCAATTACTACTTGGATCTGAAAAGTATATGGACTTACTTAAGAGCCAAATGGTAGTTATTTGCTTACACTTTATAGTTATATTTAATAGTTACTTTCTTCTTAATGGAGAAAAATATTATAACGAGAATGTAGGTGCTGAATAATGATAGAGGGAGTAATAATTGTTGTAGTAGCAGCAGCTGCGCTATTCTATTCAGGAACAGTAAGTACAAAAACATTCTTCGATGAAGAAAATGGATATTTATTAAACTTAAAAGAAAAAGACTATAACTTCTTAGTAGGAGCAAAATATGGTGAAGATGCAAATCCTAATAAGTTATTTATGGCAAGAATTAGAAATGCATTCTATGCAACATTGTTGATAATAGTATTCTTGATAGGTAATTTATCATTTGTATACTTTGTAGTTGTATTAGTTTTAGGTTATTTTATATTTAAGTTACCTTATATTCAATTGCAAGGATATCACAAAAAATATATGGCACAGGTAGACTTATTATTACCATATTATCTTAAAAACCTAGAAATACTTTGTCAGAACTATACAGTTCCAGTAGCACTTGCAAGATCAATTGATAGTGCTCCAGAAGTATTTAAACCAGGTCTAAGAGATATGATTGCAAAGATCGATGCAGGAGATTCTTCAATAGTTCCATATATGGAATTTGCACAAGAATATCCAGTTAGAGATTCAATGAGAATGATGAGATTGTTATACAGATTAGGATTAGGAGCCCAAGAGAACAAATATAAACAATTATTAATGTTCTCAAAGAGTGTATCATCATTACAAAATAAAGCTCGTGAAGTAAAATATAAACAAAGACTAGATGCTATGGAACAAAAGACTATGATCATGCTTGTTGTAACTGGTGGTGGAACGATGGTAGTTCTAGTTATGAGCATGATGATGAGTTTTGGAGGATAAAAAAAGAAAAGGAGGTATAAGTTATGAAAGAAGCAACTGGTGATTTAAATATGACACTTGTTACTATTTCAATTATTACAGTAATTTTTGCTGCGATAACTATTATTGTACCTCGTGTTCTTAATAATACTGAAGATGTGTGGGGAGATAATTCTAAAGATACTGAGATAAATTTTGGAAAGAAAACTGCACAGGAATAGCTATGTAAAGAAAAGTAAAATTTTGTATAATTATTGATAATAAAATAATATAAATGTATAATTAAATTATAGTAAGTAGAAGGAGGATTTGAATTATGAAAGAAGCAACAGGAGAATTAAATATGACACTAGTTGTTATAGTTGCAGTAGCTGCAGTTATGGCATTTGCAGTTATATTTGTTCCAAGAATTATTAAGAGTGTTAACAAGCAATGGGACGATAGCCTTAACACTACAATTTCTATGAATTGGAATGATCAACAAACTCAAGGAAATTAATTGTAAGAGATTAAAAGAATGGGGTGGAATAATTGAAAGAATCGATAGGTGGAACACTATTATTAAATTTAATGCTATTCTTTATGATTACTTACATTCTATTCATGGCTGGAATAATGAAGTATGCTAGTGCCTATAAGGGTAAAAATGCAATTGTTGAATTGATTGAAAATACTTCAGAAGCAGTTGAGTGCTCGGAGTATAAAGAAATCCTGTTAGGTAATGGATATGACGGAACATTTTCAGTTGAGCAACATAAAAATTCAGATATTGGGAAAAGTTACTATACTATTACTCTTAATTCTGATATTACTTTGATCCCTGGATTATTGAATATTAAAATACCAATAGTCGGTGAAACAAAGTTGATTGACAGCAATATTGGAATCACTAGTACAAATGGCTTTGTTAAAGCTAATGATACAATGTGTTAAAAAAGAATAAAACGGAGATGATAATATGAGAGAAGCTACAGGTGGAACACTTTTGTTACAATTGGTAATTATTATATTGTCTGTCTTTGTTTTTTTTATAGCTGGAGTAATGCAGTATTCGAGAGTTTATAGAATTAAAGGAACAATTATTGAAGCAGTAGAAAGAGGAGAAGGCGGAATTAGGAACAAGGCAGAGCTTGAAAGTGTTTTTGCACAAGCTGGATATGCTGGCCCTTATGAGTTTTGTAAGATAAACGGTAAAAGGGGGACATACTATGCTGTTACTATATATGCTGAATTTGCTTTACTACCAAATGTAGCTTCAGTAAAAGTGCCTGTTAGAGGTGAAACTAGAACAATTGATACTGGAATTTTCTTTGAAGATGAACAAAGTGATTTATTCTCAGGCGGAACTTCAGATGGATTTACAAAATGTGTAAAAAAAGGATAAAAAATAAAGGAAGGTTAGTATGAATGTAATAGTAGTAAATCAACAAGAGAGTGCTTTAGCTACGTTGGATATCGAAATTATAAAAACTATGCGTGGGGTTTTTACTACAGATGAATTAATTGGAACGTTTACTAATTTTTTCTTTGTAAGAATGATAATAGATGTTACAGCATTACAAAATTATGAAGATGCAGTAACATATCAAAAATTGTCAATTGGGCTTCCAATAGATAAGGTAATTTTGTTAATACCTCCTACAAGTCAGTTGACGAATAGCATGTTTTTATCAAAATTGATATCAATGGGTTATTATAATTTTACAACTAATATAGAAGGTGTTAAGTATTTACTTGCAACTCCTAATAGTTATAGAGATGTTGCACATTTACATCAATTGGACAATCAAACTCAACAGCAAATAATAGTTAATACAAAAGGTAAAGAAGGACCTGTAACAACTCAATTAGCTGGTATTAAGACTTTAGGTGTTAAGAATCTAACTGATGGAGCTGGTTCGTCTTCACTTATTTACATGATGAAGAAAACACTTGAAGAGAAATATCGTTTGACTTGTTTAGGTGTCGAAGTAGGTAAAAAAGATTTTATGTACTTTAGAGATAAAAATATGGTTTCATGCGATAAAGATACTATTGCTACGGAACTATTAAAAGCCAAGAATTTTAACTATGTTTTGGTTGATCTTAATGATTATCCAGATACAATATGTGATGATACAATTTACTTGATTGAACCATCAGTTTTAAAATTAAATAAATTGATGATGCGTGATAGAAAAATTTTTGAAAGAATGAGGGATAAAAAGGTTATTATAAATAGGTCTGTTTTGAATCAAGCAGATGTTAAAGAATTTGCAAGAGAAGCAGGAATTAATATTTTTTACACAATACCAGCAGTTAATGATAGAGAGAATTCTCAATACATTAACGAATTGCTAGAAAAGCTTGGTATGGTAAAATCTAAACGTTAATTACGTTGACATACGTATAATAAATTGTTAAAATATAATTAGTTTGGAGGTTATTGTATGGATTTTGTTCAAGTACTTGCCGATTGTGGTGGATTACTACCAGTAATAAGAATTATTAAGAATGTATTTAATCTAATTAAGATTCTAGTACCAATTATATTAATATTAATGGGAGCAATCGACTTAATGAAAGCTGTTATGGCTAGTGATGACAAAGAGATCAAGGCTGCTACAAGTAAGCTTATTAAAAGAGCTATCGCAGCAGTTGCAGTTTTCCTTGCAGTATTCTTAGTAGACATTATCATGGGATTAGTTGGTGATAGTGGAGCTGAAGATGATGAAGATGCAATGAGCTGGTCTGATTGTTGGAAGAGCGCATAGCAAAAGTAAACAAGTTAAGAATAATAGTCATGACCTCATGACTATTTTTTTATTTGTTGTATCTTTATCTTTTTTTTGCTAAAATATTATTAATAGAGGTGAATTTAAATGGACAAGAGTATGTTTAAGTTACTAGCAATTTTAGGAGGTTTAATCTTACTATTAGTAGTAGTGGTTTTTCTATCTAATCTTGGTAACGGAAATAAAAAATATTCTTATGATGAACTAACAAGTGAAGCAATAAAAGCTACAAAAAAATATTTAAATGATAATTCGTCTAGAAAACCTAATAAAAGTAATCAAAAATCAACTATTATGTTACAAACATTAGTAGAAGAAAACTATATTAAAGAACCATCTGAAATGTTAAAAGATGAGGATGCTAACTGTTATGGTGAAATAAATGTTTACTACCTAGATGAAAAGAAATATGACTATATACCAGATATAAAATGTACAATTAGAAATGATAAGTATTATTCTAAGAATCTAGTAAATGCATTGATAGGTAATGCTGAATATACTGATATGAATGTTGTATTTATAGGTAGTGGACTATATAAAAGAATCAATAATAAGTGGATTGATAAAGATGAAGATCTTTCTAACTTTAGTAATGAAGACGTAGTTGAATATTATTATAGAGGAAACCAAGATACTAATATTAAAAACTATGTTAAAATTGATAACATGCTATTTAGAGCAGTTATGATTGATAATGAAGGAGATCTATTATTAATCTATAATGAAAATATTCAAAAAGGTTCTCCTTGGGATAAAAGATATAATGAAGATGTAAATAAATATCAAGGTATCAATGTATATGAAGATAATGGTGTTAAAAGTAATGCCTTAATGAAAGTAGAATCATTTATAGCAGGAGAAGAAAAACTAGAAAATAAGATTAAAATGAGTTCTAGCTTGAAATACATAGTTAAAAATATGGATCTATGTATGGGAAAAAGAAAACTTACTGACGTTGGTACTGATGGTGAAATTGAATGTAAGAGTATGATTACAGATCAAAAAGCAGGTCTATTACCAGCATATATGTTTATGAGTGCTAGTATAGATCCTACATGTGAAAAGATTGAAGATAAAGCATGCGGAAATAATAACTATCTTGCTAGCTTTACTAACTCATATTGGTTATTAACAGCTAACGAAGAAGAATCAAATCAATGTTATTATGTTAATAAAAATATTTCTTCAACTGTATGTAGTGCTAACAATAGCTTCAAACCAATAGTTAAAGTAACAGGTAGAATTCAGTACAAAGAAGGTACTGGAACTAAAAATGATCCATACGTTGTTAACAATACATATTACAAAACAGATACAGATAAGAAAAAATAGAAATATTTTTTCTTTTTTTATAAAAAAATATGTCTAAAGATATGTAAAAAAAATTGTTTAACTTATAAAGTGTGATATAATAAAATTAGATTATAATAGAGACGGTTTGGAGTTGATTATATGTTCTTACAAGGTAAAACATGGGTAATGGATATAATTAGAGAACTTTTAGCATGGCTAGATTATATTGTTTACAGTATTATTAAGTGGATATTGTATATCATATTTGATTTAGCTACTTTAAGTACTAGTAGTGATGTATTAAACGGAGTATATTCCAGAATATATGTTATTTTAGGTGTATATATGGCGTTTAAATTATCATTTTCATTCTTTAAATATTTAGTCAACCCTGAAGCTATGATGGATAAAAAACAAGGTGTAGCTAAATTATTCTCAAACGTAATTATAATGTTAGCTGCCTTAGTATTAATTCCAACTATATTATTTGGAACTAATGGTGGAGAAGGATTAGTAACTAGAGCACAAAGAGCATTTTTACCAATGCTTCCAAGAATTTTATTAGGTGTTAATCCATCTGATGGTAAGACAGGTGCAGATACTAATTCACTGGATAAAGCGGCAAATGATATGGCTGTTTCGGCCCTCGGTGCTTTCTTTATGCCAGCACAAGATATAGATAAAGTATGTGGTAATGGTACATTGAATGGTATACCTAAACTTACTGATATAAATCAAATTATAGATTATTCTACACTGACATGTCACAAAGGTGTAGTAAGTATAGATACAGTATTTGGTACGATTGGACATGCTCAGTATTATAAATACTCGTATACATATGTAGTATCTCTTATCGTAGGAATAATACTGGTGTTCATCTTGCTGGGTATTTGTATAGACGTTGCAAAGAGGGTATTCAAATTGATTGTGTTAGAGGTCATAGCACCGATACCTATAATGAGTTTGATAGATCCAGAATCAGCATCGAAAGGTGCGTTTGCAGCTTGGCTACATCAGCTAATATTTACATTCCTAGATATATTTATTAAAATTGGAATTTTATATTTAGTAATTTTACTAATTCAACTAATAATTAATAAAGGATTATTTACTAATTTCCCTGAGTTTAGTGAAGATCCAATTAGAGCAGCACTATTATTGGTAGCACTTATAATTGGTTTGATATTCTTTGCTAAGGAAGCACCTAAGTTTATCAAAGATTCACTTGGAATCAAAGATAAAGGTGATGGTGGAGGATTCATGGGAAAGATGGCTGCCGCTGTTGGTGGAGGTGCTGCAGGATTTGCTGCTGGTGCCCTTCATGGTGATGCTTTATCAGGAATGATAGCAGGAGCATCTGAAGGATACAACAAACAGCCTGGAAAAGAATCGCATGCATTTAGAGCAGGTGGAGATAGAGCAGCACAACTTAGAACAGGTAATGATAAATATAAGACTGGATTTGCTGCATCATTACAAAGAATGCGTGGTGGACAAATGGGATACAGTATCAAAGGATTACAAGCTGCTAAGAAGAGAGCTAAAGATGCTGCAAGCAATGCTACTATGTACGAAGATGCATGGAACGAATATATGAATACAGGTGTAATCAGTGCTGCAATGAATGCAAGAGGTATTACTACAAGAGATCAATTGTATGACGCTTATAGTGATGCTGCTACTGAAAAGACTCAAGCAGATAAAGACCTTAAATCATATGAAACTGGAATGAATCAATTCGGATTTGGTTCGAGAGTTGATGGCGGAATATCAGGTCTTACATATAGAGCAAGTAGAGGAGTTCACGATACTGTTTCAAGAGGTGCACATAGTGCAGGAAGAGCAGTTATGAATGCAGCTAATAGTGTTCCAGTTTTAGGAGCAGTTACAAGAACAGTAGATTCTGCATACCAACAACATAGACTTAACGGAATTGAACAAGGACGTGCTAATAACTACGATGAACGTACTCATCAAACTGAAAAGGTTTCAAGAGGAGAAATGAGAGAATCTCTAGATAACTATCATAGAGTATCTGATACAGATCCAGGAAATCCAGCAACATTACAGGCTCTAGTAAGAGAAGGAATGAACGGATTAAATGGAAATCCACATGATGGACATATGGGTCCAGGTGGAAATAAAGACGGAACTAAGTCTTAATAAAGAGGTGAATAAAAAGTGAATGGCAGATATTTGATACCGGCAAATGCTTCGAGAGGTAAGCTTTTGTTTGGATATTTTAGACCTCTTGATTTAGGAATATTCTTAGTAGGAGTAGCAGTAACATTTATACTTTTACTTATCTACCAAGAAGAGATGAACAACTTAGCAGTTGCAATTATGTGTTTAGTTCCTGGATTTATATGTATATTCTTGGTAATACCAATTCCTTATCAACATAACGTTTTGGTATTCTTACAAGAGATGTATAGATTTTATACAAATGAACAAAGGTTTAGATGGAAAGGTTGGTGTAGTTATAATGGCGAAGAAAAAAAGTAGATTTACAGAAGATATGATTCCAGTACAAGCAATTAATAATGGAATGATACTTCTTAATTCACAAGAAAAAGTAACTGGTGTAAAAATACAACCAAGAAATATATTTATTCTTGATTTTGAAACTCAAAATTCTATGTTATCTAACTTAAAAAATATGTATAACCAAATAGATTATGAGTTCTGGCTAGTAGTTGCTGATAGACCAGTAGATATCTCTGTATATCTTTCACAACTTCAACTATTATACAATCAAGAACAAAACCCAGCAGTAAGAAAATTAATTGCTGAGGACATAAATAAAGGTCATAGCTTTATGAATAATAATGTAGTAGATACAGAATACTTCATATTATTTAAAGAAAGAGACCTAGATAAGATTCAAAAGAGAATAAGAAATCTAATAAATGGTTTATCTGCAGCAGGACTTACTGCTAGACAAACTTCAAATGAAGATTTAAGAGTTATTCTTGATAACTTCCTAAATGGTGGAAGAACTACAGAATTTGGAACGGTGGTGACTACACAATGAGTACTTCAATGAATTTAAGAAGCCAATTAGCTCCAAAAGGATTACAATTTTATCCAAGTGATTTCTTCATTAGTGATAAGTATGCAACTATTTTAACAATTGTTGCATTCCCTAAGTTTATATCACCTGGATTCTTATCAAATTTAACTAGTATGTCTGGTATTAAAATTGTTATTAAGCATGTTCCAATGCCATTTACTGTGGTATCTAAGATGTTAAATAAACAAATAGCAGATTTAAAAGTTAAGTATCAAGAAGAGAAAGATAGAACTAGACAAGAGTCTATAAGATTAGACTATGAATCATTAGAATCATTCGTTACAATGTTAGCATCTTCACAGGCTAAAATATTTGACTTTCAGATGCATATCATGATAACTGCTGATACTAAAGAAGAGCTAGAGTTAAAGAAAACAAATATTAAGAGTTACTTAGATGCTATGGAATTAAGAGGAGTAGCACTTCGTTTTGAACAAGATAAGGCACTAATGAGTATCGTACCTATCTATCCAAAACAAGATATTGAAGATAGAATTGGAACACCAATACCTTCAGTTACAATAGCTGCTATGTATCCATTCATATTCGATAGTGTTAAAGACCCTGGATATTCTGCATTATTAGGTGTAGACTTCTCAGGAGGAGTAATTCTATTTAACCAATTCTTATACAAGATTAAGAAAGAGAGCAATAGAAATAATGCTAACTTAATCTTACTTGGTACATCTGGTAGTGGTAAATCTACTGCTGCTAAACTTTTACTTAGAAACCATATTAGAAATGGTTGTCAGATCGTTGCAATCGACCCAGAAAATGAGTTAGAGGAAATGACTAAAGCATTTGGTGGAGATACTATCGACCTAGGTAAAGGTGGAGCTTATGGTATGATTAACCCTCTACAAATTGTTGTAGATGCAGATGAAGAAGAACTAAGTGAAGGACTTGGATATACAGTACTTACTGGTACTCTACAATTCTTAAAAGCATTCATGAAATATTATGATCCATCTATTGAAGAAGATGTATTAACACTATTCAGCGAAGTAGTTCAAGATACATATAAACGTTTTGGAATAGATTTTGATTCAGATTTCTATAACTTTACTGCTGAAGAATATCCAACATTCAGTGATGTATATGAAACTATTAAAGCAATTCTTTTATCAATGACTGATCACACTCATGAAAGAGATATAATGGAAAGACTTGAGTTAAAGATTAGACCACTTACTAAAGATTTGAAATATTTCTTTGATGGTCATACAACTATAACCCATAATAGTGACTTCATTACATTCAATATTAAGGAATTAATGAATGCTGAACAAAATATTAAGAATGCACTTTTCTTCAACATACTTAAGTATGCATGGGGATTATGTCTAGATAAAAATGTAGATACAGTATTAATGGTAGATGAGGCACACGTATTATTAGGTGATGATAATACATTAGGTGCTGACTTCTTAGCACAAGTTCAAAGACGTGCAAGAAAATACAATACTGGTACAATTATAATTACACAACAACCTAGTGACTTTGCTTCGCCAAGTGTTATTACTCAAGGAAAAGCAATATTTGACAATGCTTCTTATTACTTAGTAATGGGACTTAAGAAACAAGCTGTTGAGGATTTGGGACTATTAATAGACTTAAATGATAATGAAAAAGAGAGTATTAAAGGATATTCACAAGGAGAAGCATTATTCGTTTGTGGTAATAGACGAATGCAAATTAATGTAATAGTAACTCCAGACGAATTGTCTTCGTTTGGAAGTGGAGGAGGACTATAAAAGTCCTTCTTTTTTTATTGATATTATTGTGATAAAATTATAGTAGCGGAGGTGAGAATATGGCAGATGTTTATAAGAGCTCTAAAAGTATAAATGTACCCAAGGGAAGTGGACAAAAAAACACTTATAGCGCAAATAAAGCTGGGGGTAATAAAAATGCCAGCATCTCACAAAATAATAAGAAAATGAATAATAATGCAAATCAACAAAAGAAGATGCAACAACAGAATAATGCAAAAAATCATAATCAAGATAATGGTGAAGACTTAAATATGCAGCAAAAGTTAAAAAAGAAAGCTGCTAAAGAGACACTAACTACAGCTGCAAAAGCATATAATCCAGCACTTGGAAAAGCAGTAGAAAAAGCATTAGAAACTAAAAAAGGTGACGAATATCTAAATGAATTTGCTAAGGCAGATACGACTAATGAAGGAATAAAAAATGTAGCAAAGAAGTTTAAAGATGAAGAAAGAAAAAAGAGAATTATGCTATCAATTTTAAGTATAGCAGGACCACTTTTCTTCTTTGTATTCTTGTTCCTATTATTATTTGCTAAAAATGCAGATTCTCAAACATA